>OBAR01000247.1_pt1 | contig 77935 bp, 55 predicted proteins | sample 1517911 | NCBI WGS metagenome assembly OBAR01 (sample SAMN04571709, study PRJEB22368) | human gut metagenome | biome: human gut; material: stool | host: Homo sapiens | place: Luxembourg | collected 2012-10-26
GCCAAAAGGGTCAATTCTTTTTGGCCAAAGGGGTCAAATTTGTTTGGCTTTTCCATACGATGAGATTTACAACAAGAAAAGGCTTGATTACTGGCAGGCATTGGAGCAGGACATATCCCAATATGCACAGACGCAAGGATTTCCCTATCGGGTGAACGATTTGCCTTACGGACGCTCGGAAAAAGGAAAGCCTGTCATCGTAAATTATTTCTATCACGAAAAAATCAGGCTCAAAAAATAAGATGTATATAAATTCCCGCTATGGGATGATAGCAAACAGCTTCGGTATGCCCGAAACACAAACTTGCTACCATAAAAACAGAGTTCAGACTTTAAAACAACTCATAAACTTTGGGCAACTCAAAGGACTGCTCGCAGCTTCTTTCGGAAGCAAACGGGGGCGTTCAGGGGGCAACCCCACTGGCTCATTGGGGAGTTTTTAGCATGAGCGTCAGCGGTGCGTGAAGAAAACGCCATAATGAGCTATGGCTTTTGTTCCCAAAAGCCTGCGGCGGTGTCGGTTTTCCCTTGTCGGTCGGCAGAACGGAAGTCCGTCTGGCCAGCCTGCGGATGGCGATACTCACCTCCGTTGCTTCCACAGCAGGCTTGATGATGAATGAAAATCCGATGAATTGATGAATGGGCGACTTAACATACTAAAAGTCATAGCGATACATGCTCAACATTCTTTCATCAAACCGCTTGTCAAAAGAAAAGCGATGAGTAAGGCTGTGTCCGTTTTCTCTTTTCATCAGCCATATCCTTTTGTTGAGAGTTTGATGAGGATGTAAACCGCTGTTATTCTTTATGTTTATATATACTTTCATCAATTCATCAAAATAATAAATAGCACTCATGCAAATTACCATGCCGTATTCCGGCAGACTTGCAGGCAAGTCTGAAAGTTTTGAATTATTGAGAAGTGAAGATAACGCATTGATGTTCTGTAATATACGACCTAAACAACCGTTCAACAAACCCGTTCACAAAACATTTGGCGACGAAAAGGAAAATAGCACTTGTCTGTCTTTTCGCAAGCACAGCCTTTCCAACAGGGCGTTGCGTACCCTTGCGGCATTGGGTGTGTTGATACGGAAAGCGATTGCCACGACCATTGGCAGGGCATACGCCTCCGCACAATAACCGTTGGGAAGCCTGATGCGCCTTTCCACATCGCAAGGCTTCAGCACTCCGCTTTTGTACACGGCTCGGATGGCGGCACGGAGTGTCGGGGCGATTACATCGAACAGCCTTACCAACTCCATTTCGTTCATCCACACGTTGGCGGCATCGGACGGCACGGCAATCCTGCCGCACCCGTCCATCGTGATTGTTGTCCGTTCCATAGACTGTGCGTTATAGGACGAAATGTCCGCTTATCTTGCTCTCAAAGGCGGATATGTCGTTTTCAAGTTTAGCGTTGGTCACCTTCGCGTAAATTTGCGTGGTGGTTATATTCGTATGCCCCAAAATCTTGCTCACGCTCTCTATCGGCATACCGTAATTCAATGCCAAAACAGCGAATGAATGGCGGCTCAAATGGAATGAAACCGGCTTTTCTATCCCGCATTTCTTCGCCACAGCCTTGATGCGTTTGTTCACCATGTCAAGCGAGCCGATGTTGAAAAGTCGCTTGTCTCTTCTGAACGGCTCGTAACGCCTGATTATCTGCATGGGGATGTCCATCAGCTTGATTTGGAACGGTACGCCCGTCTTTTGGCGTTTCGACACAATCCATGATGCGCCATTCATCTCAACGATGTTGTCGGTGGTCAGGTTCTTGATGTCCGTGAACGAGATGCCAGTCCAGCAACCGAACAGGAACAAATCCCTCGCCAATGCGAAGTTGGGATTGTCCAGACTGATTGTACTCAACGCCTGAATTTCATCTTCCGTGAGAAAGCCCCGCTCCTTGTGGTCGGGGTCAACGTGGTACATCGCAAACGGGTTTCTCGGTATCTTGCCATTGTAGTGCGCCGTGGTGACGATGTGTTTCAACGGTATGGAGTATATCCACACGGACGATTGCGCCAGCCCGACCTCGTTTCGCAGGTACAGGCAGTAGTCACGGATGAAATCCTCCGTCAATTCGTTCATCGCCATGTCCGTCCGCTTGTACTGCCTCTTAATAAACTCCGCTACGTATTTGCGGACGGTCAGGTACTTCTGGTACGTACGCTTGGAGCGGTCTTTGCCCACCCGCTTGGCAAACGCCTCATTCTCCTTGTCAAAGGCTCGTAACAATGTTTCATACTCCGTGCCGATGCCTTGATAGGCGTTGCGTACCATTTCAGCCGTGACAAATGCCTCACGGTCGGAAAGCCGCTGGTAGTGCTTCGTTATCTGCGCCTTGATGTTGTCAAGCGCATAGTTCACCGTCACCGCCTCGCGGCTCTTGCCTTTCGCCCTGTTGCCTTTAGCATCCCACAAATCCTTGGAGATACGCTGCTTGCAACTGAACTGTGCGATAGTCCCGTTGATTGTAACCCGTCCCATGATGGGGACAATTCCATTCTTTTCCTTGCTTCCGTTTACATAGAAGACGGTCTTGAAAGTACTCCTCATAATCCTTGCTTTTTGTTTGGTGCAAAATTAGTTTATGGGAGTTGTAAAGGCAGAATGTAAACCTACGCAGAACGCAGAAATAGAGACCGTTAGTGTTAAATGTGCATCAGGTATTGGGTAATGATTTGGAAGTGCATCTATTGCTGTAATCCGCCCAAATCCGTTTTTCCGCCCTTATGTCATTCCGTGCCACCCGAAGCCAAACCCTCTGACCGTCAGTGAGAATGCTCAAATTCGCTTTATTCTGCGTTTTATCCTATTATTTTCAGGCAAAACAACGTAGCGTGAATACAGCCGAGATATGATAATCTCACCTTTCCTTGTATATCTGTGGAACATTTACAAGCCCCAACACAGTTATTATATTTTACATTTTAACTTTTTATAAAATTTTTCTCTCTCGACAAGGGGTCCATAGTGGCGGTCGTGAGCGTTGAGCTTAAAAAATCTCACCAAAGGACCCTGTATTATCATTGATATACAGCATATTATCAGAAATAAGATAGAAAATTACATTATTCACAGAATGACAAAATTCTTAAATCGAAGCATTTACCATCTTGATGTACTCTTGAATCGAATAGTAATTTTTTCTTATATTATAATAAAAACACAAACCGAACCATTGAGCACATGCCCCCAACCAAGGTGCGGTTCAAGAAATCAATTCTGTTTTTTTCTTCTTGCTTCCTTATATTCTGTCGGCGTCATCCCCATCTTCTGCTTGAAACACTTGCTGAAGTAACGGGGATCATTGATGCCAACCATGTACGCAATCTGAGTCATGGAAAACTCACCTGTTTCTATGAGCTGAACAGCACGATTAATACGCACTTCCTTGATAAATTCTACAGGAGCCAGACCTGTAAGCGTTTTCAGTTTCTTGAAGAAAACCGAACGGCTCACTGCCATGTGCTGTACCAAGTCGTCGACGATCAAGTCACCGTTATCCATGTTCTTCTCCATCAGTTCCATCAGCTTATCCATAAACTTACGATCGTTGGGCGACATATCAGGAACCTTCTCCTCTTCGTGCACTTCTTCCACCGACATCATGCTTCCGGCATTCATCAACTGTTCGCGATACAGCTCCTGAAGTTTCTGCCTGCGAAGCAGGATATTCTTCACACGAGCTTTCAGATAAGTGGCACTGAAAGGTTTCGTAATATAATCATCGGCACCATACTCCAAGCCCTCCAATTTACTTTCTATAGCCGTCTTGGCTGTAAGCAGGATCATTGGAATATGGCTGGTAGTCATTTCACTACGCAATTCCTTCATCATCTCAAGACCGTCTTTCTCGGGCATCATGACATCGCTAATGATAATATCCGGCACCAGATTCAAAGCCTTGTCAAAGCCCTCTACCCCATTCGCAGCTTCCACAACCCGATAATCGGATGCAAAAATGCTGCGAAGGAACAAACGCAATTCCGCATTGTCTTCAACCAGCAGCATCAGACTCTTTACCGACGACAGATCTCCCTCTTCAGGATGTACATCTTCATGCGAAGCGTGGGATTCTGACATTGTAACCGATGGAGAATCTACTCCAGATACGTTCAGATCACTCTGCAAAATCTCTACCGTTTCGTCATAATGCTCCCTTCCTTTCAGGAAATCAACACGGAAACAACTGCCTTCGCCCAGCTTACTATCTACAGAAATGCTTGCTTTGTGCATCTCCACCAGCTCGCGTACCAAGGACAAGCCGATACCCGAACTGGATTGGTTAAACAGATTGGTATCCACCAGATTTTCAAAACGGACAAACAAAGATTTCTTTTTGTTTTCTGCAATTCCTATACCCTGATCCTGAACGCCAACAGACACTGTCTGTTCATTCTCACGCACAAACACCGTAATCATTTTCCCCTCAGGAGTATATTTAAAGGCATTCGACAAAAGATTATAGACAATCTTTTCATACTTATCGATATCCACCCACAGATAGATCGCTTCCTTTTCTGTTTCGAACAAGAAATCGATGTGGTGTTCCTCGGCCAGCGCCTCGAAATTTTCCATGATCTTACGAGTATAACCTACAACTTCTACATGTTGGACGCGCATCTTCATCTTCTTATTCTGAATCTTACGGAAGTCTAATATTTGATTTATCAGACGCAACATACGATTGGAGTTCCGCTCGACTACCATCAATTGTTCTCTGGCATCAGCAGGCAAAGCGGTATTTTCCAATACATATTCCAGCGGTCCGGATATCAACGTCAGGGGAGTGCGCAACTCGTGCGAAATATCAGTGAAGAAACGCAGCTTCATATTAGTCAGCTGTTGCTCCATCACCACCTTGTGTTTCAGTCGGTAGATGGTAAACAGGATATATACCGCCGTCACCATAATCAACAGGAGGAAAAACACGTACAGGAAATAGGCAAAGGGAGTCTCCCAAAAAGAAGGAAGTACCTCGATATCCAACGTACGTATATTGTCGGACCACACACCATCTGCGTTGGTCGAACGAACCTTAAACACATAGTGCCCTTTGGGCAAGTTGGTATAAGTAGCCGTCCGTTGCTTTCCCACGTAATTCCACGTTTTCTCGAAACCATCCAGCATGTAAGCATATTGGATATCTGAAGGGGCTGTAAAGTCCAAGGCAGCATATTGGATCGTGAAGATATTCTCTCTATGAGATAACTGCAATTCGTCCACAGCATCGAGCGTACGTTTCAACAACGAATGTTCCCCTGGAGAAACCCGTTCATTGGCCAGCAGCAATTGTGACAGGACAATGGGAGGCACGTAAATACTCTTCTGGATGGAATCGGGGTTGAAATAAAAAATGCCATGATTGGTTCCAAACAGCATATCTCCATCGGATGCATACGCCGAAGCAGCCTCACTGAAACGAATACTGGAGTTGCTATACTTGTTCTGAAAGTTTTCAAAACGCTCCAGATCGGGAGTAAATTTACTCAAACCGTTCTCCGTGCTGATCCACAACTGTCCTTTCTTGTCTTCTTGGATGGAAAGCAGAATGTCCGAAGGAAGTCCGTCACGTACAGTATATGCCTTAAAACGAGCCTGACCGCCATCATTCAAATCGACCAATTGGTTTAATCCGCCTCCGAAGGTAGCTACATACAGTTCTCCCTTCCGTGTAGGTTTAATCCAATGGATATCATTATTGCTCAATGCATTAGCTTTCTCAGGTGCACGCAGATAATGATAAAATCGGGCATCTTCAGGACGCTCAAAATCATCGTTTACCATTAGCAAGCCTACGGTAGTACCTATCCAAAGATGTCCTTTCGAGTCGCCCGTAATGCAACGTACTTTGCTACAGTACTTGATGGGGAAATTTTTCAGATTGTTGCGATGGCTGATGAAGATTTCCTTCCCTTCGGCATCGCGAGTCAGATAGCTGACACCATTGGCAAATGTTGCCATCCAGATACGCCCCTGACGATCTTCATAGATGCAATAGACGTTGTCGTCCGACAGGCTGTAGACATCGTCGGCACTGTAACGATAGCGCGTCAGTCTGTAACGAAGCTTTCCTGACAGGGGTTCAGCTTTCACCACTCCTGCTCCCTTCGTCGCTATCCAAAGATTGCCTTTACTGTCCTGCATGACGTAATAGGTATTACCAAACAGAGGTTTTCCACTCTTAGCTACCGTGCCAGTTTCTGTCAGATAGCCTATCTCATTCCTATTTCTGTCATACACACGCAGCATGCCGTCCTTCAGCCCGACCCACATGTTGCCGTCCTTATCCTCACAAAGCGCGCGCACTTCGTTACTCAAAGATTCGTAGGAATGATTGACTGGAAACAGCAGATGAAAACGCTCCGTACGAAACGTCACCTTTTCCAACCCCTTGGAATGGGTACACATCCACAAATTGCCCTGACGGTCGGAGAAGGCAGAATGTATCTTGTTGGAAAAACGCCAGTTCTCGCCCGTCATGCTGTTGTAAAACGGACGCAGGCAGTTGTTTTTACGATCGAAATAAGAAAAACCTCCTCCATAAGGATGCACCCACAACATGCCGAAGATGTCTTCATGGATATGGAAAGCCGGACGTGAGCGGTCGGTATTGGTAGGTTCGGCATACACTTTCTCACACTTCAGCTTACGGGTATAAGGATTGAAATGGGCCACTTCGCCCACAACGTCCTGTTCAAACCAGATTTCATCGGACGAATCCCTATAAATAGCCTTTATCTTCTCAGGAGGCAAACTGTCCGCCGAATAATGGCTCACTTCGCCTGTAGACAGGGTATAAACAAAAAAACCGTCGGAAAGAGTCGAAACAACGACTTGTGAAAGTTTCTTCAGACATTTAATGCCACTGATGCGTGAAACAGCATCGAGCTGGACAGGCTTGAACGTCTTTGTATGCTTCTGATAGACCCAGACGGTACCATTGTCCGAACCAAAAAGAAGATAGTCGCCACAATCTTCCATGGCATAGAAACCCTGTTTTTGCCTGTTACCACCATTTTCAAAATAAACGGTCGGTATCGACGAACCTGGGCTGAAACATCCCAAGCCATTATCCGAAAGGACCCATTCGCAACTGTCTGCACGACAAACATCAAACACATGAGAGAGCTGCAACCCTTCCGACGTCGGTGAATACCAAGTGGTAGCCAGCCGATAGTTCACAGAGTCGGTTGTCACACGAAGCGCGCCTTCACGTCCGCTCAACAACCAAACCGTACCGTCGGCCAACACCTTGATGGACGAAACGGCCATCTGACTGCCAGGCTCACCTTCGGCCGGTACAGATTCGAAAACCTCCGTACGAGGATCGAAGCGGAAAGCCCGATCGTCATAGGTCTGAACCCAGATAAAGCCATAACGGTCCTGCTCCATGTGGTCCATCCGATTGCTGGTCAAAGCGATCTGATTGTCCTGACGCGCTTTGTACGTTTTGAAAGTATAGCCGTCGAACTTGTTGATTCCATTCCAAGTGGAAAACCACATGTTACCACGACTATCCTGCAACATGTCCATGACAGTGTTTTCGGACAAACCATCATCCGACGAATAATGTGTAAAAGAGCCCTCCGGCTGTGCTCTCAGGAAGGAGGCCGACAGAACGGCCAGTATCAGATATAATAACCTTTGCTTCATAGTATCCGCGAATATATGGATGCAAATATAAGGATTTCATGAAAAAAACTTTATTTTTGTCACACGAAAAAACTCTCACAAATATGAAACACAAACTTCTTCCCCTGTTGTTCGCCTCCCTCCTGAGCCTTTCAACCGCTTCCGCACAGACGGACAGCACAGCCTACGAAGTGACCGGCAACATGCCCGTCTTCTACCAACAGATGAAACAACAGCTCACCTACCCCCTGGCATGGGGAAAGGCGGAAGAAAAAGACTTTGCGAAATGGAAAGCACAGGCACGCCACGTGCTGGCCGAATGCATGCAGAACCTCCAACCCGCCCCCAAGGCGTATGCCATGGAAGTGACCGACCGTGAACAACGCGATGGCTACGAAGCCCGCAAGATACGCTTCAACCTCTCCGAATGGAGCCGCGTCCCTGCCTACCTGCTTGTTCCTGAAGGCGAAGGACCTTTCCCCGCCATCGTCCTGCTACACGACCATGGCGCCCACTTCTCTATCGGAAAGGAAAAGATGGTACGTCCCTTCCACGTCGCGCCCGAGGTCATGGAGGATGCCGACCAATGGGCCAGCCAATGCTATGACGGACAGTACGTAGGCGACTACCTGGCCCGACACGGCTATGTGGTGCTGGCCGTAGACGCCCTCTTCTGGGGCGAGCGCGGACGAAAGGAAGGGACAAGCTACGATGCCCAGCAGGCTTTGGCGTCCAACTTCCTGCAGATGGGTGCTTCGTGGGGTGCCTTTATCAACGTAGACGACATGCGAAGCGCCGAGTTCCTGGCCTCCCTGCCCTTTGTAGACAAGAAGCGCGTAGGCAGCCTAGGCTTCTCGATGGGCGCCTACCGCTCATGGATGCTGGCTGCCCTGACCGATGTCGTCCGAGCATCGGCCTCCATCTGCTGGATGAACACCACCGAACATCTCATGACCCTGACCAACAACCAAAACAAGGGCGGATCGGCCTACGCCATGCTGATACCCGCCCTGCGCCGCTACCTGGACTATCCGCACGTAGCCAGCATCGCCTGCCCCAAGCCGACTCTTTTCTTCAACGGCACGCGAGACAAGCTTTTCCCCATAGAGGGCGTGAGAGACGCCTATCGGGAGATGGAAGCCGTGTGGAAAAGCCAAGGAGCATCCGACCACCTCGTGACAAAGCTATGGGACGAAAAGCACTTCTTCAACAAGGAGATGCAGAAAGAAACGCTGGAGTTTTTCGACCGCTGGCTGAAGCCCTAAGCCTCGCAAGCAAACGGCTCATCATAGGAAAAGGCACCCTTACAATCGTAAAAGTGCCTTTTCCTACCCACAAAGCAGTGCTTTCCACCTGCTAAAACATAGTTTCTTTTCGGCTGAAGCGAAACGACTTATGCAGTCAGCGTTTGATGTTCAGCAAAGCGTTTCCGTTCTTCATCGGATTCCAACCGTCCGTACCTGCTAAAACGTCCTCCATGGCATATCCTTCCAGGCTGTGCAACTGATGCGAGAAGGGAGCGCGTGCTTGGGGATTGGCTCCCGCTCCACGATTCTGATATTCGGCATAGAAAGCTGTCTTTTCGCTCGACTCCTTTCCCCAGTTGTTCCATCCTGCAGGCAGAATGTGGCCGCCCAAGTCGCAACGTACAAACACGGCTTGTGCATAGGGGCGCCAGGGACGCGACAGGTAGACATCGGTCACGCCCTCGTCGGCCGTCAGGCGGCAATCGTAGAAGACATAGCCATACTTCTGCCCCTGGTCGGTAGAGGGAGCCGTGACGTAACCTTTCGTCTTGCTATGGATGTGGCAACGGTTGAACACGGCCGTAGACCATCCGAAGATGAAGTCTACCGTCCCTTCGATGTAGCAATCCTCGTAATATTGGCGGCAACCCTTCCCATAAGTGTAGAGCGTGTCTTGCCAACCCAGGAAGCGACAGTTCTTGAAATAGGCACGGTCGGCACTGACGAAGCAGGCGACGGCCTGCCCTACAGGCCCTGAGGTATTCTCGAAGGTAAGGTTCTCGGCATAGAAGTCGGGAGCATAGATGTAACAGGAAGCGGAGCCCGACGTGCCTGTCTTCTCTCCAAAGCGGTTCAATTTGTCGGCATAGTCGTCGTAGGAAAGGACGGCGCCGTCTTCGCCTGTCAGCGAGAGGTTTATCTTGCTGGCGGGTATCACAATCTTTTCTTTATAGACGCCTCGCTTGACAAGAATGGTAGTGCGGACATTCTTGCGAAAGTCGGGGACAGCATTGATGGCCTCCTGTACGGAGAAGAAATCGCCCGAACCGTCTTTGGCCACCACGAAATCGTAATGTCTGACGTAGGGTTTCAACGCGGGCACTACCTTGATCACTTCCTGCACAGCCAGCCAGGCGACGGTCGCGGCTCCGCGAACGTTCAGGTGCGTATTGTCCTCACGTCCCTTGGGCAGGGCGGGCACTGTGTTGGGAGCCACCCACACGAAGAGTTGTTTGGAAGCTTCGGGGCCCATCTGCTCCACCAGGTCATGAGTGACACGATTGAGGTCTACAAAAGGCACCTCCAGCTCGCGAGCCACATTGCGTGGCGAATCCAGATAAGCCCCGTGGGTATCAATCAGTCGGGCACCTGTTTTCACTTCCGCTTGGGGTGCATTGGGAGCAATACCCTCACGAATATCATCCTGAACAACAGCCTTCGCTACGGCATCGGCATCGGCTTTGCCAAAATTACGGCGGACGATGGAGTTGAACAGAACAGGGATAGCACCCTTGGCACGGGCTTCCTCGACGAAACGTTTCAGGTTGGCATCGAAAGTCGTACCAGGGTCGGTATGGCGTTTTTCGTCACGCTTCTCGTCGTTGTGTCCGAACTGAATGAACACGTAGTCGCCTTTTTTCAGTTTCGCCAACACCTTGTCCCAACGGCCTTCGTCGATAAAGCTCTTCGAACTGCGTCCGTTGACGGCATGGTTGTCTATCACAATCTCTTCCGAGAAGTAGCGGGAGAGCATCTGCCCCCATCCACGCTCAGGGTTTCCGCCCTCCAGCGGCTTATTAGCCATCGTGGAGTCGCCGATGGTAAAAATGGTAATGACTTGCTTTTCCGACGTAAAGGCCGAAAACATCAGAAGCAAGCCCAGCAGTATGGTCAATTTTGTTTTCATCATGTTATTATTTTAATCAGTTAGCAAAAAATTATTTCCTAATTAGAGAAAAAACAAATCCCAGTTGGAGAAAAATCAAGGCTTCACAGGCGCATCAGCAGGTTGCCAATCGCTACAAAGGCCGAAGACGTACGCCCAGTCGACATAGCGGGCCGCTTCTTCGGACGTCAATGCCCTTACCCACTTCACACGACCTGTCAACTCCGCCCCTTCGCCCTTGTTGCCGTATTCGGCATAGCGGACAGTCTTTTCGTTCTCGGCGTTGCGCCAGTTGTCCCAACCGGCAGGGCAGATATGCTTCCCCATGTCGCATCCGATAAAGACCGTTGCCGCATAGGGACGCCAGGGACGACCCAGATAAACTTTGTCCACCCCTTCGGAAGCCGTCAGTTTGCAATCTCGGAAAACATATCCTACCACCACATTGGCAGGCGTAGAAGCAGCCGTTATGTAAGAGTTGCGCTTGCTATGGATAACACAAGCTTCGAACAAAGCCGTCGAAGGGCCGAAGATGAAATCAGTCGTCCCCTCGATATAACAATTCAGAAAATAGAGGCGCGTGCCTGCCACCCCTGTATAGACCGTGTCCTGATTGCCTAAAAAGCGACAATTGACAAACACCAGGCGGTCGCCCTCTGTATGGAGCGCCACGGCCTGACCAAGTTGCGCAGCATTGTTCTCGATGGTCAGGTTGCGGAAAGTGATGTCATTCCCTTCGACCTTCAGCGTATAGGTGCGGAAAGTGCCCATCTTGTTGATGTTGGCGTGGTCGTCGTAGGTGATGACAGTGCCTTCCGCACTCTCGCCGACGAAGTCCACATTTTGCAACCACGAAGGGACAATCACTTTCTCCTTATACACGCCGTTCTTGATAAGTACCGTCACTTTATAATCCATAAAGGCGCGGATACCCTCCATCGCTTCAGTCAGGGTGCGATAGTCACCCGTGCCGTCGCGCGCTACTACCAGCGTATCTTTCCACTGTCCGGCAGCCTGAACCTGTATGGAAGCAGCTGCAAGTATCAATATCGTCCACACGACATACAAATAGTTTTTCATCTGGTTTCCTCTCTTTTTATTCTTGGTTAACAATTTCTTTTACGTCCTGCAAATGTTCCCATTCAAGGCTGGCAAGGATGAAAGGGCCTACCGCCTTCGGATCGTTGTCGCGCACCTGTTCATGGATATAATAGTCGTAGTCGCCCAAGCGGTAGTTCTTTCCGCCCAAGCCAGCCACTGCACAGGCTTTGGTGATGCTGACCAGCCCCCTCTCGTCCACTTCGATGAAATGGTCCAGGATACCTTGATAGCCTTTCAGCGCCACTTTCAGATACGACTTGTCTACATACCCTTTACGCACCGCCTTGAAGAGCGAATAGACAAACATGGCCGAACAGGAAGACTCCAAATAATTGCCCGGCTCGCCACTCTTGTCCAGCACCTGATACCACAAACCAGTTTCTTCATCCTGCAGGCGCTTGATTTGCGAAGCCAACTGATTGAGCACCACAAGCATCGAGTCACGCCCCGCCTCGTGGACAGGAATAAAGTCGAGCGCATCGACAAAAGCCATGGCATACCATCCCATGGCACGCCCCCAACTATGCAACGAACGACCTGTCACAGGGTCGGCCCAACGCTCCTTGCGGCTGACGTCGCAGGCATGTTTGAACAGATCCGTCTGAGGGTCGTACGTATGGCGGGCGGCCATCAAGAACTGGTTGACCACGTCCTGATAAGCATCCACTTCATTGTTGCGATAGGCATATTCGGCATAGAAGGGAGCACCCATGTACACGCCGTCGAGCCACACCTGGTTCGGATAGACCTTCTTGTGCCAGAAACCTCCATCGGCATTGCGCGGTTGTCCATCGAACTGGCTTCGAAGCAAGTCCAATGCTTTCTTGTACTTCACATCTTTGGTTTTTTCATAGATGCGGAAAAGGATTTTCCCCGAATTCACACGATCAAGGCTATACTCTTCCAGCTTATATTTCTTGATGGTACCGTCGTCGTTGACCATCGTATCGGCGTATGCCAAGGCATAGTCATAAAACTTCTTGTTGCCATAGCGATCGTACACGTCGAGCATGGCCTGAAGCTCCAACCCATGACAATAATCCCACTTCAGCTTCGGCTGGAAATCGAGCTGCCAAGACTCCGGCCAGCGTATCATTTCCGACTCGGCCATACGGACCGACCAAGGTTGGTCAATCTTTACATTTTGTGCTTCTGCAAAAACTGAAGCAAAGCACAACATCACCGAAACGATGAAACGGATAATCGATTCTTTCTTCATGAGATCAGTAGTTCAATTTGTATTTAGACTCGAATTTTATCAGGAAACAAAAATACGCTTTTTACGTTGAAAACATGTGCACTTTTTTGTCCTAGTTAGTGCATTATTTGGTTTTCGTGCACGGAAACGAGCATTTTTGTGCACGCAAACGACAAAAAAGGTATAAAATCGTCCTTTTTTCCAATAATTAAAGAATTTCTTTTTTGAATAATGAATAAAAGAGCTAAATTTGACACCGAAATTTCATATAGATTCTTGTAAAACATAAATTTAATCATAATCAAAAACAAAAGAGAATGGAACAAGTTTTCGGCTATATCATTAGCCTTGGAGCATCGGTCATGATGCCTATTATCTTTACAATTATTGGTTTGTGTATTGGGATGAAATTTGGAAAGGCACTGAAATCGGGCCTTTGCGTAGGAGTCGGTTTCGTGGGCCTGGGTGTAGTTACCGCCTTGCTGACTACCAACTTCGACAATCCCCTGAAAGCCATTTCCGACCTCTACCACCTGCAGCTGAACGTTTTCGACATGGGTTGGCCTGCCGCAGCTGCCGTGGCCTACAACACGGCCGTAGGTGCACTGATCATCCCCATCTGTCTGGGCATAAACCTGCTGATGCTTATCACCAAGACCACTCGTACCGTGAACATTGACTTGTGGAACTACTGGCATTTTGCCTTCATCGGCGCTGTAGCCTACTTCGTTATGGGCGAAAGCCTGGCATGGGGCTACTTTGCAGCCATCATCTGCTATGTCATCACACTGGTATGTGCCGACCTCACAGCCGAGAAATTCCAAAAATATTATGACCTGAACGGTATCTCCATTCCCCAACCTTTCTGCCAAAGCTTCGTTCCTTTTGCCATCCTCATCAATAAGGCTCTGGATAAGATCCCCGGCTTCTCCAAGCTGGACATTGACGCCGACGGCATGAAGAAAAAATTTGGCGTAATAGGCGAGCCGCTCGTACTGGGTGTTATCGTAGGTATGCTCATCGGATGGGCTGCCCAGCTGGACATCAAGAAAGTGCTCTTCCTGGGTATCACGATGGGTGCCGTAATGGAGCTTATCCCCCGCATCACTTCCCTCTTCATCGAAGGCTTGAAGCCTATCTCTGAAAAGACTTCCGAGCTGGTGAAGACCAAATTCAATGGTAAGAAGGTGCACATCGGTATGAGCCCCGCCTTGGTTATCGGACATCCCGCTACCCTCGTGGCATCTGTTATCCTGATCCCCGTTATCCTTGCGCTGGCCGTATTCCTGCCTGGTAACCAATTCCTTCCGCTGGCTTCACTGGCAGGTATGTTCTACCTCTTCCCCATGGTATTGCCCTTTACGAAAGGTAACGTACTGAAAACATTGATCGTAGGTCTGGTAGCGCTCATCGTCGGACTTTACTTCGTGACCGACATGGCCCCCGACTTCACCCTGGCTGCCAACAATGTATATGCTGAAACCCACGACCCCACAGCTCACATCCCTGAAGGCTTCTCGGGTGGTGCACTCGACTTCGCTTCCTCATTATTCGGATGGACCATCTACCGCGGCATCAAGCTTTCGTATGTAGGTGGTGCTGTACTCGCTCTGATAGCTATCGCCCTGATGCTCATCAACCGTCGCATTATCATCCGCAGCGAAAAAGAAGCCAAACAAGCAGCTAAATAAGAAAGAAAGTTTTATTTAATAGTTTATATACTGAATATGAAAAAGTTAGCAATTGCAATGATGTTAGGCGTCGCCGCCATCTCGGCCAACGCCCAAATGAATTACAAAGTACAGACTGCCTGCCATCCGCTGGACGTAAAGCACTATGATACAGAGCGTCTGCGCAGTTCTTTCATGATGGAGAAAGTAATGGCTCCCGATGAAATCAACCTGACTTATACCCTCTACGACCGCCTAATCTATGGTGGTGTAATGCCTGTCAACAAGGTCCTGAAGCTGGAAACTTTTCGCGAACTGGGTCCTGAAATCACTTACTTCCTCGAGCGTCGCGAACTGGGCGTCATCAATGTAGGAGGTGACGGCATCGTTACGGTTGACGGCAAGGAATATCCCATGAAATATAAAGAAGCCCTCTACGTAGGTTGCGGCAACAAGGAAGTAACTTTCAAGAGCAACGACGCTACGAAGCCTGCCAAGTTCTACATCAACTCGGCTCCCGCTTACAAGCAATACGTTACCCAGCTGATCACAACCGACGTAAAAGCTCAGAAGGCTGAACCCAAGAAATATGCCCTCGCCATCTCCGACCACTATGGCAAGATGGAAGACAGCAACGACCGCGTAGTGAACCAGCTCATCGTAAAAGATGTATTGGAAAGAGTGAAGAACGGCGGTACCAACCAGCTTCAGATGGGTCTGACCGAATTGGCTCCCGGCTCTGTATGGAATACCATGCCTGCCCACACGCACACACGTCGTATGGAAGCTTACTTCTACTTCAACGTATCCGAAGGTAACGCTATCTGCCACCTGATGGGCGAACCTCAGGAAGAACGCCTCGTATGGCTGCACAACGAGCAGGCCATCACTTCACCTGAATGGAGCATCCACGCTGCTGCAGGTACCAGCAACTACAGCTTCATCTGGGGTATGGGTGGTGAAAACCTGAAATATAGCGACAAAGACGAAATCAAGTATTTGGACATGAAATAATTGATAACGGCAAATGGGCGTAGGCTAACACAGGTCTACGCCCATTTTTGTCATTTTATACAGTATTTCTACCAATTATTGCACAAAGGACTGACACGAAAACCTCTACTTTTGCAATCGAAAAAAAGAATCTACTATCATGAATACAATTCAAAATGCCGTCGGAAAAATGACCAATTACAGATGGACCATCTGTGCCATGTTGTTTTTCGCTACTACAGTAAACTATTTGGACCGTCAGGTTCTGTCACTGACGTGGAAAGACTTTATCGCTCCCGAATTCCATTGGACAGACGCACACTACGGAGACATCACCGCAATTTTCTCACTCGTTTATGCCATAGCCAACCTGTTCGCCGGTCGTTTTATCGACTGGATGGGCACTAAGAAAGGTTACCTCTGGGCCATCGCCGTATGGTCGTTGGGCGCCTGTCTTCACGCCTTGTGCGGATGGGCCACAGAGCATGTGGTAGGTATCCACAACGCAGCCGAAATGATTTCGGCCACAGGAGCCATCGCTTCTACCATCGCCATCACCAGCGTCTACTTCTTCATCGCAGCGCGCATCGTGCTGGCCGTAGGCGAAGCAGGCAACTTCCCCGCTGCCATTAAAGTGACGGCAGAATACTTCCCCAAGAAAGACCGCGCATTTGCCACTTCCATCTTCAACGCAGGCTCTACCATCGGCGCCCTGATAGCGCCCGTCAGCATCCCGCCCCTTGCCCGCTACTTCCAAAGCGTCGGCATAGGAAACGGTTGGGAAATGGCCTTCATCGTAATCGGTGGCCTGGGCTTCATCTGGATGGGCTTATGGATGTTCATGTACAAGAAACCCGAAGGCAATCCACGCGTCAATGCAGCCGAACTGGCATACATCAACCTGGACAAGCAGACAGAGCAACCTGCACAAGACGCAGCCGCTCCCAAGAAAGAAGAAAGAAAGATGAGCCTGTGGGAATGCCTGAAATATCCGCAGGCATGGGCCGTGGCAGTCGGTAAGTTCATGACCGACGGTGTATGGTGGTTCTTCCTCTTCTGGACTCCTGCCTATATCTCGGACGTCTATGGTTTCTCCTCAGACAGCGGTACAGCCCAGTTGCTGATTTTCGTACTCTATGCCATCACCATGCTGTCCATCTATGGCGGCAAGCTGCCTACCATCATCATCAACAAGACAGGCTTGAACCCCTACGCCGCCCGCATGCGTGCCATGTTCATTTTCGCCCTCTTCCCGCTGCTGGCCCTCTTCGCCCAGCCGCTGGGTGAATACTCCTACTGGTTCCCCATCATCATCATTGGTATTGCAGGTGCAGCCCACCAGTCATGGTCAGCCAACATCTACTCCGTAGGTAGCGACATGTTCCCCAACAGTGCCGTAGCCACCATCATCGGTTTGGGAGGTATGGCAGGTGGTATCGGCTCTTACCTCATCAACAAGGGTTCGGGTATGTTGTTCACCTACGCCGCAGGTACAACCATCGTAGACGGCCAGGAGGTGGAAATGACCAAAGCCCTGCTGGCACAAGGCGCCGAATATGCACAGCCCGCCATGCAGTTCATGGGATTTGAAGGAAAGCCCGCCGGCTACTTCATCATCTTCTGCATCTGCGCTGTAGCCTACCTCATCGGCTGGTGCATCATGAAGATCTTGGTACCGAAATACAAACCCATCGTAATAGACTAAACAAAACAGTGCTTTAGTCTCCCTAACTCATAGTTTTCATAGAAACAAAAGGGGGTTGTGTCAGATTAGCGACACAACCCCTTTCTTTTTTACGATAAACAAACGTCCTACAAACCTTCAAAAATAGTGAAAAGCAAGAGGATAATTTCCATAAGGATAAAAAAAAGGGAAGTCTCACGACTTCCACAATTCTTCTAACCTTAAATCTAAATCTCTATGAAAAAAACGTGATGCAAAAATAACAAATATTTCGATATGTTGTATCATTTATCGATTAATTTTTGCAAAAACGAAGCAAATCCGCATAAATAGGGTTCTGATTCAGCAACTGAGGCACGCCTATGATGAACACCTGCATACGAGCTCTGGTCAAAGCCACATTCAGTTTCCGATCGATCACCACTCCTTTCTCTTCGGTCACATTGGCCAGATACTTCAACTGGTAGGCACGGTTCACGCAGAAGGAATAAATAATAACATCCCGCTCGCTGCCCTGAAAGCGCTCTACAGTGTCCACGGCCACGTCGTTCAGGGCAGGTATCCCCAAGGCGGCAAGCTCAGCCCTGATCAAGGCAATCTGGCTCCGATAGGGCGTGATGATGCCCAACGTCTTCGCAGGGTCGAAAGTCGAGCAAGCCGAATATTGCCTGTAGATCGCCTCGCTCAAGGCGGCTGCCAACCTGGCTTCCGACGCATTGGTCTTGACCGACTTCAGGGAAACATCCACGACAGAGGGCAGAAAAGCCACCCGCCTGGTCAGCACGGAAGCCAGCGGATGGTCGCGCAGACAAGGCGCCAACTTCAGATCGCCCCGCTGGTGGTCAAGTCCGAGCACTTCGAGCAGGCCTCCATAGAAAGCACGGTTGGGGAATTGGGCCACGTCGGCGTTCATTCGCCCCTGGCGGCGCAACATGTCGTGGCAACGACCCGCCACAGCCCCACTTCCATCATCGGCCTCATCCTGTGCTGTCAGGTGGCGATAAAGGCGCTCGAACAACGAGTCCTTCAGGTTGTACAAGCCCAGTCGGCGCAACTCTTCGTCATGCACTTCCGAATGCTCTGACGCCTGCTGGACGACGGCAGGCAGCTGCTTGTGGTCGCCTATCAGCACGAACTTGCCGATGGCATCTTCGCCCGACGCGCTTCGTGCGCAAAGCAGGCCCAGCAACTGAGGTTCCAATATCTGCGTAGCCTCATCCACCAACGCCACGTCGAAGCACTTCAGGCGGAACAGGTCGCCCTTGGTCGAGAGCGTGGCCACCGTCCCTACAAACACCCTGCACTGCACGATGCGCTCCTGCACGGCGCGGCGATTGGCGCAATCTTCCAGCACATTTTCAATCAGATGCGGACGATAAGTCTCCTCGCAAGCCAGTTCGCTGCCGAGACGTATGTAGTCGATGGAAGGATTGATGGCCGACAGGGCCTTGCAGATTTCATCGACCGCTCGGTTCGTGTACGACAGGAGCAGGATCTGTTTTCCCTCCGCATAAAAGGCTTCTACCATTCCTCGCAAGGCACGCGAGGTCTTTCCCGTCCCCGGCGGGCCCACCAGCAGGAAGTAGTCGCGAGCCGCCCGCGCCTTCAGGGTGATGCGTTCGAAATCGTCCACCGCCGCACGGATCTGCCCGTCAAAGCTCTCGTCAAAGGCTGGTTCACGACGCCCCAGCAACAAGTCGCGACGCCCCTGCGTGGCAGACAGGAAGAGCGAAAGCCCCTGATACATGCTGCGGAAAGTCGTGTCCATGTAGTCGTGCTCCACCGCATAGCGGCTATCGGCCGGCAACACGCCCGCATTCTGTTGCGAAGCACGCAGGCGGAGGCGGATCGTCTGTTCGGAGATGTACTCCACGTTGCCTTTGAACACCATCTTGTTCGTCACGTTGTCCTGCTCCGAATTGCGCTCGTAGAGCACCACGGCATCGCCTGCGCGGAAGTTGGCCAACGCTTCTTCCCCGCCACCCCGTCTGGCCAGTTGCAGGTAAGGTTTGTGGATGTCGGCGGCATGGTTGTCCTGAATAGTCAAGTCGTAGATGATTTCGCCCGCCTCGCATTTCTCGTCGAGGGTAGAAAGCCACAAAGAAGCAGCCCCCGTGCGGCTCAATCCCTCTACATCGCCCGATTTCGAGGTATAGAGTTCCTTCGTGATGAAATTGTAGAGCGTATAGAAATAGCTTTTCTCCAACGGCGACAAGGCGGCCAATTTCTCCGCCAGACGCTGGATAGGCGGACACAGGTAGTCGCGCCAGAACCTGCCGTCCAGCTTGCGTTCGTTCAGTACGTCGGGTTGCAGGTCCTTGAATTTATAGGCCGTATATTCGATGTTGTTTCGTAGTTGGATGCCATACTCCGCCTCGACAATGCGGTTGCGCACGTTCATCACCCTGCGCACCATCGCCCACGACGGCCGGGCGGGATAGAGCAACGGATAGCGCGTATAGAGCAGGTAGGCCTTCACCCGCCGATGGTCCCTCCCCATCGCATACTCCAGCACGGCCTGATAGAGGAGCATCTGCACACGGTTGTTCTCCTTCGGCTCCACCTTGCCGCGGATGGAATATTCGTCGGCCTTGCCCGACTTCATTTCGATGAACGACGTCATGTCGCGCTGCATGTAGTCGAGACGTCCTTGCAGGCCCAGCGCCTCGCAGATGTACGACGGCTCGAGCACGGCATCGCTCTTGTCGAGCCCATAGCCGGGGGCGGGAAAGGTCTCGTTCACCGTCCGACGGATATTCTCGAAGTGCAGGCGGCAATCGGCAAAGAACTGCCTTTCCTTCGCCGCCTCGCGCAGGTCCTCACAGGCGGCCAGCTCCAGCGGATAGGTGCGGAAGGCTTTCTTCATGCACGCCAGGTAGTCGGGTTCGTCCTCCGCATGTATCCATTCGTCCAGAAAGAGGTTGGCGATGTTACCCAGCAGCAGCGGACACGTATTGTCCGACGGCTGGAGGCGGGCCAGGATGTAGTTGGCCGGATGGTGTCCGTAGTCCTTGAAGCATTCGGCCAGTGAGCTGATGTCGATCAGATAGTCGGGCTCCAGGATGATGAACGAGGGTGTCAGCACTCCCTCCTCGTCCACCACCACATCCAGCAGGTTGAGTTGCGCATGGCGCCACAACAGTTCACACGTCTCCCTGAACTCTTCGTTCACGTCGGGCACGTTGTAGCGCACCTTGAGCCATTCGTCTGCCAGGGTGTCGAGGGGTTGTACATAGAGGTAGGTGTCGTCGGCGTATTGAAAGCACACGCGCATGCGCTTCACGCGGCGTCCCACGGGCATCACCACGTAGGTGGCGTCGGCGCGTGGCAGGAGGCGGTAGAGGGCGTCGGGGATATCCTCGCGCGTCAGGAGCTTGACGAAGAAAGCCAGCGTCTTCACGTCGCGCAACAGATTGTCGCGCACAGGCTCCTCTTCGCGATTGAGCACACGATTGGAAGTCAGGCGAAAAGTGTGCAGGCGGTTCTGCTCTACAACAGAAAGGCCGACTTTCGCCGCCACGTAGCTGATGCGGGCGGAAAGGTCGGTCATCTGCAAACTGCCGTCCGACATCTGTGTGCGGCATAGTTGCTCCAGCAGTTCGCGCAATTGTCTGTAAGCCACTTCCAGGAGCATATCGTCCCTGCAAGCATCCAGCAATCGGTCGTAATATTCCTTCACTTCATTTTCCATGAAGGCAAAGATAGCGATTTCCACAGATATCCTATCATGCTATCCGTGTCATTCACACCAGAACATTAATTTGTCCTGCCTTTCTCACTTCTTCTGATTTCTCGGCTTCTTGCTGGCCTCGTTCAAGGCTTCTTCCTTCTCGTAAGCGGGTACATGATGCTTATCTTTTGGTTTTTTCGGCTTTTTGTTTCCAGCGGCTCCCATAAGGCATTCCTCCTTTTTTTAGATGGTTAAACAATCGAATTCAAAATCGACCTCCCTCTCGCAAAGAGTGTACCAACGCCATGCGCCGTCCGTTAAATTAGATAAAATCTGCCTATTCTTCCGCTTCCGCCGGTTTGTCCTTGATCATCAGGATGCTCAGCTCGTAGAGCAGGTAGAGCGGTATGGCCACTACGGCCAGTGTGAAGGGATCGCCCGTAGGCGTAATGACAGCCGCCACGATGACGATGAGCACCACCGCATGACGCCGATACTTGCACAACAGGCGCTTGTGTACAATGCCCAGCAGGGACAACAACCACGTCACCAAAGGCAGTTCGAAAGCCAATCCCATGCAGAGAATCAGCATCATGAAGTTGTCGATGTAAGAGTTCAGCGAAATCTGGTTCTCGATGAGCGAACTGAGCTGATAGGTAGAAAGGAAACGAAGCGTCAGCGGATAGACCATGAAATAGCCTATCAGTACGCCCACGAAGAACATCCCCGCCCCTATCAACATGGCTTTGCGCACACCACGCAGCTCGTGGGGATAGAGGGCGGGACTGACAAAACGCCATATTTCGTAGAAAAGATAGGGTGCAGCTGTCACTACCGACATCCAGAAGGCGGTAGACATGTGTATCAGGAAAGGAGCTGCCAGGTTGATGTTGACCAGCTTCACGTGAAATTCCTGCGTGAAGAAGTCGTCCTTCAGCTGGAGGCGTTCACCTATGTAGCGCAGCAGGTCGTAGAAGACAAAGTCGTTGTTACAGGGGGCCAACACCACCTTGTCGAACAGGTAGGGCATAGCTATAAAGTAGCCCACACCCAATACGAACCACACACACAGCACCCTGATGAGTACTTTGCGCAATTCGTCCAGATGGTCCCAGAAAGTCAGTTCCTTGTCGTCCGACATGCTTCAGGTCATTTCTTATCCTTGACCGGCTCGTTGAGATCTTCCTGGGCCTTGTTGATTTCTTCCTTGGCTTCGTTCACGCCTTCCTTGAAGCTCTTTACGCCCTTGCCCAGTCCTTTCATCAATTCGGGGATTTTCTTGCCGCCGAAAAGCAGCAGGATGATAACTGCAATAATGATCCATTCAGAGCCACTAGGCAAGAAGCTTAATAAAAGTAAGTTTGTCATGGTTTTCTTTTTTTCTATTCTATTTGGGGGCAAAGATAGAAAAATTATCCATTCTCCATACCCATTTGCCCCTTGTTTTTCAATCCTGATAATACACTCGCTTCACACGGGTAGACACGCTCGTCAGCACCTCGTAGGGGATGGTTTCGAGCACATCGGAGAGGACCGTCACAGGCAGGTGGTCGCCAAAGATTTCCACCGCGTCTCCCTCCTTGCAATCGATGTCCGTCACGTCGATCATACACACATCCATGCAGATGTTGCCCACGTAGGGCGCCCGTTGTCCGTTCACCAGGCAGTAGGCATGTCCGTTGCCCAGCCGTCGGTTCAGGCCGTCGGCATAGCCTATAGGCAGAGCGGCGATGCGTGAAGGACGCTCCAGATGTCCCTTGCGGCTATAGCCCACGGTATCCTCCTGCGGCACGTCGTGTATCTGCAGGATGGTGGTCTTCAGCGTGCTGACGTTGTTCAGTATCGAGTTGTCTATCGGGCTGACGCCATAGAGGCCGATGCCCAGACGCACCATGTCGAACTGCGCGCCAGGGAAGCGCTCGATGCCTGCCGAGTTGCAGATGTGGCGCAAGATCTTGTGGGGGAAAGCATCCTGAAGCACCTTTGCCGCCGCTTCGAAGGTCTCTATCTGCCGCCGCGTGAAGCTGTCGAACACAGGCGAGTCGCTGCCCACCAGATGGGAGAAGACCGAACGCACCAGCACGGCATTCTGTCCGCGCAGACGCTTCACCAGCTCGGGCATCTCTTCGGGCGCGAAGCCCAGGCGGTGCATGCCCGTGTCCAGTTTGATATGAATGGGGAAGTTCGTGATACCTTCTTTCTCCGCCTCGCGCACAAGGGCATCCAGCAGATGAAAACTATAAACCTCTGGCTCCAGCTTGTAGTCGAACATCGTCTTGAAGGCTGTCATTTCGGGGTTCATGATGAGGATGTTGGCCGTGATGCCTGCTTTTCTCAGCTCCGACCCTTCGTCGGCCACAGCCACGGCCAGGTAGTCTACGTGCCTTTCCTGCAACGTCTTGGCTATCTCGTAGGAACCAGCCCCATAGGCCGACGCCTTCACCATGCACACCATCTTCGTCTCAGGCTTCAGCTTACTACGGTAGTAGTTCAGGTTGGCCACCATCGCGCCGAGGTTCACCTCCAGAATGGTCTCGTGCACCTTCCGTTCGAGGTTTTCGCTCAGGATGTCGAAGCCGAACTTGCGCGCACCCTTTATCAGGATCAATTCCTTTTCCAACTTCAGTTCGCCACGGGCAATGGCTTTGAGCAATGCCTGTGTGTCGGGATAGAAAGCCTTCTCGATGCCGAAGCAGGAAGCACACGACGAGATGTTCGGCCCTACGCCGATGATGCGCTCCACGCCGCGGCTGTTCATCAGCTGGGCCACGCGCCGATAGAGCGTCGATGCATTCTGCCCCGTCTCCAGGATGTCGGACAGGATGAGCGTGCGCTTCAGCCCCTTGGCTTGCGAGCGCCGGTATTGGAAGTCGAGGGCTATGTCGAGCGAGCCCAGGTCGCTGTTATAACTATCGTTGATCAGCAGGCAGCCGTTCTTGCCTTCCTTCACCTCCAGACGCATGGCCACCGGCTCCAGCCGTGCCATCCGCTCCTTGATTTTCTGCGGCGGAAGCATCAAGTAGAGGCAAGCCGCCAAGCAGTTCAGCGAGTTCTCGATGGAAGCATCGTCGATGAAAGGCAGCGTAAACTGGTTGTCCATGTCCAGATAGCGGTAGGCTATCAGCGTGCAGTCGTCCTTCTTCTCCACCTTCGAGATGAAGAGCGGCCGTTCGGGGTCCTTGCGGCTCCACGCTATCTCTCGTGCGGAAAGCAGCGACTTGGCCACGCAGTTGCAGATGAATTCGTCGTCGCCGTTGTAGATCAGCACGTCGCAGTTCTTGAAGAACGTCAGCTTCTCCATGCACTTCTCCTGCAACGAATAGAAGTTCTCCTGATGGGCGCCTCCGATGTTAGTCAGGATGCCGATGGTCGGCTTGATGATGGCTTCCAGCGCCCTCATTTCGCCCGGCTCGGAGATGCCTGCCTCGAAGATGGCCAGCTCGTCGTCCGCCCCCATCTGCCAGACGGACAGGGGTACACCGATCTGCGAATTGTAGCTGCGCGGCGAGCGCACGATGCGACGGTCGTCGCCCAGCAGCTGGTGGAGCCATTCCTTCACCACCGTCTTGCCGTTACTGCCCGTGATGCCTACCACGGGGATGCTGAACTGCGCCCTGTGCAGCTCCGCCAACTTCTGCAAAGCCTTCAGGGGCGAAGGAACAAGGAGAAAATTCAATGAAGAATGAAGAATGGAAGCCTTACTTCCGAATGAAGAATTCTCATTGCTTACAGACAATTCTTCATTCTTCATTTTTAATTCTTCATTACTCTCATACTCCTCCTCGCTCACCACGAAGCAGCGCACGCCCCGTTCGATGAGTTCGGGTATATAGTTCGCCCCCGTGTTGCGCTTGGCAGGGAGGGCAAAAAACAAAGTTTCTTCGGGGAAGTTCAACGAGCGGCTGTCAGTCAGCAGCCAGTCGATGGTAGCCGGAGCCCCGCCTATGCGTCGGGCCCCGATCATTTCTGCTATTTGTTCAATCGGATACGACATGTCATTCTCTCTTTTTCGAAGTCTAAGTACGGGTATTTTTCGTTAAGTCGGTCGATTTTTAACAAAATTTGTTCTAAAAATTTCTTATAGCCATCCGAGTCCGGGCGGAAAGGTTTGTGTGCCAAGTCTTTACGAATGGCGTCGCATTCGTCCATCACCCGCCTTGCCTCGTCCGTCAGGCAAGCCTCGCAGAAGCGTTGCCACACGTAGTCCACCGCCACGTCCGAGGGGTGCACCATGTCCGCCGCATAGAAGCGGTAGTCGCGCAGCTCATCGTTCAGCAGCTCGTAGGCGGGAAAGTAGCCCACGACGTCGGGCATCGCCTCCACCAGCCTGTCGGCGGCCAGTAGCAGGGTAGCCTTGCTCAGCTGGTTGGCGTGCAGCCCGTCGCGCAAGTGCCGGATGGGGCTCACGGTCAGCAGCACCCTCAGGCGCGGGTTCGCCGCCCTCAGCCGCCCGACGAGGTCGCACCAGTCGTCCGTCACCTCCTCCACCGTCAGCCGCCGGCGGCGGAAGCAGCGTTCGGGCCTCTTGTGGCAGTTGCCCACGATGCGCCCCGTCTGCGCGTCTTCGTACACCCACGCCGTCCCCCACGTCGCCACCAGCACGTCCAGCCCCTTCAGCTCCTCGCGCAGGGCCTCCAGGCGCGTGTTGATGCGCTCCAGCGCCTCCTCGGCCGTCGGGGCGGAGAAGTCGCCGTGGTGCATCGGGCTGTGCCACAAGCCGCCATACGCCTGCAAGTCGTCCGCCCGATAGACCTTCCCCTCCAGCGCCTCGCGCAGGGCGGCGGAGATGGACATCGGGTTGTAGAGCACCCCGTAGGGATTGACGTCACAGGCAAACTTCGCCTCCACCAGCCTCGTGCCGATGTTCGTGGCAAAGCAGGAGCCCATCAGCAGCAGCCGCTCGCGCCCTGAAAATCGCGGCAGCCCCTCGGGCATTTCAACGGAAGTATAAAATCGGTTCATGAAAACAAAGGTAGGAAATTCTGCTGAAAGTCGGAAGGGGACGCCCCGATAAAAAAGGCAGGCGCCCCCTGCCCCGCGGCAGGACGACGCCTTTCCCGTTTCTTCACTTCACCGTGATCCACACGCCCTCGCCCCGCTCCTTGGCTTCGACGATGTGACGCTTCAACAAGTTCACGTTGCGCGTGGAGTTCAACACATGCCCCACCTTGCGATTCTCGCCCACGAGGATACAACCCGACGTGTCGGCGGCCGTGTTGCCCGCATGGATGCGGATGCCCTCGAACAAAGGTACGTGGAGCAGCAGGGGCAGCCATTGGCCGAACTTGGGGCTCCAGGTGATGACCACCGGATAGCGTCCTTCGGGGATGGCCGTGCGCCCCTTCACCTTGTGCTTCTTCTTCAGGTCGCGCCACGCAGGCTCCAGCGTGTCGCAAAAATAGGTTCCGTCTATGGCCAGGCAGCCTATGGTGTAGGTCTTACGCTTGGCGGTTCTTGTCAATGTCATTTCCATTGTTCCGTCTTTTGGTAGATTTGTTTATTGTCAATTGTAAGTTTTGTAATGTAATGGCGGTGTGTCCATTGCCAGAGCATGTTACGCGTACCTTCGGCATCCATACCCTGCGACTGGCGCACGCGCACGACATCGGCATGAGTGAACTCGTCAGGAAGCAAAGTCAACAAATTGACTCGTCCGTGGCGCTTGCCTTCGTTCCGCACCTCACTCATGGCACTTTCGATGTCCGCCCCGAAGAACTCCATCTTGCAAGCCAGGTCGTAGCGGAGCGACCAGCGGATGAAGTCCTCGAAGGTCTTGTCCCAACGGCAACCGTTGGCCACGAAGAGCACACAGGCTTTCAGATAAGCTATCACATTGGCACGGAAAGAGAGATTTTCGTACACGCGGCTCTGCGAGAGGCGGGCGAAGTCGGCACACTCCTCCTTCAACGTCTGCGCCAGCTTGTAGGCCTGCGGGCAATCTATCAATCCCTGCGCCTTCACGAGGTTCTCGATGTAGGGGCGGAGTTCCTCGTCGAAGGCGGCGTCATACGTACCATAGACGGGCATGTCCGCGCCGATTTCGCGTTCGGGGATGGTGCAGAAGTTGATGCGGCTTATCGGCCCATCGGTCAGCACGCGGCTGAAGTATCGCTTGCCCTTCTGGATGGTGGTCGAGGCATTCCAGTTGAAGCGGATGGTCACCTTCTCCGTCACGCTCTGCACGCCCACACGCGTCTGCCCGTAGCGGTTGCCGGGGTCGAAGGCCAGGCACATGATTTGGAATTGCTGGCCGCTCCGCCCGCTTCCGCGCAAGGCGTCGAACTGGTCGATTTCGTTCAGCTTCGTATAAAGAAAATGTCCGTCCGCCTCGGCCATGCGCATCACGAAGGCGGGGTTCGTCATGTCCGCGTCAATCTCCTGAATAATCAAGCCTTCGGGTCGTTGGCGCTTGTCCTTGTTCGCTCCCTTCGAAGTCACCTCGTTCTTCCACTCCCGCTCACGTCGGAGGTTGTCCTCGTCGCGTCGGCGAATGTCGGCCATGATGCGGTTGATGGGTTCCGAAATGCAATCCTTTCCTGCGCCCGTGCCGGCCATCAGCACGTTCATCAAGGTGGCTTCGTGCTCTACGTTGTCGATGTATCGGAACCTCACGCGATGCAGGTGCGCGCCCAGCGAGGGGAAGACGGCATGAGCCACGGCGGGCTTGTAGACATCGGGCGTACGGCTCACAAGGAGCTTTATCAGGGCAGGAAGGCGCTTGGGTAATGAAGAATGAAGAATGTCGGCTTCGCCTCCGAATGAAGAATTTTCATTCTCCGCGGGCCATTCTCCATTCTTCATTTTTCGTTCTTCATTTCTCAAAGATTCTTCATTCTTCATTCTTCGTTCTTCATTTTCAAGGGCCTCTTTCAGCATCCGCGGCATCGAGTACCACTTCGCCGAGCAGGCGGAGTGTATCAGCCCCCGCATCTCCTCCTCGGACAGGCCGTAGCGTGGCATCACTTGCAGGAGCAGCGCCTCGTCGTTGTCCGCAATGTAGCGCAGGTGCGAGGCCAGGCGGTGGAGCTTGTCGTTGCGCTCGCCCGGCACGGGTTCGCCACCCGCCAGCTTGAACCATTGTTGAATAATCTGACTATATGGCATCCCCTTAAACTTTGGTAATGAAGAATGAAGAATGTCGGCTTCGCCTCCGAATGAAGAATTTTCACCATCCGCGGGCAATTCTTCATTCTTCATTCTTAATTCTTCATTTCTCAAAGATTCTTCATTTCCCAAAGATTCTTCATTCTTCATTCTTAATTCTTCATTAAACAGCCTCTCCTCGTCAAGGTAGAGCACATACCCCTCGGGCACTACGAACGATGAGCGCGCATAGTCCTTCACGCTGACGTCATAGTTTCCGTCGCCCATCTGCTGGGACATCCACCGCTGCGCCTCGGCCAGGTCCATCCCCGCGGGGATGATGAAGAACAGCCGCAGCCCCTCCGTGCTGGGCGTGATGTGGGCCAGCACCACGTAGCGCATCACACCCCTGGCCTCCAGCTCCTGCCGCTTCTGCTCCCAGTAGCCGCGGGGATTGGGCAGGTGGTCCACGTCGTACATCGACAGGCCGCTGGGGATGGCGTCGGCGTTCAGTCGCCGCCCGTTGCGGAACGTGGCGTGCGGCGTGAAGATGGGCAGCCGCTTCTTCAGCCCCGCTTTCAGTGTGTCATACTCTTCCTTCGTCAGCTCGCCGCGACGCAGCCGCTCCAGTCCGTCCGCTATCTCGGCGCAGACCTCCGCCACCAGCTCCGAACGCATCGCCTGATGGAACAACTCGGGGGTACACTCCCGCACCACCCGGCTCTTTACGTTATTGCTTATTCCGAACTTCATTGCTTTAATGGATAATTGAGAATGGATAAAAGATAATTTAAGTTTTACCACGGATTACTCAGATTTTCACAGATTAATAAGATTATCAAGTAATTATAATCCGTGTCAATCTGTGTAATCTGTGGTGAAAAAATCAGAACTCGGTGTCGAACACACGGTCCACAAAGTCGCTCGCCTGCCGGCTTTCGTCCATGAGAATGTCTGCCGGCGTGGTGTCCGCCTCGTCTAGGCTAATGTTCAAAGCGAGTCTCACTCGTTTGGGATCCACGCTGGCCCGTCCGTGGCGCAGGCGGATGTACTTGTAGTCACCATTGCCGACCGAAGTGTGACGCACATGTTCGTTGAAGTTTCCCTCGTTGGGATTTACCAGGCCGATAGTGCCCTGCAGGCGGCTGCCCGATGCGAGAAGGCGCTCGTAGGCCTTGTCGCTAAGTTGCAATTGGATAATCATAGTCGTGTCAAAAAAAGTTTTAATGTTGTGAATAGGGTTTACTAATGGATAATTGATAATGGAGAATTGAAAATTCTTCATTCATCATTCTTCATTCTTCATTTAAACCAGTTTCATGATGACCACCTGGTTCTCGTAACGTGTCGCGCCGTTCTTGTCCGTGTAGGCACGGGTCTTGATGCAAGCCTGCACCTTGTGAAGCATGTTCCGGTCGTACTCGGGGCAGGCCAGTGCGGCGTCGCCCGTCATTTCGGCGTAGAATTCGTCGATGCCGTCGGTCAGCAGGAATCCGCGCGAGTTGAACACCATCGGCGTGCCGTCCTTCGCCGTGTAGGGGCGAGCCGAGAGGGGAAATTGTTCGAGGATGGTTACTAACTTTTCCATAATCGTTTTTGGTTTTAAGGGTTGGAAGCATCCAAAACGAAATGCCCCCGCAAGCCTTTCTGGTGGCTTACGGGGGCAAAGTTAGGGTATCGGGAAATGAAAAACCCACTACGTAGTGGGTACGGCGTAGTGGGTACGGATGGGAAAAAACAAGTTAATCAACCAATAAAACGGTATTCGTGATGATACTTTATATATTTTTTATGAGCTTCCTCAATGTGACAGAGTGACAGGTTATCAACCAATCCTAACAAAGATTTATCATCTTTCGAAAGTAATTTAGAATAAATTACTTTCCCTTCAGAAGTAAATGTCATATACCCCAAATCGAATAACTTATCATAATTTGGCAAAAGTAGTAATCCATTGTATACATCCAATCGTTCATCATTAGTTGAATCCTTCCATGGTTTTATGTGAGAAGCCACTAACATATCCGTCAAAGAGCATCTGCTTATAGCGCATCCATCCCAATATTTTATCAACTCATTACGAAATATTCCTTGACCTCTTCTTGATAAAATAACAGCTTCTCTTTCAGTAACAGATAGGTGCTGGTTTTCTTTAATCATCTTTATTTCGGAAAAAACGCTATGTTCATAACGTTTGCGATAATCTGAACTCAGGAAATCTAAAAATTTACGCAAACCGGAACGAAAATCAGAGATAGATTTTCGTGTAGAATATTTTGTTCTTCCAATACAACGCATTTCTTCTTCTTGTAAAATTTCCTCCACACGTTCTTTGGTTAAAGTGTTATCTATACGATAAGTGGTTGAAAGAAATTTTAGTCTAGAAATATAATCATTACTCGTTTTTCTGGTTAAACCACCTTCGGTAATCATGTAATGATAAAAATCCGATTGAATATTCAAAAAATGTTTTTCTTTCTCGTGCATTCGATTATTTCTCATTTTTTATATTATCTATTTCATCCATTGCACACATTAAGGAGTTCAATACTTTTTCGTATTCTTCACTCAACCAATCTTGGCAGACACTTTCTTCTTCTTGGCGAAGTAGATTATAAGCATCAACCAAAGCTTTGCGGATTAGCTCAATTTTCATCACTCACACATTCATTTGTCAAATCTTCATAACGACTATATTCCTCTACCATAAGATATTATCTGATATTATTCATAATCGAACGCAAAGTTAATTAAAACACAGAAATATCGATTGTTTTGTAGAAACATTCTGCCTGAATCAGGAAGCGTTTTACCCCTCCATCACCCCCTTCACCCGCTCCATGAACGCCATTGTCTTGCGTTGTCCCATCCCCAGGTTGTAGGCCGAGCGGAGGGTTTCCGACTTCATGCCCCACAGGCCGCCGAAGGTCTGCCAGGGAGTGGGCAGGTCCAGCCGGTCGGCCAGCAGGGAAGCCAGCACGCCCTTCTCGGGGTTCGAGAGCGAAAGAGGTTGCCAGTGCTCGTCCACAAGGCCGGCTTTCACAAGGCGGGCCAGCAGAGCCTCGGCACGGGCCGAGCGCAGGACTTCGGGTCGGGAGACAACTTTCCCGACGTCTTCCCGCCGCTCCTCCGCCCCGGCCTGCTCCCCGGACGGGGACGGACTTGCCCCGGAGGTGTCGGGCATGGCGATGTAAACATGGGTATTGTCGTGGATGTCGAACATGGGCGCGTTGAACGTCACACTCCCGTTGAACGAGATGCCGCCCGGTGTGTGGGAGCGGGACGTGCTTTCGGAGCTGTTTTCGGATGAACGGTCTTTCATGAGTGTATGTTTTTTTGTTTGGTTTCTTGACTAATCAGGATTCCTTGGATGCGGACGGCATCCCGATGGAGACGTGGGCAATGCCGCTCACGTCGTACACGGGCGCGGCGAACGCCACGGTCGGCCCCGGCTCCTTATGCCCCAAGTGCTGGAGACGGGCAAACTCCTCGTCGGTAGGATGGCGGTAGATGAGCAGCAACGTATTGACGAGCAGCACCGCCTCCGCATTTTGCGAGGAGGGCAGGCGTTCCACCAGGTCCAGCCATTCAGACAACGTGTGCCGCTCCACCTGCCCCTGCCGCTCGAAGTCGGCCTTCAGCCGGTCGAAATCGGCTTTCTGGCGTTCCAGCTCGTCGCGCAGGGCCTGTATGCGCTCGTCGCGCAACACATTCTTCTTCCGTTCTTCCTCCATCGCACGGGCCAACCTCTCCCGTTCCTCGGAAGCGCTTTTCAAGTCGGCTCGGGCAAAGAAGAGTTCTTCCCTCAAGGTTTCCTGCGCGTGCAGAAGTTCGGTAACGCGTGCGTCCAGATAGCGTTCGCGTGGCGTGGGTTCGCCGGGGGTGATGTGTCTGACCTGTTCCATGTTTTTCATTTGTATCCACAGACCTTTGGTGCCGCCTGTGCCATTTGCAAAGTTTAGAAATATAAATGAAATGCCAAAATGTTTTTATGATAAAAAATAAAACAGGCCGCATATGGTTGTCATATCCCCTTACATTACAAAACTTACAATTGTTTTTTTCAGAAAAACACATCCGCCTGTACCCAAGTTGAGAGGTTTCAAATTATAAGTAAAATATTTTTATTATATATTTATATATATAATATATTATATATATAAATATATAATAAACTTCCAAATAGGCTAACCGGCCAAGGGAGAAAAGCACTTTTCTCTTTTGTAAGTTTTGTAATGTAAGGGTCAGGGTACGCAGGGTATGGTGAAGACGGCATTCGGACAAGTCACCCATCATCACACAACATGTGCGGACAAAAGCCCTTCCCCCCCCCGCAGATACAACAAAACAAAGGGTACCATCCCTCAGCCGGAGAAATGAGCGCTGCGCCGCCCCGGCGAAAAAGCAGTGCTTTCCACGCACGAAAACACCGTTTTACAACCTGTAAATCAGCGCGTTATTTTTATTAACACAAAGTCAGATGTCCATTAATAGATTTTCACAGAAAGCCGATACCCCTTTTTTGGCCGCACGGAGGAGAGCCACTATCTTTGCCTTCGTCAATGAGGAACGAAGAATGAAGAATTTGCCTGCGGCCGAGGCGCTATCCATTCTCAATTATCCATTCTCCATTCTCAATTAACTAAACACCATTTAAAACAACAAAGCTATGTCAACAATCGGAACATTGAAGTACAGACGTTACGCGGCCAAGTCGCCGCAGGACCCCGACGCACCCGCCAAGTGGTACGCCCGCGCCGTGCAGGACCGCACGGTAGAATTCGAAGACTTCGTCACCCACATTTCTGAACACAACTCGCCCTACTCGCGCGGCGTCATCCACGGTGTCCTCATCGACATGCTCGCCTGCCTGAAGGAGCTGGTGCTCGACGGCAAAAGTGTCCGCCTGGGCGACCTGGGCCTCTTCTCCGTGGGCATCTCCTCGAAGGGAGCCGAGACGGCCGAGGCGTGGACCACCAGCCTCATTACCGGCGTCCACCTGAACGTGCGCAACACCAAGACCTGGAGCAACGCCGAGCTGCGCAAGTCCGCCCGCCTGACCGAGCTGACCGTCTACACCGCTGGCGGCGCCCTCGAAGAAGACACCACCCCTGAACCCGAGCCCGGCGGCGAGGACGAAGAAGAAGGAGGCAGCCCGCTGTAAATTGAAAATGGAGAATTGAAAATGGAAAATGAAGAATGCGGCCGAAATTAATTATCAATTCTCTATTTTCAACTTTCAATTGAATTAAAATTTTCAATTCTCAATTCTCAATTATCAATTAACGAAATGGACAAGAAAACAATTTGGAAAACCATTATCCAGACGCTGGTCACCATCCTGACCGCTATTGGAACTACGCTGGGCGTCACCAGCTGCATGGGGCTGTAAACGAAGCGCGCAGCCCACGACAACACAAGCACGAATAAAACACCCGCTGCCTCAGAGATGAGGGGCGGGTGATTTGTTTATCAACACTCCACACTTCTCACTCCTTCTTCCCGCTCAAAACAAGATGCAGCCAGCCCCAGAAGCCGAGGACAATGACGAGCAGCGTCTGGATGCCATGGACAAGGAGGGCAAAAAGGGCGGCATCGGACGAGGAAACACCGTAGAGCATCATCATGGTGATGACGGCAAAATGCCACGGACCGGCACCGTTGGGCGTGGGGACAATGACGGCAAACGTGCCTGCCACAAACATGACCAAACCGGCCTGAAGACCGAGGTCGGCACTGAACGGAAAGCAGTAGAACGTCAGGTAGAAATGGAGGAAGTAGCAAAGCCACATCAGGACGGTGTGGAGCAGGAAAAGGGGGACGTTGCGCACACGGCGAAGGGACATGACGCCCTGCCACACGTCGAGCACCACGCCACGCACGCGCTCGAACACGACGAGCATACGGGCCAGCCATACGAGCAGCACGACGACGCCCACCACGCAGAACAGGGCGACGTAGAACCAGGGGGAGCTGAGGAGGTGGACAAGCGAGGGAATCTTGGTGCCCGTCTGGCGGAAGAAGGTGACGAAGACGGGAAGCTCGAGCAGGAGGGTGACACCCGTAATGAGCAGGATGCAAAGGGTGTCGACCAGGCGCTCGGTGACGACCGTGCCCAGCGACTTGGAGAAAGGCACACGGTCGTAGCGCGAAAGGACGCCGCAACGCGACACTTCGCCCACGCGAGGGATGACGAGGCTCGTGGCGTAGGACAGGTAGACGGCATCGACCAGATGGGACGGGCGCGGACGACAACCCAGCGGCTCCAACGTCTGACGCCAGCGCAGGGCACGCTCCACATGGCTCCACACGCCGAAAAAGAGCGAAAGGGCCATCCAATCCCAACGGATGCCGTGGCGCAACACGACGGCGGCCTGAGCGAAGTCGAAGTCGCGATACACCCAGTAGAGAATGAAGGCACCCAGCAGCAGGGGAAGCACCACCTTCGCCATGCGGGAAAGCCTACTAAACGAAGAACGCGGAAGCCCCGCGGAGCGGACAAGGGACGAGCTGCCGGCGTCGGGGAGCCGCCCGTCATCGCTCATTTTCCGTTCTTCGCTTAATTCTTCATTCTTCATTGTTCATTCTTCATTAAAATTCGTACCTTTGTGGGGCACAAAAGTAACAATAAACTTGATATATGAGACTGGTAAAGCCTAAAAAGTTTCTGGGCCAGCACTTCCTGAAAGACCTGAAGGTGGCGCAGGACATCGCCGACACGGTAGACGCCTGTCCCGGCCTGCCCATCCTCGAAGTGGGGCCCGGCATGGGGGTGCTCACCCAGTTCCTCCTGCCCAAGGAGCGCGAGCTGAAGGTGGTGGAGGTGGACTACGAATCGGTGGCCTACCTGCGCGAAGCCTATCCGCAGCTGGAGGAACACATCATCGAGGACGACTTCCTGAAAATGAACCTGACACGGCTCTTCGACGGAAGGCCCTTCGTGCTGACAGGCAACTATCCTTACAACATATCGAGCCAGATCTTCTTCAAGATGCTGGACAACAAGGACCTGATACCCTGCTGCACGGGCATGATACAGAAGGAGGTGGCCGAACGCATGGCCGCAGGGCCGGGCAGCAAGACGTATGGCATCCTGAGCGTGCTCGTACAGGCGTGGTACAGCGTGGAGTACCTCTTCACCGTCCACGAAAACGTGTTCAACCCGCCGCCCAAGGTGAAGAGCGCCGTCATCCGCATGACGCGCAACGACACGCACGACCTGGGGTGCGACGAACGCCTGTTCAAGCAGGTGGTGAAGACGACCTTCAACCAGCGACGCAAGACGCTGCGCAACTCCATCAAGCCCCTCGTGGGCAAGGACTGCCCCCTGACGCAGGACGCCCTCTTCGACCGGCGGCCCGAACAGCTGTCCGTACAGGAGTTCGTGGAGCTGACGAACCGAGTGAAAGAATACTTAAATAATGGAGAATTGAGAATGGAGAATTGAGAATTATCCATTATCCATTTTCAATTATCAATTCTCAATTAAAGAAATGGAAATAGACGAAGAATATATTGACAAGGTCAAAGGCTACATTGAGCAGAAGGACACGGAAAACGTGAAAGCCCTGCTGGCCGACCTGCACCCGGCCGACATCGCCGAGCTGTGCAACGACCTCGACCCCGAGGACGCACGCTTCGTCTACCGCCTCCTGGACAACGAGACGGCAGCCGACGTACTGGTGGAGATGGACGAAGACGTCCGCAAGGAGTTCCTCGAGCTGCTCCCCTCGGAAACCATCGCCAAGAAGTTCGTGGACTACATGGACACGGACGACGCCGTAGACCTGATGCGCGACCTCGACGAGGACAAGCAGGAGGAGGTCCTCTCGCACATCGAGGACATCGAACAGGCTGGCGACATCGTAGACCTGCTGAAGTATGACGAGGACACCGCGGGCGGACTCATGGGCACGGAAATGGTGACCGTGAACGAGAACTGGAGTATGCCCGAGTGTCTGAAGGAAATGCGCATGCAGGCCGAGCAGCTGGACGAAATCTACTACGTCTACGTCATCGACGACGACGAGCGCCTGCAAGGCGTCTTCCCGCTGAAGAAGATGATCACGTCGCCCTCGGTGTCGAAGGTGAAGCACGTGATGAAGAAAGACCCCATCTCGGTACACGTGGACACACCCATCGACGAGGTGGTGCAGATCATCGAGAAATACGACCTCGTGGCCGTGCCGGTAGTGGACAGCATCGGGCGGCTCGTGGGACAGATTACCGTCGACGACGTCATGGACGAGGTGCGCGAGCAGTCGGAGCGCGACTACCAGTTGGCTTCAGGTCTTTCGCAAGACGTCGAGACGGACGACAACCTGGTGCGCCAGACGAGCGCACGCCTGCCCTGGCTGCTCATCGGCATGCTGGGCGGTATCGGCAACTCCATGATTCTGGGCAACTTCGACGCGACCTTTGCCGCCCACCCCGAAATGGCGCTCTACATCCCCCTGATCGGCGGCACGGGCGGAAACGTGGGTACGCAGTCGTCGGCCATCATCGTGCAGGGCCTGGCCAACAGCTCGCTCGACGCCAAGGACACGCTGAAGCAGGTGGGCAAGGAAGCCGTCGTGGCCAGCATCAACGCCACCATCATCTCGCTGCTGGTGTACATCTACAACTTCGTGCGCTTTGGCAGCACGGCCACGGTGACCTACTCCGTGTCCATCAGCCTCTTCGCCGTCGTGATGTTCGCCTCCATCTTCGGTACCCTGGTGCCCATGACGCTGGAGAAACTCAAGGTGGACCCCGCCATCGCCACAGGCCCCTTCATCTCCATCACGAACGACATCATCGGCATGATGCTCTACATGGGAATCACCGTGCTGCTGGCGTAAAGGCTCCCAACAACTTTTTGTAAAAAAAATCGGGAAAAATGTATGAAGTAAACGTTTTATTTCATTAATTTGCAACCCATGTAACCCAAACGGGGAAACCCGTTTCTAAAATAAAGATATACAATGACGGACACTCATGACACTAATCTCCCCGAAAAGCAGGTGGAATTAGAAGAAGAAAAGAAAACAGTTGAGGTTTCTGAAACGGCAACGGCAGAAACTCCGGCTGAGGAACAGGCAATGGAAAGCACAGTAGAAACCGCTCCTGCACAGAAGCTGACGAAGGAAGAAGTCATCGCACGGCTGAAAGAGATCGCAGGCGACGTGGAAAGCGTCACCAAAGCCGAAATAGACGGCCTGAAGCAGACATTCTACAAGCTGCACAACGCCGAACAGGAAGCAGCACGCAAGAAGTTTACCGAAGCAGGAGGAGCACCCGAAGACTATGTGCCCACACCCGACCCCCTGGAGGAGGAAATGAAAAACGCAATGTCCGTCATCAAGAACAAACGGAACGAACTGGCCGCCGAGGTGGAGAAACAGAAGGAAATGAACCTGCAGGTGAAACTCTCCATCATCGAAGAGCTGAAAGACCTGCTGGAGTCGCCCGAAGACGCCAACAAGAACTACACGGAGTTCAAGCGCCTCCAGCAACAATGGAACGAGGTGAAGCTCGTGCCGCAAGCCAGCGTCAACGAGTTGTGGAAGAACTACCAGCTCTACGTGGAGAAGTTCTACGACCTGCTGAAGCTGAACAATGAGTTCCGCGAATATGACTTCAAGAAGAACCTCGAGATAAAGACCCACCTCTGCGAAGCTGCCGAGAAGCTGGCCGAGGAGACAGACGTCGTGTCGGCCTTCCACCAGCTGCAGAAGCTCCATCAGGAATTCCGCGAGACAGGCCCCGTAGCCAAAGAGCTGCGCGAAGAGATATGGGCACGCTTCAAGGCCGCATCGACCGCCGTCAACCGCCGCCACCAGCAGCACTTCGACGCCCTGAAGGAGGCCGAGCAACAGAACCTCGACCAGAAGACGGTGATCTGCGAAATCATCGAGGGCATCGACTACAACGAACTGACCAACTTCGCCGCCTGGGACGCCAAGACACAAGAGATCATCGCCCTGCAAAACAAGTGGAAGACCATAGGCTACGCGCCGCAGAAGATGAACGTAAAGATCTTCGAACGCTTCCGCGCCGCCTGCGACGCCTTCTTCAACAAGAAAGCCGAGTTCTTCAAGACGGTAAAGGAAAACATGAACGAGAACCTCGAGAAGAAACGTGCCCTCTGCGAAAAGGCGGAAGCCTTGAAGGACAGCACCGACTGGAAAGCTACGGCCGACACGCTGGTGAAGTTGCAGAAGGAATGGAAGACCATCGGCCCTGTAGCCAAGAAACACTCTGACGTCATCTGGAAACGCTTCATCACGGCTTGCGACTACTTCTTCGAACAGAAGAACCAGGCAGGCGCCTCACAACGTTCGGAAGAGCAGGCCAACCTGGAGAAGAAACGTGCCATCATCGCCCAGCTGGAAGCCATCGGCGAAGAAACCGAAGCCGACACGGCCATCGAACAGGTGCGCACACTGATGAAGGAATGGAACGCCGTAGGCTTCGTGCCCTTCAAGGACAAGGACAAGGTGTACAAACAATACCACGCACTGGTGGACAAACTGTTCGAACGCTACAACATCAGCCAGTCGAACAAAAAGCTGAGCAGCTTCAAGAACACCATCAGCAACATTCAGGAGGGAAGCCCGCAGGCACTCTACCGCGAACGCGAAAAGCTGATGCGCGCCTACGACAACATGAAGAGCGAACTGCAGACGTATGAGAACAACCTGGGCTTCCTGAACGCCGCCTCGAAGAAGGGCAACAGCCTGCTGACAGAGCTCAACCGCAAGGTGGAGAAACTGAAAGCCGACATCGACCTGGTGAAGGAGAAAATCAAGGTTATCGACGAAAGCATCCAGAAAGAAGGCTGAGCATAAGGGAAAAGCGATATACAACTGACAAGAGGGTGTGTAAAAAACGAGAAAGTACTTCCTGTTTTACACACCCTCTTCTTTTTAAGCCTACGCACACGCAGACAGACAATAAAAAAAGGACACCTCATCAATCGAAGTGTCCTCTTTTCTGTTGGGCTACCTGGATTCGAACCAGGAATGACAGGACCAGAATCTGTAGTGTTACCATTACACCATAGCCCAATGCATGTCAACGTTTCCGTTTTGCGGTTGCAAAGATACGAACTTTTTGTGAAACGCAAACATTTCGGAAGATTTTTTTTGCAGAAAAATGATAAATGGGCTTTCTACAAGCAATTACATCACTAAAAAAAAACTAAAATCAAAATACTTTTCACATTTTACGTGTTACATATAAGAAAACGGCGTATATTTGCCGACTGTTTAATATAATAATGTATAAATGGACGAAACAAAAAAACTGATCGAACAAATCACCGAAGGAATCCAGGATAAAAAAGGAAAAAAAATCGTCATTGCGGACCTGACGCAAATAGATGACACCATCTGCAACTACTTCATCATCTGCCAAGGAAACTCACCCAGCCAAGTCACTGCCATCGTGGAGTCTGTCAAAGACTTCGCACGCGAGGGAGCCAACGCCAAGCCCTATGCAGTAGACGGCCTGAGAAATGCTCAATGGGTGGCCATGGACTATGCTGAGGTACTGGTGCATGTATTCCTGCCCGAAGTGCGCAACTACTACAATCTGGAAAACCTTTGGGCAGACGCCAAACTTACCGAAATACCCGACTTAGACTAACAAACGAATATGGACAACAATAACATCAATAAAAAGAACACCGGCAACGGCAACAACAAGGTGAACCTGCCCAAGTTCAACCTGAACTGGCTGTACATGATTCTCCTGATGATGCTGGCCGGCCTGTGGCTGACCAACAAAAATGGCGTCAGCAGCAAGAACGTCTCCTACGACGAATTTCAAAGCTATGTGCAGAAAGGCTACATCAGCCGCGTGACAGGCTTTGACGACAATTCGGTAGAGGCTTACATCAAGCCGCAACACGTAGGAAACGTATTCGGAATCGACTCCACCCGTGTGGGACGCAATCCGATGGTCACAACCGAAGCTCCCTCGCGCGAAAGCCTGGGCGACTTCCTTCAGAAAGAAAAGGACGAAAACCACTTCGACGGAGCCATCACCTACGAAAAGAAAGGCAACTACATGAGCCTCATCCTGTGGAATGTAGTGCCCATCCTGCTGGTAGTGGGCTTCTGGATCTACCTGTCGCGCCGCTGGAGCAGTGGCGGAGGCATGGGCGGCGGTGGAGGTATCTTCAACGTCGGCAAGTCGAAAGCACAGCTGTTCGAAAAGGGATCGAACATCAGGGTGACATTCAAGGACGTAGCCGGCCTGGCTGAAGCCAAGCAGGAAGTGGAAGAAATCGTGGAGTTCCTCAAGGAACCTCAGAAATATACCGACCTGGGAGGAAAGATCCCCAAGGGCGCCCTGCTGGTAGGCCCTCCGGGCACGGGTAAGACATTGCTGGCCAAGGCTGTAGCAGGCGAAGCAAACGTACCCTTCTTCTCGCTGGCAGGCTCGGACTTCGTGGAGATGTTCGTCGGCGTGGGTGCTTCGCGTGTACGCGACCTTTTCCGCCAGGCCAAAGAGAAAGCTCCCTGTATCGTATTCATCGACGAAATTGATGCCGTAGGACGTGCCCGCTCGAAAGCGGCCGCCATGGGTGGCAACGACGAGCGCGAGAACACGCTGAACCAGTTGCTGACCGAAATGGACGGTTTCGGTTCGAACAGCGGTATCATCATCCTGGCCGCCACCAACCGTGTGGACGTGCTCGACAAGGCCCTGTTGCGTGCAGGCCGCTTCGACCGTCAGATACACGTCGACCTGCCCGACCTGAACGAACGTAAGGAAGTATTCGGCGTACACCTGCGCCCCATCAAGATAGACGAAACGGTTGACGTCGACCTACTGGCACGTCAGACGCCTGGCTTCTCGGGCGCGGACATTGCCAACGTGTGCAATGAAGCTGCCCTGATAGCCGCCCGCCACGGCAAGAAGTTCGTAGGCAAGCAGGATTTCCTCGATGCCGTCGACCGCATCGTGGGAGGTCTGGAAAAGAAGACCAAGATCACAACCGAAGAAGAGCGCCGCTCCATCGCCATCCATGAGGCAGGACACGCCAGCATCTCCTGGTTGTTGCAATATGCCAACCCGCTCATCAAGGTGACCATCGTGCCGCGCGGACGGGCCTTGGGTGCCGCCTGGTACCTGCCCGAAGAGCGACAGATCACGACCAAGGAGCAGATGCTCGACGAAATGTGCGCCACGTTGGGCGGACGCGCCGCCGAAGACCTCTTCCTGGGCCGCATCTCGACAGGCGCCATGAACGACCTGGAGCGTGTGACGAAGCAGGCTTATGGCATGACAGCCTATCTGGGCATGAGCGAAAAGCTGCCCAACCTGTGCTACTACAACAACGACGAATACTCCTTCAACCGCCCCTATAGCGAGAAGACCGCCGAACTCATCGACGAGGAAGTGAAGCGTATGGTGAACGAGCAGTACGAACGCGCCAAGCAAATCTTGTCCGAACACAAGGAAGGGCACAACAAGCTGGCCCAGCTGCTCATCGAGAAGGAAGTCATCTTTGCTGAAGACGTGGAGCAAATCTTCGGCAAGCGCCCTTGGGCTTCGCGTTCGGAAGAGATCATCACCGCCAACAAGACTTCCAAGGAGCTGAAGGAAGCAGCTGAAGAAGAAAGCAAACGTGCCGAACAAGCCGTACTGGATGTGAAAGAGCAGGAAAAGGGAAATGCCTCTGAACCTGCCGAAGGAAAAGCACAGGTAGAAGGCAAGGCGGACGAAAAGAAAGGAGAACAACCTACTGAAGCATAAAGGAGGAAAGCCATGCAAAGCAATCTCGTGAAAAGAACCATTACAGGCGTCCTGTTCATCATCGTACTGGTGGGCTGCATCCTTTACAGCCCCCTGTCTTTCGGACTTCTGTTCACCCTCATTGCCGCCCTGAGCGTGCATGAGTTCGGCCACCTGGTCAACGCCAGCGGCGAAGTAAGAATCAACCGCACCATCACCTCGCTGGGCGGAGCTTACCTCTGTCTGGCTCTGATGGGCTTCTGCACGCAGGCTACCGACGCACGCGTCTTCCTGCCCTACTTGGCCCTACTACTCTACATGATGATCACAGAGCTCTACCTGAAGCACAAGAACCCGCTGGGTAACTGGGCTTTCTCCATGATGAGCCAGCTCTACGTGGCCCTGCCCTTCGCCTTGCTCAATGTGCTGGCCTTCCACAACGACCCGGCGGCGAGCAGCGTGAGCTACAACCCCATCCTGCCGCTCTCCATCTTTGTCTTCATCTGGCTGAGCGACACGGGCGCCTATTGCGTTGGTTCGCTGATAGGAAAGCATCGTCTTTTCGAGCGTATCTCGCCCAAAAAGTCATGGGAAGGCAGTATCGGAGGAGCTGTCTTCTCCATCGCATCCTCATTTGTCTTCGCCCACTACTACGATTTCATGTCGGTAGGCCAATGGGCCGGGCTGGCTGTAGTAGTGGTCATCTTCGGCACATGGGGCGACCTGACCGAATCGCTCATGAAGCGTCAGCTGGGCATCAAGGATTCGGGCAATATTCTGCCCGGCCATGGAGGCATGCTCGACCGCTTCGACAGCGCTCTGATGGCTATCCCTGCCGCCGTCTGCTACCTGTTTGCGCTGACGCTGCTCTAAGGATTTCCCACCTGGGACAACCCTATAAAACGAGGCCCCGAAAGCTGGACATATATCCGCTCTCGGGGCCTCCGACTTTACATACCAATTTAAAAAGACATTATTTCAGCTGTATCTTCGACAGGTCTACATTACGTTGCAAGCCTTTTTCCGAGCTGCCTTCGCCTTCATCGTCAGACGAAACAAAGTCGAATGCTACTTCTACTTCGCCATTGACCGAAGAATTGAGTTTCAGCTTGATACCCTTTGTAGCATCTGTGAAGTTCAGGCTACTGAGGTTGTAGGAAACAGCTCCCCAATTGCCATAACCCGTCACGTCGTCATAGTCGTTGTAGCGCAACTCCAGATGGACATAGCCGTCTTCACCATAGAGCTCGGCATCGTCTTGCGGACGCACGAGGCTGATACGGTGTTTCTCCTTGGCAGGCAGATTCTGAAGGAAGATAATGTTCATGTATCCACCGCTAATGCTGATATCACCCTGGTAAATAGTAACAGAATCGTTACCAAACTCTTCGTCCGTCTCGGGCGTCAAGGTCTCCACCTGTTTGGTCAACACGTTTTGGATACCCAAAATCTTGACCGCATGATCGTATCCCTCGTAGTTGTCCCACAGAGGGTTGAAGTAAGTGATGACTCGCTGGCCATCGACAGGCGTATACCACCCCATGTCGGTATTGACAGGCCAAAGCGTGCCCCAAACATCACAATCCAGATAGAAAGCGCCTCCACCTACACGAACCGTCGCCCACAAAGGAGGCGTAAAATCACCAATTGAATAGCCATCGCCATCGTCGCACGACTGGAAGACGGGCGACAAAGCCAGGCATAACAACAGGACAAACCAATGTACTTTTTTCATAATCCTCACAATTTATCTTCTGATTTCTGACAAGAAAACGGGCAGATCGCGCATTTACTGCATCGACCTGCCCGCTTTTAACATTTTATTTGAAATACACAGACTGGTTTACAATCAGTCCTTTGCCAACAACGAACGGATAAGACAAGCCGCCTTGGCAGGGGCGCCTGGTTCACCCAGGCGTTTGCTTACCTCGTCGTAGCCTGCCAGCATCTCCCTGCGCCAGCTTTCGTCGTTGAGGATACGACCCAGTTCGGTCTTTATCTGCGCTACCGTCATCGTGTCGGCCACCAGCTCGCGCACCACCTCACGCCCTGCAATCAGGTTGACAAGCGAGATGTATTTCACCTTCAATATATGCCGCTTCAGGAAAGCGATGACGCGTCCGATGGGCGTATGGTAGCACACCACCTGCGGCACGCGGAAGAGGGCCGTCTCGAGTGTGGCCGTGCCCGAAGTGACCAGCGCCGCGTCGGCATGACTCAGCAGTTCGTAAGTTTGGCCGAAAATGACTTTCACGTCGGCGTCGCCTATATAGGCGCGATAGTAGTCGGCATCGATGCCTGGCGCGCCTGCCAGCACCAGCTGATAACCACCGAAGGAGGAAGCCGCCCGAATCATGTCGGGCAGGTTGTCCTTGATTTCCTGCTTGCGGCTGCCTGCAAGCAAAGCGATAACGGGCTTGGCCTGCAAGCCGTTGCGCTCGAAGAAGTCCTGGCGTGTCTCCTTGTAGGGAGCACGGAAGGCGACCACCTCGTCCAGCGTCGGATTGCCCACATAATGGATGGGGTATTGGTGCTTTCCCTCGAAGAAATCGACCTCGAAAGGCAGGATGGAGAAAAGCTCGTCCACGTCGCGCTTGATGTTCTTGATGCGGTACTCCTTCCACGCCCATATCTTGGGAGCGATATAGTAGTAGACAGGGATACGCGTGCGAGCATGGATGTACTTGGCGATGCTGAGGTTGAAGCCTGGGTAATCCACCAGTATCAAGGCGTCGGGCCGCCACTCCACGATGTCGTGCTTGCAGAAGTCCATATTGGCAAAGATGGTGCGCAGGTGGAGCAGGACAGGGACGAAGCCCATGTAGGCCAGGTCGCGATAGTGCTTCACAGGCGCACAACCTCCCGCGGCAGCCATCAGGTCGCCCCCAAAGAAGCGGAACTCCGCCTGCGGGTCTTCGCGACGCAAGGCCGCCATCAGGTGCGACGCATGGAGGTCGCCCGAGGCTTCGCCGACAATCAGGTAATATTTCATACGATTAGAACCAAGTCTTCAGCTCGTCGATCATGCCATAGGCCGTGACGTCTACCGTGGTAGGCGTAATGGCTACATAACCGTTGGCCAGTGCCCAGTGGTCGGTATCCTCCTGGTCGGCATCTTCGTCCACGAACGAGCCCGTCAACCAATAGTAATGGTTGTCGCCACGATGGGCGAAGTTCTCCCATTCGCTGGTCCATTGTCCTTTCGTCTGGCGACAGATCTTGACGCCCTTCAGCTCCTGCGTATCGGGGAAGTTCACATTAAGGCAGGTCAGCGCAGGCAGGCCTTTTTCCAATACCAGGCGGACAATGTCGCGCACGTAAGGACCTGCGGCCGTAAAGTTTGCGTCGGGCTCGTGGCTGCACAAGGAGAAGCCGATGGAAGGTACTCCCTTGAGGCATCCTTCGATAACGACACCCATCGTACCCGAGTAATGTACGTTCGTAGCCGAATTGTCACCATGGTTGATGCCGCCCACCACGAGGTCGGGCTTGCGGTCGAGCACCGTCTCAAAAGCCAGCTTCACACAGTCGGCAGGGTTGCCCGAGCACTTATAGACCGTCAAGCCTACGTCCTTGCGCACAAGGCTGTAGTGGATAGGTTCGCCTGTAGTGAGCGCACAACCCGTGCCCGAACGGGCCTTGTCGGGGGCCATTACTACCACTTCACCCAGCGGACGGAGAAACTTGATCAGCTCACTGATTCCTTTCGCAACGATGCCGTCATCGTTCGATACCAATATCAAAGGTCTTTGATTTTCCATTACTGTTCTTTTTAAGTTTATACTAAAACAACATGAAGTCGAAAGACAAGCAAACAAAAGCATGTTTGCGAACCGTTTCGACAACATTCTTAATCAGCAGGCAAAGGTAACACTTTAAGCTGGAAATAGGAAAATGCACAGAAATAAAAGAAGAAAAGTAAGAACATTTAAGTAAGTAAATAAGGTCTTCATTGGATAAATAACAGAATCCGCCTCACGAGAATAAGTGAATAAAAAAACTACTCATTTTTCTTCTTAACACCCAAACAGAAGATCTTCTTTTTCATTTTTTTAGCATCCCATATTCCTTTTAATATCCCTAAAGCACTAAATTTGCAAAACAACAAACATAGACATATCTAATAATCATGAAAATCAAAGTAGCCATCATCGGATTTGGCCGGATGGGGCAAATGTATTGTAAAGAGATGCAATACAGTGGAGAATGGGATATTCTCTATATCTGCGATACTAATCCCGATGCAAGAGAAAAGGCACGAAATATCGTTCCTGCCTCTACGCGTATCGTAAGCGATGAGGATATTCTGTTCAACGACCCACAAGTAGAAGTCGTAGGACTTTTTACGCTGGCAAATTCAAGGAAAGAACAAATAGGAAAGGCTGTCAGAACTCATAAGCATATCATTGCAGAGAAGCCTATCGCCGACACACAGGAAAAAGAAATTGAAGCCGTCAACCTGACGGAACATGCCGATATATTCTCTACTGTCAACCTTTACTTACGCAATGCTTGGTATCATCAGGCAATGAAACAATTCATCCAAGAAGGAGAAATAGGCGAGTTGGCCATCTTACGCATCTGCCACATGACCCCTGGATTAGCTCCTGGCGAAGGGCATGAACACGAGGGACCTGCTTTCCACGATTGCGGCATGCACTATGTAGACATTGCCCGCTGGTATGCCGAAAGCGATTACAAGACATGGAACGCGCAAGGGATTCGCATGTGGGACTATAAAGATCCATGGTGGATACAATGCCATGGGACATTCCACAACGGCGTTGTATTCGACATCACCCAAGGTTTCGTCTACGGCCAACTCTCCAAAGACCAGACCCACAATGCCTATACCGACATCATCGGTACCAAAGGTATCGTGCGGATGACCCATGATTTCAAAACGGCCACTGTAGAGCTACATGGCGTCAATCGTACACTCTGCCTGCAACAACCCTTCGGGGGAAAGAACCTGGACAAGCTATGCAAACAGATGGCCGCTTCCATCCGAAGCAGGATACGCGATAGCCGCCTGCCAAGTCTACGCGACTCCATTGAAGCTTCCCACTATGCATGGAGCTTTCTTGAAGATGCCCGTCACAATTGCCTGCCAAGCATAGGCAATTTACAAACTCTGGAGGAAATCAGAGAACGCAGAAAACACATGAAAAATGGTTATGGGCTATTGAGACCTGCTCAATAAAGCCCTCAACCATCTGACAGAATAAATTATTATCAACTTAACATCTAAACACCATGTCTAAATTTACAAGAAGAGAGTTTCTCAAGACAAGTGGTATGGCCCTTGCCGGGCTTACCATCGCCCCAAGCTCTATCTTAGGAAAAAGCCACGGGCACATTTCTCCCAGTGATAAACTGAATATCGCAGTTGTAGGTATCGGAGGAATGGGACACACCAACATCAACCATGTGAAAAATACAGAAAACATCGTAGCTTTGTGCGATGTAGACTGGAGATACGCCAAAGGGGTATTTGATGAATTCCCTCAAGCTAAGCGGTACTGGGACTATCGCAAGATGTACGACGAAATGGGCAAGTCCATTGATGCCGTCATCGTAGCTACCGCAGACCATACACATGCCATCATCACCGCCGATGCCATGACGCTGGGCAAACACGTCTATGTTCAGAAGCCGTTAACCCACTCTGTCTACGAATCGCGCTTGCTCACCCGTTTGGCTGCCTCTACCGGCGTAGTTACGCAGATGGGTAACCAAGGTTCCTCAGACGAAGGAACAGACCTGGTATGCGAATGGATCTGGAATGGAGAGATAGGCGATGTATACAAAGTAGAATGTGCCACCGACCGTCCCATTTGGCCGCAAGGACTGAACGTCCCCGAAAAGGAAGACCGCATTCCCAAAACTCTTAATTGGGACTTGTTCACCGGCCCAGCCAAACTGAACCCTTACAATGAAATTTACCACCCATGGAACTGGCGTGGATGGTGGGACTACGGAACAGGAGCCTTGGGCGATATGGCCTGCCATATCCTGCACCAACCCTTCCGTGCATTAAAGCTCCAATACCCCATCAAAGTAGAAGGTTCTTCTACCCTGCTGCTCAATGCTTGCGCCCCACAGGCACAGCACGTCAAGATGATTTTCCCCGCTCGCGAAAACATGCCCAAAGTAGCCATGCCCGAAGTCGAAATACACTGGTACGACGGTGGCATGATGCCCGAGCGTCCGGCCGGATTCCCGCAAGGCAAACAGTTGATGCAGAGCGGTGGCGGCCTGACTATTTTCCACGGCACCAAAGACACACTGATATGTGGTTGCTACGGCCGCAATCCATGGTTACTTTCTGGCCGCGTTCCCAATGCGCCAAAAGTATGCCGACGTGTTCCCAATGCCATGAACGGCGGACATGAAATGGACTGGGTACGTGCTTGCAAGGAAAATAAGGAAAACCGTGTAGAGCCCAAATCGAACTTCTTTGAAGCAGGACCGATGAACGAAATGGTAGCTATGGGTGTATTGGCCATCCGCCTGCAAGGATTGAACAAAACCTTAGAATGGGACGGAGCCAACATGCGTTTCACCAACATCGGCGAAAACGAAACTATCCGTACCGTCATCAAAGATGGCTTCCAGATACACAACGGTCATCCTACTTTTGACAAGACTTGGACCGATCCTGTCAACGCACAACAATTCGCGGCCGAGCTTATCAAACACACTTACCGCGAAGGATGGAAGCTTCCCGACATGCCACGATGAATCATTTAATTAACCCTTAATAAATTGAAATCATGAAAAAAGTACTTTACACAGTAACTTGCTGCCTACTGGCAGGTACCCTGGCATCCTGTGGAGGAAACCAGAAGAAAACAACAGACGAACAAACAACCCAAACAGCCGCTTCGACAACGGTTCTGACTTATTCCAAATCAATGAAGGCTCCTGAAGACGCTCAGCTGACCTTACCTGTAGATGCCGATGGATACATCACCCTTTTCGACGGCAAGTCACTAGAAGGATGGCGCGGCTATGGCAAAGACAAAGTTCCTGCACGCTGGGTTATCGAAGATGGTTGCCTTAAATTCAATGGTAGCGGTGGCGGCGAAGCACAAGTCGGAGACGGCGGCGACTTGATATTTGCCCACAAATTCAAAAACTTTGAATTGGAACTAGAATGGAAAATCTCAAAAGGAGGCAACTCTGGTATTTTCTATTTAGCCCAAGAAGTAACCTCTAAGGATAAAGACGGTAACGACGTGCTGGAGCCAATCTATATCTCCGCACCCGAATATCAGTTATTGGACAATGCCAACCACCCCGATGCCAAGTTGGGTAAAGACAACAATCGACAAGCATCTTCTCTGTACGACATGATTCCTGCTGTTCCTCAGAACACCAAACCTTTTGGCGAATGGAACAAAGCCAAAATCATGGTCTACAAAGGCACTGTAGTACATGGACAGAACGGCGAAAACGTACTGGAATATCACCTGTGGACCAAACAATGGACAGACATGCTCCAAGCCAGCAAGTTCAGCCAGGAAAAATGGCCTTTGGCTTTCGAACTGCTGAATAACTGTGGTGGCGAAAATCACGAAGGCTTCATCGGCTTGCAAGACCACGGCGACGACATCTGGTTCCGCAACATCCGTATCAAGGTACTCGAATAACCCCTGAAGTACACTTAAAGAAAGCTCACCCCAGATCTCCCCGTTTCTCCACAAACTACCTCAATTGGATTCTCTAAAATCCAGAATGAGACTTGAGAGAACAGGTATCATCTGTGGTGAGCTTCCATCTATTTTCGCAACGTATCATTTTCCAAAAACAATCGTACAACCATGAACATCAAACATCTATTGTCTGCATCCATACTCAGCCTGATGCTGACACAAATGTCATGTACGAGCCAGGCTGGCGAAGGTACACCTCAACAAGACGAAAAAACAGCCAAGGAAGTCTGCATCCAACTCTACTCCGTAAGAGATCTGCTGAAAGACAACACTCAGCTGGAACAAGTATTACAGCAACTGGCCGACATGGGCTACACCAGCGTAGAAGCCGCAAACTACAACGACGGCAAGTTCTATGGCAAGACACCTCAAGAATTCCGCCAACTGGTAGAAAAGACAGGAATGACCGTCCTTTCCTCACACACAACCCGCTCACTAACATCGGAGGAGCTCGCTTCTGGAAAATTTGACAAAGCACTGGAATGGTGGAAACAATGCATAGCCGACCACAAGGCCGCAGGTATGAAATATATTGTTACCCCTTGGATGGCCGTTCCTAAGACCATCAAAGAGCTGCAAACCTATTGTGACTACTTCAACGCAGTGGGTAAACTTTGCCAAGAAGCAGGCATTCAATATGGCTATCACAACCACAGCCATGAATTCCAAAAAGTAGAAGATAAAGAAGTGATGCTGGATTACATGTTAGCCCACACCGATCCCGCTTACGTATTCTTTCAGATGGACGTCTATTGGGTAGTACGCGGACAAAACAGCCCAGTAGACTACATCAATCAATATCCAGGCCGATTCAAGATGCTTCACATCAAAGACCATCGCGAAATAGGCCAAAGCGGCATGGTAGGCTATGACGCAATCTTCCGCCAAGTCGATAAGGCTGGCGTGCAGGACATCGTAGCCGAAATTGAACAATACAGCGTACCTGTATTAGAAAGTGTACAGCAGAGCCTTCATTATCTGCAAGAAGCCTCCTTTGTTCCTAACAACTACACTCGCCAGTAAAATCCGATGATTGACGTCCTACTGATCATTCTGGGCATCCTCTGCCTGCTGGCAGGCCTGGCAGGATGCATCCTCCCGGCCCTACCCGGCCCTCCGCTGGCCTATGGGGGCATGTTACTGCTCCACTTTACCGACCGCGTACAGTTCAGCCCTACGCAGCTGGTGGTGTGGCTCGTGCTGGTCGTTATCGTCCAGGTACTCGACTACTTCGTCCCCCTGCTGGGCGCCAAGTATAGCGGTGGCAGCCGATGGGGCGAGCGTGGATGCCTGGCAGGCACCCTCGTAGGCTTGTTCTTCATGCCGTGGGGCATCATCCTCGGCCCCTTTCTGGGTGCCTTCATCGGCGAACTGTTGGGCGGACGCGAGGCGAAAGAAGCCCTCCGTTCAGGTCTTGGCTCGCTGGTAGGCTTCCTGCTGGGCACGGTAGTGAAGTGTGCCCTCTGCGGCTACTTCCTTTGGAAGTTTGTGGAAGCCGTATGGTGAAAAAAAGGAAAGCAATGCTTTCTCCACCAGAAAGCACTGCTTTCCTCTGCAAAAAACAGTGCTTTCCCTGGCGTGGCAGATACAGCACTGAGTTCACTCCCTGCTTCCAAGCCTCAAAAGGCGGAAAATAAATCTTAATCTTCCCCAAGCGACGGCACAAAAGTCTAAGATTTCCAATATAATTGTGTATATTTGCCGTCGGCTCGAAAGGGGAAACACCCAGAGAAAAATAACGGAAGAAGAGGAGGAACAACCTGGCGCCCGCAAGTTATTAACAAAAAGGGCGACTTATCAACCGTTTTTGCAATCTCTTCCCTTTTCATGCTGGCACTATCAGAAATAATCGCTTATTTCGCCGCCGATAAATGATAGAGAATATGGGAAAAATTATTGCAATGGCAAACCAAAAGGGAGGCGTGGGCAAGACTACCACCACCATCAACCTGGCAGCCTCGCTGGCCACCCTTGAAAAGAAAGTGCTCGTTGTGGACGCCGACCCCCAAGCCAACGCCTCATCTGGGCTTGGAGTGGACATCAAGCAAGCCGAATGTACTATCTACGAGTGCATTATCGACCGTGCCGACGTGCGTGAAGCCATCCATGACACGGAGATAGACACGCTGAAAGTCATCTCTTCTCACATCAACCTCGTAGGCGCCGAAATCGAAATGCTCAACCTGAAGAATCGCGAACGGATCCTGAAGGAAGTGCTCTCGCCGCTGAAAAGCGAATTTGATTATATTCTGATAGACTGCTCGCCGTCGCTGGGGCTCATTACCGTCAACGCGCTTACCGCCGCCGACTCGGTCATCATCCCCGTGCAGGCCGAATACTTCGCGCTCGAAGGCATCAGCAAGCTGCTGAACACCATCAAGATCATCAAGTCGAAGCTGAACCCTGCCCTCGAAATAGAAGGCTTCCTGCTGACGATGTACGACTCGCGCCTGCGACAGGCCAACCAAATCTACGACGAAGTGAAACGCCACTTCCAGGAACTGGTGTTCAAGACCGTCATCCAGCGCAACGTGAAACTGAGCGAAGCGCCCAGCTACGGCCTGCCCACCATCCTCTACGACGCAGACTCTACAGGCGCCAAGAACCACATGGCACTGGCCAAGGAGCTGATAGAAAGAGAAAAATAAAGAAAAAAAGGAAACTGACAGATATGGCACTAAAAAGAAATGCATTAGGACGCGGCCTGGACGCACTCCTCTCCATGGACGACGTGCAGACCGAAGGCTCTTCCTCCATCAACGAGATAGAGTTGTCGAAGATTGTCGTCAACCCCAACCAGCCGCGACGTGAGTTCGACCCGACTGCCCTGCAGGAACTGGCCGACTCCATCGCCGAGATTGGCATCATCCAGCCCGTCACGCTGCGCAAGCTCTCGGACGACGAGTACCAGCTCATTGCCGGCGAACGACGCTTCCGTGCCTCGCAGATGGCAGGCCTCACCCGCATACCCGCCTACATCCGCACCGCCGACGACGAGAACGTCATGGAAATGGCCCTCATCGAGAACATCCAGCGCGAAGACCTCAACTCAGTGGAAATAGCCCTGGCCTACCAGCACCTGCTCGAACAGTACGGCCTGACGCAGGAGCGCCTGAGCGAACGCGTGGGCAAGAAACGCACCACCATCGCCAACTACCTGCGCCTGCTGAAGCTGCCCGCGCCCGTACAGATGGGCCTGCAAAACAAGCAGATAGACATGGGACACGCCCGCGCCCTCGTGACGCTGGACGACCCCAAGCTGCAAGTGAAGATCTACGAGGAGATACTGGAGCATGGCTACTCCGTCCGCAAGGTGGAAGAAATCGTCAAGTCGCTGAGCGAAGGCGAAGCCGTGAAGAGCGGAGGGCGCAAGATAGCTCCCAAACGAGCCAAACTGCCCGAAGAATTCAACCTGTTGAAACAACAACTTTCAAACTTCTTCAGCGCCAAGGTCCAGTTGACCTGTTCAGAAAAGGGAAAAGGCAAAATCAGCATCCCTTTCGGCAACGAAGAAGAATTAGAACGCATCATCGGCATCCTCGACACGCTGAAAAATAAATGACAAGAAGAAGACTTAAATATCAGATACTGACAGCCCTGCTGCTCTGTTTCCTACAGGCGGCAGGGATTGTCGTGTATGGGCAGAACCGCCCTCGCGCCGCCCTTCGCAGATCGCACGAGCTGCAGGCCGACACGACCCACAAGACACTCTCGCCTCAGCAACAGGCCTTAAAAGCCGACACGCTGGACGCTCTGGCAAAAGCAACGGCCGACAGCATTGCCAACGAGAACAAGAAAAAAATGCTTGAACTGACGGCCAACCCCGACATCAAGCAAGAAAAAGATCCGACGGACAGCCTGAGCCGCGAACTGAAACGCAAGCAATGGGTACCCAATCCGACCAAAGCTACTTGGCTGGCACTGGTCATCCCCGGCGGCGGACAAATCTACAACCGTAAGTATTGGAAGCTGCCCATCGTTTACGGCGGATTTGCAGGTTGTGCCTATGCCCTGACATGGAACGGCAAAATGTACAAAGATTACCAAGCTGCCTACGTCGACGCCGTCAACGAGAAATGGGACTCCAGCAGTATCACCGACCTGCTACCGCCAGGCTACATCGACCGCGTATCGCACTCGCAAATCACAGAAACTCTGCGTAAGCGCAAGGACACCTATCGCCGTTGGCGCGACTTAAGTATCTTCGCCTTCATCGGCGTCTATCTGATATCCGTGGTCGATGCTTATGTGGACGCCGAATTGTCCAATTTCGACATCGGCCCCGACCTGAGCATGAAGGTGGAACCCACCCTCATCAACAACCAGACAGGAGGCTACTACAACCCAGCCACACTGAAAGACAAATCTGTGGGCGTGCAATGCAGCTTCCGCTTCTGAAAAACGAATACTCACCACCAAACCGATATAGAAAGAATATGAAGAAATTGATCATAAGTTCCGCCCTGATGTTCGCCACCTTCCTGGCCACCCCTCTCCATGCGCAGGAAAGTGTAAACGTAGTCATCAACGAAAACGGAACTCAACGCGAAGAAACCATCGACCTGCCCCGAAGCATGACCTATCCGCTGGACAGCCTGCTGAACGACTGGAAAGCCAAGACTTACATCGACTTGGGAAAGGATTGCAGCACTTCGCATGAAAATCCGCTGTTCAGCGACTCCATCTACATCGACCGCCTGTCACGCATGCCGGTCATCATGGAGATGCCCTACAATGAAATCGTGCGCAAGTTCATCGACATGTACGCCACCCGCCTGCGCAATCAGGTGGCCTTCATGCTCAGCGCCTGCAATTTCTACATGCCTATTTTCGAAAAAGCCCTTGATGCCTACGATCTGCCTCTCGAACTGAAATACCTGCCCATCATCGAATCGGCCCTGAACCCCTCGGCCGTATCGCGCGCAGGCGCTGCCGGCCTTTGGCAATTCATGCTTCAGACAGGCAAACTCTATGGTTTGGAAAGCAACAGCCTCGTAGACGAACGCCGCGACCCCATCAAGGCCACTTGGGCTGCAGCACGCTATCTGAAGGACCTTTATGGCATCTACAACGACTGGAATCTGGTCATCGCCGCCTACAACTGTGGTCCCGGCACCATCAATAAGGCCATTCGCCGAGCAGGAGGCAAGACCGACTATTGGGCCATCTATAACTATCTGCCCCGTGAAACACGTGGCTACGTACCTGCTTTCATTGCGGCCAACTACATCATGTCCTACTACTGCAAGCACAACATCTGCCCGATGGAAACTAACATTCCTGAGGCTACAGACACCATCCAGGTAAGCCGCAACCTGCACTTCGAGCAAATCGTTGACATCTGCCACGTGCCGATGGACGAACTCAAGAGCCTCAATCCGCAATACAAACGCAGCATTATCCCAGGTGACAGCAAGCCGCAAACCCTGCGCCTGCCCATGAATGCCATCAGCACCTTTATAGACAACCAAGACACCATCTACAACCACCGCCAGGCCGAGCTGTTCAAAAATCGCCGTACCGTATCCGTGGCCAGCAGCAGTACTTCCAAAGCCGTAGCTGGCAATGGCAAGCCCATCTACTACAAGATAAAGAATGGTGACACGCTGGGTGGAATCGCACAACGTTATGGTGTCAGTGTCAGCAAGCTGCGTAGCTGGAATGGCCTGCGAGGCAACAATATCCGTGCAGGAAAGACGCTGAAGATATACAAGTAAAAGTATACTTACCTTACCGCCTCTTCCAAATAATTCGGGCATAACCGATGTTTTAAACAACAAAATGCTTGTCCAATGTCAAAATTTGCTTATTTTTGCAGAAAGTGAAGTAAATTGGATACGGATATGGAAGAGAACCTTGATCTGAAAGAGAAAGAGAAAGCGGAAGAAGCGATGATACAGGAAGCTTTTCAGGACTTGCTGAACTGCTATCTGGCTACCAAACACCGCAAGCGTGTTGAAATCATCACCAAAGCATTCAACTTCGCCAACCAGGCACACAAAGGCATCAAACGACGCTCGGGCGAACCCTACATTCTTCACCCCATCGCCGTAGCCAAGATTGTGTGCACCGAAATCGGATTGGGTTCAACCTCCATCTGCTCAGCTCTGCTGCACGATGTTGTAGAAGATACTGACTACACAGTGGAAGACATCGAAAACATCTTTGGCCCTAAGATTGCCCAGATTGTAGACGGACTGACCAAAATCTCAGGTGGTATCTTTGGCGACAAGGCTTCCGCACAGGCCGAGAACTTCAAAAAACTGCTGCTCACCATGAGCGATGACATCCGCGTCATCCTCATCAAAATAGCCGACCGACTTCACAACATGCGCACCCTCGGCTCCATGCTTCCCAGCAAGCAATACAAGATTGCCGGTGAAACCATGTACATTTATGCCCCACTGGCCAACCGCTTGGGCCTCTACAAGATCAAGACCGAACTGGAAAACCTCAGCTTCAAATATGAACATCCTGAGGAATATGAAGTCATCGAGAAGAAGCTGGAAGCCACAGCCGCCGAACGCGACAAGGTTTTCAAGGACTTCACGGCTCCTATCCGCGCCCAACTGGACAAAATGGGCATGAAGTACCATATTTTGGCACGTGTCAAGTCCATCTACTCCATCTGGAACAAGATGCAGACCAAGCATGTTCCCTTCGAAGAAATCTACGACATCCTGGCCGTCCGCATCATCTTCACGCCCAAGAATCTGGAAGAAGAACTGAATGACTGTTTCGACATCTATGTAGCTATTTCCAAGATATACAAGCCCCACCCCGACCGACTGCGCGACTGGGTAAGCCACCCGAAAGCCAACGGTTATCAAGCGCTTCACGTCACCCTGATGGGCAACAACGGCCAGTGGATCGAAGTACAGATCCGTAGCGAACGCATGAACGACGTGGCCGAACAGGGCTTTGCCGCCCACTGGAAATACAAAGAAGGCGGCGGTAGTGAAGACGAAGGCGAACTGGAAAAATGGCTGAGAACCATTAAAGAGATTTTAGATGATCCGCAACCTGACGCTATCGACTTCCTCGACACCATCAAGTTGAATCTCTTCGCGTCCGAGATATTTGTGTTCACACCCAAGGGCGACCTGAAGACCATGCCCCAGAACTGTACGGCACTGGACTTTGCCTTCTCCCTACACACCGATATCGGCAGTCACTGTATCGGTGCACAGGTCAACCACAAGCTGGTCCCCCTGAGCCACAAGCTACAAAGTGGTGACCAGGTAGAAATACTTACCTCGAAATCTCAACGCGTGCAACCCGAATGGATGAACTATGCCACCACAGCACGCGCACGTGCCAAAATAGCCTCCATCCTGCGCAAAGAAGCCAAAGCCAACCAAAAGGAGGGAGAAAAGATTTTAGCCGAATTCCTTAATGCAGAGGGGATCCGTATGGATGAAGTGTCTTTGAACAAACTGACACGCCTGCACAACTTCCACACCCACGACGAACTGCTGGTTGCTATCGGCAGCAAGAAACTGGTGCTGGGCGATGCTGACCGCAATGCCTTCAAGGAGAAACAGGAAAAGAGTTGGAAAAAGCTGCTTTCCTTCTCGTTCGGCAACGGAAAAGAAGAAAAAGACACAAATGAAGGAAAAGGTTCACAAGAGAAAGTACAACAGGAAAAGATAGATACCAAAAAGATCCTGAAACTGACCGAAGAAGCGATCTCCAAAGAATACATCATGGCCGACTGTTGCCACCCCATCCCAGGTGACGACGTGTTAGGCTACATCAACGAGAACAATCAAGTCATTATCCATAAGCGCCAATGCCCTGTAGCAGCTCGTCTGAAGAGCAGCTACGGCAATCGTATCATAGCTACCCAATGGGATACACACAAGGAACTTTCCTTCCTTGTAACCATCTATATCAAAGGTATAGACAATGTAGGACTACTGAATGAAGTGACACAGGTCATCTCGCGTCAACTGAATGTCAATATCCGCAAACTGACCATGGAAACCAACGATGGTATCTTCGAAGGGAAAATACAACTCTACGTACACGATGTAGACGACGTACGTACCATCTGCAACAACCTGAAACAGGTGCAAAACATCAAACAGGTATCAAGAATTGAGGACTAACGATCTTCTGGCGAAGACTGTAGATCGCCGATATTTTCCTTCAGCGCCTCCAAGTCGTCGTAGGTAAAAGCATCGAGCGCATCACGCATAGCCAGAAGCTCCTCACGGATGCTTTTCAGACGGTCTACAATTTCATAGCTGCGTAGCGTGGCTTCCTTGTTGTTCCTCAGACGCTGACGGGCTCCTGGCAGTGTCATGCCCCGTTCCTTCACCAGATGGTAAATCAGCCTCACTGTCTCTACATCCTCCTTACGATACTGGCGAACACCACGCCCAGCTTTCTTAGGACAAAGCTGAGGAAATTCTTTCTCCCAATATCGAAGCAGCGACTCGTTAACCCCGAACATCTCGGCGACTTCACTGATTGAGTAATACAACTTCAAGTTCTTATCGATATTCAACACGGAAGCAATTATTTAACAATCTGACGATAAATAATACATAACTCTCTCGACTAATCCAGCACCTTACCTTGGTTGGCTGCAATCTGTATCATGCGGTCATAATCCTCGGCACTCAGATCCATAAAGTAATAATTGACGGGATTAACCACCTGCCCTTTGACGTGAACCTCATAATGCAAATGCGGACCGGTACTCTTACCAGTACTGCCCACGCCGCCTATCACTTCACCGCGTACCACTTTCTTACCCAGTTTCGTACGAAAGTCCTGCAAGTGGGCATACCACGTCTGATAGCCAAAACCATGATCAATAATGATAGTATTGCCATATCCAGTCTGCCATCCCATCTTCACCACCGTACCATCGCCCGTCGCATAAACGTCTGTACCTGGATGGGCAGAGAAGTCCATGCCCGAATGGAATTTAGTCGTGCCATAAATCGGATCGACACGTGTGCCATAGCCCGAAGCCGTCTGCTTCAAATCCTTATTTGAAATGGGCTGTATGGCCGGAATGCATCGAAGCATCTCATCATGCTGCTTGCACATGCGTGCAACGTCATCGAACGAACGCGACTGAATATAGAGTTGCTTCGTAAGCATATCCATCTTCTGCGTGGTATGTACTACCAGTTCCGAGTTAGCCATCTTCATCAGGTGTTCGTAACGGTTGGTTCCACCATATCCCCCCTGGCGAATAGCCGTCGGCACAGGGTCGGCCATGAAGATGACCCGATAGAGATTGTCATCGCGTTGCTGGATATCCTGCAACACGCCGATAGCCTCATCCATCCGACGCGAAAGCACATTATACTGCGCCTGCAACTGGCTGTTTTCCATCCTCAATTCCTTTTCCGAGGGCGAACCGAAGATGAGCAGAAGCACAATAAAACTGCCCGCTCCCAGTCCCATGCCAATAAAAAGACGGCGCAGATAACTCATTGCCCGCTGCTTCATCGTAGGATAAATGCGGTCGTAGGTCTGCGTCTGAGGATTGTATATATAGTATACTTTGCGCATCTTTTTGGAAATATTTCAGTGGTCTATGCGGCAAAAGTAATAAAAACAAGCTATCTTTGCACAGTTTTTTTGAGTTTTTAAGTTATTGAGCTTTTGCACATTCCGTTTTCCAACAAGCAGAATGTTCCCACCCTGCAAAAGAATCAGGGGCAAGCCATCAGCTAACTTGAAAAACCTCAGTATTCTGAAACTTAAAAAATTAGATAGTATATGTTGACTGCAAACGAAATCAGAGACTCGTTCAAGAGTTTCTTCGAAAGCAAGGGACACCACATCGTCCCTTCCGCTCCCATGGTGATTAAGGACGACCCTACGCTGATGTTTACCAACGCAGGTATGAACCAGTTCAAAGACATCATCTTGGGCAATCATCCCGCCAAATATAAAAGAGTGGCCGACTCACAGAAGTGCCTGCGCGTCAGCGGAAAGCACAACGACCTGGAAGAAGTGGGACACGACACGTATCACCACACCATGTTCGAGATGCTGGGCAACTGGTCGTTCGGCGACTACTTCAAGAAGGAAGCCATCTCCTGGGCCTGGGAATACCTGGTGGACGTGCTGAAGATCAACCCCGAAAACCTCTATGCTACCGTCTTCGAAGGCAGCCCCGAAGAAGGCCTGAGCCGCGACGATGAAGCTGCTTCCTACTGGGAACAGTTCCTGCCGAAGGACCACATCATCAACGGTAACAAGCACGACAACTTCTGGGAAATGGGTGATACAGGTCCCTGCGGTCCGTGCTCGGAAATCCACATCGACCTCCGTTCCGAAGAAGAAAAGAAGCAGATACCCGGCCGCGACATGGTGAACCACGACCACCCGCAGGTCATCGAGATATGGAACCTTGTGTTCATGCAGTTCAACCGCAAGGCCGACGGCAGCCTCGAAGGTCTGCCCGCCAAGGTAATCGATACCGGTATGGGCTTCGAGCGTCTCTGTATGGCCATGCAGGGCAAGACGTCCAACTACGACACCGACGTCTTCCAGCCGCTCATCCAGGCCATCGCCGCCATGGCTGGTGCCAAGTATGGCGAAGACAAGCAGAAGGACGTGGCCATGCGCGTCATTGCCGACCACATCCGTACCATCGCCTTCTCCATCACCGACGGACAGCTGCCCAGCAACGCCAAGGCCGGCTACGTCATCCGCCGCATCCTGCGCCGTGCCGTACGTTATGGCTACACTTTCCTGGGTCAGAAGCAGTCGTTCATGTACAAGCTGCTGCCCGTGCTGATAGACAACATGGGAGCCGCCTACCCCGAACTGAACGCCCAGAAGGACCTCATCGCCAAGGTTATCAAGGAAGAGGAAGAAGCCTTCCTGCGCACACTGGAGACGGGTATCCGCCTGCTCGAAAAGACCATGGCCGAGGCCAAGGCTACCGGCAAGACCGAAATCAGCGGCAAGGACGCCTTTACACTATACGACACCTTCGGCTTCCCGCTCGACCTGACCGAACTCATCCTGCGCGAGAACGGTATGACAGCCGACACGAAGGAATTCGATGCCGAGATGCAGCAGCAGAAGCAGCGTGCCCGCAACGCCGCCGCCGTAGAGACCGGCGACTGGATTACGCTGAAGGAAGGTACTACCGAATTTGTAGGTTACGACTATACAGAATATGAAACCAGCATCCTGCGCTACCGTCAGGTGAAGCAGAAAAACCAAACACTCTACCAGATTGTGCTGGACAAGACTCCGTTCTACGCCGAAAGCGGTGGTCAGGTAGGCGATACGGGTGTATTGGTAAGCGAATTCGAGACCATCGACATCATCGACACCAAGAAAGAAAACAACCTGCCCATCCACATTGCCAAGAAGCTGCCCGAGCACCTCGACGCACCCATGATGGCCTGCGTGGACACCGACAAGCGCGCCGCCTGCGCCGCCAACCACTCGTGTACGCACCTGCTGGACGAAGCACTGCGCACCGTGCTGGGCGACCACGTAGAGCAGAAAGGTTCGCTGGTTACGCCAGACTCGCTGCGTTTCGACTTCTCACACTTCCAAAAGGTGACCGACGAGCAACTGCGTCAGGTAGAGCACCTGGTCAACGCCAAGATCCGCGCCAACATTCCTTTGAAGGAATACCGCAACATTCCTATCGAGGAAGCCAAGGAACTGGGCGCCATCGCCCTCTTCGGTGAGAAGTACGGCGACCACGTCCGCGTCATCCAGTTCGGCTCGTCCATCGAGTTCTGTGGTGGTACGCACGTAGCCGCTACGGGTAATATCGGCATGGTGAAAATCATCTCCGAAAGCTCTGTAGCAGCTGGTGTACGCCGTATCGAGGCCTATACAGGTGCCCGTGTAGAAGAAATGATGGACAATCTGCAAGATTCCATCCGCGACCTGAAAGCACTCTTCAACAACGCCCCCGACCTGGGCGGAACCATCCGCAAGTACATCGAGGAGAATGCCGGACTGAAGAAGCAGGTAGAGGAATTCATGAAGGAAAAGGAAGCCCAGCTGAAGGAGAAACTACTGCAGAGCGTGAAGGAAGTGAACGGCGTGAAGCTCATCAAGTTCTGTGCTCCCCTGCCCGCCGAGACAGTGAAGAACATCGCCTTCCAGCTGCGCGGCCAGATCACGGAGAACCTGTTCTTCGTGGCCGGCACCGAGTTCGAAGGCAAGCCGATGCTCACCGTCATGCTGAGCGACAACCTGGTGGCTAACGGTCTGAAAGCCGGCGCCCTGGTGAAGGAAGCCGCCAAACTCATTCTGGGTGGCGGTGGCGGTCAGCCCCACTTCGCAACAGCCGGTGGCAAGAACCCCGACGGCCTGAATGCAGCGGTCGACAAGATTGTAGAACTGGCAGGACTTTGATGCGCCAACCACATCGGCAGGCTGCCAGCCTGAAATAAGAAAAGAGGGTGTATCCCAATCGGGATATGCCCTCTTTTTTTGTCAGCAAACGTTATCCGCCAGCTTCCCCTGTGCTAACCAATCAGTTCAAACGCAGTATACTACCAGTTCAAAGGCGTTAAACTGTCAGTTTAAAGGCTTTAAACCCGCAGTTTAAACGGAGTAAACCGACAGTTTAAAGCCGATAAACTGGCAGTTTATTTCCCGCAAACGAAAATAAACTGATAACTATTTACGTATCAAGCACATACAAATCAAGTCGGATTATTATTCCAGGCTACCGATACGCCCGTCAGAATCGAGCACATTGACCGTGACGCGCGGGTAGCGGCAACGGCTGTTGTTGAAGAAGCGCACCGTAGCACCTCCCTGCCCGTCGGTCATCAGTTCCGGCTGCCAGTACAGTGTCCGGCGGTAATCTTCCTCACGGGGCAGTACCCGATAATCCGGCGAATAGAACTCTTTAACCTTGCTATAGCCCTCAAGCCACGTCTTGCGCACACCTTTCGCCCCCTTGGCAGGTATTTCTCCCTCCGGTTTCGTTTCAATCAATACGACACAACCATACAGTTTGTCGATGTTCATCGGCGTGAACCGCGGGTCGGCGTAGCGGCACATGGTCCCAAGATCCTCGCTGATGTAGATGGACTTGATGGACTCCAGCGTCAGACTACGATATTTGTTGAAGTCCATTTCCTCGTGGCGGGTACGCTCATAGTTGATGACAAACAGGGCAAACCGGCCTTTGTAGAACAAGTATTCCTCACCCGACGGACTATGCACACGAGAAAAAGCCGGATTCATATTGATCATCAGCTCGTGGATGTCGTCGCCCACAAAGCCGTTCCGGTCCTGAATGTCGTCTATCTCCGAGGCCACGTCGTAGTAGGCTATGGACTTGGTGCGGGCCTGATAGACATCGCTGGCCTTGTCGCGCTTGCGGGCTTTCACCTCCACCTCGTCCAGGTGGTGTATCTTCTCGTCGATGCCCAGGCGTCGCAACGAGTCTTCGTAGGCCTGGAGGAACAGGTTGTAGTCTTCCTCCACTTGCACCGTATCGGCCGGTTCACCGGCCGACGGACCGACTTTCTGTTCACCGCCGGGTACCCGTACCTGCATTTCGGCCAGCGGATACATGCGGGGCGCGGGAGCAAACACACGGTCCAGCACGATGCGGTGGTCCTTCTTCTTCCCTTTCTCGGTCACGGCCAGTATCAGGTTCCACTTCCCCTCTATCTGCGAGACGAAGGAGAAACGCCCCAAGCTGTCGGTAGTAAAGAGGCCGAAGGACTGTTGCCTGCCCACCTCCGGGTCTTCGCCGGGACTACTTAGGAAGGAAGACACTTCCACCCCGGCACGCGGTTTGCTGCGCACCATCGACACCACCGTGCCGTGCAGCTCGATGCCCTGTTCGGGCAGGTACTTCAGGTCGAAGGGGCGTACACCAGCCATGCTCTCCCAGTCGTACCGCCTCCAACCCTGCACCATCAGCAGTTCGTCCAGCGCACGGCGGTGCGCCAGGTCACCAGACTCGAAATACCAGGCAGGACGGTGGACGTATCCTTTGATGTCCGACATCAGCAGCAGGTCGGTCAGCAGGCTGTGGCGGTTCTCCACCTCCTGCCAGCCGTCGCGCACAGAAACCGAGAGAGGCGCCTGCACGGGGCGACCTTCCGCATCCCGGACTTCAACGTCCAGACGGATGGAGTCGTAGGGCTGATAGGCAGCCTTGTCCGAACGGACCGCCACCGACAGGGTGTCGGGCTGCCCGGCAAAAATCAGACGGTCGGCCACCAGCCGGCCGGAAGGGTCGAACCACACGACCTGCGCCACGCCTACGGGCAGGTCCCGCTTGTCCAGCCCGAAGCGGACGGGACGGCTGCGGGTGACCGTCAGCATGCTGAAGTGGTAGAGCTGCCCTCCGCCGATGACCGCCATCCCCAGCACACTGCCCGGCGTACGGGCGTTCTTCTGTACCGTCACCAGCAGGCTGTCCGGCGAGCTGAGGTTGTCCACCGAACAGGCAAAGCCCTGCTCCCTGGCTTCCGGCAGGTCGAAACGGTATCGTTTTTCATTCCAGATGACTTCGGCCCGACCTTCTTCCTCGCCGGCCGTATAGGTAAAGCTGCCTTTCCCCTCGTGGCCCGTGGTGAAGGTGAGGCATTCGCAACCCTCCTTGTCCACCACGCGCCCCGACACGTCCACCGGATTGCCATAGGCATCCGTCGCCTCGAAGGCCACACGCACCGGCACGCCCTTCACCAGATAGCCGCCTTCGGGATAGAAGCGGAGGTTCAGTTTCTTCTCCTTCCACGGCCGCTTGCGTTCCTGCGGATACTTGCCTGCCCTTGGGCTGATTTCCTTTTCCACATAGTTGCCCGGCACCGCCGGCTTGTCGAAGACGGGGATGATGCGCGAGAAGACCGAAGCCTCATCGAAGTTCAACATGTATTTGGTATAGGCCCGCACCTCGTAGAAGCCGGAATAGAACGGCAATTGCGTCAGGGCGAAGTGGCCGTGGCAACGGCCGTTCCTGACAGGAAGAATCTGCTTGGATACAATCTCGCCTCCAGGGTTGAGCAGTTCCACATACAGCGTCTTGCTCCACCCCGTGGGACGGTTCAGTCCGAAGGCCACCACGTAGCACTGGAACCAGATGTCGTCGCCCTGATAATAGCTGGTGTTGTCGAGGTGCAGGGCCACCTTTTCCTGTGGCAGTGCCTCACCGAACTGTTCCACACGGCGGGCCAGCGCCGTCAGCGGCCCGGCTATGCTGTCCGGAATCTGTGCCGATGCAACCAGAGGGAAGAACACCCACAGCAGAAGTCCCATTATCCCATACCTGTTCATCGTACAGCCTCCTTTACCTGGCCGCTTCCTGCAACTGTTCTTTCAACTTGTCCCATTGCTCGGGCGAGGCGGCCGTGCTGAAACGGATGTTCCCCTGCTTGTCGAAGATGACGCAGCGCGGAATACTCAGGGCACCTTTATGGCCGAAGGTATCATAGATTTCCTGATGGAAGGCCTCCTGCCCACGGACGTGTTCGCCTTTCAGGTTGTAGTGCGCGGCCATCTTCCGCCACTTTTCATCGTCCTCTGGACGGTCGATGGAGAGGTAGAGCAGCACTACATCATTGGCCGCGGCATACTCCTGCAACGGACCGACGTAGGCAAACGACGCACGGCAGGGACCACACCACGTGGCCCAGATGTCCATGAAGATGACTTTCCCTTTATAACGGTCGATCACGTCCTTAATCGTCTTGGCCGAGCTGACATCGGGGAAATGGATATCGGCCGGGATAATCGTTTCATTGAAGGCACGGTTCTTGGCCACGGCACGGTCCACCCACGGCATCCATCCGCTTTCGGGATAGAGACGACGGAACTCGTCGGCCAGCGGAAGCAGCTGCGGGTCATAACGCTGCTGCGACTCGTCTTCGAGGAAGAGTTGGGCCAGAGCGGCTTCCTGCGCCTTGCCCGTCAGCCGGTGCGTAAAATCGTAGAAAGTCAGCTGCACGCCTTTCTCCACTCCTTCCGGCTTCGGATCACCCTTGGTATAGTAACGGATGCCGGTATCATAACTTGCCGCATCGTAGAACGAAAGGGAGAAAGGGCTGCCAGGATGATTGATGGAGCAGAAGGCCGTCATGCTGTCCAGCTGGGCCAGCCATTCCTGCTTCGTGACCTCGGACGAGCGGAAGACAGTAGCCAACACCTGGTTCTGGAAAGCCAGCAGCAACTGCATGCGTATGTCTTGGCGGACCTTGGTACGCAAGTCCTCGTCCACGCCTTCCACCTCCTTATCCAGCGACAGGGCATAGTCCGTCAGTTTGCGGCGCACCGATGTAGCCACGGTATCGCGAGTTATCTCCCAATGGTCTTTTCCATAAGCACGGATATCAAACACATCGTCATACAGCTGGTCCAGCAGTTCCGCCACACGGACCGTCTTGTCATCCTGTCCTTCGGTAATGGTCATCGGCTTTTCGGCCCATCCGTCCAATTCAATCCGCATCGTTCCTTCCTTGGCAAGAAGTGAACCCATTTTCTTCTTTCCATACAGATAGAACTGAACCCGCTCGTATTCTCCTCCGGGCAGCGTCAGCGTGAACGTACTGTCCGCCTGCAACTTCAACGTATCAAACGTCTGCGAATTGAACATTCCGCCAACCGACTGCTGGCAAACCAGAAGTGCCCCATCCGCATGACGCACGGAACCCGTAATGTGAATCTCCGGACGGGTAGTGCAGGCTGCACACAATCCGCCCATACATACTGCCCCGAAGACAGCCTTCCAAATACTGCTACGCTTCATCGTTCGTAAAATATTATAATAATAAAGGAACTATACCTGCCACAAAGATAACATTAATTCCAGACCGCAGGCTTTTATTAAAGGTAGAAAATAAAAAAGACCACATCATTCTTATGATGCAGTCTCTGTCGGAAGTGGGCGTTGACGGATTCGAACCGCCGACCCTCTGCTTGTAAGGCAGATGCTCTGAACCAGCTGAGCTAAACGCCCGATAGTTGAATAACGAAAGTGAAGGTTTATTTTTGTGGGCGTTGACGGATTCGAACCGCCGACCCTCTGCTTGTAAGGCAGATGCTCTGAACCAGCTGAGCTAAACGCCCGTCACTTTCGTTTCAAAAGCGCTGCAAAGGTACGACATTTTTTGATATCTGCAAACAAATGCTTGTTTTTTTTCTAAAAATATTATCTATCCTTGGTAGAAACGTACTACAGCATACACCACAAGTACGTTTAGCACTACCCAATCATCTCAGGAAGTGGGACAAACGAAGATGTGTACTATCAAAACAAAATGCCATTCTGAGCGAAATAAAGAACCTCTGCATAACCCACGAGATTCTTCGCTTTGCTCAGAATGACATTATCTTCGTACTTTTTCCTCCAGAAAAAATCTCTTAGAGAAAAAATAGTTCCTTATTTATACTCCTGCCAGCTCTTGATCTGAATATCTTCCAGCTTCATGCTACAGAAGGCCTCGATGAAGGCACTGGCCAGACGTGCATTGGTAATCAACGGAATATTATGATCGATTGCACCACGACGAATCTTGTAACCATTGGTCAGCTCACGCTTGGTATGATTCTTCGGGATGTTGACAATAAGATCAAACTTGTGCTCAGAAATCATCTTCATCACGTTGTTCTCTGCATCGGGACGCTCATCAGGCCAGAATACAGGTACAGTGTCTACACCATGAGCATTAAGGAAAGCAGCTGTACCAGCCGTCGCATAAATCTTATACCCTTTGGCAAAGAGCATGCGGCTGGCGTCGAGCAGATCGACCTTGGACTTCATGGCACCACTGGAGAACATCACACCTTTTTCGCGTGAAGGAATCTTGAAACCGGTAGCAATCATGGCGTTGAGCAAAGCTTCAGAGAAGTCGTCGCCGATACAGCCTACCTCGCCCGTAGACGACATGTCGACACCCAGCACGGGGTCGGCCTTGTGCAGACGGGAGAAGGAGAACTGGCTGGCCTTCACACCAATCCAGTCGATATCGTAAGCCGACTTGTCGGGCTTGGAGTAAGGAGCGTCAAGCATAATCTTTGTAGCAGTCTCGATGAAGTTACGCTTCAACACCTTGCTGACAAAGGGGAACGAACGCGAAGCACGGAGATTACACTCGATGACCTTCACCTCGTTGTTACGTGCCAGGAACTGAATGTTGAACGGTCCGGAGATGTTCAATTCCTTAGCAATCTGACGGCTGATCTTCTTGATGCGGCGAGCTGTTGCGAAGTAGATCTTCTGGGCAGGGAACACCAGCGTGGCGTCGCCCGAGTGTACACCGGCAAACTCAACGTGCTCGGAGATGGCATATTCGACAATCTCACCGTTCTGTGCCACGGCATCAAACTCGATTTCCTTGGTATTCTGCAAGAACTGTGATACGACTACAGGATATTCCTTGGACACCTCGGCAGCCATCTTCAAGAACTCTTGCAACTCGTCTTCGTCGTAGCATACGTTCATAGCTGCACCCGAAAGAACATAAGACGGACGCACCAGAACGGGATAACCCACCTTGGCCACGAAGCCCTTCACGTCTTCAAGGCTAGTCAGCTCCTGCCATGCAGGCTGGTCGATGCCCAGCTGGTCGAGCATGTGGGAGAACTTGTTACGGTTCTCGGCACGGTCGATAGATATCGGAGAAGTACCCAACACAGGTACCGACTGGCGATAGAGTTTCATAGCCAGGTTGTTCGGTATCTGACCACCCACGGATACGATGACACCACGCGGCTGCTCAAGGTCGATAACATCGAGTACGCGTTCAAACGACAACTCGTCGAAGTAGAGGCGGTCGCACATATCGTAGTCAGTAGATACGGTCTCAGGATTATAGTTGATCATAATAGACTTGTAACCCAGCTTGCGAGCCGTCTGAATGGCATTCACCGAACACCAGTCGAACTCAACGCTGGAGCCGATGCGGTAAGCACCCGAACCAAGCACGACAACGGACTTTTCGTTCTTGTAGTAGTTCACATCGTACCCCTCGACAGCGTAGGTCATGTAGAGGTAGTTGGTCAATTCGGGATGTTCGCTGGCCACCGTATTAATACGCTTCACAGCCGGCAGAATACCCAATTCCTTACGACGGGCACGCACCATAAGGTTTTCCTTCTCCATGTTGCCCGTAGGATGAAGCACGAAACGGGCAATCTGGAAGTCGGAGAAGCCCAGCACCTTAGCCTCACGGAGAACGTCGGCAGGCAGATCCTCTACCTTATTATACTGAGAAAGCTTATGCTTGTAGTCGACAATATTCTTCAGCTTACCCAGGAACCAGGGATCGATCTTGGTCAGTTCATAGATGCGATCGATGGTATAACCTTCTTCCAGTGCCTGTGCGATAGCGAAGATGCGCAGATCTGTCGGATGGGACAATTCATGGTCGAGGTCGTCGAAGTGAGTACCGTCATTACCTACAAAGCCGTGCATGCCCTGACCGATCATACGCAGACCCTTCTGGATGATTTCTTCGAAGGAACGACCGATAGACATGATTTCACCCACAGACTTCATGCTGGAACCGATTTCGCGACTCACACCGACAAACTTCGTCAAGTCCCAACGAGGAATCTTACAGATCAAATAGTCAAGCTGCGGTGCAACGTAAGCCGAATTAGGGGTACCCATCTCGCCAATCTGGTCGAGCGTGTAGCCCAAAGCAATCTTGGCAGCCACAAACGCCAACGGATAACCGGTAGCCTTGGAAGCCAAAGCAGAAGAACGGCTCAAACGGGCATTCACCTCGATGACACGGTAATCGTTAGTCTCAGCGTTGAAAGCATACTGGATGTTACACTCGCCCACAATACCCAGGTGACGGATACACTTGCGCGACAGGTCCTGCAACATCTCCACCTGCTCATTGGTGAGCGAACAGGTAGGAGCCACCACGATAGACTCACCCGTGTGGATACCCAGCGGGTCGAAGTTCTCCATGCTGGCCACGGTGAAGCAGTGGTCGTTAGCATCGCGGATTACTTCAAACTCTATTTCTTTCCAGCCTTTCAGCGACTCTTCTACCAGAATCTGTTTGGAGAAAGTGAACGAACTTTCGGCCAGCTTAATGAAGGCTTCTTCGTCGGGGCAGATACCACTACCAAGACCACCCAAGGCGTAAGCCGAACGTACCATGACAGGATAACCGATTTCACGGGCAGCCTTCAAAGCATCTTCCATGCTCTCTACAGCGTGGCTCTTGGGCGTCTTCATCGGTATTTCGTCGAGTTTCTTCACGAAGAGGTCACGGTCTTCAGTGTACATGATAGCCTCTACCGAGGTACCCAGCACACGTACACCGTATTTTTCGAGAATGCCCTTCTGATAGAGTTCCGTACCGCAGTTCAGCGCCGTTTGTCCACCGAAAGCCAGCAAAATGCCGTCGGGACGTTCCTTCTTGATGATTTCTTCCACGAAATAAGGAGTCACCGGCAGGAAGTAAACCTGATCGGCGATACCTTCCGAAGTCTGGATGGTAGCGATGTTGGGGTTCACCAGCACGGAGCTGATACCTTCTTCACGCAACGCTTTCAGCGCCTGCGAACCGGAGTAATCGAACTCTCCGGCCTGACCGATCTTGAGCGCACCTGAACCCAAGACGAGCACTTTCTTCAAATCGTTCTTCATTTTTTCTCTTTATAAGTTGTTTTAAAATAGCTTCAGTCTGCTTTTGAATAAAAAAAATGCGTCACCCGACAACGGACAACGCATTTACCAAAGAACTAATATCTTACCGGAAACGAAGAAACCACCAGCCGGCGAATGAAAATCATCCGAACTGAAATAAAAACTGGTACCCATTTCCTGTGATTGCATATTACTTTCCAAAATTTGTGCAAAGTAACGATTTATTCGGGAAACGAGCAAATTTTAGGCGGAAATGTTTCCTAATATTAATCGTCCACAACCTGCCAATCACTGATAGTCCCTGTTTCTGAAGAAAAAGCCGCACCTATCTTATAAAGTTTTCTCATATCGCACGCATACTCCCGGGCATATCCTTTGTCCTCAATTTGCAGCAAAGCCTCGGCAGCCGTACCGTCCAGTTTGAACTCAAAAATATAGATATACTGAGGAGTCTCAACTACACAATCCACACGCCCCTGGCTCTGTACTTTCTCCACATAAACAGTGTAAACGCTCACCAGGCGCATGATGAGGTAAAACGTGTACTGGAAGTAGCGTTCACGCTCCGCCTCGTCTTCCTTCCGACGCATCGTATAGGGGATACTGGCCAGGAAAGACGTGAACAGGCTGCGAAGGCGGTCGATATCGCCTGTCTGCAGTGCCATGACCACACTACGTATCCAAGCACCCATTTCCTCCCGAGGTTGCAGATACGACGTGGCAAGCATCGTCAGGAAACCGTTCTTCACCTCGTTGTTGGGGAAGTCCAGCAGGAAGGTGTTAAATTGGAAATTATAGTTCTTGATGGTCAGGTACCCACTTTGGAAGATCATGGGCAGCGGACGTTCCACGTCGGCCTTGTAGTCCACAAACTCCTCGGGACGGTAATACTTGCCCGTCAGTTCGTTCATGTTCTCGTTGAAATGGACCAACAGGCGGATCAGGTATGTGGGAGTACCCGAACGGAACCAGTAATCATAAACCCGACGACTGTCCAACGCATTTAGCAGGCTGAAGGGATTGTAAACATCCGTCAAACGGTCGCTGAAGTGATAGCCGTCATACTGCAGTTTCAGCCGCTGCTTCATTTCCTCCGGTGTACAGCGGTAGTCCACAGCCATGTCGGCGATGGGTTCGGGGAAATAACGGTCGATCTCTTCTTGCGTAATGCCGCAAAGCGTCTCGTAACGTCCGTCCATGCTGATATCCTTAGGCTGGTTGAAACCGCTGAATACGCTCACCTGCGAAAACTTCGCCACACCCGTCAGCAGGACGAACTGCAAGTCGCGGTCTGCGGCCTTGAACACTGAGTAAAATGCCTTCAGCACATTGCGGTGACGGTCTTCCAGCGAAGCATCCCCATCCAGAACGTCCAGAATCGGTTTGTCATATTCATCGATCAGAACCACAGCACGACGCCCGGTCTGTACGTGCGCGGCATGGAGCACATTGCGGAAACGAAGCCCCATTCCCAGCTCTTTGTCGGGTAACAGGCCGTAGTCCCTCTCCCAACTTTCCACATAGTCACGCAGCATCTCTTCCAGCTGGCCGATGTCACTGAAAACAGCCCCATTGAAATCCACATGAAACACGGGATGCACCGCCCATTCCTTTTCCAACTTTTCGATAGCCAGTCCATGGAACAACTCCTTACGCCCCAGAAAATAATTCTCCAGCGTAGATACCAGCAGACTCTTGCCGAAGCGGCGGGGACGGCTCAAGAAATAAATCTTCCCTTCGTGCGTCAGGTCGTAAATCAACTGCGTCTTGTCGACGTATACGTAACCGTCTTCGATGATCTGATCAAAACTCTGGATTCCTATAGGATATTTCATAATCGTGGCATTTTGGAAACAAATATATAAAAAGGTACAAGCATAGGCAAATGAAAACACGGTTTTTAAGCTTTTATCCGGCACACGGCAATCCATCCTCCTCCACCTCCCAACAACTGAAGCCGCCACACTATATAAGATGAAGGTTTAACACGGTGCTTCCTTACCCTCTGACACAGTGCTTCGTCAGGGTACAAGAAAGCACTTCGTTAGGAAGTCATAACGCACGACGTCTATACGTAAAAGAATACGAATTATTCCTGCAAACAGTCGTCGTACAAAATAAAGAAGCGGCTCCAATGGAAGCCGCTTCTTATAAAGAGTTATCAATTCTGATTAATCATTCATCTGGATAGTTACTGAAACTTTTTCTTCCAGTATATATCCCCAAACATCTTTCACCTTAACAGGCATCTTAACTTCTGTGGTGTTAGTGATATTTTCACCCTTCACTACAAATGCACCATTAACTGTATTTCCGTCCTTTTGAGTAGCAGCTGCAACAGTAACAGTCTTAATCAGATTTTCATCATCACGTTCAGGTGTTACATTAGCAATCTGCGGGTTAGCCCAAGCTGTAGCATTAGCAACAAACTTATCAGGAACTACATTATAAGTATTCTTATTGTAGTCTGCACCCTTAATCATGGCATCAGTAATACGTGCACCGTTAACCCAGTCGTTAGCGCTAATATTGATAGTGTTTCCGCTTACAGGATTTACAGAACCTTCATAAATCGGACTCATCAAACGAATCTTGAATGAGTATTCATTATCACCAGTCTGTATGTAGTACCAACCTGTAGTCGTATTAGCTACATTATTATAGTAAGCCTTATTTACTTTTACAGTTACAACTTCACCATAACCGTTCTGACCTTGTCCCTTATTATTGATACCAGCCTTATTGGCGTCAAAATCAATAGTTGCATAATTCTGTTCATTAGAGTTCTCTACAGAATTATCCTTACCAAAGTAAACCGTAGCATTAGGAGTACTACTGCTTACAAAGCTTGTTCCACCATTAGCAGTCCACTTCATTTCAAACAACTGTTCACCAGTCAAATTAGTTTCACCAACCTTGTCATTAGTGAAGGAAACAAAAGCGTCAGATACATAGTCACTAAAGTATCTAGCCAAAGTCACAGCAGTAGAAGCATTATTCTGTCCTGTTCTAGCAGTTTGGTAGAAGTAAGCATTGATTACATCATTCGTCTTATCCAGATAAGCAGTCTTCTTAGTGAACAACTCGCTCAATGCAGGAGCATGGAACTGAACCGGAACAACAATGCTATTCAGTTCACCGGCACCACTAGCAGCAACAGCTTTGAAGGTAACCTTAATATAATATGTCCAATCAAGGAGCAGACCGTTAACTGTGCTATTATCTACATTTACTTGGATGTAGTTAGCCTTATTTCTATCAGTAGTAGCTGTTGCCTTATTAACCTTGTCGGTCTTTTCTACGACCATAGCAGCAATACCAGCAGGCAAATTACCCCAGTTAACTCCATCATCAGACCATTTATACGTAATAGCAGCTGCTGTCAAGTCTACATTCTGTATCCATTGGTTCAAGTTGTCACCAAGAGCAGTCTTCATCGTAGCCAAATCAATGCCGAAGTAGTTGTCATTTGCGCTCTTATTAACATCATGCTCATGCAATCCGTATTCTGCAGGTGCACTGATTTCAGAGTTAATCAAAATTGTAATGATAGTCTTATCAACATTACCATTATTTGCAACCGTATAAACGATCAAATCAAATTCTGCAGGAATAGAAGAAACATCCGGATTCTTACCAATAGTAAACGTGTGTTTATCCTGATCAAAAGACAAGCCATATACATCACGGTCAGACTGGTCAGCAGTCAAATACATATCATAGAGAGCTGAAGCCTGTACACCATTGACCTTATATGCAGTACCAGTCTTGAATGTAATATCATTGCCCGCATTGGCTCCTTCGGTTGTATGATTATTGCCACCTATATTAGTTGTATAAGTAGCCTCCACACCTCTAATACTCAGTTGAGTCAATGATTCTGCATCAATTCCATGCACTGTCAGCTTATATTCACTACGGAAAGCATGATTAGCATTTACAGCATGAACATACTTAGTCGCTTCAAGAGACTGAATATTAGCCCACACTTTAGCCGGTTCATTTCCTTTTTTAACGATTTGGTTTTCCATGAACAAAGTCCACAAGCCATTTCCTGTCACAGCAGCGCGAGTATTTACCTCACCTGCAGTCATAGGATTATCATTGCTATCCTGAGAAGTATTTGCAGATAACACAATAGGAGTTACATCTACATTCTTCGTATTAGTCAAATAGAATTTAATATCTTCTGCAGATACACTTACTGGATCAATTCGCAAATCAACTTTAGTAGGAGAAGAGAAAATATAATCACCATTAGCAGGGATGTCTTTATTACCCATCCATGCAGCAGAACTATTCAAACCTGCTTCACCCGTTCTATTATTATAGGTAAATTCTTGATGAGAAACCAAAAAGTCATCATCTGTAATTTGAATCGAGCCCGTATAAGCTGTATTATTCACTTTTCCGCCTAAAGACATGCTCGTAATAGAAGAAGCTGCCGTAGGCAATTTCACTGTTTGAGGAGTGCCGTTTTCATCATAGATAGTGAAAGTATATCCATCCTTTTCACTACCAGAAACAGTTACACCCGAAACAGGAATACCTGTATCTGCATATTTGCCGTCTTCACCCAGAACCCACCAAGTTCCGCCTTCAGCTTTTACCAAGCCTTCTTCAGCAGCTTCAGCAACTTTGATGCCCGTAGGTTCATCATCAATATAAAGTTCACCATCTTTCACCACAACAGTCTGTCCCTTTTCGCCTTCAGGAATAGTGATGGTAGTGGGAGAACCGTTACTGAAAGTAAATGTAATGACATTGCCCTGAATGGAAACGCCAGTAACATAGTTACCCGCATTTACAAGATCTTGCAATGCCTTGATAGCATCAGCATTTGCAGTAATCTGTTCCTGCAAGTTTGTGATGTCATCGTCGTAGTCTTTACAAGACGTAAACGTACCTGTCGTGCCCAGCATTAAGGCTCCGAACAGGATCACACTTAAATACTTTTTGTTCATAATAAAAAATTTAAATTTATAAATTTAAAAAATTAAGTAAGTAATTGAGTTCTTTCATTTAACAATAGTCTTTTTCCTTTGTACTTGCTTGCCCTTTTCTATAGTTTTATATAATGAGTTATTATCACGCTATTTTAGTCCAGTTTATATTCGTTTCACTCGTTATTTCGCAGATAACGGATTGGTAATTCTATTCTACTGTATATGAGTATATTTATTGATATATATTTAGGAAAAATTCAATCATAATGATTCCATTCGATTTCGACTCTATTTTTACGAGCATGACCATAACACTACCTGCTCCGCACTTGCTCCAAATAAAAGTACCCCAACCCGGAGTTGATACGGAGCAAGTACGGAGCAGATACGGAGTAAGTCACCCAATTGTAATATTTTGCAGGCATTTGCATTCCACCGATCATCGCTTGACGAAAGCTATAATTTGTTTGTTTGCTTCGTCTATCCGTTCATCCCGGAATGGTTTCAGATAAGTTTCCGTCACAGCTATTGACGAATGCCCCATTGCTTCCGAAATAATACCCGGATGGATTTCGCAATGATAGGCCAAAGTAGCCCAGCTATGACGGGCTGCATAGGTACTCAGATGCGCATCAATTCCCAAATACCGACCAAGTTCCACCAATTTGTAATTGAAAAAGCGAAGAGCAGACTGATATTCCCGATAAGCCTTTTCCTGATCTTCCCAATTACCGATAATAGAAAATAAATAAGGCGACCTGCGATCCCGGTTCTCTATTTCCACCATCAATCGGATAGCCTCAGGGGGCAACACAACCGTCAGCAGTCGTCCCGTCTTCTTTCTTCTATAAACCAGCACATTTCCACAAAGATCCGTTTTGCGCAGAAAAGCCAGGTCGACAAACGGCAAGCCACGCAACAGGAACATAAGGGCAAATATCACCCCCGCCTTACGCACATCCGGCGAGATACAGTCATCCTCTCCATCATCAATCCAAGCCAGCAGACGTTTAAGATCCGACGTATCCAAAGCACGTTTGATGTTGGTTCGTGCCCCTGTATGAACATGCTCAAACAGACGAGGCACGTAGGGTACACGTCCGATATCCACACAACGGTTATAAGCCGAACGAAGCGAACGCATATAGGTTGCAACCGTATTCCAGCTACAATTGCGTTTTCTCAGATACTGCTCGAAATGCTTCAGCACAGCTGGCGATAAATCTTTGAGTTTGAAACGAGGATTGTCGCTAAACGCGAGAAAAGCGTTTAGTGCAGACTGATAAATGTGGGCACTCCCCCATCTCTCATTGTCACGGAAATCATCTATGATTGCCGTAAACACATCTTTTAATACAATTTGTTTCATGACCTAAAAAAAGTTATTTCAAAAATCTTTGGTATTATAACTTTTTTTGCCATATTTGCGTTGATTTAGGGTTCAATTTTTAATTTGAGTCACAATGAAAACAATGAGTAAACTAATGCTGGCGGTCATGCTGCTCTGGACTACAGGCCTTTCCGCCCAGCAGACGAGTGGAGAAACTTCACAGCGTCGCATCAAGGAAGAAGGGAAAACGATCTTCGATCCCCACTTCTTTATGCAAATTCAAGGTGGTGTAGCCCATACGATTGGCGAAGGCGACTTCGGTGACTTGCTTTCACCCGCCGCAGCTCTGTATGTAGGCTATAAGTTCAATCCCTGGTTGGGAGTACGCGCCGGATTAAGTGGCTGGCAAGCAAAGGGTGCATGGGCTTCTCCCTACACAACCTACAAGTACAACTACCTGCAAGGAAATGTAGATGCCATGTTCGACCTCTGCAACCTGTTTGGCAAGTTTAATCCTAAACGAGTAGTCAATCCTTACCTCTTTGCTGGAATAGGCGTTAACGGCGCATTCAACAACGACGAAGCAGTCGCTCTCAGTACAAAAGGTTACAACATGGCCTACTTGTGGAACGACAGCAAGGTATTCGTGGCAGGCCGCCTGGGACTGGGACTTGATTTCCGTCTGAGCGACAGAGTTAACTTCAACATCGAAGCCAACGGTAATGTCCTTTCAGACAAGTTCAACTCCAAGAAGGCAGGAAACGCCGACTGGCAATTCAATTTGATGGCTGGTTTCACCATCAAGTTCGGAAAGGGATACACAAAGACCGAACCGGTATACTACGAGCCGGAACCTCAGCCCGCACCGGTTGTCGAGAAGGAACCCGAACCGAAACCTGTTGTAGTAGAAGAAAAAGAAGTGGTAGTAGAACCAATCCGCAAGGATATCTTCTTCACCTTGAATTCAGCAAAGATTCGTCCGTCTGAAGAGCAGAAAATCAATGATTTGGTTCAGTACATGAACGAGAACAAGGATTCAAAGGTTATCATCAGCGGATATGCTGACGTAAAAACAGGAAACGAAAACATCAACCTTCGTATCTCTGAAAAACGAGCTAAAGCAACAGCAGAAGCCCTGAAAGCAAAAGGTATTGCTGAAGACCGTATACAGATAGAATACAAGGGCGATACAGAACAACCCTTTGAAGTGAATGAGCAGAACCGTGTTGCTATTTGTGTAACACAATAATAAAGCGAATGAAAACCGATAACCACTTTATTTATATAGGAGATTGCGTAAACAAACTGAAATGGTTCAAAATGCGTAGTTTTTTTATAAAAAAAGGGGATATTATTTGCACAGTTTTGCAAAATACCGTATGTTTGCACGACTTTTAATCCGTTATCTGCGAAATAACGGATAAAGCAATTGATACAACAAGTGTAAAACAAATTAC
>OBAR01000250.1_pt1 | contig 77787 bp, 52 predicted proteins | sample 1517911 | NCBI WGS metagenome assembly OBAR01 (sample SAMN04571709, study PRJEB22368) | human gut metagenome | biome: human gut; material: stool | host: Homo sapiens | place: Luxembourg | collected 2012-10-26
AATTTCAAAAATGTCAAAGACCGATATGATTCAAGTGAACCGAATTTATTTAATTTTTAACCTTGTCCATTTTTAGTGGACAGTAGTGACATAACCTATAAAAGAAATCTGCAATACTGCATCTTCCGGAACATCTGACAGAACGAATTTTCCGTCCACATCGGTTATCACACCATTGGTTGTTCCCTTCACCAAGACATTGGCACCAATCACCGGTCCAAAGTTGTCTGTTACTACACCCTTCACAGTCTTGCCGTTCTGTGCAATCACTTGCACAATGTCAGCATCCGAAAGAGTTCCGTTCAAAGGACTTGCCATCACGCCCGCACCGGAAAGAGTGCACAAGGCGCAAAACAAAATGCGCTTTGAAAAATCAGAAGATGTTTTTCCTCTTTTCATAAATAGACAATTTTTAAGTTTGATAATTAGATTAAGATAACTATTTTTGTTTTAACTTTTTCCATCTATTCATATCCCTAGGAACCGTGTTTCCATGGTCTTAAGTTTAATTTAACATCGCAAATCTAAAAAGAAGCTAACAAAGGGGTTTACTCTTTTTGCTTTTTCTTTTACTCTTTTTCAACAATATACATAAACTATTATAAATCAATAAAATACAATAAATAAAAACATAAAGGAAGTAATAAGAGATAAACAAATAAGGTAAAATAAGACTGCGATTTCAGCTACAAAAAAGAGAAGAGGGACAAATAAAAACCAATAGAAAAGCAGCCTTGAAAACAAACATCAGGAAGGAGTTTCTGAAAGAACAAGGAAGTATAATATTATGATAAGAAAAAAAGAAAGCACTTCGTGAAATCATGACGAAGTGCTTCGTGAGGGTTTGACACAGTGCTTTATGAAGGTGTCACACAGTGCTTCGTGAAGACCTGACGAAGCACTGCATGAAAGGGCCAGAAAGCACTGTATGAGAAAGGCTGAAAGCCGATATACAATCTTGATCAGCGTACGGCTATCTCTGCAAAGCCCATCGGCTCATCTTCCGTGACCATACGGACAGCTTTCAGATACAGATAGCGTGCCTTGACGGGCGTGAAGTAGACAGACTGCATCACAGGATTGTTACGGATATTGGAAAACTCACCTGCTTTGACCATCGTAACATTCTTTCTATCGGCATCGGCTACAGACAATTCATAATGTGAAACCAAGCCTTTGTTCGGTTCACCCTGATCGGGCAAGAAGTGGAAGGAAGAAACAAAACGTTCACTCCCCAAATCGATAGTCAGTAAATCACTGTCGACAAAACAAGTGGTTTTCTCGTTACGGTCGGAAGCAAAGGCCGCCTCTTCCAGCTTCACACCGGAAAGGGTGAAAGGAAGGCTTTGCATCTGAGTGGTCGGTATTGCTTCAAAAAGTTGGTCGGCATTCTCACCAGCATCATACACTCCAATGTTGTTGATGCACAGCGGCCCACGCGCATCGGTAATTCGGATGCGGATGCCGTCGGAAACAACGGAAGAGAAACGCAACAGGCGCTTGTAACCAATGGTTGTGGTTTCTTCGTTCAGGACAACTGGCTGCCAGTCACCCGAAGCGTCACGATATTCCACAGTAAAAGCCTTCACACGCTGGCCCAAAGGGATATATTCCTGCAACAGCATACGGTTCATCCTCGTCGGTGAGGAGAAAGAGAACGTAATGTCGGCCGTCGTCACACTGTCGGCCGTAGCCCAATAGGTGTCGTAATCGTCGTCCGTCAAAGCTGAAGCCACATAATCGCCACCGCGCTCATCACTTACCTGAGGAACTATTCCAGCTACCAGGTTTGTTGCCAGTTCCTTCTGTATCATCTGATGGAAACGAACAGCATTGGCCGAATCGACCGGATGTATCAATCCATCCCTGTCCACCGGGAAATTCAGCAACAGCGTTGCATTATGTCCCACACTGCGATAATAGAGATCAACCAACTGTTCGGGAGTCTTTACGAGACTATCCTGTTCGGGATGATAGAACCAACCCGGACGGATGGAGACATCGCATTCGGCTGCCACCCACTGGTTGCCATCTGCATGACCATACTGAAGCTGGTAACTCTTGTCGTAACCGGGATATACTTCACCCTTACGGAGGAAAGACCAGTTGGTGGCACCGGCAAAACCCTTTTCGTTGCCCACCCACCGGCAACCGGGACCGCCGTCGGAGAAGACGACTGCCTGCGGCTGTATACTGTCCAGCATCTCGTAAATGCGAGGATAATTGTAGTAATTACGACGGTCGATCGTACGCGTCTCCTTAGCTCCGCCATACCATCCGTCTCCACCATTGGCTCCATCGAACCAAACTTCGAACACTTCACCATAATTGGTCAACAAATCACGCAGCTGAGCATAAAAATAGTCCAGATACGCAGGCGTTCCGTAATTGGCCTGATGACGATCCCAGGGCGACAGATAAACAGCAAACTTCAATCCATATTTCTTGCAAGCTTCAGACAATTCGCGCACGACGTCTCCTTTACCATCTTTATAAGGACTGTTTGCCACACTGTAGTCGGTGCCGGCAAAGGGCCAAAGGCAAAATCCATCGTGATGCTTGGCCGTAAGAATGACTCCTTTCATTCCTGCTGCCACCAAAGTTTTGGCCCACTGTTCGCAATCCAGACGAGAAGGATTGAACACCTCCGCCGGTGTGTCACCATATCCCCATTCACGGTCGTTGAACGTATTCAGACCAAAGTGGATAAAAGCATAGGTTTCCATCTTCTGCCATTCCACCTGCTTAGGCTCAGGAATAGGAAGAATAGGATCGGGAGCCTTGACATGCGTGGAAGAACACGCCGACATCACAACTGATAAAGATGCGGAAAGCCATAAGGCCGATAGAAGTTTGTTGTTTTTCATAAAACAAGCATTTATAGGTTAATAATCAATCGTTTTCATTTAAAACGAGCGTCCGCCTACCAGCAATGGACATTTTGGACCACGGAGTAACCGAAGTCCAAAGCGCAAGGTCGGCAATACCGGCAGGATAGGACTCCCCACCCCGAAGATCTTCCTCCAGAGCTTTCAGCATCACATAGTCCATACCGCGATGATGGGTATCCACTTCGAGCGCTTCCCGCCCCCATTGTTTCCAGTAAGAATGCTCATAGCGGTCGATATAAGCATCGTCCGGTTCCCAAGATTCATCAGGACTAGTTCCTTCCACATAAATCATCCGCCGGTCACCATTCCAGATGCCTCGCGTACCCTGTATTTCGAAGTCGAGGCTACGCGGACGGGGCAAGGTCGTATCATGCGTCAGCGAAATCAGTACTCCCCGTTCCGTTTCCAACTGAGTAACGACTACATCGCCCAACGTTATCTTCACATCGGAATTTCCTCCCAAATCACGAATACGCTGCATCAAACCGGCTGGCTTAGAAGCAAAAGAAGTCACATACTTAAAACGGTCGGTACGTCCGATACCGGCAATCAAACACAGCGGTGCCAAGCCATGTGTAGGATAAAGATCACCATTTTCTTCCTGATAAAACTGGCTCCGCCAGACGCTTTCCGTTTTATCACGGTTTCCCAACGTCCCGTCATCATCCAACAACATACGGCGCAGGTCATGACGATACCCACCACGCATATAGACTATCTCGCCCAATACACCAGCACGAACCAGATTATAAATGGACAGATTCTCACGCATGAAAAGCGTATTTTCCAACGGATAGACTCTACGGCCCGTACGTTCGGCCAATTCGATCAGCGGCTTGTACTCATCCAGATACAATCCGCCCTTTATCTCCAAAGCAACATCAGCTCCATGCTCCACGCAATGGATGGCATGCTGCACATGACACTGCCACGGAGAAGCTACAAACACCAAAGCAGGCTTCTGTTCCTCCAGCATATTCAGATAGTCACTGTCTCCCCTATTATAACAAGCCACATCGGTCATACCCACATCCGACACACCGGGATCAGCAAAAGCCTCCAGGCGGAAAGCAGGAATATGACGTAACAGGCGGAGCAGCTGCATCCCCCTATACCCCATGCCTATGAATGCCGTCTTTATCATATCTTCGTCATCCGTTCATATCTTTTCCGCGTCAATACAGGAAAAGTGTGTCAAAGATAAGAAGTTTTTGCAACATACACCAAAAGATTTGTATCTTTGCCCGAGCCAAAAACAAGATTATTCACTTAAAACAAGATTTTATAAAGAATATGGAAACAAACAAGTACATTACTGTAGCTTACAAGCTATATGCCATCGAAGACGGAGAACGCGATTTCACAGAAGAAGCCACCACAGAACATCCATTTCAGTTCATTTCTGGGCTGGGACTGACTCTTGAAGCTTTCGAAAACCAGCTGAAAGACTTGAATGCCGGCGATAAATTCGACTTCACCATCGCTTGTACCGAAGCTTATGGAGAATATGACGAAGACCATGTCATCGATTTGCCCAAGGATATCTTCCTTATTGACGGAAAATTCGACGAAACACGTATTAAAGAAGGTGCCATTGTCCCCCTGATGACTGCCGAAGGCCAGCATATCAACGGAAGCGTTGTAGAAGTGAAAGACGATGTAGTAGTGATGGACATGAACCATCCTCTAGCTGGATGCGACCTGAATTTTGTGGGGGAAGTTGTAACCAACCGTCCGGCAACCAACGAAGAACTCGCAGAAATGGCCCGTATGATGAGCGGTGGTTGCGGATGCAGTTGCGACAGCTGCGGAGGCGGATGTGGCGATCATGATTGCGGCGAAGGCTGCTGCCACTAATCAATGAAGAACTAAAAATGAAGAATTCCTGAGTGTCCCTTTGTTTTGAATACACAAATAGGAAATTCTTCATTCTTCATTTTTAGTTCTTCATTTATTTGTCATGATATCCAGCACCAGTTTATCTGTTTCATTCATGCCCTGCGATCCAATTCTAGTCAGATTGCGGATACTTTGATCTACATCTTGATCGATAATACCCTCCACAGAAGTAACACAACGGTTTTCCATTGCCATGATAGCAGAGAGCACTGCGGTAGATACACCAGTAGTCACTTTCAAGGCACAACTGGGCTTTGCTCCGTCGCAAATCATGCCCGTCAGATTGGCTATCATGTTTTGTACTGCATAAGTGATTTGCTCATATGTACCTCCCATCAACCAGGTAATGCCACAACTAGACCCCGTAGCAGCTACCACACAACCACACAAGGCAGACAAGCGTCCCAAACTCTCCTTGATATAAATAACTGTCAGATGACTCAGCATCAGAGCACGAATCAACTCTTCTTCCGACTTCCCGTTTTCTTCGGCATAAACAACAACAGGAAGCGTAGCCGAAATTCCTTGATTTCCACTTCCTGAATTGCTCATCACTGGTATCATGGCTCCTGCCATGCGTGCATCACAAGCCCCCGAGGTATAAGACAATATATGTGAAAAGACACTGTCGCCCATGACTTTATGCTCATAAGTTCCACGAAGCATTTTTCCCAAGCCATGCCCATAATTACCAGTAAAGGACTGTTCTGCAGCGGCTTTGTTCAAACGAGCCGTATCAAGAATGAAACGGATTTCATCCAATGGTGCAGTCATAGCAAAATCATAAACCTTACGTAAGGTCAGATCTGGTACGGTGTTTTCTTCTTCTTCAGCAGAAGCTGTCTGTTTGTCAAGCAAAACGTCACCGTTGTGTGACACATAAACAAACGAAGTATGCCCACCAGCAATGATAGCTGTCGAACGGTCTGAACCAGCTTCACAGCATACTTCTATATACAATTTCTCATCGATATTTGGCTTCAGGGCAATCGATATACGTTTTTCATCAATAAAACGTTTGCCTGCTTCTACTGCTTCGGGCACACTATCTTTCAATACCTCCAACTGATACTCCGATTTTCCAATTAAGGCCCCCAAAGCTATGGCAATGGGTAAACCTATCATCCCTGTACCTGGAATACCTACACCCATCGCATTTTTCAGAATGTTCGCACTAAGCCATACACTTACCTTTTCAGGTTTCACGCCCAATGTCTCTGCCGCCTTAGCTACGCACAAGGCAACGGCAATAGGTTCCGTACATCCGATAGCCGGAACCACTTCCCGTTTCACAAGAGCTATAATCTGTTGTCTTTCTGCATCGTTTATCATTGTGTCACGAAATTTAAGTCCCTGCAAAGGTAAAAAAAACGTTTTATTAAACAAATAGTCAGAAAATATAAAATATCAAACAAGATTTCATTTAATTCGAAAAAGAACCGTAACTTTGGCAACGATATTATTCATAGAATAAAATTAAAACACATGAAGTATTTTCTATTATCCCTACACCTATTGTTTACATTCATACTGTTTTCTTGTATACAGGATGAGGCTCCGAATACCGAGGCAGACATCGAATCGGTCAGTCTACCAGGCGATGTACTGATCCGTTCTGTGGAACTCGATGCAATTACAGACGGAGTGGATGGAAAGATTTATCCCATCATATTATACGTAAAAAAAGGCACAGACATAAGCCATCTGGCACCCGAATTTACACTGACCCCCGGTGCTACCATCATGCCAGCGAGTGGAACTGTACTGGATTTTAATACGGCCCAGAATTACATCGTTACTTCGGAAGACGGAGAATGGCAACGCAAATATCGTATAGAAGTGACCAGTACCGGTTTCACCAGTACCCAATACGATTTTGAAAATGCCCGCTTGGGAGGAAACGGGAAGTATCACATTTTTTATGAAACAGACCAAATGGGAGCAGAAACAATGACATGGGCCAGCGCAAATCCCGGTTATGCATTGACAGACTATACCATTACGCAACCTGAAGAATTCCCAACCTACCAATCAACTGAAGGACGAAACGGTAGCAAATGCGTAAAATTGGTAACTCGAAAAACAGGTTCACTAGGTAGCAGCGTAAACATGCCTATCGCCTCAGGGAATTTATTCATTGGCTCATTCAACTTAGCCAGCGCTTTGACCAATGCACTGAAAGCAACCCAGTTCGGTATACAATTTGATCAGATTCCTACATTCCTACACGGATATTATAAATTTAAGGCAGGCGATACGTTCTATGAACTGGATACCAGTGCAGAAGACAAACTGAAACCAGTACCCGGACGTAAAGACATTTTTAATATATACGCAGTCTTCTATGAAAGTACTGCAGACAGACCAGTATTGGACGGAACAAACATCCTGTCCGAAGATAACGAACAAATCATTTCAGTAGCACAAATCACTGATGCCAAAGAAACCGATGAATGGACAGAATTTAATCTTCCCTTCAACCTGCGTGAGGGAAAAAGTATTGATGCGACCAAACTGAAAGATGGGAAATATCACCTTACCATCGTCTTCGCTTCCAGCATCCGTGGAGATTACTTTGAAGGAGCCCCCGGAAGCACATTATATGTCGATGAAGTAACACTTGAATATGAACAAAATGAAACAAACCAATAAAGAAATGAGAAATCATAAAATCCTGTGGCTTATAGCAAGCCTTATACTGACAGCTACCTGTCGGCTACAAGCACAAGAAGACCGCAATCGCGGTATCATACAGTCTGCACTTTATGGTTTGGAATATGAAGTCAAAGCAGGCTTCAACATTGGAGGAACTTCCCCTATTCCACTTCCACAAGAAATACGTGCATTAACCGGTTATTCCCCCAACATCAATTTTTCCATCGAAGGAGATATTATCAAATGGCTAGGAAAAGAAAAGGAATGGGGAGTTATCCTTGGTTTACGCCTTGAGAACAAAGGAATGGAAGCCGAAGCTCGTACTAAGAATTACAGTATGGAAATCATAGGTAGTGGCGGAGAACGAATGAAAGGAAACTGGACAGGCATGGTAAAGACAAAATTCCGTGCTTCCTACTTCACGATTCCCGTATTGGCTGCATGGAAAGCTAATCCACGCCTACGTTTTAATTTCGGTCCCTACTTCTCAATTATGACCAATGGAGACTTTACAGGTTACGTATTCGATGGTTATCTGCGTGAGGGTGATCCAACTGGCAATAAGGTGGAATTTGAAGGAGAAACGACTGCCCCTTATGATTTCTCTGACAACCTGCGCCATTTTCAATGGGGAATGCAAGGAGGAGTCAGCTGGCGCGCATTCAAACATCTCACTGTTAATGCAGACCTGACTTGGGGACTGAACGATGTTTTCCAAAAAGACTTCCAGACCATTACCTTTGCAATGTATCCCATCTATCTGAATGCCGGCTTTGGGTATGCATTCTGAAAACATAAATAAAAAGAAGAGGATGCACCCACATGATGCATCCTCTTCTTTTTATTTATGCTGCCTGTTTTAATTTGCTTTTGTACCTACAAAAGTTACATCAACGTCTTGTTGAAGCGCCTCAACCGTTACTCCAATCTCGATGTCGATATTGCTGCCGCTGATGCTTCCGGAAACTTGTACCGGACAAGCTCCAAAAGCCAAAGTCAGTGTCTGAGAGCCTTCAAAAGAGTAAACTCCATTCGTTTCCTTCACCGTACAAGGTTCTACGACGATGTCACCAATCGTCATTCCCATGAATTCAAAGTTTTTCAGTTCCAGCTTCACAGCATTTTCAGCAGATGTAGACTTAGTCAAAGAAATATTTTGATCGATATCAGTAGCAATATCTGTTCCGTTGACAGCAATCGCCAGTTTGCCGCTATAAGTACCGACCAAATTATTTTCAATCACTTGCGACAAAGTCAGCTCTTTCTTTTCGTCATCATCGCTACAAGCCGTAAACAAGCTCAGCGAACACACCAATGCAAACAAATAAAACAAATTCTTTTTCATATTCAACTTTGTTCTTGTTTAGTTAATAAAATCATTTTTCATTAGGACTATCAAGTCGCCTATTTTTTATTTTGTCTGCAAAGTAAAACGTTTTAAATGACGTTTACAAGTTTATTCTCTTAAAATTAATGTCCTATTTTTAAGATAAGACATCCTAATACTCTAAGAAGCTTCCGAAGTTTCCATAAACAAGAAATAGAAATAAGCTGAAAAAATCTTGTGGTTTCTCTGATAATTTTCTACTTTTATACTGTTTATACTCTCCGAGAAGGAAAGTAGAAACACATTGTATTCATTTACAACTTTTTAAAGCAAACTGACTATGTTCAACTCATTCGGAAACATCCTACGCCTGACCAGCTTCGGCGAGTCGCACGGTAAAGGTATTGGTGGTGTCATCGACGGATTTCCCGCAGGCATCACTATCGACATGGATTTTATACAGAAGGAACTGGATCGCCGCCGCCCTGGACAATCAGCCCTCACCACTCCACGCAAAGAAGCCGACAAGGTGGAATTCCTCTCAGGTATCTTCGAAGGCAAGTCGACAGGCTGCCCCATCGGGTTCATCGTGTGGAACGAAAACCAGCACTCCGGCGACTACGACAACATGAAAGACGTCTACCGCCCCTCGCACGCCGATTATACCTACAAGACCAAATATGGCATCCGCGACCATAGAGGTGGTGGACGTTCGTCGGCCCGCGAAACTATTTCGCGTGTAGTGGCCGGTGCACTGGCCAAGCTGGCATTGCGGCAGCTGGGTATACGCATAACGGCCTATACCTCACAAGTGGGTCCCATCCGACTAGAAGAAAACTATACGGCGTATAACCTGGAGCTGACCGAAACAAATCCCGTCCGCTGCCCCGACCCTGAGAAGGCCAAAGAAATGGAACAACTCATAGCCGAAGTAAAAGCCGAGGGCGACACGATAGGCGGCGTCATCACCTGTGTCATCACAGGATGCCCCGTGGGATTGGGACAGCCGGTGTTCGGCAAGTTGCAGGCTGCCCTGGCATCGGGCATGCTGAGCATCAACGCCGCCAAGGCCTTCGAGTACGGCGACGGTTTTAAAGGGCTGAAAATGAAAGGTTCGGAACAGAACGATGTGTTCTACAACAACGCCGGACGCATCACCACTCATACCAACCACTCGGGCGGCATACAGGGAGGCATCAGCAACGGACAAGACATCTATTTCCGCGTAGCCTTCAAACCGGTGGCCACCGTGCTGATGGAACAGCATACGGTAAACATCGACGGTGTGGACACCACGCTGAAAGCCCGCGGACGTCACGACCCTTGCGTACTGCCGCGTGCCGTACCCATCGTAGAAGCCATGGCTGCACTCACCATTCTGGATTTCTACCTGATAGACCGGACAACACAACTGTAAAAGCCTTTCCCATATATATCATATATAATGTGTAACCTTTCATTCATATTCCTCTTCCACTTATGATCAGAACTTATATCTCCAAAAACGAATCCCGCATGCTGGACGAACTGTTCAGCCTCATCCGCATTCCCAGTATCAGTGCCAAGCCCGAACACCACGACGACATGCTGGCCTGTGCTGAACGCTGGCGCCAACTGCTGCTCGAAGCCGGTGCCGACGAAGCCATGGTGATGCCCTCACAGGGTAATCCGATGGTGTTTGCCCAAAAGACGGTAAATCCCGAAGCGAAGACCGTCCTCATCTATGCCCACTACGACGTGATGCCTGCCGAACCGCTAGAACTGTGGAAGAGCGCCCCCTTCGAACCCGAAGTGCGCGACGGCCACATCTGGGCCCGCGGTGCCGATGATGACAAAGGGCAGTCGTTCATCCAGGTAAAAGCATTCGAATACTTGGTAAAAAACGGTCTTCTGACACACAATGTGAAGTTCATCTTCGAAGGTGAAGAAGAAATCGGCTCACCCAGCCTGGAAGCTTTCTGCCAGGACCATCGGGAATTGCTCAAGGCCGACATCATCCTCGTATCGGACACCAGTATGCTGGGAGCCGACCTGCCCTCGCTGACCACCGGCCTGCGCGGACTGGCCTACTGGGAGATAGAAGTGACGGGGCCCAACCGCGACCTGCACTCGGGCCACTTCGGCGGAGCGGTAGCCAACCCCATCAACGTGCTGTGCCAGATGCTGGCCCGCGTAGTGGATGTCGACGGCCGCATCACCGTCCCCGGCTTCTACGACGACGTGGAGGAAGTGCCGCAGGCCGAACGGGACATGATAGCCCACATCCCCTTCGACGAAGAGAAATACAAGGCCGCCATCGGGGTAAAGGAACTCTTCGGCGAAAAAGGTTACAGCACACTGGAACGTAACAGCTGCCGCCCGTCGTTCGACGTTTGCGGCATTTGGGGAGGTTATACAGGCGAAGGTTCGAAGACGGTACTGCCGTCGAAAGCCTATGCCAAGGTGTCTTGCCGCCTTGTTCCCCACCAGGACCACCACAAGATTTCACAGCTGTTTGCCGACTACATCCAGAGCATTGCCCCCGCTACGGTACAGGTAAAGGTAACGCCCATGCACGGCGGACAGGGCTATGTCTGCCCCATCACACTGCCCGCCTATCAGGCTGCCGAGAAAGGATTTGAGAAAGCGTTCGGACGAAAGCCGCTGGCCGTGCGCCGCGGCGGAAGCATTCCCATCATCTCGACCTTCGAACAGGTGCTGGGTATCAAAACGGTACTGATGGGATTCGGACTGGAGAGCAACGCCATCCACTCACCCAACGAAAACATGCCGCTCGATATCCTGCGCAAAGGCATCGAAGCGGTGGTCGAATTCCACTTGAATTACGATTAAACAGACACGTCAAGCATCGAACGGCTTACGGAAGGTACAACCATTGCGCCACTCGGAGCAACCGTAAGCCGTTTTTCCTTTGATAATGGTACCCTTTCCGCACAAGGGACACGGATGACCCACCCATTCATCGGCCAGTACCGCAGGAGCCGGAGCTGTTCCGGCATTGGCAGCCTCGGCCTTCTTCTTGCGGAGAGAACGTTTGCGAGGTTCCTTCTTCGGCAGGTCGTCGGAAGCGGAAGTACTACGCGCAACCTTACCCGCTACGGGAGGCGCCTGTACCGTAATGTGGCGGTTGCTGTTGTCCGACAGTACACTGGTCACAATTTCAGCCACCATCTGCTTCAGTTCTTCCAAAAAACGGGAGGCATCATACGTGCGACGCTCTATCTCGCGCAACTTCTTTTCCCAGATACCCGTCAGTTCAGCACTCTTCAACAATTCTTCGTGAATGGTCTGAATCAGCTCCACACCCGTGGGGGTAGCTATCAGATTCTTCTTTTCCTTGCGGATATAGTTACGTTTGAACAAGGTCTCGATAATGGCAGCACGGGTGGAAGGACGGCCGATACCGTTTTCCTTCAGGGCATCGCGCAGTTCATCGTTATCCACCAGCTTACCGGCGGTTTCCATGGCACGGAGCAGAGTGGCTTCGGTGTAAGGGCGCGGAGGTTGCGTCCATTTCTCCACGAGTTCGGGCACGTGGGGACCACTCTCTCCCTTGACGAAGGCAGGCAACACACGGTCTTCTTCGCCGTTCTCCTTATTCGCCTCGTCATTACCTCTCTCCTGCGCAGAAGCATTGGCCGTGAACACCATCCTCCAACCCGGATCGAGTATCTGCCGGCCGGATGTCTTGAACTCCACTCCGTCCACCTCACCCAGAACAGTCGTGGTCGAGAAACGGCAGTCGGGATAGAACACGGCGATGAAGCGGCGGGCAATGAGGTCGAACACCCGTCGTTCTACATCGGTGAGGTTAACCGGCGGCTGGCCGGTAGGGATAATGGCATGGTGGTCCGTGACCTTCGAATTGTCGAACACTTTCTTCGACTTCGTCAAGCTGGTTCCCTCCAGCGGCGCGGTCCAGGTCTCATAGCCCCGCAACCCCTTCAGGATGGAAGGGCATTTGGGATAGATGTCATCACTCAAGAAGGTCGTATCTACACGAGGATAAGTAGTGACCTTCTTCTCGTAGAGCGACTGGATAGTCTTCAGCGTGTCGTCGGCCGAGTAGGCAAACTTCTTGTTGCACTCCACCTGCAGGGAGGTCAGGTCGAAAAGACGGAGCGGTGCTTCACGGCCCTCCTTCTTCGTCACAGAGGTAACGGTAAACGGCACATCCTTGATACGTGCCAGCAGTTCCTCACCTCTCGCACGGTCTGTTATGGGATCTATACCGCGGTTCTCTTCCTCCTTCTTGGGCTTCTTGCCGGCGGCCAGAGCTTCCTTCTGCTTCTCTGCTTCCAGTGCCAGCTCTTCGTCGCTCTTGCGGATGAGGGCCGAGAAAGTAGTATCGCGGTAAACGGTATTGAGCACCCAGTATTGCTTGGGCACAAAGTTCTGAATCTCCAACTGACGGTTCACGATAAGGGCCAGTGTAGGCGTCTGCACCCGCCCGATGGAAAGCACCTGGCGGTTCTGCCCGTATTTCATGGTATACAGGCGCGTGGCATTCATGCCCAGCAGCCAGTCGCCGATGGCACGGCTCAAGCCCGCTTCGTACAGAGGTTGGAAGTCGGCAGCATCCCGCAGGTTGGAGAATCCTTCGCGGATGGCTTCTTCGGTCAGTGAAGATATCCACAGGCGCTTCACTGGGCATTTGGCTCCAGCTTTCTGCATCACCCACCGCTGGATGAGCTCTCCCTCCTGGCCGGCATCACCGCAGTTGATGATCATGTCAGCCTTCTGCATCAGCCCCTCGATGACGTGGAACTGGCGTTCGTAGGTAGGATTACTGATGAGTTTGATACCGAAGCGGGGCGGTATCATGGGCAGGCTGCCCAAGCTCCACGTCTTCCAGCTCGGCGTATATTCATGCGGCTCCTTCAGCGTACAGAGATGGCCGAACGTCCAGGTCACCTGGTATCCGTTTCCTTCGATATATCCGTCTTTCTTCTCCTTCGCTCCCAGCACATCGGCTATGTCGCGTGCCACAGAGGGTTTCTCGGCTATGCAAACGATCATTACTTCTTCAGTTGTTTTTTATCGGGCAAAGATACAGATTTAATAAGAATGAAAAAACGAAGAACTGGAAAATTCTCAGCCTCCAACTGAGGGAATATTTTTACTTGACTGGGGAAAAAGATTTTCCCAACTGGAAAATAAATCCCGCTATCTATAATAAAATTAACATATGATCACTGCAACCCTACAGACTTATCCTCCCTTCATGCTCTCTTAACCGCATAAAAAAGCTCCGCCGAACCCAGCCTTTGTTCGTTTTAATAAGAAGAAGGGCGGAAATGTAAAACACATTCCGCCCTTCTTTAACAATTAAATCAATAAATTATTCTTCATCCATCAAGATCTCCAAAATCTGGCAAGCAGCCTTGGCAACCGAAGTACCGGGGCCAAAGATAGCAAGGCATTAAATTAGGTAATTCGATCAATACCCCGGATTATTTTTAGCCTCTAACTTCGGATTACTCTGCAATTCGACCAAAGGAATGGGCAACAACTCATGTTTGCCGCTGACAAAGTTTTGGTAAGCAGGATAAGGTTTGTTTTCCTTTTTGTTCACCGAACTATTCTCACCGAAAAGTTTCAGAGCATCGGCCAACACCCCCCAGCGAATGAGGTCAAATTTACGCTGTCCTTCAAAAGATAATTCAAAGCCACGCTCCCAATAAAGAGCCGTGCGAAAACGTCCCTGTTCATCACCGTCAGTAATGAAAGGCAGATCATGTGTTTTTTTGCGGACAGCCATCAGTTGATCGTAGTTGGCCGATGTATAAGAAGTGGCTCCAGCACGTTGACGTACACTATTTAACAACATCCAAGCCTGTTCTGTCTTTCCCACTTCGTTGTAGGCTTCCGCTGCCATCAACACTACATCGGCATAGCGCAAGACACAATAGTTCACGTCACCATAGTTCATATTTTTGTTACGGCTTTCAGGAGCCATCCATTCTCTACGCCACTTACCTGGATACCAAGAACCGGCACCGCGTTCTTCCTTTACATGCTGCTTGTTTTTCCAAGCAAAACGATAAGTACAGATACTCACATCGCGACGCACATCGCCTTCCTCAAAAAAGTTCTTCCACTCAGGCACAGTAATAAAAAAACCGTTGGCTCTCCCCATATAGTTGGCTGATTCAGAAGAAGCAATCCCCGTAGGTTCGGCCACCAGCGGACCGTTGTAAATGCCCCATGCACCCCCGTTACGACTGCCTTGCTGGTGATAGAACGAAATTTCGAACAGACTCTCCTTACTATTAAGCACACCTTCAGAAAAGCCTTTGAAAAGAGCTTCATAACCACCTTCATAGAAGCCATGGTAACCATTTGCCTGAAAAGCATCCCACTCTGTAAGGGCTGCTTCAAAATACGTTTTACGGGTACTTTCATCGGGACACGACAGTTTTCCATCTAACTGTAAGCTATAACCGGCACGTTGCAAATAAACACGCATCAGCAGAGCACGAGCGGCACCTTGCGTCACCCGTTCTGGACTGGACGAAGCCGTAGCCCAGTCCAGGTTATTCTTAGCAAAGTCCAAGTCAGCAATAATCTGATCGTAGATTTCCTCACGGCTCACTCGGGCACCGAATGCCTCATCGTAACTGGCCGAGTAGGAAGTCTTGAAAGGCACATCACCCCAACTCTTTACCAAATCGAAAGCTAGGAAGGCACGCAGGAAACGGGCTTCGGCATCGAGTGCTTTCAGTTTCTGACTGTCGGCATAGGCGGACATATTCTCTATGCCGTCAATAGCCATATTAGCCCGGTCAATGCCCTGGTACTTCAACAGCCAAAGCATTCTGACCCATTCGTTGGTGGAATTTACTGTGTAGTGCACCATATCCTTAATCTGATTATCCGAACCAGTACGGGCCAAATAATATGTATCGTCCGATGCCATGGATGCCATTTCGTACCAGCCATAGTGACGATAGTCTGAAATAGAATTGTAGATACCCAAGACGGCCATTTCGGCCTTGGCCTCCGTACTGAAGAAGCCGTCCTTGTCATAACTCGAATTTGGGGTCTCTGTCAGCATATCCTCGCACGATGTGAACGAAACAGCCAGCAGAACAAATGCTATATATAATAATGTGTATCTTTTCATTGCTATCATTTGTTTATTGAGGTTAGAATGCGATGTTTACACCGAAAATGAAAGAACGGCTACGTGGATAGGAACCGAAGTCCACACCGGGAGTCAGCGGGCTACGCATGTTGCTCACTTCGGGGTCGAAGCCTGTGTAGGGTGTCCATGTGAAGAGATTGTTGCCGGTGGCATACACACGCAGATTGCTCAGCTTTATTTTCTTTATCAACTGTTTGGGGAACGTATAGCCCAAAGTCACGTTGCTCAGGCGCAGGAAAGAGGCATCTTCCACTGCCCACGAATGAATGTATTTGTTACCCTCCTGATTGTCATGCCAGGAAGCAACACTCTTGCCCTGGTTCATAGCAGCCAGTTCGGCAGGGTCGGTCACCCGTTCGCCTCGGTCGTTGATGGTCATCCAGCGGTTGTGGCTGTTCATCACATTCAGGGCATTATAATTTTCGCGTCCCACCTTGCTTGTCACCAACTTAGTAGCATTCAGTACTTCATTGCCATAGCTGAAAGTGAAGAACACACTCAGGTCGAAACCCTTGTAGGTGAAGTTGTTGTTCAAACCGCCGTAGAACTTGGGCGAGGCATTGCCTATGACCGTCTTGTCGTTCTCGTCTATCACGTCGTTTCCGTCCATGTTGCGGAACTTCCAATCGCCCGGCTGCACTGTGTTGCGGTTGCCATAGCATGCCACACCGTCCTTCAGGGTGTAGGTTTTGGTAGTGGGGTCGTAGTCGAAGTCGTCTACCTGATAGAGTCCATCGGTGATAAAGCCATAGAACTGGCCGATGGGTTCGCCCACAGCCAGGCGGTGAGTATTCTGATTGTAACCGAACTTACCCTCGAACAGCTGTACCTCCTCACCGGTCAGTGCCTCAACGGTGTTCTTGTTGTGCGAGAAGGTCAGCGTAGTATTCCACGAGAAGTCCTTCGTAACGATATTCTGCGTATTGACTGTCAGGTCGATACCCACATTCTTTGTCTCGCCGGCATTGACCATCATCGTTTCATAGCCCGACGACATGGGCAGACGGGTGCTCAGCAACAAGTCGCTACTACGGTTGATATAGAACTCGGGCGAAACGGTAATGCGCTGTTCCAAGAAACCGAAGTCGAAACCCATGTTGAACGTCTTGTTGGCCTCCCACTTCAGGTCTTTATTCGGAATGACACTCGAAGCATAACCCGGCACCAGAGCATCGCCCATGGCAGTAAGCACGGAACTGAACAGTGCCAGACTGTTATAGCTGCCTATGCGGTTGTTTCCTGCCAAACCGTAACCGATGCGGAACTTCAGGTCGGAGAAGATATTGAGCTTCTTGATGAATTCCTCCTCACCCAGACGCCAGGCGGCAGATACGGCAGGGAAAATGCCCCACTTGTTGTCGGCACTGAACTTGGACGAGCCGTCGGCACGCAGAGTAGCACTCAGCAGGTACTTGTCCTTATAGTCGTAGTTGACACGGGCGAAGAAAGAGAGCAGGTTATCATCATCATTCAGATAAGAATCAGACGCCGAAGGTGTACCGATACCCATGTCATCCAACTGGAAGTCATCGGTAGGCAAATTACTAACCTCGGTGTGAACATAACGTTCCCAACGATGCACATACTCCTGGCCTAACTGGGCGGTCAGCTTATGCGCTTTCTGGAAACGGGTTTCGTAAGTCAGCACGTTCGAGGTTTGAAAGCTGCCATCTTCCGTATTACGGATAGAGCCATAAGTACCGTTACGGCGTCCCATGATGGACTGGTCGCCATAAAACAGCTCGCGGCGTTGCGTACGGTAACGCATACCGGTGTTGTTGCGAAAAGTCAACCCCTTCATTATTTTATAGGTCAATCCGCCATTAGCCTGTAGCGTGCGGATTTCGCGGTCGTCTTTTTCTTCAGCTGCGTTTATCAACGGATTCTGCATCACATTGCCGGCTTCGTCGGTCAGCAGCGGATCTTCACCCATCAGCAGTTCGTCATCGCTGCCCTTAATGCCGATAGTAGGACGGTATTGCAGAATCTGTGCCATCTTGTTGAAGCGGGCATCCGTGTTGCTGCCGCCTTCGTTAGTACCGTTGCCTGCCACGCCTGCTCCGTAAATACTACGATAGTCGAAGTTGATGCGTGCAGTAACGCTGAGTTTGTCGTTCACCTTGCCGTTCACACCCAGAGTAATGTTGTGGCGCTCGCTGCCGCTGTATACCATGGCTCCCTCATCCTTGTTGTAGCTATAGGCCAGGTTGTACTTCACCGCTTCGCTGCCACCGTTCACGCCTACACGGTAGTTCTGCGTCAGCGTGGTGCGTCCCATGGTTTCGTCCAGCCAGTCAATGCCGGGACGGTTGCCATAGTTTTCGTGCAGTTCCAGGAAGCTGCCGTAGCGGTTCTGCCAGGCGGTCATGGTTTCTTCGGGGGTGGAGGTCAGCCCCACGGTGCGTTCATAGTCGGCCAGCACAAACTCTTCGGTACTCAGCACGTCGAGCTTGTTGGCAAGCTTGCGGAAGCCCACATAGGCGTCAAACGTCACCTGTCCTTTGCCCTCCATGCTCTTGCCACTCTTGGTCGTGATGAGTACCACACCGTTGGCACCCCGGGCACCGTAGATGGCGGTGGCAGAAGCGTCCTTCAGCACGTCGATGCTCTCAATGTCGGCGGGGTCGAGGCTGGACATACCGTCCTCTGTGGGGAAACCATCTATCACATAAAGAGGCTCATTGCTCTGAGTAATGGAGATACCGCCACGCACACGAATGGAAGCCTCTGCACCCGGCTGACCGTCGGTCTGTACAATCTGCACACCCGCCATGCGTCCGGCCAATGCCTGTGTGGCATCCGAAGTGGGCACTTTCATTAGATCCTCACTCTTGATAGAGGCTACGGAACCGGTCAGGTCCTTGCGCTTCACGGTGGCATAGCCCACAACAACCACTTCTTCAAGCAGCTGGTTGTCAGCCTCCAGCGTCACATCAATCTTACTACGTCCCCTCACGGGCACTTCTATGGTTTTCATACCGATGTAAGAAAACACCAATACGTCTTTCTTGGCATCATTGACGGTTATGGTGTAGTTTCCGTTCATATCGGTGATGGTGCCCACGCCCGCCGCACCTTTGAGGCTGACGTTTCCGCCTATCACTTCCAGATTTTCATTGTCCATCACTCTACCGGTGACGGTCAGGCTTTGCGCACGAAGACCGGTGATGCCTACCACCAACAGCAAAGCTAAGATAAGATTTCTCATTGTTGTTTAAATATTAATAGAATTTTAAATGAATTATTTCCATGCTGACATTCAAAAAAGATTAAAGAAAAGCCCGACAAACGCCCTCTATTTCTTTTGAATGCTTTTATAAATATGCTTTGTTTAATATTGTTCGGCACCAGCAAGATTGTAATACAGTCTATCTTTCTGCCCATCCACCTCAACTTCTACCACGATGCGGCCATCACCAGCTTCAGCAAGTGAAGCATGAATGGTTGTGTTATCCGCCTGCTTGCGCGGACAGATAACGGTGACATAACGAACAGGGTTTTCATCGTTCTTCTTTACATTGAAAGAGAATGCCGGACGGCGAATGCGTTCGCGATAAGCCACAGAGTACCATCCTTCCTCCTCTACCATCTCCATCGGATGAGCCGAGAAGCACTGCAACCGCACGTTGCTCTCACCATCGTAGTGGGTAGTCAGGCGGTTTTGTTCGCGACTGACCTCCACTGCCCCGTCGCACAACTGATAGTGCAGGTTTACCGTACCTGTTGCCGGACCGATAGCCTCGTCCACCAACACGAAGTAACTGCCTCTGACAAAGAACACCGAACGTCGGTGAAGCAAACCGGAATATCCTGGATTCTCTGTTACCAATATCCGAGTATCACCCTCCGCCTTCCACAGGCGGGTGACAGATTGGGTTGTCTCCAGATTGCGGTTGTCGAGCGTCAGCGTGTTGTGTACAGCAGTCTGCCGAAACCAGTTACGCTGTTTCCACACTTCCTCATCGCCTCCGAACACATAGCAGCCCGAGTCGGGAAAGAGGTTCTTTCCGCCCGACCACAATTCAAAGGTACCGTTGTCCGGCTGACAATGCCATTCTCCCTTCGGACCAGCCTTGAGCACCATCACCGTAGCATCTTCCTTCCACCCGTTGCGTAAGGTGAAGAAACCAGTGACAGGCGAAGCATACGACAGATGAATGGGACACCGCCCTTCCTTGCCCTGCGTAGCAAAGTAGCGCAACTGCTCATCATCAGGGAACTGGGCAGACCATCTCTTAAAACTCTTGACAAAACTGTAGGGAGCCGACCGCCTTCCGTCGCTAAAACAGGGAACAGTATAGTCGGGAAACAGGGTGTTCAGGTAGAAGTGCATCATCTGGTGAATGGTCTCAACATATGAGTCGGGAAAATCCTCACGAAAGCCATTAGCATCGGCCATGGATAGTGCCTGGCTAAATATGTCAATAGCCGCAGCATGGTATCCCAAATCAAGTTCATACTGTCCACCGTCGGCATAGACCTGCTTCCTGATTTCACGGTTCAGAACATCTATGCCACTCTGACGCCACCGGGAGGCTTCGGCAAATTCGGGAAAGAAGATACCTGCATTGAGCACGTACTGGGCCTCGAACAACAAATGATTGCCCTCGGCAGAATAGTTTTCCTGAACGTGCACGGCATGCTTGTGATAGTTCACCAAAAACTCCGTAAGGAATGCAGGCGTGAAATACCGGGAAGGAAGGAACAGCAGGAACTGATCTATCTGGTCTTTCAAGCGAATACCCGTCTCCAGCGGACGCCAAGCAAAACGCACGTTTTCGACTTCGCCCTTCACACTGTCCACATCGGCCAGCTCATACAAATCGGGATTTATCTTCACCAACGGGTTCTTACGAATCCAGTCCACGTACTGCAATACCCATTCGCGAGCATACTTCTCATCACCCGTCACCCGGTAAGCCTTACCCATGGGAATGAACCATTTATGACGATGAAGCTGCCAGCGCAATTCGTTGTCGCGCACCGGCCAGTATTTCCAATCAATATCCTTGCCGTAGTTGAAGGACGGTTGATAACCGGTATGCACAAAGAATGTGTGCTCCAGGGCCTCATCAGCCCACTTCCGCTCGGTGGGACTGAGAGTCACTTTATTCAAATCCAAAGCCGGATAAACCACACCGGCACGTTGCCGAAAATAGTCCAACAGAGCTTGAGCGGCTTTCTTCCAGTTTCCGCGACCGTAAGCTTCCTTCACCTGCTCCAACCCCGGATAATCCAAGTTGAGCAGTGCAAAAGCTTCCTTGTTCAACGACTGAGCCTGAAGAACCATAAAGGTTAACGGCAAAGCAAGCAGTAAAGCATATATACGTTTCATTAATTTAAAGTTACAATAATTACTATCATTTATTTATAAGTTCATCACATTATTTCATCCGTGTCATTTGTTTCATCCCCCATCACCTGTTCCGTGTCATGACAGGCGTTTTGTCTACCGCTTCCTGCACCTGCCACACACCGTCGATTTCATCGTAGAGTACAGAAGAAGAGGCATAGCGACGCATGTAAGGTGTGCCACCAATCTGCGGATTGTCTGCCCCCAGGCTGAACACCACGGGAACGGCATCGTGAGTCACCTCCAGCGCGGCCGGTTGCGAGGCATCGAGCACGGCGCGTATCTTCCAGTCGCCCACCTCAAAGATGTGATTGCCAGTGCTGCGCAACAAAGGTATATCGGCACCCGTATGCCCCACCCGAACGACAGCCAGAAAACGCGCTGCACTACTGCCTTCCACCGTAGCAGTGAGGTGCCACTGATTGGGCGTAGCGGTCGTAATCTGTGCGGGCGGCACTCGGAACCGGTCCGTCTGACTCAAACTGAACGGCTCTCCACAAAACAACTGCGTCACCGCCACATAACTGCCATCGGCTCCAGCTGTAGTGAGCATCTGTTGTTCTTCGTCGATGCTGAAACGCACCGGGCTATGCAACAACCACTCCCAACGCACAGGCTCGGAAGCCTCCAACTCATCGTAAACAAGCAATATGTCTGGATGCAACATCAATACATGCCTCCGATAGCAATTCAACGGAGTGTCACCGAAACCATTTTCCGGTGTCTGGCTAATACCAGCCTGCTCGAAGGCAGAGACCCACATGGGGTCATCGGACACGCCACAATAAGCATGTGAAGCATCGCCCAAGCAATAACTGATATGACTGCCTCCCAAGGCACGGACTACGCTGCCATATCCTTTCGTGGAATAGGGCTGTCCTATACCATTGACCAACAGCGTATTGTGCGCACGGCTATGACGATAGGACATCAGGTTGTGGGCATCGCTGAAATTCTGATAATAACCAGTACTGCGATAAACGGGCTGCCCCTCATAGAGCAGATTGAACGCATTCTGGCTGGCCGTTGTATGACTACCCGAACCGAATGTGCTGGAACGGAACGACAAAGCCAAATCATCATCCGTACTCCCCGGATGACTGTGCATGGCCACTTCGCCCGTATCCTCATACCACAACATTTTGGGCGCATCGGCGGGGAAAACTGTATCGTAAGTGCGGTCGGCACACATGCGGTAAAGGCGCAGCTCATAGTCCTGAGCCACCAGGTCGGCACACTCGGCGGCATACCAGCCCGCATAAGCATCGCCAGTTTCGCGAGCCAAATAATCGGCAAAGGCAGCTGTTAGCCGGTTAGGGGTGTCGCCCTGCTCGCTGGCATCGCCAAAACCATTGCTGGCCGAATGAGGCGGGAAGCTATAAACCAAGGCCTGGCCGGAAGCACGATACCAAGGATGCCCAAGGAAGTCGAAACGAGCCACATAGGAAAGCAAAGCCGGCATATAAGCCAGTGTATGAACATTGGCCGGGAAATAGCCCGTTCCGTTGTGCCACAGGCCATCGGTGTTGAAACCACCGGCCGGAGCACGGGCCGTCCACAGCTCATAATAGTATTCCAGCATAGGTAACACTTCACTGCCATAAACCGGATGGTCGTAAAGTAAAAAAGCTATCTGGAAGTAAGTACGCATGTTCTGCTGCCAAAAATGATTGTCAAATATATGATTTTCCTGATAACCCAAGTTTTCTTTATAATAACGGCGCAAGACACGCATCAGCAACTCTTCGGCTGCCGAACGTTCTGCCGGGTCAAGTCTGTCGTGAAGCAAGTCGTAAGCCAAAAGGCAACATATAGCCACATCGGACGAGGTGAAATTGTCGGCAAACAATTGCCCGTCGGATGGAGAAGCCATGCAAAATGCCTCCAACATTTCGTGCAGCTTGTCCGCATAGCGCGACTGGAGCGTGAGGTAGGCTGCCTGATAGAGCCAAAAAGCCTGTGCCTTCAAGACAGATGCCTGGGAACAAAGATCGCCCAAAGCCTGATAATTGGTGTCTAAAGCTGTTGCCGCGCGTGTCAACAATGCCTTATATTCGGAATGGGAAGCCACTTTACGACGCGCCTCGTCAATACGAGGAGCCAGAAAACAATATAGACGCGGATAATCACGCGGCGCGTTGCAAACAAAATCGGCAAAGGAAGGGGTGACAAACACAGCTTCGTCACCTGTTACCTCGAAAGCGATGGCCTCACTCCATTCGCCTGCGGCTGTCCCATCGGCGGCACAAGAGCGAAAGCGCCAGTACCATGTGCCCGCCTTTAGAACGCGGTGGGGATTGAAGAAGCATCCCGTCTGCAAAGTGGAAACAAGGGTCTCAGACGTATTGAACGATGCGCTAGACGAAAGGGCAAACTCCAGCATCTCGCCCTTCTTCTGGCTTTGGGGCACTATGAGGGGAGCCGGGTTAATCATCAGCTCGTTATCGGCCTTCGGATAAGGCTGTGTGCGTATCTTGTCGCGATAGGCATCAGGAACCTCGACAGCGGGTACTTCCTGTGGTTCGTCGGTCGGAGGAAGCGAATCAGACGTACAAGCGGCCAAAGAGAAAAGAAGGGCTATGAGAAAGACATGTTTCATGATCATACTATAAGAAAAAATGTACCCAATCACTACAGAGATTACACGAATTACTACAGATTATCCAATCGGAGTTCCGTTATTATAAACAAGCATCTGTAAAAATCCGTATAATTCTGTAGTGAATGGAAATACTGGAATATAGAGAAATAGAATAGTTCAGGTCAGGAATTGCGGCTATCCGAGCGGACTTCCGCCCTCCTCTTCGCTTCCGCCACTGCCGGTTCCGCCTGTTGCGCTTTTTTCTTCGCCATTCCAACGCGTCCAACGCACGCTGGCGGGAGCCAGGTTACGCGTCACAGCACGGCCCTGCGTATAATGGGTTTCGGGGGTAAAACGGATGCGAGTCAATTCGATGTCGTCGGCGGTCACCTTGTCGGGCGTGTCCTGCCCGCCCTTGCGTGCAGCAATGGTGTAGCGGAAGAAACCGATGTCCTGCAGGTGTACGCTGCGGCCGGCGTTCATGCCACGTGCCATGACACTGGGCAGCACCGACAGCACGGCCAGCACGTCGGCCTTGTGTACGGTAGACATTTCCATGATTTGTTCCACCAGTTCATCCGTCTCCATAGGGCGGTCGGTAATAACGGCGTAAGGATAGTACTTGCCGTTGGATTTCAATTGTTTGGGTTTGAAATATGCCATAGTCTTTCAGATTTTCACCTCTTGCAGAAGAGGCAGTTAAACATTTGGTTTTCTGTGTCATTCTATAGTAATCGACGACACGGCGACCCGTAGGGTACGACATGGCGACTCGTTGGACACCAGACGGCGACCCGTAGGGTACGAGACGCCGTGTCGTCGGCAAGACTTCGAGGGGGGGGGGAGTTATTCGAAGATGGTCAGCATCGGGCGGATAAAGCCTCTGGTGTTATAAACTGCATCGGCCTGGCCAGCCTGACACGTATATGCTGAAGCCTCGGCTGCTGCATCATTGCCATTTCCAATGGTAAATACAGAGAATTTAAGACCCGAGTTGATGGTGCTCGACAACATATACCAACCGTTTGAAGCAACGGCTGCATCACCGCCGGGATTGGTCAAGAAGCTTTGTGGAGTCACGATTTTTGCAAGTTCGGCATCAGCCTCTTCACCAAAGATTTTTCCAGTCAACACCTCCAGCTGCTTATAGGTAGGAATATACCAGGAACTGATGTTAGCCCCTGAAACTGAGTTGCTTTCCAACCATGTTTTGTAACTGGTATAAACGCCACCTGTAAAGTCCTTGCAAACGCCTGTGGCGGAGTTCAGCAGATAATCCGTGGCAGTGAAACCTTGGAAAGTAGTGGCCGATGCGGTCAGAGTCGGAAATGCTTCTGCATCGGAGGCCGTCAGGGTCATGCGAAACGTTGCATTGCCCAATGCCACTGCATAAGCCTTGATAGTCTTGGGCGCATAGCTTTCGCCATAGCTGGCAGAAGTATCATCGGTACCTGATATTGCCATGGAGAACACCACAGCCACCGCATCTGTAGCCTCAGCCACCACTTCGCCCTGAGCATTGATATAGGCGCCGACCTTCAGTTCGCCTGCCGGCTGGGGTTCTTCGGGGTCAGTTTCTTCACCCTCGAAGGCATCATCTATCACAACTTCCACCTTATTTTTGCCATCGCCCGGTTCTTCACTCGGCTTCAAGCTGACACTAGTGTTACTTTGAAGGCTCTTCATTTGGTCAGAAGTAAGCTGGATACTCTTAGAGGTTCCGTCTTCATTGCTGAAAGTGATGGCAGAAATACGAGTTTCGTCGGCCACAGTAGCCAGCACATAGCAATAGAAAGCGAACTCACCATCAGTCAACACAGGCACGTAGCTATCGACAGTAGCCTGAAGCTGTCCCTGTGTAGTAGCCTTGCCCGTAGCAACGTTGAATCCGGCTCCTGCATAGAGATTAGGATTGATGCGAGTAAGACCCGTCAAGCCCAATGCATCCACATCAGCAGTCTTCACGGCAATGCGGGTGAAGGGACGCTTCAGGGTAACGCTACCTGACAAATCGCCGGTTGCCACGGTTGCGCAGAAGGCATCGGCGGCAGGATTGTTGAACAAGCCGTTAGTCTTGTTCAGACGATAGGTAATATTGGTCAAGGCATCGGCCTTGTAAACCACTTTTTTAGCATCATTTATGTCAGTACCTTCCACATAGTCGGCCCAGAACAAGTAATTGGCTGCGCTTGCATTCTTTTCAAACTCAAAGGTAGCCTTTCCGGCAGTCACGGGCTGCACCATGCGGGTGCCTTCGATGACTGTCCCTTCGCTGTCCACTGCTTCCATGATGCAACGCATCACATATCCCTGTACATCAGCCACTGCACGCGTATCGGGTGTGGCACCGCTTACATTCACTGAGAGAACGACTTTACCGCCGTTGGTTTCATTGCTGGAAATGATTTCCTCCTGACTGCACGCTGCCATAAAGAGCAGGGTAAACACAGCCATCACTGAATAGAAAAAGTTCTTTTTCATGGTTACTTAAAAGTTTTATTTGTATATAAATATAGTTACTTAATTATGCTTGTTTTCATTTAAATGACCTCTACCTCCATGTCTATCTCGTCGTCGAAGTCGGGATCAATGCCCACACCATCCTCAGCCAGGGCTGGATCGGCCGTAAGGAAGTTGTCACGAACGGTGGTAAGCATGCCGGGAGTGCAGCGTAGGCGTATGATGGAGCGTGCCACGGTCTTGTTCTGGCCATCCACCACTTCCACCTCTACGGGCACAACGGTGTCGGCCTCGTTGCACAGTACATAATCAAAGCCTATCTCAAAGTCCTTGACAGATGTTTCGGGCAGGGTAAACTCCTTACTATAGCTCATGTAAAGCAGAGAATTGCGCAACTGCCCGGTAAGCACATCAAAACCCATAGGTAAATAATCGCTGTACTTCACACGCACGGTGAACTTGTTGCCACTTACTTCGCCTGCTGAAACCTTGTCCATCAGCTTGTCGAGGTCGGTAGCCAGCAGGCGATAGCGTGCCACAGGACGGCTGAGTGTCAATTCAAGAGGCACCTGCACGTTCCAGTCGTTGCGATAACTGCTCAAGTCCACTTCCTGCATGGCATAAAAGGCGTCTTTCCAGTCGGTGTTGCCTTGGTAGCGTCCATTGCCGATGACAGGAGTCAGGGTAGTGGTATCGTAGAACCAGTCAGCCTTCTGGTCAGCCTGCACATAGTCGGCCCAAACAGCCAGTCGGTAAGGGCGTGCATGAAGTTTCAGGGATACGGGCACAGTGAGCAGGGTACGTCCGTCCACTACTTCTTCGTAAACAACCTGCCGTACGGAAGTGGCGTCGCTCAGATAGGCATCCACAATAAAACGGTGCAAGTAGGCAGCATCGCCCTCTGCGCGGGTAGAGAAAGCTTTCGACGCGGCATCGGAAACAGTTAGACGGAGTGACAACTGTGCCTTAACCGTCACCTCTGTAGGGTCTACCCCCCACTCTCCTGTAGCTGTCATTTCGGGTTCTTCGTGCAACTGGCAAGAGGCCAACAAGAAGATGCAACTGCCCAAGAGGCTGAAAATATGTTTGAATATCTTTTTCATTGTCTTCATATATTTAAGATTAAAGGCGATAGACCAGCGAAAGTCCCAAACGGGTCAGTCCCCAATAGTGACGGATGCGGGTATTAATCAATGCGCCGTTCTCTATATTATAATAGGTATTGTATTTCAGGTTGGCATAACCCACACCTACATTGAACTCGGCTCCCCAGTGTTGCCCCAAGGGTAGTTTGTAACCATAACTCAGTCCGGCTCCCAATAGTGGACGACCGACGTCCTGATAGCGATTGTCTTCCCACTTAAAGTTGAACCAGGCAGTATGGGCGTGCAACCCAAAGAAGTGTCCCCGTCCGACCTCGCTTCCCGTCCACCAGCGCAACTCGGGCTGCAAGGCAATGACGCGAAGGGCATGTTCACGCTGCGCATCCCACAGACTCCACATCACAGGCAAGTCGAGAGTCATCTTGCGGTGTAGCTGCACTTCGTAAGCCAAGTTGAGCACACCGATGGCATCAAAAGCCACGTTCGTTTTCAGAGCATGATATCGATTACCCGTAACGGGCACAGCTGTCTTCTTTGCTTTCTCAACGACAGGATTCTTACCAGCAGACTTCTTTCCGGCAGACTGTTTCACCAAAGTGTTTTTCTGCTTGTGGGCAACAGGCTTGGACGTCGGTTTGCCCGAAGGTTTCCACACTGCCGTTTCTTCGGGCTCGGCCGAAGTCTGTATCAGAGGCTTCACAGGAACCTGTGCCCCAACAGTCAGCGTGGCAGCCAAGCAAAAAGCCGACAGAAGAATACGTAATATGAATGTTTTCATGATGAATCAGTTTATGAATAAGTGGTACAATTCAGATTTCCAACTCGGGAACTTTGTCGCGCATGGTAGTGACGTAGCCATTCTCATCTACGATGGTTTCCTGCCCCTTGTAGGTAATGCTCACTTTGTCCTTGGTACTACGTATGAAAAACGAAGGTGCGCCTTCGGCCTTGAGGTTAACACTGATAAGCCAACCACCGGCCTTAATACGGCCGTCCTCCAGAATTTCGGGTGCCTTGGCAGGATACTTCACAGCATGAGTGTTAATAATGGTGCCAAAACGATAGACTTTGGCTTTCTCCGACTTGGCCGTAAAATGATAATGGTTAGGATACTTTTTAAAGTTACCTTTATCATCGGCACGCAACCAGTTATGGGCTGGTACAAAAAATTGGCTGGTAGTATCGGTCTGCAAAGCACCTGTAGAAAAAATGTAAGCATCCGAAGCTCCCCCTCGTCCCGAGAGACCCTGTACATGAATATAACGTTTATCTGTTTTATCCACGCTCATTGGTTGAGTCACCGTATGCAACATAAAGGTATAATCAGCCGGTTCGGATGCTTCCAACTCATCGTAAATAAAAATATAACCAGTATTACCCAAGTTAACGATGTGGCGACGAAATTTCGTAAGAGGCACATCATCCCAACCATTCTCCGGTGTATAATGTACATCACTCTGCTCACCACGTTTCAACCACAGTGGAGAAATTACCTTACCATAAGCATTGGATGCATCACCCAGCACATAACCGATTTTCTCCCCTACATAATAGCGGGGAATCCATCCATAACCTTCCACACCTATGCGTTGTCCCATACCATTAACAAGAATTGTATTATGGGCACGCGTACCACGATGACAAAGCATGCTATGCACATCAGTAAATTCGATATGGTGGCCACTGCTGTAGAAAATGGGCTTACCGCCGAAGAAGGTATTGAAAGCATTCTGGTTGGCCAAAGCATGGGAGGTCGAACCATAAGGGCTACTTCGGAAACTCCACATGGCGTTGCTGCCCACACGGTCCCAATTGGTCTGGAAAGATGCTAAGCCGGTTTCGGGGAAGACATATCCCCAAGGTAAAGCTGTCAGACCAGGACCATCAGGCAAAGGTTTATCACACTGTAGACGGAACCAGGCCAAATCACCAGGCTTAGCCAGCAAAGCCTTCTTCAAGTAAAGGGGGTCAACTTTAAGGGTACGGCGTACAAAGTCGGCTGCATAAGTATTGCCAGTAAGACGAGCCAAAGCATCCAAATAACCGATACGTATGCTATTAGGACGTGCAACATTCTGATGTGAACTACCATTACCACCCGATTTGGAAAAAGGAGGCTGCTGGAAGATGGTATACATTACATTGTTGGTATACCAAGGATCACTGAAGAAATCAAAACCTGTAAGTTTTGTATAATAATAAGGCACTTCAATAAGAGTACGCGTATTAACCGTGAAATAGGAATCACCATTGTGCCAACCTCCATCTTTGTTCAAACCAGGAAAGCGCGCCAACCATACGTTATAGCAGTAGTCAGTCCATGTATCGGCCTCGGGCAAGTCACCATAAGTGGCAAAAGCAGCCATGGTTAGAATGCGGAGAGTCATTTGCCAGATATGATTCTCGGCAATATGATTCTCCATATAGTTATTGAAATGATTATACATGCCGTTGCCCTTCTCTCGGATGTCATCCAACAATTCTTTCTTCTGAGCAGAAGTCAGCAAGTCGTAGAAAGAATCGTAGGCCATAGAACAGAGTGATAGAAGGGTGGCATCGTTAAAATCGCCCTTCACGTTCGCGTTCTTATTCCAATCGGACATGATCATCACCCGACGGATAGCTTCATCGGCATACTTACGGTCTTTGGTCAGAAGATAAGCACGTATCAAGGCTTCGGTGTTTCCTTCTTCGGCATCGATAATGCGGCGGCTTTCGCGAGTGAGGTATGAATTGATCTGCATCTGGTTGGTAAGGTTCTTCACCTGACTGGTATTGATGTCCTTCACATCCTTCATGGGTGTGATCAACACTTTATCAGCACGTTCCAGATACCAGGCTCTTTCTACCTTACCCAGACTTTCTTTTCTGAACTTGTCCCATTCATCCTTAATAATCCAAACGCGAGGATGCGACAGGGGCACACACGCCAATACTTCTTTCAATGAAGGCGGGCAGAAACGATGTCCGTTGTCTTTTACCTCTACCTGTAAAGTCTCGCTCCACTGTGGTTGACCGTCCTTGACATAGGCATACTGCCAGTACCACGTACCAGGCGACAACGGTTTCTCTGGGTTGTAGAAAGGCCAGCGGGTATCTGCCTGAAAACAACCTTTTTTAAATGTACTATCTTGGGCATAACGTATCTTGTAAGCCAACTTACTCTTATCTATCTTTTTGACCAAATGTTCAAAACCGTCCATGGGAGCACCATCAGACTGGGCTTCGGCCGGCAACGGCCACTGAAAAGACACGAAGCGATCGTCGACCATCGCACCGTTGAGCGGCGAAGGGGTAACACGCGATTCGTGCATCATACTTTGCTCCGTCAACCGGATGTTAGCCGGAGCTTTCTGAGCGCAGACCGGATTGATGGCTGCAGCAGAAAACAGAGAAATGAGAATCAAATTCTTCATGGTATGTATGTTTATTTAAATAATTCGCCTCATCGGATTTTCTGTTGGCAAATATCCGTATTTGCCCGAAAAAGATGTATCGTTTTTGTATATTCTTCCTTTCAATTTTGGCGATTTCTGTTTCATTTTTGTATATCAAGCTTTCAATTCTGTACAAGCACTTATTCAATCACCTGGGAATGAAACGTATAGGAGAATAGGAACTCGGCGTAGGATGTTGCTTCATCCACTCTAACAGCAGAACACGATGCTGCTTCAACAGCTCTGCATATCGACGTTCCACAGCTAAATTGCACATCTCTCCCCGATCGCATGTCATGTCGTAAAGCAATTCGCGGTTCTTCCCGGCTTCATACAATACATATTTGTAACGGGGTGTACGTACCATCCAGCCACACGTACCACCGGTCTGGGCAAACAAGGTTTCCGTCACCACATAGGAACGATGACTAAGGGCTGTGTCTCCACTTTCTGTCAACGCACGGAAACTGACTCCCTGTGCGCCGTCGGGCAACTTGGCTCCCGACCAATCGCAAAGGCTGGGCATCAGGTCCACACCATTATTAATAAGCTGAGGCATCACGGTTCCAGCATGCTTTGTACCGGGCAGACAGACAATGAAAGGCACGTTAACCACTTCTTCGTAAAGAGCCGTTTTCTGATTCCACTGGTGAGCAGAAGCTCCATCTCCATGGTCGGAGGTAAAAATAATGAGGGTATTTTTCCACAGGTTCTGTCGCTCTATCTCGTCCACAATTTTACCGATTTCGACATCCACATGTTCTATCAACCGATAGTAGGCATTGAGATAACATCGCCAGTCATCGGGAGTATAGTGTCGGGTCGGATACAGACGATAGCTCTGCTCACGCTCGTAGCTCAGCACATCTGCATCATAAGGGGCTATAGGAAAGTTAGCAGGCAGGTTAGGGCAGTCGTCCAGCTGGAATTCTTCAAGGTTGGCAAACGGGGTATTCTGACAACGGGCATACTCACAAATGTTATGCGGATTGTCGAACGAAGCCACAAGGAAGAACGGTCTGGTGTGTTTTCGTTGCAGGAAACTTACCGCTGACTCGGCAAGTCCGTTATCGTTATGACCATGCAGATTCTCAAAACCGAAAGCATGCGCGGCAGGCAGAGAATTAGTATTGACGTGCCACTTGCCCGCATAGGCTGTTTCATAGCCTGCCTGCTTCAACAATGTGCCCAGCGTACGGCTGCGCAGGGAGTCGGGCATGGGTGTCTCGTTCTCGGCCATACCTATTTCGGCAGGCGTATGACCGGTAAACATAGATGCCCGCGACGGACCACTCAATGGTAACGAACAGTAAGCGTTGGTGAAACGCAAACCGTGTGCTGCAAGACGATCCATGTTTGGCGTATGCAAATCAACGTTTCCAGCACAACTCATAGCCGTAGCTGTTTGCTGATCGGTCATAATGTAGATAATATTGGGACGCTGCTGTGCCCAAAGGGAAGCTGGAAACATCAGCCCGGCTACCCAAGCAATTTTCAAAGGTTTCATACTGATTAAGACTGTTTTCAGGGATTATCGGGAGTTAACTGAATACTATTAATGGTTAACAATCCTCCCAACGAAACGAAACAGAATGACAAATTCCTTAAACTTCTTATAATTCCTCATTCGTCATTCCTTATTCTCAGGTACTTGAGCAATGCCTCCAAATAATAATAATCGGCATAGTTCAATGGCACGTCAATCTCGGAGCCATGAGGTAGAGAGCCGGTAGAATGCTTCAGTATGAAACCGGCATTATTTCCTTTAACGGCCAGATAGTCCTTGCCTGACAGACTTTTGAGTATCTTTTCAGCATGAATGAAGTATTTGGAACTATCGGGAACCAAGGTACTCAAATCGAGGAAAGCAGAAGCTATGACAGCAGCAGCCGAGGCATCGCGCGGCGTATTGGACATAGCAGGCGCATCAAAATCCCAGTAAGGAATGGCATCGGAGGTTGTGGTACGTCGTATAATCATATCGGCCACTTGGACAGCCTGTTGCAAAAAAGCGGTATCCTTCGTTTCTTTATAACATAAGGTATAACCATAGACTGCCCAACCCTGTCCGCGCGACCAAGCCGACTCATCGTTCTTACCCTGAAACGTCTGTTTACGTTCCACGGTACCATCGGCATTGTAACTCACTACGTGATAACAGGTATGGTCGGGACGGAAGTGATTAGCCATGGTTGTACGGGCATGGCGGACGGCGATGTCTGCATATTTCGGGTCACCAGTCAGTTTACTTACATTAAAAAGCAATTCCAAGTTCATCATATTGTCAATGATGACAGGAAAATGCCACGTGCCAAAATCCCAAGAGCGAATACATCCGATGATGGAATCGAAACGACTACATAAATTATTTGCTGTCTCCACTAACAATGGTTTGATAGTATCGTTCGGTGCCAGACGCAACGCGTTGCCATAACTGCAATTGACCATAAAACCAACATCGTGTGTACCTTTCATATAACGCACATTGTTTAATTTATTGGTGAAGCGAATAGCCTGCATCTTCAAAGAATCATTACCTGTCAACTCGTAAGCATACCACAATGTACCAGGAAAGAAACCGCTGGTCCAATCGGAGATAGTACAAAGCCTCCTTTTGCCTAACAGTTCTTTTGCCGGATTAGGGTGGATAGAATCAATGTTCACTTTGTGTTCCAACTGTTCTTCCAGAAACGGTAACTCGTAACCCGCCCATGCAGTACGCGGCATCTTCGTAGAATCGGCCAATTCGCTAGCAGTAGATAATAACTGATAAACAGCTACCTCTTCCACACTGTCTATCCATGTTCCAGCGGTAGTAGAAGTCTGATAACGACAAGCTGTCAATCCAAAAAACAAAGCGGCTCCTGCAAACAAAACTTTTTTCTTCATGTTCATGGTCTTTAGAATTCATATTATTAACAAACAACGCCGGACAACTCTTTCTATCGTCCGACGTTGCAAAGATAAAGCGTGTCATATACATACGCTTTCAAAATACGCTTTCTCTATTTCTGTTCTGTTGAAAATGCTTTCAGTTTTGTCCAGCCTCCTTTCATTTTTGTACAAGCACACTGTTTATCAATCTACTTTCCGTATTCTGAGGGCAAATAACCAAAATACTTTTTAAAACTGGTAGTGAAATAAGAAGGTGTATTGTATCCTACCATTACACTGATCTCGGCCACAGTATACCGTCCCTCTTTCAACAATTTACAAGCCCGATTGAAACGTACTTTACGGATAAAATCGTTGGTCGACTCTCCCGTCAAGGCTTTCATCTTAGCATGCAAGCTAGATCTACTCATACACATTTCACGAGCAAATTCATCAGTAGTAAAATCTACATCGTCCAAGTGTCGCTCCATAATATCCATAGCTTGCTTCAACAGTTTTTCGTCTAACGGATTCAAGGCAATCTTCTCCGGTTCTATCTCCATCGACTTGGAATAGTATTCGATGGCCCGATAACGCGTACGAAACAGATTTCGTATCTTAGTCACCACAATATTCAACACAAAAGGCTTTGGAATATAATCATCAGCTCCCACCTGTAAGCCTTCCAGCTGTTCCTTAACATCGGCCTTGGCCGAAAGGATGATAACCGGAATGTGACAAGTATTCATATTCTGCTTAATAGCGCGACACAAGTGCAAACCGTCCATGACAGGCATCATTACATCTGTCAAGACAAGGTCTACCGGCAGTTCCTTTAGCCGCTTCAATGCTTCTTCTCCGTTACTCGCCTGCACCACCTGATACATAGTACCCAATTTTTCAGCTAGATAACAACGAATATCTGCATGATCTTCCACCACCAAAACAGTTTCTTTCCGAATTTTGTCTTCCTGTGTAGATGTTCCGTCCTCATCCGACAAAGAAGCATCGACCGGTTCGTCTTCTGTGTCCACCATGTACATCTCCTGCCGATTGGTTGTGTGTACTTCTTCTATCTCTTCTGTAGTACACTGTTTTTCTTCCAAAGTGTAAGCAGATTCAACCACTGGCACTAAAACAGTGAACGTACTCCCCTCGCCTTCTTGACTTTCCATCTTGACGACACCGTGATGTAACTCCACCAGACGTTGTACCAACGAGAGACCAATACCACTACCCAAATGTTCACTATCCGCCTGATAGAAACGTTCGAATATTCTGTCTTGTTTACCAAGAGGAATACCAATCCCCGTATCCTTAACCTGTAACATCAACTCATCACCTTCCTGCCTCAATGTCACAGTTATACTTTTGCCCCTACCAGTGTACTTGAAAGCATTGGAAAGTAGATTATTTTCTATCAACTCCAAATATTCCGGATCGCAAAGAATCTTCCGGTCCTCCAAATCAGAGTCAAAACGGTAAACAATCTGCTTTTGCTGCGCCAGACGTTCATAGAAAAGAAAATTCTTCTCCATTATCTGTCGAATGGGTACAAGCCTTACTTTTAAGTGAAATACACCCAACTCGGCACGGCGGTAGTCCATCAACTGATTGACCAGATACAGCAGACGATCTGCATTGCGCCGGATGTGCTCCAACTGTCTACCCATCCAACGATCTTGTACCTTAGCCAGCAAATCTTGCAAAGGAGCCATAATCAACGTCAACGGAGTGCGAAGTTCGTGAGATATATTGATAAAAAAGCGCAGTTTCATTTCATTTACCTCCTTTAACCGTTCTTTGTCAATACGTTCCATTTCAAGCCGTGCCTTCATGATTTTACGTGTCCAGAAGTAGCGAACAACAAACGCGATGCTACCTGCAAACGCTAGAAAAAACAGTATACTGGCCCACCAGGTCTTGTACCAAACTGGCAAGACCACTATTTCGAGTTCTGTAGGATGATCACTCCAAATACCGTCGTTATTGGCAGCCTTCACCAAAAAACGATAATGTCCTTGCGGCAAATGGGAATAAGACACCGTACGCATAGTATGGGTCACAGTCCAGTCGGCATCATACCCTTCCAACTTGTAAGCAAAGATGTTGTGATTACCCGCTATATAGTTGGGAACTACAAAATCCAACGAGAACATGCTCTGCTCCGCCTTGAGCGTAATACGCCTTGTACGTCCGATATGTCGTTCCAAGATACCAGTCGTGTCACCCGGATGCACAGTTTTATTAAATAGACGCAATTCTGTGAAAATCACTGAGGGAGTATAAGGATTATCTATTAGCTGGTCAGGATAAAACGCCGTCAGTCCATTGACACCGCCAAAATATATCTGTCCGTTTGCTGTAAGACAATACGCATAAGGAGTAAACTGATTACTTTGCAAACCATCTGCTGCCGTATAATTACGACAAGTTCCCATACGAGGCACGAAACGGCTCAAACCACCGTTTGTACTAAGCCACAGGTTGCCAGAACTGTCTTCCAGAATACCATATATTACATTGTTGGGCAGACCATCGGCCGTAGAATAACACACCACTTCTCCCTTGCTCTCATTGAAACGGTATAGTCCGTCACGGGTGCCCAACCAGAATACGTGGTTAGCCTGCTCACGTATACACTGTATTTTTTTTCTCTCCAGTTCATGCCCAGCAGGAAGTAAAGACACCTGCTCCAAAGTGTTCCCCACTATACGAAAGACATGAATACTTTCTTTATCACTAATCCAAATACGCTGCTTGCTGTCTTCAAAGAACAATTGAATTTCGGATAGTTCTATAGGCTTTCCATCGGCTATCATCGGAAAATCCGTAAAGGTCCGGCTCCGTTTGTCGAAACATTTGATAGTCCGTACCGTACTTACCCACAATTCGTCTTTCCCCTTAGGAGTAAGAGTATACACACTACGACCATCAGTCACCCTATCCGACGGCATAAAGTTCTCTATTCGCCCACTTGGCACATGCAGGATACTGAATTCACCGGCATGGCTGCCAATGTACACCTCCTGTCGTTCTTCATCCACCTGCAAAGCCTTGATGTCATTCGAGGGAAGGCCATCCGCTGTCGTAAAAGCCCTAAACTGCCCCTGTTGCTTGTCATATAGGTTCAGTCCGCCGTTAGTACCTATCCACAGATTCTGTTTCTTATCCTCAACGATACAACTAATCACATTATTGTTCAACGAATTACGACCGGGCATCCGACTAATATAACGAAACCGATTCTTCTGTTCATGATAATAGTTCAATCCGCCGAAATAAGTTCCCATCCACATGCCTCCCTGCCGATCACAATACAAACTGCGTACCGATGTTTGAGACAAACTAGCTGGATTGGAGGGATCGTTCACATACTGTTCGAACGTGTCATCCTCCTGACGGTAAATATTCAAAGAAGTAAACGTGCCTACCCACAAACGGTTCCAATGATCCAAAGCCAACGAACGTACATAGTCTGATCCGATACAGCGCTCTCCTCTGGCTGTATAATGCCGTACTGTGGCATCGCTTAGGTCAAAACGATACAGTCCTTGCCCTTCCGTAGCCACCCACAAGTAAGAAGGAGCCTGCATAAGTGCGGTCAAAATCCGACAATTTTCTAATTCTTTGAATGAATACTTTCTGACTTCTTTTTTACCACCAGAATATATGTACAAGCCCTTATCTGTACCTATATAAATAAGAGAATCGCGACGAGTGAGCGAATAACATTGCTCTACATCGACAAATCCAGTAAGTTCTGCAGGTTTCGATAAGCCCTCATGAACATCGAACATATACAATCGGTTCCCTGCCAAAAACAACAGGCTCAATGAATCAACAATAGCCACATGAGTAACGGCAAGTCTTTTGTTCAAACTGTCTTTCAAACTGTAATTACGGAAAGCATCCCGATTGGCATCATAGCAAGAAAGGCCAGACTCGGTACCTATCCACAATCGGTCATGCACATCTATGTCCAGTGCATACAGAAAATCGTTAGCAAGTGTAGTCGTATCCCGACTATCGTGACGATATACTGTAAAATCATAACCATTGTACTTATTCAACCCATCCTGCGTAGCGAGCCACAAACACCCCTGACTATCCTGTACAATATCTAGTACTGCACTCTGCGACAACCCCTCCTCCAAACCTATACGGGCAAAACTCAGCTCCGAATTGAACTGTGCCTGTGCCTTTGTCACAATCAACATAACCAACAAACAAATGGCATAAACTATTTTTTTCATAGTATACATTCTTGACATTTCGGAGCTAAGGTACAATATTTTTTAAAAGCCAACAAAAAAGGGATAGGAAAATTACTTCCCATCCCTTCCTTTATTCATCCTCTTTTTAGAAGATTATTCTTCATCCATCAAAATCTCCAGAATCTGGCAAGCAGCCTTGGCAACCGAAGTACCGGGGCCAAAGATAGCGGCTACACCAGCCTTGTACAGGAAGTCATAGTCTTGTGCGGGGATTACACCACCGGCAATCACGACAATATCCTCACGGCCCAACTTCTTCAGTTCGGCAATGATTTGTGGAATCAAAGTCTTGTGACCAGCAGCCAGTGAAGATACACCTACTACATGCACGTCGTTCTCGACAGCTTCACGGGCAGCCTCGGCCGGAGTCTGGAACAACGGTCCCATATCTACGTCGAAACCGCAGTCGGCATAACCGGTTGCTACTACCTTCGCACCACGGTCGTGACCGTCCTGACCCATCTTGGCAATCATGATACGGGGCTGACGGCCTTCTTTCTTGGCAAACTTCTCGCAGAGTTCACATGCCTTGGCGAAGTCTGCATCGCTCTTACTTTCTGATGAATACACGCCTGAAATAGTTCTGATTACTGCTTTATAACGTCCTACAACTTTCTCACAAGCATACGAGATTTCTCCCAAAGTAGCGCGAACACGGGCAGCCTCAACAGCCAATTCCAGCAAGTTGCCCTTGCCTGTCTTCACACATTCGGTGATGGCATCCAGTGCCTTGTCCACTTCTGCCTGATTACGTCCTTCCTTCAGACGCTTCAGGTTCTCCAGCTGTTCCTGACGAACAGCCGTATTGTCAATCTCAAGGATATCAATCGGAGCTTCCTTCTCGAGGCGGTACTTGTTTACACCGACAATGGTCTGCGCACCGCTGTCAATACGAGCCTGCGTACGTGCGGCAGCCTCTTCGATACGCATCTTGGGGATACCGGTTTCGATAGCCTTGGCCATACCGCCCAGCTTTTCGATTTCTTGGATGTGTTCCCAAGCCTTGTGAGCAATTTCGTTAGTCAAAGACTCTACATAGTAAGAACCGCCCCATGGGTCAACGTTCTTGCAGATGTTAGTCTCTTCCTGGATATAGATCTGCGTATTACGTGCAATACGTGCAGAGAAGTCAGTCGGCAAGGCGATAGCCTCATCAAGCGCATTGGTATGCAGTGACTGTGTATGTCCCAGTGCAGCAGCCATGGCTTCGATACAAGTACGGCCTACGTTGTTGAACGGATCCTGCTCGGTCAGTGACCAACCAGATGTCTGCGAGTGTGTACGCAATGCCAGTGATTTCGGATTCTTCGGATTGAACTGTTTCACAATCTTTGCCCAAAGCATACGTGCGGCACGCATCTTGGCGATCTCCATGAAGTGGTTGGTTCCGATAGCCCAGAAGAATGACAGACGCGGAGCAAAAGCGTCAATGTCCAGTCCGGCTCCTACACCTGCACGAAGATATTCCAGACCGTCGGCCAGAGTATAAGCCAACTCGATGTCTGCCGTTGCACCGGCTTCCTGCATGTGGTAACCGGAAATGGAGATAGAGTTGAACTTAGGCATCTTTTGTGATGTATATTCGAAGATATCAGAGATAATCTTCATCGAGAACGAAGGCGGATAAATATAAGTATTACGCACCATGAACTCTTTCAGGATATCATTCTGGATAGTACCAGCCATTTCCTCCAACTTGGCACCCTGCTCCAGTCCGGCATTGATATAGAATGCCATAATCGGCAGAACGGCACCGTTCATCGTCATTGATACGGACATCTTGTTCAAAGGAATACCGTCGAACAAAACCTTCATGTTCTCCAACGAGCAGATAGATACACCAGCTTTACCCACATCGCCTACTACACGTTCGTTATCAGGGTCGTAACCACGGTGTGTAGCCAAGTCGAAAGCTACCGACAGACCTTTCTGACCGGAAGCCAGATTGCGACGATAGAAGGCATTTGACTCTTCGGCTGTAGAGAAACCTGCATACTGACGGATTGTCCAAGGACGCAGGGTGTACATTACTGAGTACGGACCACGCAGGTAAGGAGGAATACCGGCAGCAAAGTCCAGATGCTCCATTCCTTCAAGGTCTTCTTTGGTATAAACAGGCTTCACATTGATGTGTTCCGGCGTCTTCCAATCAGCCTCAATGCCGTTAGCCTTCTGCCATTCAGCACCATTGACGGGCTTGAAATTGGCATATATATCTAAGTTTTTAAAATCTTTTCTCATCTTACTTCAAAAGTTTAGCGTTGTATTCTTTCAGTGTTTCCAGCACGTTGACACGAACATGGATGAAATTCTCGATACCGGCAGCCTTCAGTTCGTCCATGCAGGCAGGAGCTCCGGCAACGATGAACATAGCACGGCCATTCAAAGCCTTGAATGCGGGAACTGCATACTCGGCATATTCGTCATCGCTCGAGCAGAGTACTACAATGTCGGCCTTCGCAGCTACGGCAGCTTCAACGCCCTCTTCTACAGTAGAGAAGCCCAGGTTGTCCACCACTTCGTATCCGGCGCAAGCCAGGAAGTTACAAGAGAACTGTGCACGTGCCTGACGCATAGCCAAGTTACCAATCGTCAACATGAATGCTTTCGGACGCTTGCCGGAAGTTTCAGTCTGCAGACGCAGAGCCTCGAATTCGCTGGCGGCACGGTTGAAATTCAAAGAAGGAACATCCTTTTCGCAAGTATCATGGTGCCCGCCACCACAGCAGCAAACAGCTTCCAACGGACGCTTTTCGCCAGCCAGCTCGGTGAAGTTAGGATACTGGTTGGTACCCAACAGAATCTCCTTACGCTTGGCCACAGCTTCGTGACGAGCCTTGTTGCTGGCATTCACAGCTCCCTGTACCTTGCCGGCCTTCACTGCTGCATAGAAACCACCTTCATCCTCAACAGCCAGGAACAAATCCCAAGCCTGCTTGGCAATGGACACTGTCAAGTTTTCAATATAATAGGAACCGGCAGCTGGATCAATCACTTTGTCGAAATGAGATTCTTCTTTCAGCAACAGCTGCTGGTTACGTGCCAAACGTTCAGAGAAATCATTCGGAGTCTCGTATGCCTTGTCGAAAGGAACCACCGTCATAGAATCAACACCTGCAAGAGCGGCACTCATTGCTTCAGTCTGCGTACGGAGCAGGTTCACATACGAATCAAAAACTGTCAGGTTGAAAGAAGATGTTTCAGCATGTATCTTCATCTGGGCAGCACACTTACAGTCGCCTTCGGCCAGATACGAATTCACGATATCGGCCCACAACATACGTCCAGCGCGGAACTTGGCAATTTCCAAGAAATAATTGGAGCTGATACCAAAATTGAACTTGATTTTTTTGGCAACCGTTGCAGCAGGAATGCCAGCTTCGGTCAGTTGATTCATATATTCATTACCCCATGCCAATGCGTATCCCAGTTCCTGATAAATATAGGCACCTGCATTGTTTAGAGTAAGTGCATTCACATTGATGACGCGATATTCGGGCAAAACAGCCGTAGCGGCAATCAGAGCCTTGGCCGTATCGACCAAGCTACCTTTTTCCTTGCCCTTGGCCAACATCTTGTTCAAATAGTCGAAGTTAATAGAACCGTGCAACTTGTTCAGGTCATATCCCTTCTTCTGGAAATATTCTACCAACAAATTGGCCAAATCAACAACATGCCCTTGGCAAGTGGAGAAGTTCAACTCGACACATTCTGCACAAATACCTTCGAGCAACATTTCCAGATAAGCGGCATTCAGTTCTTTGGCCTTTACATGGAACGACAAAGAATCAATTCCTTTGTTCAGGATATCCAAGGCCTTGGCATTAGCATCCTTCACATCGTCTACTCTGATTTCCTGACGTACCAGCCACTCATTGTTGTCTTTCTTGTTACCTCTCAAATAAGGGAATTCACCAGGAAGTGCATCCGTTGTCTTAAGTCCTTCAAGGTCTTCCTTACGGTAGAAAGGTTTCACTTTAAATCCTTCGTTTGTCTTCCAAACGAGTTTCTTCTCAAAATCAGCCCCCTTAAGGTCTGCTGTTACTTTTTCCATCCACTGCTCAGTGGTAACAGGAGAAAAGTCAGAGAAGAGTTTTTCTTTACTGTCTGCCATAGTTTATAAATTTAAAATAGATAAATACTATTCATCATTTTGTCGTCAATAGACATGCAAATATACTCAAATCAAATTAAAGACAATCCTTTTTAGTGAAATTTCATACCTACCACTAAACAAGTGTCAAGTCGACATTGCAAAATCGAAAAATTAAGAAAAAACTTTGGCTACAATTGTTGAATTAGCTAATTTTGCAGAATTGTTTTTCAACTACAAATAAAGATGTGTTAAAAATATTATGAATTGGTTAGAAAGCTTGTTATGGGACCCAGCTTCCGTAGCACATATTGTGTGCCTTTATGCCTTTGTCATTTCACTAGGTGTACTGCTGGGTAAAATCAAGTTCTTTGGAGTATCATTAGGAGTTACATTCGTACTCTTCGCGGGTATTCTGATGGGACATCTGGGATTTACAGGAGAAATTCACATTCTGCATTTCCTACGTGAATTCGGTCTTATTCTATTTGTATTCTGCATTGGTTTACAAGTAGGGCCGTCGTTCTTCTCGTCTTTCAAAAAAGGCGGTATGACATTAAATCTGCTTGCTGTCGGCATCGTTTTGCTGAATATTGCTGTTACATTGGCTATTTATTTTATAGCCAACGGCCGTGTGGACCTACCAATGATGATTGGTATATTATATGGTGCCGTAACCAATACACCAGGTCTCGGTGCTGCCCAAGAAGCTCTGAACCAGCTGAACTACACAGGTGAACCTATAGCTTTGGGTTATGCCTGCGCATATCCGCTCGGCGTCGTAGGTATCATCGGCTCCATTATTGCTATCCGTTACATCTTCCGTATTTCCCTTTCCAAAGAAGATGAGCAAATTAAAGTACAAGACAATGATACGAAGCACAAGCCCCACAACATGCATCTGGAGGTACGCAATGAATCCATCAACGGAAAGACGCTGTTACAGGTAAAAGATTTCCTGGGACGTCCGTTTGTCTGCTCGCGTATCCGCCACGAAGGCCATGTCAGTATCCCGAATCATGAAACGGTATTTTATACCGGAGACCAACTGTTCATTGTTTGTTCTGAAGAAGATGCTGAAGCCATCACTGCTTTCATCGGTAAAGAAATTCAAGTAGACTGGGAAAAACAAGACATGCCGATGGTCTCCAGACGAATTTTGGTCACCAAATCAGAAATAAACGGAAAGAAATTAGGAAGTATGCACTTCCGTAGCATGTATGGTGTCAATGTAACCCGCGTAAATCGTTCTGGTATGGACTTGTTCGCTGATCCGAACCTAATTCTTCAAGTAGGTGACCGCGTTATGGTCGTAGGACAGCAGGATGCTGTAGAACGGGTAGCAGGTGTATTGGGCAACCAGTTAAAGCGTCTGGATACTCCGAACATCGTCACAATCTTTGTTGGTATTTTCATGGGTATCGTATTGGGTAGTCTACCTATCGCCTTCCCAGGCATGCCTACTCCCGTAAAACTAGGTTTAGCTGGTGGACCGCTGGTAGTAGCCATCCTCATTGGACGTTTTGGACATAAGTTAAAACTAGTAACCTATACCACAATGAGCGCCAATCTGATGTTACGCGAAATAGGTATTGTACTCTTCCTGGCAAGTGTAGGAATAGAGGCAGGTGAGCATTTTGTACAAACAGTGGTGCATGGAGACGGTTTATTGTATGTCGGTTACGGTTTCCTCATCACAGTTATTCCACTACTCATTATCGGTGCCATAGCGCGTCTTTATTTCAAAGTCAACTACTTCACTCTGATGGGTCTTATCGCCGGTAGTAATACAGATCCCCCTGCACTGGCCTATGCCAATCAAGTAGTATCGGGCAACGATGCACCTTCGGTTGGTTATTCTACCGTATACCCGCTGTCCATGTTCCTGCGTATCATTGCCGGTCAAATGATTCTGTTGGCCATGCTTTAGTATCTTCCTTGAGGAATATAAAAATATCAGGCGCAAATTGCACACTTCAAAAGGCTGTACAATCTGCGCCTGATTTATATTTTCAAACCGTATAACGAATATCCATCAACGGACAGTAATATCCAAATTCAGTTTCTTGCGCACAAACTCCTCTATGTAATCTACCGTACCGGCAATACCCAAAACAGACGAATCGATACACAGATGATAGGTAGCAGCAGCTCCCCACGTTTTATAACTATAATAATTGTAATATTCCGAACGCTTTTTATCCGCCTTTTCCATCATTTCCTCAGCCTCTTCCTTGGATATGCCGTGAATACGGCACAAACGTTCCATCCTATCTTCTGGCGTTGAAGATATAAATATATTGGCACAACGAGGATGATCACGCAAAATATAGTCAGCACAACGTCCCACAAAAAGGCACGACTTCTCATGAGCTAACCGACGAATAACATCACTTTGTACTTTAAACAATGAATCATTACTCAAACAATTGTTGGTCGGGATAGTTCCATCCCCTATAAACGGGAAACGCATACCAAACAATCCGCCCATAATGCCTTGAGAAGGGCGTTCATCCGCTTTTTCAAAAAACTCACGGCACAATCCACTTTCTTCCGATGCCAACTGAATCAGCTCTTTATCATAAAAAGATATATTCAACCGATGAGCCAGACGTTCGCCTATCTCGCGCCCGCCGCTTCCCAACTGACGGCCGATATTCACTACAAAATATTCCATAAACCTTTATTATTAACACGTTTGCTGCAGGCAAATATAAAAATTCTCACGCAAACGAACGAACACATAGCAAAAAATGTTTCACACAGATAAAGACTGACGCACCGCCGCTTTGTGAAATTTACGAAACTGCAACAACAACATGACTGCAGCAATAATACTAGCCAACAAATCGGACACAGGCATACTGATCCATACACCTAACGCGCCAAAGAAATGTGGTAGGATCAGCAGACATGGAAGCAGAATCAACAACTGACGAGACAGCGACAAGAAAATAGCCTTTCCTGCCATACCTATACTCTGAAAGAAATTGGCTGTTACCATCTGAAAACCTATTATAGGGAAAAACATAACGATAATGCGCAGTCCACGAGCCGACAAATCTATCAGTTCGGCATCCGAAGTAAAGATACTCACAACCAGTCGCGGTACAGCCATACCTACGACAAAACCAAAAGTCGTTACGACCGTAGCATATACAATGGTCAGTTTCAACACCTTGGTCACGCGCTGATAGAGTTGCGCTCCATAATTATAGCCGGCTATAGGCTGCATACCCTGATTCAATCCCATCACAATCATTACGACAATATATACCAGACGATTGACAATACCAAATGCACCGATAGCCAAATCGCCGCCATGACGTTTCAATCCCTGGTTAATCAGAATGACAATAAAACAGGCAGCCATATTCATCAGAAACGGTGACATGCCGATAGCCAACGAATCGACCACAATCTTGCGCTTCAAACGGAATATGCCACGATGAAAATGAAGCAATTCATTACGATTACTAAACAACTTGAACTGCCAAAGCAACGCTATAATCTGGGCCAATATCGTAGCAATGGCTGCACCACGGATACCCCACCCGAAGCCATAAATAAACAAAGGGTCGAGAATAGTATTGATAACAACCGTAGCTACTGTGGCATACATTGCTTTCTGCGGATGCCCAGAGGAACGCAGCACAGAATTCAATCCAAGGTACAAGTGCGTAACAGCATTACCAATAAGAATAATTTCCATATAGTCACGTGCATAAGGCACTGTATCATCACTACCACCGAAAAAATAAAGAATGGGATCAAGAAATGGCATCACCACTAACGTAAAAGCAACACCTAGTAAAATATTCAGTACTAAAACATTACCCAATACGCGTTGAGCCGTATCATAATCCTTTTGGCCCAACTTGACCGACACCAGCGTGGAAGCCCCCACACCAACCAACGAACCGAAAGCCGCCGCAAGGTTCATCAACGGGAAAGTCAACGCCAGGCCCGAAATGGCCAATGGCCCTACACCATGGCCGATAAAGATACTGTCGACCATATTATACAAAGAAGAAGCCGTCATCGCAATGATTGCAGGAACGGCATACTGCATCAATAATTTTCCAATGTTTTCTGTACCCAACGCTGTGGGAGTATTCAATCCTGCCATATCTATTTCACCTAAACATTTTTACGGGTGCAAAGGTAGGCAAAAACAATGGAAATCCGATATAATTACACTATCTTTGCTCCCGATTGGACACCACATTATTCTATTATGGACGAACAAACCATCAACGAACAACATAACAGTATCATTGCTCTACTAAAAGGCAAACGCCTGAAAGAAGCACAAACCCAACTGACCTCCATGTTGGCAACCTGTCCCGACTGGACATTACATAATCGATTGGAACAAGCACAGACTTCTTATAACTACATGCTGCAATATATGAAGCAAGGCGTAGACGATCCTGAACGAGGCAAACTATATATAAAACTCCTAGCAGAGACATGGGCTATTGCTAACCAAGCACGACTGATATTGCTCGACGAAACATCTTCTGCCTATGGCTATTACCAGACATTACACTACAAGAATCGCCATACAGCTGTTCGTCTGGACGGATGCCTGCATGCACTGGAAACATTTCAGGACGACGTGGCCGTATGTAGGCTAATTACCGACAACAACCAAAGCCTCAACCACCTGCAGAAACGCCATGAAGAAACAAACCAAAAGTTATTCCAATCCATTTGGGGTAATAGTGAATGGACGGCCGAAGAGGACACTCAAGCACAAGCATTCCTTTCTTCTAGTTTATTACGTTCCATTGACCTTTGTTTGGTTGTAAGTGCCGTAACCATGAGTCTTCAAGCCTGTTTCGACATTCGCAAGTGTCTGTGGCTACTTGAAGCCAGCCAACACCAAGAAACTATTGTGAGACAACGTGCACTGATCGGTCTACTCCTGACTCTGAACACGTACCCCGACCAATGCCTGCTCTATCCAGAACTGAAATCGCGCATCAGCCTATCTGACGAAAACGGATGGTTAGGGAAAGAACTGAACCGTATTAGTCTCCAATTACTGCAAAGTCAGGAAACTGAAAAGATAGACAAAAAAATGCGTGAAGAAATCATTCCTGAAATGATAAAGAATGTCAGCATGATCAAAGGAATGAAACTTGGGTTGGAAGAAACGGCAGACGAAAACGATCGTAATCCCGATTGGGAAAATACTTTCGAGAAATCAGGGTTAGGAGATAAGATTCGTGAAATGAACGAAATGCAGATGGAAGGTGCAGACATCTATATGAGTACATTTGCACAATTGAAATCAGGACCCTTCTTCGGCCAGTTATCCAATTGGTTCTATCCATTCGATCCGCTACATTCCAGCGTGTCGACCCTGTTCGGTCCGTCAGATACAGGTGAGAATGCAGTCTTGAATGTTATCCTACAATCAGGTTTCTTTTGCAATAGCGACAAATACTCACTCTGCTTCACCATGGCCCAATTACCTCCATCCCAACGCAACCTCATGTTACACCAGCTTACCCCTCAAGAATTGAATGAGATAATGGACAACGAGCAGGCCAAAATGATGAAACAGTATGCCGAACGCCCTGAAGTCATTAGCAACCAATATATACACGACCTATACCGTTTCTTCAAGCTAAACCCACGCCGACGTGAATTCGAAGACCCCTTTAAGGATGATTTCGCTTTCTATGACTTGCCTATCCTCAAAGGCATTCTGGATAAGCCTGAATTATTGACTACTATAGCTGACTTCCACTTCCGTAAGGAACACTATTCTGATGCCCTTGTGCTCTACAGACGACTAGAGGCTAAGAACAAAGCCCATGCAGACCTCTTTCAGAAAATTGGTTATTGCCTGCAGAAAGAAAAGAAATATGCAGAAGCCATCGAAGCCTATCGGAAGGCGGATATCCTGAAGCCTGACCATCTGTGGACCATACGTCACTTAGCCACCTGTTACCGACAAATACACAATTTCAGCATGGCCTTAGATTACTATCTAAAGGCGGAAGGCATACAGCCCGAAAACGCCAACATACTATTCTTTATTGGAAGTTGCCATGCCGAATTGGAAGAATACAAGGAAGCGTTGCAATATTTTTTTAAGATGGATTTTCTGGACAGCCATTCCATAAAAGCCTGGAGAGGGATCGCTTGGTGTTCTTTCATGACTGACAAATATGAGCAAGCCGATAAATATTATCAGAAGCTACTACAAGAAAAACAAGTCCTTGCTACAGACTGGCTCAATGCAGGACACGTAGCATGGGTACAACATAAACCTGACGTTGCAGCCGAACGCTACGGAAAAGCAATCGCAATGTATGGAAGTAAAAGTGACTTTCTGGATTTGTTCAATAAAGACCGCGATATCCTTATCAGACATGGTATCCATGAAGAGGACATACCGCTAATGGCCGACATTGCCAATTAAAAACGTTGGTATTAAAGTACAAAAAAGAAACAAGCCGGAAGCTTTTCCTACTACTCCCGGCCTGTCTCTTAAAAAATATTCATTCTACGAACAGCAAGTCTCATTTCACTTCTTCACCTTTATCAGTAAAGAGGACTGACGTTTCTGTTCCGTCTTCTGCCACTAATGTCAGTTTATAGATCTGTGTCTCAGATTCTTCTTCCTGACGTACAGCCGCTTCCTTCAGCGTTTGCTCAGGATAAGCTTTGGTTACAGCATCAACTACAGCCTGAGGAACTTCTTCCAATTTAACGGGAACAAAATCATCCATTACTTGAACGGTCATCATATCGTTCGTATCGACAGTTGTTGCAAAAGCTGCGGTTCCTAAACTCAATGTCATAGCTGCTACAAAAAACAATTTTTTCATAATCGTAAAGTTTAATAGTTAAAACACTTATTGAATAGAATAGTTGATCAAGCTATCTGCCTAACTAAGGACAAATGGAATGCCACAATTCCGTTCTAGAAGCAGCTACCTATAAAACAAGCAATTAAAAGAATAAGTTCCACACAGGAACAGACTGATTTGGGGAATAATACCACATAAGTTGAGGAAAAGCAACTGTAAAAGTCACGTAAAATCTACAGCAGTATATATAATATTAAACTTGTGAAAGGTTATGCAACCTTCATCCTTGCCAATATACGGGGAAAGAAGAAAGCAAAAATCGTAGTACAGCAGATAGCAGCCACGGCATCGGAGATTCCTTCAGCAGCAAAGATCCCCATCACACCCATCCATCGAGGTAACAACAAGGCTAATGGCACCAACAAAATAACCTTGCGAAGCAAGGCAATGAAGATAGACACCTTAGCCTGCCCCAAAGCGACAAACATGTTCTGACAAGCACGTTGCAGCCCGAAAATAGTCATACCAGCCAGAAATACAGGCATCGTGCGAGTCACGGTTTCCGTCAAATGTGCATCACTAGTAAAGACAGCAGACACCAACGAAGGGAAAAGTATCATCAACAATACCAGTAGAAAATTGAAGAGAAACATCACAGTCACCACTATCTTGAAGCATTCCTTCACTCGCTCACGGTTACCGTGCCCAAAATTATAGCTGACTACAGGAACAAAACCTTGGGCAAAACCTGTCAGCGGCACGCTGACACAAAGCATGGCCGCCTGCATCACTGCCAATGCACTGACGTAGATATCACCATAGCGTTCCAAACTACCGTTCAGCACGAACCCCACCAAACTCTCAGTACTGGCCATAATGAAGGGCGAAAGGCCCAAAGCCAACGTAGCCCCCACGATACGACGATCCAGCTGCAGATACCTGCGTTTGAGCTGTAGCGAAGCACGCTTGGAGGTAAGGAATGCCAATACCCACACGGCACTGCACGCCTGAGACAGGATAGTGGCCAAAGCAGCTCCCTTCACTCCCATACCAAAAGTAAAAATGAAAAGAGGATCGAGCACAATATTAAGCACAGCTCCGATAATGACCGAGCACATGGCCACACCTGGCCGTCCCTGACAATTTATAAATGTATTAAGCCCCACGGCCACCTCAACAAAAAGGGTACCCAACAAGTAAACGGAAAGATAGTCTACCGCATAGGGCAACGTGTGGGTTGATGCACCGATAGAGGTCAGAATGGGCTTCATGAAAAGATAGGAAACGGTCGAAGTAACCACAGCAAAAAGTACCAACAGTACAAAGCCATTACCCAATATCTTCCCTGCCCGTTCACGATGCCCTTGCCCTAAAGCAATGGCTGCCAACGGAGCACCACCTCCAGCTACAATGGCCGAAAAGGCTGAAATAAGGATAATAACCGAACTCGTCACCCCCACCCCAGCCAACGCATCGGTACCTATACCAGGAATATGGCCGATGTAGACACGATCTACCAACGTATAAAGCAGATTGACCAATTGGGCAGCTACTGCTGGCAGTGCCATGCGAAAGACCAACGGCAGCATACGGTCGGTACCCAAACGTTCTTCGTATTGCGTGTTTGGCATCACTCTACAGACTTCAGTTCACGATAGAGTCGTTGTACGGGCAAACCCATGATATTGAAATAGCTACCTGAGATGTATTCCACCCCTACGAAGCCTATCCACTCCTGTACACCATAGGCTCCTGCTTTGTCCATCGGACGGTAATGGTCTACATACCAACAGATTTCTTCTTCCGTCAGCTGTGCAAAGCGTACCTCAGTCTGTGCCGAAAAGCTACGCTGCCACTCTGTCGTCGTTATACAAACTCCTGTAAATACTTCATGCGTGCGCCCTGACAGGTTACGAAGCATCTGCAAGGCCTCCTCACGATCGCGAGGCTTACCCAGCACACAACCGTCCAACCAAACGATGGTATCGGCCGTTATCATCAGCTCGTCGGCCTGCATCAGGTCGCGATAGGCAGCTGCTTTCTCGCGAGCTATGTACAGAGGGATATCACCACCTTGCAACGTTTCAGGATATGATTCATCAACATCGGGCAAAGTGCGCACTTCGTAGTCGATGCCCAAACCAGAAAGCAGTTCCTTGCGCCGAGGCGAATTGCTCGCCAAAATCACTTTGTATTTCTTCAGATTGTCCAGCATAAAAACAATATACAGTGAATAATAAATACCAATAACTACCAACCGAAAGCCCTCTCGTCGGCCATCCAAAGGCCCTGTACCTTGAGGACTTGCTCCACCACGTCGCGCCCTACGCCATAACCGCCGTCGGCATACGAAATGTAACGAGCCACCGCCTTTACCTCTGGGGCTGCATCGCGCGGACAACAGGGAAGGCCACAGGTACGCATCACCTCAAGGTCGGGGATGTCGTCGCCTACGTAGAGTATCTCTTCGTCGCACAAACCATAACGATCGCGAAAGTCACGATAGTCATGTATCTTGACCGACGAGCCCAAGTAAATATTTTCTTCCTTCAAGCCCAAAGAAAGAAAACGACGACGTACAGCCTCGGTCCGTCCACCTGTAATGATACCAAGCAGTACTCCCATCTTGGCTGCCAGGTGAAGCGAATAGCCATCCTTGATGTTGACAGTGCGCATAGGCTCGCCTTCGGAGCTCATGGGAATGACGTTTGCACTGAGCACGCCGTCCACATCGAAGAGCAAAGCACGTATCTTCTTTAAATCATAATTGATAGTACTCACAATCGGATCATTCGTTTAATTGGGTTTCACTAAAGGTTCAAAAACAGAAAGCATTGTTTTCTAGAGCAGAAAGCGATGAGTTCTTTGCAAGAAAACAGTGCTTTCCTGCAAAAAGCCTATACCAGCCGATGGATATCGTCGCTAAGCAGGCGATAGAGCTGCTGCATCTCGGGTTCGTCGGCCAACATATCGAGGTGCTTACCGATGACACCCATGTCATAACGAACAGCAGGCCCCGTCTGAGCCAATCGGGGGGAAAGCTCGTGCACCTTGCGTGCCGTCTCGTCGATGAGGGGCAGCATGGCGTCGAAAGGCAAGCCGTGCTTCTGCAGCAGATGTTCGGCCAGGGCATACATGTGGTTGGTGAAGTTGCAGGTGAAAACAGCTGCCAAATGAAGATTGCGCCGTTGTTCAGAATTGGCTTCCAGCACCTTGCGCGACAAGGCCGAGGCTATCTGCTTGAGGAAATGCACTTCTTCGTCCGAACTTCCTTCCACAAAGACAGGAATTTCGTGGAAGTCCACCAAGCGACTCTTACTGAAAGTCTGCAAGGGATAGAACACGCCATAGCGCTCCACATGCCCCTTCCAGATGTCCATCGGGATGCTTCCTGCCGTATGTACCCAAAGTCCTTTCCCCTTACCTGCTACAATCTGCGGCAGTAGCTCAATCAAGGCGTCGTCCTTGAGCGACACGATGTAGAGTTGCGCATCGGGCACTACGCTCGCAAGGCTCGTGGTATAGTCGGCCTCAACGGCCTGAGCCAGCGTTCGGGCCGACTCCTCCGTACGGCTGTATATCTGTACCACCCGAAAGCCTTTGCGGTAGAAGGCATGGGCCAGGTTGGTGGCCAGGTTGCCCGCACCTATGAACACGATGGACGTATCTTCTATACTTCTTTTTATCATGGATTTCGTTTCGTTATCTCGTAGCTATAAAATAGAGGATGATACCTATCACCAGCAGGGCCAGCGGCAGCAGATAGGCCGACATGGTGCCCAGCAGAGCAGTAATCAGCCCAAAGTTCAGCACCAGCCAAAGGCCAGCCAGCACCAGACCGACCGACTTGTCGTGCTTGACCAGCAGGAAAATGATGGCCGTATAGAGCAGAAAGTTGTCCTTCTGCATGACCCACGGTAACCCCAGTGCCGCAAAATGCACCAGTTTGTCTAGCAGGTAGAGCACGCCAAAGACCATCAGCGTAATGCCAGTAGCCTTGTAGGTATCCTTGTTGTTATTCGCTTTCGCCGCACTCACTGTCGTTTCCTCCGTATCTGTTCAGATGAATTTTTTCCCATTGCAGGTGTTCCTCGTTGAAGGGCTTGCGTTCCATTCCCTTGTGTCCGATGGCGATGATGCTGAGCACCTGAAGCTGCAAGGGGATATCAAGCACATCGTGCACATATTCGTTCGACGTCACACCTGGTGCAGCAAAACGTTCGCGCACCTGCACCCAGCAGCTACCCAACCCCAAGTCTTCGGCCTGCAGTTGTAGGTAGATGGAAGCGATAGAGGCATCTTCGATCCACACGTCGCTGCCCATCGGGTCGGCCATGACCACCACCGCCAGCGCCGCATCGGCTATAAACTGCGAAGCCTGTTCCTTGCAACGAGACAACTTCTGAAGCGTCTCTTTATCGTCTACCACGACAAACTGCCAGGCATTGCTGCGCTTGGATGTCGGCGCCATCAGAGCCGCCTTCATCAGCGTTACCACTTCTTCCTGCGTCAATTCTTCGTCCGTAAACTTGCGCATGCTGCGACGGTTCTTTATTAATTCGCTGAAACTTTCCATAACTGAATCATCTATTTGTAGCGAAGAGAACAATCTCTTCCTGATTAAACTTGATAAACGTTGCAAAGATACGAGAATATTTTCTAAATTTGCCGTCGATGCCTTTGAAACTGACGACATATCACATAGGAAGCGACATTCCTCCCCTGCCGGGAAATGATACCTTCCATTCGACGACCCTGTTCCGCATCTACGAGGCGACACCAGGTTACAGTCCCCTGCTCATCGTGGCCAGTCTCGAGGGACAGCCCGTAGCCAAGCTGCTGGCCGTTGTCCGTCGCAGTGTACGCCTGTTTCCGCCTAGTATCATCCATCGTTGTGAAGTCTTCGGCAATGGTGAATACCTGATCGAAGGCATCGATCGCGAAGCTGTTTTCAAGGACATGCTCCAGCGGCTTACTGAAGAAGCTCTCCGAAGCTGTTTCCTCATCGAATTTCGCAATTTACCTGACGCTCGTTTCGGCTACCGTTCGTTCCGCTCGTGCAGCTATTTTCCCATCAACTGGCTACGCGTGCGCAATTCTCTGCACGATACGCCTCGCACAGAAGTACGTTTCAGCCCGTCACGCATCCGCCAGATAAAAAAAGGCTTGAAAAACGGTGCCGAAGTACGTGTGGCACGCACTATCGACGAAATCAAAGAATTTGCCCATATGCTGCACCACGTCTATTCATGGAAAATACGCCGTCATTTCCCCAGTCGGGAGTTCTTCCGACAACTGGCCCTACAGGCTACCGACCCTCAGCGGCAAAGCCGCATCTTTATCGTCACTTACAAAAATAAGATTATCGGTGGTAGTGCCTGTATCTACTCGGGCGACAATGCTTACCTTTGGTTTTCGGGCGGCATGCGCAAAACCTACGCCTTGCAATACCCTGGCGTATTGGCTGTATGGAAAGCCTTAGACGATGCCCGCCAACAGGGATACCGCCATTTGGAGTTTCTGGACGTAGGACTTCCCTTCCGCCACCATGGCTACCGCGAGTTTGTTCTTCGATTTGGCGGAAAACAAATCAGCACCCGACGCTGGTTCCACTTCCGCTGGAAGTGGCTTAACCGGGTGCTGACATGGATTTATAAATAACTGTCTATTTCAGCTTAAATACCACAGAAGAATAGGCCCCCAACTTCACACGCGTCTGCCCTTCTTCAATAGTCTGTTCCGCACTCCCTGATACAGCTACAGCCTTTTCTACATCGTCAGTCAAAGGAAACTGAATATCTGCTCCTCCAAAATTATGAAGCACAAGCATTTTTTCTTTATCCTTTGTCATATACCAGGCAGCTAACGACTTATAGGTTTCATTCGTCTCATTATAAACAGGATGTCTGCTCATGGTTCCTTCAGCCAAAGAGGGATAGGTGTTACGAAGGCGTGCAAAAGTGAAATACGTATTCAACAATGAGCCTTCATCCTTCTGTTGCTCAGCTACAGATTTTACCGACGAAGCCACTCCTGCATCCACTTTGTCAGTATAGGAAGTCGTATAGTTATCGCCCCACAGCATCGGACCACGCACATACTCATCTCCTTTCTCTTTGGTTCCATACAATCCAAGTTCTTCTCCATAATAGATATATGGAGAGCCGGCCGTTGTTAGCAATACCGCCGCTGCCAACCTACATTTATCACCCGATTTGCCCAACTTAGAGGCTGTACGATCTTCATCGTGGTTAGACAGTTTTGTCGCCTCAATATAATCACTACGGTAAGAGGCATATTCCTGCTGATAGCTCATGATATCCTTGGCAAAGTAACAGCCAGTAGCATTGTTGATAGCCCATTCCACCCGATACCAAAAGGAGAACTCAAACAAAGCAGGGAGTCCTGCATAATAAGGAGCTACCTCGTTATGCTCTGAAAGCACCTCGCCTACCATATAGAAGTCATCCGTCTTACCCGTCTGCTTGTAATAAGCGTTCATGTGGTCGTAGAAGGTCTTCAGGAAACGGGGATTTTCATCGGAAGTAGCATTGTGATAAATGTGCTTCACGGCATCCAGACGGAAACCGTCCACGCCTTTGTCCACCCAACCTTTGGCTGCATCAACCATCGCAAGATACGTAGGATTGGCAGAGACATCATCCACCTTTCCATAATTCAAGTCGGCAAACCAGTCTGTATAGAAATGGGAATGGTAATACCACAAGTCCATTGACTCGAACAGGATGTCGGCAGCCGTTTTGTTGTCCAGCATAAAGGGTTCACCCAGTTTTACCTTGGACGAAGAGGAGGGAGCGCCGTATTTCGTGCCGCCATCCCAAGTCGTATTACTGGTACGGATCAAGAAGCCCCATGCCGAAGCAAAGTCCACCGTCAGTTCATACATACCGTTTCCACGGTCGTAGAATTTCTTGCAGACGTCCTCTCCGTAATACAGGTACTTGGCGCCGGCGGTGCCTGTATCAGGATTGTCGGCATCAGGCGTCTCGGCCTGAGTCACCGTCACTGTGGGGCGTGAAGCATCCGACCAATCAAGCACGAACTTGTAGCAACCGGCCATTTCTTCATCAGCCGAAGTCGTCGGAAACCATTCACCGGCATTATAGCCGGCTGCCCCTTCTGTGGCAATCATCGGTATCTTTCCGGCCGCGATGTCCGCCTCCGGCTCTTGCGAGAAAACATAATAGTCGCGATACTCGCTATCCGGCGATGATTTGGCACTGACAAACCAAGGGTGTTCCTTACCCGCATGATTCATCACATAGTCCAGATAAACCTTGATATCCCTCCGATGTGCTTCAGTGACCAGCCGTTCAAAATCGGCCATTGTGCCATACTGCGGATTGACTGTCGTATAGTCGGTCACGTCATATCCGTGATACGACATGGCCGGATGGATGGGCGAAAGCCAGACAGCCCCCACTCCCATCTGTTGCAAATAATCCAACTTGTCCGTAATGCCGTTGAAGTCACCGCAACCGTCCCCGTCGCTATCGGCAAAAGAATATACCAAAAGCTGGTATGAGATGTCGGCCCGCTTTTCGCCGTCCCATTCATCCGAGGCAGCGGTTACAGCAGTCCATTCTTCCGTAGGTTCGGGCGGCTCCGGATTGACGGGCTCGTCACTGCATGCGGCCAGCCACATGCATAAAGCTCCCCACAGCATGAGAAGCCATTGGTATTTGTTTCGATAAATCATACGCTGATTGGTTTTTAAGTGAGTTCGATAATAAGAGATACAAACGGCCCGTGTCGTGAGCACCTAACGCCCCGTGTCGTTACCCTCTCACGGCACGTGCCGTGAGGTGGTCACGAAGCACGGCGTCAGAACCTAAGGAAGCACGGGCTGAGGAAGCCACTTTTTATATCCTTCCCATGCTTCGTAACAACCGATGTGGTTCCGCCAAAGAGGGTGGTTAGTGAGCCAAAGAGGGTACTTGGACGACTAAACAGGGTAGTTACAAAGCCCAATAAGGTTGTAGTTTCATTTTCTGCTTTCACGCTTTCACACCACGCTAACCTCCTGTCAATAAACGAAATCCGGTGAAACATCGGGTGAAAGGGTGAAAGATACACTCACCGAATTACACGGGTCGGCACTGACTGCCCTTGCGGGTTTCTTTCACAGGAACACGCTTGTAATCAATGCGTTCCTGTGAAACTTCACCGGGAAACCTCATTCACCTTCAGTGAAAGAACTAAAAACTGTAAACTTGCATTGTTTTGAATGACATTCACGTCGATTTACGTACAGATAAAAAAGATGCCGTTTCAAGTTTGGTTGCTGAAACGGCATTCTTTTCTCCGCTTGATGCGGTTTCATATTATTCTACTGAACCTGTTCGTTTCATAAAGTTAATATGTATATTCTGTCCGGTCGTTACAGCACATTCATAACCATTGTCGCTCAGTTCTCCACTCAAATTGGCTCGATAAACCAACGTGCCTCCTGTCACCGTAAACTCGCTTCTCCACCAGTCGGTTTCATCCAATACGACGCACATGCGAGCCACGCCATCGGCTGCAACAGCCGGCGAAACGAAGTCACCTTCCTTGCTGTCGGGCACGGTAAACAGGTTTTCGGGAGTGGCTTCCCACACTGCTCCGATTGAGGTATCGCCAAACAGATATACATTCGGTTCCTGCATGTCAACAGTTGTAGCCGAGCCGTTTATGGTAACAACTACGATGTACCATCCGGCCTTGCCGACCTTGATGTTGCCTCCGTTATCCGTCAGTTCGGCCAAAGCAATGGCTTCCGGCGTCAGGATATCCGCCGAATAACCAAAGTCATTTCCCCAAGCCAAATTAGGCGAGAACTTGAATTCGTCACCGGCGTTGAAATACTGCATGCTCCAGTATTTTCCTTCCGTCTGGGTGACAGGAATCATCGTGTAGGCTTCGTCCCAGTTATCCCAATTCCAACCGTTCATGGAACCGATGATGTACATGTTCTCGGCATGTGTTCTGATGGTGTAGCTATAATCCTGCATATTGATGAAGACATCCATCTTTCCGGCATTGGCAATGGTGATGGAACCCGGCTGGCCCGACTCATCCGTAAAATCCAACAGGCCGGAACTTGCCGCATCTCCGTCAAAGAACGCTCCCAGTGCCTTATCCCAGTCTCCATTATCGATGCCCGATTGCGGGAAAATCTTCACATTGCAGTTGGCTCCAACCTCGATGACGGCAGAATAGGTGTTTGCCTGTCCGGCCACGGGTTCAAAGGGAACAGCTGTAGCCATATCCCACCCGTTGAAGTCGCCCAGAATATAGTAGGCACTTTCCGATGCAGGAAGTGCGCCGGGGGTGATTGTCATGTCATATTCACTGCTTGACAAAGCAATGGCTTCGCTCGTGGGCGTAAGGACCGACGGAGTAATGCGGACGGTGACCTCGCGTGCCACTGCCTGACGGCTGTTGTACAGGCGGGAAGCATAAAGTGCCAGCGTGTCTACGTCAACCCTTGCACTCGTCCCCCAATTCGCATAGGGTACATCCAGTGTATTCCCGTTGGCAGTCAGTTGCAAGCCGTAGTCCAGGATGGAATACCCTTCGGGCATTTCGCCCAACGTCACCACATCAATGGAATCGCCCTCGTATGAGTCGACGTCCAATGAGGCAGCATTGCTGAAGCTCGCGGAAATGGCGGCTATCTGTTCTTCCTGAGGATTGGATTGGGCTTCCGCCCAATCCGTAAAGTCTTCATCACACGCCGAGAAAGCGGCAAGCGACAAAAGTGTATAAATATATATCGAAAACTTTTTCATATTTCTACATTTATATGGTTACTGTTTATTCTACGCTGCCTGTGCCTTGGATAAAGTCAAGTTTCACGACTTGTCCGGCGGAGATGGAAGTTGCCACGCCGATTTGACCAAGTTCACCACGGTTGGCACGGTATTCGATGACACCGCCTACCGGTACAAATTCACTTCTCCACCAGTCTGTATCGGGGATCTTGGCATAAACCCTCAAGTCACCTCCGTTAGGAGCGGCAGGCGAAACGAAGGGTTCTGTAGCCGTCGCAGGAACAGTGAACTTCAGAGCTTCGTCGTCCGTTCCCCACGTATTGCCTGCGGGAACGCCCGTCAGATAGACATTCGGTTCAAAGAATTCCAGCGTATAACCCAATTCCGTGCCGACAATCTTCACTGTGGCCACTACAATGTACCAGCCCTCTCTTGCGATGCAGATATTGCCACCGCTATCGGAAACGCCGCCCACAAGTGCAGCCGATTCATCGGGCACCAGACCATCAGAATAGCCGACTTCGTCACCTTGCCAGGACGGGTCTAAGTTCATCTTCATTTGTGCGCCGGCCTGGAAGTACTGTATTCGCCAGAACTTACCCGGAGTTTCGGTCACCGGTATCATCTCCAGCCAGGTACCCCAAGAGTTACATCCCTCCATGTCACCGATGAGGTAGTATTGTTCTGGCAACTCCAAAGGCGGAAGTGCTTCATAAACTTTGACCTGTGGCAATGCGATAACATTGGAAGTGCAAACACCCCGTGTGGGCGCACTGGTCAAACTGGCTCTCAGACGGAAATACAAAGGTACGACCTGATTGGCAGGAAAATCTTCCTCACTGCTGTTCTGCCACAATTCCACCAATGCCAAAGACAATTCCAGCGCATCAATGTCCATCGAAGCAGATGTATAGGTTGTGGGAAGCGTCGTATAATTTGCCTGTATACCGGCTTCTTCGTCTGCTTCCGTAAATGTTTCAGAAAACGCTACCTGAACATTATAAGTGACTCCCATCGGAGCACCATAGTCGGGCTGTGAGCACGTCAGCCTCAACGATTCCGAATTCTCCAAGTCGTACACATTGTTTTCCGCATAAGGCGGCGTGTTCAGCAAGAATGTTTCTGGTTCAAGCAAAGTCGGATTGCTGTCGGTATCTTTCTCACAGGCGGAGAAAGTGAACAGGCCCATCACCAACAGCATCCATCCGTATATTAATTTTGTTGTCATAGCTTTATTGGAATTAGATGATTAATAACCGGGATTTTGAGTCATATTCTCGTTTGAGTTCATGTCCGAATTGGGTATCGGATAGATGTTATAGATAGAACTTACCGGTGCACCTTCAGCCACTCCACCTTTCCAGTCCCACAGATATTTGGTAGTCGTGAGGTAGTCATAACGTACCAGGTCGGTGCGGCGATGTCCTTCCATGTAGAGTTCGCGGGCACGCTCGTCCAGGATGTTGTCCAGCGTCACGTCGCTGTCTTCCCACAGTCTGGCATGTGCACGGCTACGCAACATGTTGATGTCTTCTTTGACTGTGGAGGCAGGCTGTCCGCTACGCAAGTTCGCCTCTGCACGTATCAGATAAGCCTCTGCCAGACGGAACAAGGGAATATCCGTGTCGGGCACGCTCGGGTCTTGTCCGTTCTCTCCGCTGGATTTCAATGCAGTCCATTTCACGATGGAAAATCCGTCCGTAAACTTGGTGACGGTTTCCAGCTTCACTTGTCTTTCACCTCCACCTGCACCGGAATAGAACAGGGCACGGTCGTCTCCGGCAGCTGTTATCACGTCATCCGTACTTTCTGTCAGCGGGGCGTTGGCTGTATTGTTGAAGAACTTACCTACCAATGCCTCACGCGAACGGATGCACGACCAGGAGTCTGACGTACCCCATGAGGGCATACCTGCAATGCGTGTGGCGGCAATCAGGAAGTAAGAGCCTGCATACGACTTTGTCATGATGCCATCTTCGGCCAAGGGGAAAATGATTTCCTGCTTGGCAGCATCGTTCTCACCATTGTCTGCCATGAAAAGCTGCTCATAAACCGGACACAGTTGATAACCGGAGCTGATAACCTTGGTGGCATACGTAACGGCATCGTCCCAGCGGGCCGTACCGGTGTAGACTTCAGCATTCAGATACATGCGTGCGCGCAGCAACCAGTTGGCAGCCTTGTCTACGCGGTAATAGGGAGCCTGACGGGGTTCGTACATGTCTCCTTCGATGGCTTCCAGTTCGCTTTCAATATAATCAAAGATTTCCGTACGGCTCTTCTCAACAGGCAAATCGTTGTTGAAGTGTTCCTTAAAAGGAGCCTTGCCGAACAAGTCCATGAAATTATAATAGAAGAAAGCACGCAAGAAACGGGCTTCGGCACGCTGACGCATAGTGTTCTCGTCCGTCAAACCTTCTGTCTGATCCAGGAAGAAATTGCACAAGGTTATATTGTAACCCAAACGGTTGTAAGTCATTTCAATCGTTCCGTGCGAAGCACTCCAACGCATGTAGATGAGTTCCGGAATACCGGTATCCATCCAGGTCCAGATCATTTCGTCCGTACAGTATTCGTTCAGGGTGAACCACGAACGGTAGAAGCCGCTCATACCTTCATCATCCGATGCAATATCCGGCTTTCCGGACGAACCGGTCTGACCGGTCAATACCAGAGAAGCATACAGCTTGGCAAAAGAAGCATCTTGTTCAAATGCCGTGCTCGTTTGCGGGTCAATAGGATTGATGTCCAAATCATTGATGCAGGAAGCCGTTCCAAATAGCAGGGAAACGGACAACGCTGCGGAAAGAACTGGTTTTAAATATCTAAATTTCATAATTTACAGGTATTAAGCATTTGTATTAGAACTGGAGACTCAAACCGAGCAGGAATGTGGTAGGACGAGGATAGATGTTGTTGTCTATACCGCTTCCCACTTCCGGATCGAGTCCGTCATATTTTGTGATGACAAACGGATTTTGTACGGTTGCGTAGACACGTCCGCTGATACCGTTATAGGCAGAAGTGCTGAACAACTTGTCGAAAGAGTAACCCAACGAAATGTTGTCGCAACGCAAGAATGAAGCATTCTGTACAAAGTAATCCGACAGGTAGTAGTCACCGTCGCCGTTGAAGCCGAGGCCGATGGAAGAAGCCAGACGGTTGTTATAGGCATTGTTGTTATAAATGGTGCCCAAGCTACAGTTGCCTGCCAACACGGCGTTATATACATAGTTATTCAGACTGGCGCGCAACGCAAAGCTGAAGTCCCAGTTCTTCCAAGTCATCTTCGAAGTCAATCCCATCAGCACATCGCCCGCAGGCTTCTTGTAGATGTACCGGTCTGATGAATTGATGACACCGTCACCATTGCGATCTACGAAAGTGTTTTCAATGGGTTTGCCTTCGTTGTCATATACCTGTTGATATACATAGAACGAATTGATGGGGTTGCCCACCTTCTGCACCTGCACGAATGAACCGATTTTTCCGGCTACCGCACCTCCGGCCGTCACGTAGTAAGACGGGTCGTCATTGCCGGTAAGTTTGGTGATTTCATTCTTGTTCCATGTCACGTTATAACCTACATCCCACGTAAAGTCTTTGGTAACGATAGGCTTGGCGTTGATGGTAAATTCGATACCGGTATTCTTCAGCGAACCGATATTGCTCACCAGACGTGAGTTGAAGTTGCTCAAGGTCGGTATCTGCACGGTGTTAATTAAGTCTTTCGTCTCGCGGTAATAGAAGTCAATGGCACCGTTGATGCGACCGTTCAGGAATCCGTAGTCGATACCGGCATTCCACGTGGTTGTCTCTTCCCACTTCAAGTCTTCGTTGTATTCTTTTGCACGCAATGTCGTGTAATATTGGTCGCCGAAGGGATAATATGCACCATTGCCGCTCACGGTATACAATGGCATGTAGGGGAAGTCCATATCCTCACCCAGGTTCTGCTGGCCCGTGATACCCCAGCCCAGACGCAGTTTCAGGTCAGAAAGGAAATCCACATCTTTCAGGAATGCCTCTTCCTTCAGTTTCCATCCCAATGCCAGCGAGGGGAAGGTACCCCAGCGGTTATCTTTGGAGAAACGGGAGGTTCCGTCCTGACGGAGCGTAAACGTCAGCAGGTAACGGTTCAGGAAGGTATAGTTCAGACGTCCGAAGAAAGACACCAACGTGCTGTGATAGCCGAAGGCCGTCTGTTCGCGAAGCGAAGGATTGTAAGCCTCTCCCGTCAACTGGTTGGTACCCTGTCCTACGTTATAGCCCGTACGGTGGAAGTGCTGTTCCTCGGCACCTACCATGACGTCGATGGAGTGGTCTCCAATCTCCTTCATATATTGCAGGTAGATGTTGCCGGACAAGTTGTATTTGTAGCTGTAGGAATTGCCATACCAGCCATAGTAGTAGTTGGAGTATGAATATGGAGATATGTCCGTAGTCTGGCGTCCTTCCGAGTAATCGGCACCCACGTTGGCATGAATGCGCATGTCGGGGAAGAAATGGAATTTATAGTCCACCTCGATATTACCCACGAAGCTCTTGCTCTTGGAGTGGTCGTTCTTCTGCTCCAGCAAAGCCACGGGGTTCTGTGTAGCATTGGTGTTGTTGGTCAACGGCCAGTTAGGGTCATTGTATTCCGCATTCTGCGAATACTGCCAAAATCCGCCGAACGCATTGTTCAGGCTACCGTCATCATAGACCGGACGTGTGGGGTCCATGGCCAGCGCGGCTCCTACGGCACCTCCGTCGGCATAGCGGTTCTTGGCCACCATGGCCTTTGCATTGATATTGAATTTCAGATAATTGTCAAAGAATGCCGGTGCGATGTTGGCCGACACAGTATAACGCTCAAAGTTAGATGTCTTTACAATACCATTCTGGTTCGTATAGCCGAAAGACACACGATAGGGCATGTTCTTCAGACCGCCGGTAATTGTGACGTTGTGATCGTGGCTCCATGCCGTGCGGTAAATCTGGTCCTGCCAGTCGGTATTCGCATTGCCCAGAGGTATGTCCGGATTCAGACAGTTGGCCGTCACGTATTCACGGAAGGCAGCGGCACTCAACACGTCCAGTGTGGAACCGATGATACCTGCCGAAACATTGCCGTCATACGACACCTTCGGCGCAGCACCGGCCGCACCCTTCTTTGTGGTGATGATGATGACGCCGTTTGATGCACGCGAACCGTAGATGGCCGTGGCAGAAGCATCCTTCAATACCGTAAACGTCTCGATATCATTCGGGTTAACCATTGAAAGAGGATTGCTCAGACCTTGAACGCCCGAGTTATCCATCGCCAATCCGTCAATCACAATCAACGGGTCGTTGCTGGCGTTCAGTGAAGAACCGCCACGAATACGGATGGTAGAAGAACCGCCCGGCGTACCACCGTCGGAAATCACGCTTACACCGGCTATCTTGCCCGCCATCATGTCTTGGGCATTCGTAGTAATACCTTTGCTGATTTTATCGGGCTTTACGGCTGTCACAGAACCTGTAGCATCATTTTTCTTCACCGTACCGTAACCGATAACCACCACCTCGCTCAGCAGCTCGGCATCGTCCTGCAAGGTCACCATGACCGAAGGAGCGGCCGCCACTTCCTGAGTCTTGTAGCCGATAAATGAAATAACCAAGGTGGCTCCTTGCGGAACGGTCAAGGTGAAATTACCATCCAAATCGGTAATGGTTCCGTTAGAAGTATTACCTTTTTCTACGACATTCGCGCCAATCACTCCGCCTAAGGCATCTTTCACATGCCCTTTCACTGTGACGGTTTGTGCATAAGCGCCTACAGACAAGAATACCCCCAAAAGAAGGGTAAGAATCGTTCGAAAGATTCTAAGATTAACTTGCTTCATGCATCTAAAAAATTAAAGTTAACAATAAATTATTATCATTTTCCGAATTAAATTCGAACTACATCTAGCCATGGGATTAAATAAAAGGCCATAGCATATCACGACAAAAATATAAGTTTAAAGATTACGGCAGGTCAGCAAAAGAGTTAAAGATACCCTTGAAACAATGCAAACGATTGCAAACGCATATACTTTCACAGTGAAATACGCCCTTTCACCATATCTACATGAATATCAATATATAAAAAAGACTGTGAAAGCGTGAAAGATCAGATCCGAATTTATACTTAATGTACTAAGAGCTACATAATGCCACAAAAACGACCGAATGTATCCTTTCACACATTATGATAAATGCAAATGTCATAAAGTGCCTCTTTACGGTCGTAAAGTAGATGTTTAGCAAGCTAAAGTAGGACTTTAGAACAGGGAAATACACATCAGGCGTGAACCGCATAAAATAAAAACAGAGTCTTCATCATCTCCGTAATAATCTATGCAATCCACGCCTGAAGGAAACAACAAACGGGGACAATAAGTTTTAAGGTGCAACCTTCAATATCAGTTTTCCTGTCCGCAAACCTTTGGCCTTGGCTTCAAAAATGAGATCTCCTTCCAGCAATCCACTCTGTACAATAGCCGTCAGCTGGCCGCTAAAGGCATGCATGCGTGGCAGGTGGAAGAGGTCCAAACAGGTAGCATCACCGTTGGCGGCCGCACGATAAGTACCAGCTCCCTTGACAGAGAAGGTCACCAGACGGTTGTCAGCTGGGCAGAGGTTGCCGTCCTTGTCCACCACGCGGACGGTGATGTAAGCCAGGTCCTTGCCGTCGGCCGTGAGCTGCATGCGGTCGGCCACCACTTCCAGGTGATGGGGCTTGCCAGCCGTGCGCACAATCTTCTCTTCAGCGGGGCGGCCGTCCTTGTCGTAAGCCACAACTTTCAGTTCGCCGGCTTCGTAAGGTACATCCATCCACATCAGGCGATAGCGGCGTTGCAACCACAAAGCATCGTTTTCCTTCAACGAAAGCGCTGTTTTCGCATCCAGTTTACGCTGCTTTCCATAGCTCTTCCCATTGACGAAGAGTTCGGCTTCGGGGTAGCTGGTGTAGACAAAGACGGGCGTGTTCTCCCCTTCACGGCCGGGCCAGGTCCAGTGGGGCAATACATGGAGGGTGTTGTCGCGCTTGTTCCAAAGGCTGCGATAGAGGTAGTAGCGGTCCTTGGGCAGGCTGGCCAGGTCGATGATACCGAACACGGAGCTATGGCTGGGCCATGCGTCAGTGTCGTAGGGCGACGGTTCGCCCAGATAGTCGAAACCTGTCCACACGAACTGGCCGAGCGTCCAGTCGTAGTCGTCGGCCAAAGCAAAGTCCTCGTCGGGCACGTTCGACCACGAGCAGGCCTCCAGGTCATAACCCGAAGACTGATGGTCGTCGTACATAGCCTGCTTCTTCAACTCGGCAGGGAACTTATAGACGCCGCGCGAGCTGACGGTGGAAGCCGTCTCGGAACCCAATACCAGGTTTTGCGGCAACTGGCCGTAGGCCTCCACGTAGCGGTGCGTACGGTAGTTGAAGCCGGGCACGTCGAGCATGGCGGCAAAACCATTGCCCAAGACGCAGGATACCTGATCCATGCCGCAGGTGACGGGACGTGTGGGGTCTTCGCGATGGCAGATGTCCTGCAGGAACGAGGCCACCTTGTAGCCTTCGGGGCTGCACTGGGTGGGCACTTCGTTACCAATACTCCACATCACCACGCTGGGGTTGTTGCGATACTGGCGAAGCATGTTCACCATGTCCTCCTCCGCCCACTCGTTGAAGAAGCGGTGGTAACCGTTCTCACACTTGGCGATATCCCATTCGTCGAAAGGCTCGAGCATCATCATGAAGCCCATCTCGTCGCAGAGCTGCACCAGCTCGGGCGCGGGCATATTGTGGGAGGTGCGGATCGCGTCGCAACCCATGTCCTTGAGCAACGTCAGCTGGCGGCGGAGAGCAGCCACATTGATGGCGGCACCCAGCGGGCCGAGGTCGTGATGGTTGCACACACCCTGAAATTTGCGGTGCTTGCCGTTGAGGAAGAAGCCCTTGTCGGCCACCAGTTCGATGCTTCGGATGCCGAAGCGGGTGACGTATTCGTCCACCTGACGGCCGTCCACGTATATCTTCGAAGAGGCTTTATATAAATAAGGTGTCTCGGGGCTCCACAACTGAGGCTTGTCCACGAGGAAGTTCTGCTCGAAGGGCTTGCCGTGGTTGATTTTCATCGTATTGTCCTTCACGGCCACCACCTGCCCTTCGGGCGAGAGGATTTCGGTGACGATGCGCACATCCTGCCGGCCGGCTCCCTCGACGGTAGTCTTGAGGCAGACGGAGGCATAGTCGGCGGCCACGTGGGGCGTAGTGAGCTGGGTACCCCACACGGGTACATGCACTGCTTCCGTGGCTACGACACGCACGTTTCTGTACAAGCCCGCACCCGGATACCAGCGTGAGGACTGGGGACGGTTCTCCAACCGCACAGCCAATACGTTCGGCTGACCATCCTTATACAGATAAGGTGTAACGTCACAATGGAAGGAATTGTAGCCGCAGGGCCAGAAGCAGGCTTCCTGCCCGTTGACGTAAACGCGCGCCTCGCTCATAGCGCCGTCGAAGACGAGCGACACCTGCTTGTCCGCAGGAGCGTCGAACGTGGTGCGATACCACCCCACCCCTACGTAGGGAAGACCGCCCGTTCGGCCTGTCTTCACCGAAGCGGCCGTCTCGAGGTTCTGCGTCACGGCCACATTCTGCAAGTCGTGGCTGCGGTCGAAGGGGCCATAGATAGCCCAGTCGTGGGGCACGGTGACCGTCTCCCACTTCGTGTCGTCAAACTCCGGCTTCATGGCATCGGCCACATCGCCCTTCGTAAATCTCCAGTTCTTCTCCAACAACGTCTCTGTGCGTTGCTGGGCGGCCATCATCCAGGCCAAAAACAGGCAACACAATGTTGCCAACATTCTTCGATTCATAGGCTTGTCAGTCTTTAAAGGCGTTCATAATTACGGTAGGTTTTCCGTCCGCGGTGAAGGCACCCAGGCGGTATTGGCTTGGCTTACACTCGGGCTCCCAGTAGAACACGCCCTTGCACTTACCATCGGTATTCTCGCGGCATTCCTTGATGATGCGTGCCAGCTGCTCCCTGCCCTGCTGGAGGACGGCGTCGCTGGCCAGGTTGCCCTTGTCGTCGGCACACTCCATGCCCGTCTCCACCACCATCACGTCGCAACCGTAGCGGGCACTGACAGCCTTGATGTTGGCAATGCAATCGGTAATCACCTTATTGGGGTCGGTATATTGATTGCCGTCGGCATCCTTGTTATCCCAGTTGATGCACCAGTAGGGATAGAGCGACATGCCGATCATGTCCCACTTGCCGCCGTTCTTCTTCAGCTCGTCGAAGAACCAGGTGTAGAGGCTCTTGTCGAAGCCGTTGTCCAGATGGACAATGGCGGCAGCCTGCGGGAAAACGGCCTTCACGGCATCATAGCCCGCATTGATGAAGGCGGCCAAATTGGCCCAGTTTTCCTTGAAGCTCACCTTGCGGTTACCGTCATAGTCGATGGTGCTTTCGCCGCTCCACGAGGCACCGCTGAGCGAGGCGTCTTCGTCCCACAACATGCCCGGGCGTATCTCGTTGCCCACCTGCACCCACTTGGGTGTCACGCCTTTGGCTTTCAGTGCCTGCAAGGCTTCGGTGGTATGGTTCCTGATGGCTTCCTTCAGCTGGCCGAGGTCCATGTCCTTCCAGGCCGCAGGCTTCACCTGCTTGCTGGGGTCGGCCCAGAAGTCGCTGTAGTGGAAGTCCACCATCACGTCCATGCCCAAGTCCTTGGCCCGCACGGCCTTCACAACCATATCTTCCACGTCGCACCATCCGCCGTACTTCGAAGGGTCGACCCACACGCGCAGGCGGATGGCATTGAGGCCGCATTCCTTCATCAGGGCGGTACATTCGCGCTCCTGCCCAGCCGCATTGTAGAACTTATGCCCCTGGCTCTCCATCTCGGTTACCCAACTGATGTCGGCTCCAAGAGCAAACTCCAAATTCTCAGAACCACTTCCATTTTCTTCCTCATTTTCCCTAGGAGAATTGTTTGTACCACAAGACAAGAATAAGAAACAGGTTCCTATAAACAAACTCAAAAAAACAAGATGCTTCATGCTTATAATCTTTATAATGAAATAATCGCTTTCAAAGATAATAAATACAAACGATTCATGCAACAGTATTCGCTTTCCTCAGCTATCTGAAAAAACGAAAAGTCTATCCCCATTGTAAAAGCAGGCATCGCAATCGTTTGCGAAAATAGATAATCCGATAATTTTCAATCTATAAAACGAAATCAGTCAGTTCCTCTAATTTTGCAATAAAAATATAGCAAGCTATAGCCTTCCCCATTTGCAAGACAAAAAATATTGTCTACCTTTGGATGGAAAATACCTATACATATGAACAAGCCTCAAATCACCATTAAAGACATAGCACGCGCATTAAATGTTTCTCCATCGACCGTGTCACGAGCCTTAAAGAACAATCCTGACATCAGTCAGGAAACGCGCGACCTAATACATGCCTATGCACACGAACACAATTACAAACCCAACGCACAAGCTGTAAACCTGAGAGCCGGACGAAGTAATACCATTGGGGTCATTGTTCCACAAATGGTACATCACTTTTTCTCATGTGTACTTAGTGGTATTGAGCAAGCATCATCGGAAGCCGGATACAACATAATTGTTGCCCAAAGTAACGAATCATATGAACAGGAAGTAAAAATCGTCCATTCGTTTCTTGCCGCCCGCGTATGTGGAGTTATCGCTTCCTTAGCTAAAAAAACCTCCCATTACGAACATTATCAGGAACTGTTAGAAAACAATATTCCTATTGTCTTCTACGACCGCATTTGTACTGGCATCAAGACGGAACGAGTGGTAGTAGACGATTATGCAGGTTCTTTTGCCGCTGTAGAATACATGATACAAACAGGATGTAAACGAATTTACTTCTATGGCGCCTCACCTCATCTTGAAATCACCAAAAACCGACGTAACGGTTATCTGGACGCCATGAAGAAATATAAGATGCCAGTCGATGATTCCATGATTCTACTCTGTGACACAAGAGAACGGGCTATTGCCATCACTCCCGACCTATTGGAAAGCCCTGAGCGTCCAGACGGTTTCTTCGCGATCAATGACGAAACGGCAGCAGGTATTCTTTATGCCTGCAAGCTAGTTGGACTTAAGGTTCCTGACGAAGTATCTATCTGTGGATTTACCAACGGAGTTATAGCCCAAAGTACAGATCCCAAACTGACAACTGTAGAACAACATGGAGAAGAAGTCGGAAAAAGTGCCTTCAACATCCTTTACGAAAAATTAGAGGGAGAAGAAAAAAGCCCAAATAAAATCGTACGTACCAACTTAGTAGTTAGAGGCACAACTAAATGAAACAACATAAAAATGTAAAAACATAATAAGACCATGAAAGTAAAACCCGATTTAAGTTTTTGGAAGCTGTGGAACATCAGCTTCGGTTTTTTCGGCGTACAGATAGCCTATGCTTTACAAAGCGCAAATATCAGCCGTATATTTGCCACACTAGGGGCTGATCCCCATTCTTTAAGTTATTTCTGGATACTCCCCCCTTTGGCAGGTATCATAGTCCAACCGATTGTCGGAGCAGCCAGTGATCGTACGTGGACACGATTCGGACGGCGTATACCCTATCTATTCATCGGCTCACTCATAGCCGTGCTTGTGATGTGCCTGTTGCCTAACGCTGGCAGTTTTGGTATGAGCGTAAGTACTGCCATGATTTTTGGTCTCTTTGCCCTTATGTTTCTTGACACCTCTATCAACATGGCCATGCAGCCGTTCAAGATGATGGTAGGCGACATGGTAAACGAAAAACAAAAAGGCTTGGCCTATTCCATTCAGAGCTTCCTTTGCAATGCAGGAAGCCTCGTCGGCTATTTATTTCCTTTCTTTTTCGCTTGGATAGGAATCCAAAATACAGCCTCCTTGGGAGTTATTCCCGATTCTGTTATCTATTCTTTCTACATCGGAGCCGCTATCCTGATCCTATGCGTCATCTACACTTCAGTCAAGGTTAAGGAAATGCCTCCTAAGGAATATGCAGAATACCATGGTATCAGTGAAAAAGAAGAGAAGACAAACATGCTGAAACTTTTAATTAAAGCTCCCAAAACCTTCTGGACAGTTGGGCTGGTACAATTTTTCTGTTGGTTTGCTTTCATGTTCATGTGGACCTATACGAACGGTAGTATCGCAGCCAATGTTTTCGATGCTCCTACTGTAGAAAATGTAGTAAACGGTGTAAAGAAAGTATTACTCGACACAACGAGTCAGGAATATCAGGAAGCAGCTAACTGGGTCGGCGTGCTCTTTGCTGTCCAAGCCATTGGTTCTGTTCTATGGGCTATCTGCATTCCTCTGTTCAAGAATCGCCGATTGGTATATTCACTCAGCCTCGTATTAGGTGGAATTGGATTTATTTCTACTTACTTCATCCACAGCCAGTACACTCTGTTTTTCTCATTTATCCTGATAGGTTGCGCATGGGCGGCCATGCTAGCTCTTCCCTTTACAATTCTCACCAATTCATTAAGTGGTAGTCATATGGGTACCTATTTAGGGCTTTTCAATGGAACCATTTGCATTCCACAGATTGTGGCAGCCGCCTTGGGTGGTACGATTTTAGCCTTATTTACCCCCGAAGGTTGCCTGCCCCCCGAAATCAATATGCTTGTCACAGCTGGCATCATGTTGATAATCGGTGCAGCATTTGTCTACATTATCAAAGAAGGAAAGTCTGAATAAAGAAGAGGATACTTCCCTAGATTTTCTTATCAAAATATCACAGTCAGGAATTTCTTTTCTGAAATTCCTGACTGTGATATTCTTTTATCGACATAAATGTTTAACTTTACGGCGCAACCATAGAATACAGCACCATGAAAAAATACCTGAAAACAGATGAATGGAATATCATTGAAGATGAATTTCATGCAGATGACCTCCGAATGTCCGAAAGTATATTTAGTTTGGGAAATGGGCGATTCGGACAACGAGGTAACTTCGAGGAACCTTACAGTAGTGACAGCTATCAGGGCTCGTTCGTCGCAGGCATTCCCTTTCTTGACAAAACCCGTGTGGCTTGGTGGAAAAACGGATTTCCCCATTATTTTACACGCATTCCCAATGCCGCTAACTGGAGCAGCATACACTTACGTCTAATCGATGAAGAATTAGATCTGGCACAATGGGATGTAAATAGCTTCAATCGAAGACTTGACATGTATAATGGCATTTCCTACCGAGATGTCAAAGTAACTTCTCCCCGAGGAAACTGCTTACACTTACATGCAGAACATTTAGTCAACATGGCCTACCCAGATCTTTGCTTAATCCGTTACAGTGTCACTTCACAAAACTATACCGGCAAACTATCTCTCCTTCCACTACTTGAAGCCAATCTGAACGACCATTCAGAATACACGGAAGAAAAAATATGGAATATACTAGACTCGGGAGTGATACAGGACTGCGCCTATTTGTGGACACAAACTCGAAGGGAAGATTCACAAGTCTGCTATGCCATGACCTATCATTTTTACAAAAACAATAAAGAGACCAGCCTTAATCCTATACGCATCGAAAAAGGGAAACAAACAGGATTCAGTCTAGGAACCGACGTAAAACCTGGAGACACTGTGACGTTGTTGAAATATGTCATTGTAGCTTCATCTCTCTATTATGAAAGGCAACATTTAGTAGAAACTTCCACCTGCATGGCTCGTAAAGCTAAAAGTGACGGATGGGAAGCACTTACAAAAGCACATCAGCAAGCATGGCATAAAATTTGGGATGAAACAGATGTCGTCATTCAAGGTGATCCAGAAGCACAACAAGGCATACGATACAACATTTTCCAACTTTACCAAACTTACCGAGGAGACGATCCGCGTCTGAATATTGCCCCCAAAGGTTTCACCGGTGAAAAATACGGAGGAAACACTTATTGGAATACCGAACTCTGCTGTGTCCCTTTTTTCTTGCTGGCTACGCCCCGAAGCATTGTAAAGAACTTACTGATGTATCGCTATAACCAACTACCTAAAGCAATTGAAAACGCCCATAAACTGGGATTTAAAGATGGAGCAGCACTTTTTCCTCAGGTAACCAATAACGGAGAAGAATGCCATAGTGAATGGGAAATTACTTTTGAAGAAATACACCGTAACAATATCATTGTTTATGCCATTCTACAATATGCAGCCATTACAGGATCCAACGAGTATATTTTAAAATATGGTCTGGAAGTAATGATAGCAATTTGCCGATTTTGGAGCCAAAGAGTCACATTCTCAAAGCCCAAACAACAATATGTCATTCTAGGAGTAACAGGCCCAGACGAATATCAAAACAATGTAGACAACAACTGGTATACCAATCTTTCTTGTGCCAGCAGCCTTAAAATGACACTATATTATTTAGATTTGGCTGCACAAAAATATCCAGAAGATTATACACGTATATGCAATCTTACCCACCTTGACTACGAAACTGAAACACCTCTTTGGCATAACATAGCCGAACAGATGTACTTACCAGAAGATAAAAACTTGGGCATTTTCGTACAAAATGATGGTTTCATGGACAAAACATTACAAAGTACAGAAGCCATCCCAGCAGATGAACGGCCAATCAACCAACATTGGTCATGGGATCGTATACTACGTTCCTGTTATATTAAACAAAGTGATGTTTTACTGGGACTTTACTTATACTATCACAAATTTGATATAGAAACGATACGGCGTAATTTCAACTTCTATGAACCCATGACAGTACATGAGTCCTCACTTTCACCGCATATTCATGCGATACTTGCCGCACGTATTGGTGAAACAGAAAAAGCATATCAACTTTTTCTGCACGCTACCCGCCTAGATCTAGACGATTACAATAATGAAACGGCTGAAGGTCTACATATCACAAGCATGCCTGGTTCATGGCTCGCTATTGCCAAAGGATTCGGCGGAATGCAAACACAAAAAGGGAAATTGAAATTCGCACCAACTCTCCCTAATCAATGGAAGAAATATATATTTAAAACCAATTATCAAGGAAGAAAATTGCAGATAGAAATCGATCAGGAAATAAAAATTACTTTACTTTCTGGCCCTACTATAAAAATAACAGTCTACGAGGAAGAATACGAATTGGAAATAGGAAATACATTGCATATTCCCCGCATCCAATAATAACTTATTCTACCAATAAAAATAGAGGTGTGTCCAACTGTCTTCTTTCGAATTCACTCGACACACCTCTACATTTATATATTAATATCTAAAGATACACTTCCTTACTTTATAAGCATTACTCTTATCCTAAGAAAGAGATGAGCACACCGGCAGCCACGGCCGAACCGATGACACCCGAGATGTTGCTGGACATACAGTAGTTCAGCACGTGGTTCTTCGGGTCGTACTTCGTGGCAATCTCGTTGCACACGCGGCTTGCCATAGGCACGGCGCTCAAGCCCGTCGCACCGATCAGCGGATTGATCTTCTTCTTCGAGAAGAGGTTCACCAGCTTCACGAACAGGATACCGCCCGAGATGGACAGGGCAAAGGCCAGGAAACCTCCGGCTACGATGCCGATGGTCGTCCAGTTCAGGAAAGCCTCGCTCGTCATCGTGGCGCCCACACTGAGGCCCAGGAAGATGGTGGCGGCGTTCATGATGCTGTTGGCGGCGGCGTCGAACAGGCGGCTCGTGTCCGAACCGATTTCCTTGATGAGGTTACCGAACATCAGCATACCGATCAGAGGCACGGCCGTAGGCACAAACAGAGCCACGATGGTCGTCACGGCTATCGGGAAGATAATCTTCAATACGCGCAGGTTCTTGATTTCGGTCTTCGACGGGTAGAGCTTCTCCTGCTCCTTCATGTTGATCATCAGCTCCTTCTTGGTGCAGAGCAGCTTCACAACCAGCGGGATGATGACCGGCACCAGAGCCATGTACGAGTAGGCCGCGATGGCGATGGGGCCCAGCAGGTGGGGAGCCAGCTTGATGGTGGTGAAGATGGCCGTCGGGCCGTCGGCACCGCCGATGATACCCAAGGCGGCGGCTTCCTTAGGTGTGAAGCCCATCAGCACGGCGCAGAGCAGCACCGTAAAGATACCCAGCTGGGCGGCCGCGCCGAAGATGGACAGGCGCAGGTTGCGGAGCATGGGGCCGAAGTCGGTCAGCGCACCCACACCCATGAAGATGACGGGCGGCAGGAAACCGGTCTTGATCAGCATGTAGTAGATGAAGTTCATCAGTCCCAGCTCGTGGGCAATCTCGTGCAGAGGCATTTCCCAGATGTTCTTCATCACCCCGTTCACCATTACCATACCATTCTCGTCGGCCTGGATGACGCCCATTTCGCCGCCCGGAAAGTTGGCGATGAGCACACCGAAGGCGATGGGCACCAGCAGCAACGGCTCGTAGTGCTTCTTGATGCCCAGGTAGAGCAGGATGAAGGCAATGGCATACATCACGAGGAACGACGGGTCGGCAATGATGTTGTTGAACGCCGTCATGTCATAGAGTTTTCCAAATATATCTTCCATTATCCTATCTTCATTAATACGTCGTCTTCTGATACTGAGTCACCCGGATTCTGGCAGATGGCGGTCACGGTGCCCTCCACGTCGCTACGGATGGCGTTGTAGGTCTTCATGGCCTCGATGTAGCACAGCAGGTCGCCCTTCTTCACGCGGTCGCCCACCTTGAGCGGTGTCTCCTGCGTGTTCTTGGTCAGGAAGAACTTGCCTTCCAGCGGAGCCACCACCGGCTCGCCTTCGCCCGAGGGAGCCACCTTCTCGGTAGCCGATGCGGGCAGGTCGATGTCGCCGTAGGCCACCGTCACGCGATAGGACTGTCCGTCCACCTGCACGGTCAGGGTCTTGGGCTTGGCGTCGTCGGCCGGAGCGTTGTTCTGCTCGGCGCGGCGCTTCTCCACATCGGCCAGGAAGTCTTCCTTGGCCTTACCGCTCTTGTAGGCCTCGTACTGGGCGGGGTGCATGGCATATTCGAAGAGTTCTTCGTCGTCCTCGCCCGTATCCCATTTCTTCTCCTTCATCATCTTGCGGTACTTGTCCAGGCAGTCGGGATAGTTGTCCTGCGGGTTGCCGGTGAAGAACTTGCGTCCCTCGCGTTCGGCCTTCTCCACGATTTCGGGAGCCAGCTCGCCCGGCAGCTTTCCGGCCTTGCCCAGAATCATGTCCCAGATGTCGTCGGCAATCATGCCCCAGCGCTCCTTGCCCTTCTCCATGGCGATGACGTTCATCATGGCCAGGTTCTTGACGTACTGGCTGAAGGGAGTCACCAAGGGAGGATAACCCACGCGCGGCCATACGTAAGCCACTTCGTTGAAGAGCTTGATGAGCAGCTCGTCCTGCTTCATGAAGGGCAGGTTGTGCTTGGCCTTGTATTTGTTGATGCTTTCGAGGTTCGTCTCCAGGTCGGCCATCAGCGAGCCCATCATGCCGCCCGGCAGACCCGGACCGATGAGCAGGGAGTTCATCAGACGGTTACGCGGCGAGATGTACAGGCCCAGGAAGTCGTCCATGAACTCCTGGATGAGGGCGCGCACCTTCATGTAGGCCTCCATGTTGATTTCGGGCACCTGATAGCCGGCGTCCTTCAGCATGGCCTGCACGCTGAGCAGGTCGGCGTGACCCGTACCCCACGACAACGGCTCCATGCCCACGTCGATGTAGTCGCATCCGGCTTCACAGACGGCCAGGATGCTGGCCATGTTGAAGCCGGGGCCCGCATGGCTGTGGTACTGGATGGGGATGTCCTTGATCTGCTTGATGCCGGCCACAATCTTGCCCAGCGTCACGGGGCGTCCGATGCCCGCCATGTCCTTGATGCAGATTTCGTCGGCACCGGCCTCGATGAGCTGCTTGGCCATGTTGACGTAGTATTCCACCGTGTGTATGGGCGAGTGGGTGATGCAGAGCGAGCATTGCGAAATCATGCCGGCCTCGTGGGCGTAGCCGATGGAGGGGATGATGTTGCGCACGTCGTTCAATCCGCAGAAGGTACGGGTGATGTCAGTGCCCTGCGCCTTCTTTACCTTATAGAAGAGCTTGCGCACGTCGGCAGGCACGGGGCTCATGCGGAGGCCGTTCAGCGCACGGTCCAGCATGTGTGTCTGTATGCCGGCTTCATGGAAAGGTTTCGTCCAGGCACGCACGGCCTTATTCGGGTTTTCTCCAAAAAGCAGATTCACTTGTTCGAAGCCGCCGCCGTTGGTTTCCACGCGGGCAAAACAGCCCATCTCCACAATGGCGGGAGCCACCTTCACCAGCTGGTCAACACGGGGAACATACTTACCGGCACTCTGCCACATGTCCCTGAAGACCAAGCTGAACTTAATTTCTCTTTTCATCGTTGATTCTATTCTGTAAAAATATGAATAATGTGTTTTTTATCTCAGTTTCTCCACCTTCGTCACCTTGCCTTTGTCGTGTGTCACTACGGCAACCGCGGCACTGATGGCCGCCATGATGTTGGCCGGTATCGGAGCGGGACCTTCCTTCTTGGCAGCCGCCGCCTCTTCGGGCGCATACTTGTTGACAAGCGCTATCATCGCCTTGCCTAAATAGATGACAATCAGCAGGATGGCAAACACGGTAGCCATGCCCACCACCATCAGCAGAAGTGCAATATTTAAATTTTCCATATCAATAATTTATAATCAATTACTTACATTCTGTAAAAAATTGCCCGAAATTACCAATAATTACTTATAGTATAAAGAAATATTGTAATAAAAGATGCTAAATAATAAGACAGAGAATAAACAAAAAGTTCACAATTCCATCAATTTACATCTTTTCACAAAACAAGCAATTATCATAAAAAAATCACAGAAAGGAATATGGCTACAATTAAAATGAAAAATCTTCGCAAGAAAAATGGATTTTATACAGAAGTGAGCACAGCCTGCCATTGGGGAGGGGGCGGGCACAAAAAACAAAGTCCCCCGTAACAGGAACGTTACGGAGGACTTCTCAAGAAAAACGGCGGCGACCTACTCTCCCACTGTTACGCAGTACCATCGGCGTGAC
>OBAR01000252.1_pt1 | contig 77198 bp, 85 predicted proteins | sample 1517911 | NCBI WGS metagenome assembly OBAR01 (sample SAMN04571709, study PRJEB22368) | human gut metagenome | biome: human gut; material: stool | host: Homo sapiens | place: Luxembourg | collected 2012-10-26
CATATGCCGTTACTGGGGGATTTCTTCCATAGTGAAGGCTTCGATAATGTCGCCTGCCCCATGAAACGGGGTTTCATGGGGACCCCGGATATGACCCTCTTTGGCGGAAGTGAATTCCGCCAAAGCAAGGTTTTGCTTCGCAAAACACTTGGACGCACTTGCGTGCGGGCGCAGCGGCGCTGCGCAGGAAGGCGACCGGACCGGTTTGCGTTCCGGGGCGGCATATGCCGTTACTGGGGGATTTCTTCCATAGTGAAGGCTTCGATAATGTCGCCTTCCTTGATATCGTTGAACTTCTCGATGGACAGGCCGCACTCGTAGCCTGCGGCCACCTCCTTGACGGAGTCCTTGAACCGCTGCAGGGAGGCCAGAACGCCCTCGTGGATGACGATGCCGTCCCGGACCAGGCGGACCTGGCAGTCCTTCCGCTGGAGCTTGCCGTCCTGCACGTAGCAGCCGGCCACGGTGCCCACGCCGGAGACCTTGTAGGTCTGGCGGACCTCCGCATGGCCCAGCAGAGCCTCCCGGAACTTGGGGGCCAGCATGCCCTTCATGGCGGACTCAATCTCGTTGATGGCGTCATAGATCACGCGGTACATCCGCATGTCCACATGGGCGCGGGCGGCGGAATCCCGGGCGGCGTTGTCGGGGCGGACGTTGAAGCCCACGATGATGGCCTGAGACGTGGAGGCCAGCATCACGTCGGACTCGTTGATGGCGCCCACGCCGCCGTGGATGACCCGGACCCGGACCTCGTCGTTGCTGAGCTTCTCCAGAGAGGCCTTCACGGCCTCCACAGAGCCCTGAACGTCGGCCTTGACGATGATGTTCAGATTCTTCATCTCACCGGCCTGGATCTGGCTGAACAGATCCTCCAGAGAGACCTTGGTGACAGGGGCGTTGGCCTTGGCCTTTTCCTCGGCCTTGCGCTGCTCCACCAGCTCACGGGCCAGCTTTTCGTCGGCCACGGCGTTGAAGGTGGCGCCGGCGGAGGGCGTCTCAGACAGGCCGGTGATCTCCACAGGCACGGAGGGACCGGCGGAGGTCAGCTTCTGGCCCTTGTCGCCCACCATGGCCCGGACGCGGCCCACGGCAGTACCGGCGATGATGATGTCGCCCTGCTTCAGGGTGCCGTTCTGCACCAGCAGGGTGGCCACGGGGCCCCGGCCCTTGTCCAGCCGGGCCTCGATAACGGTGCCCTGGGCGGCGCGGTTGGGGTTGGCCTTCAGCTCGCCCACCTCGGCGGTAAGGGTCAGCATCTCCAGCAGGTTGTCCACGCCCATGCCGGTCTTGGCGGAGATGGGGCAGACAATGGTGTCGCCGCCCCACTCCTCGCACACCAGGCCGTATTCGGTGAGCTGCTGCTTGATGCGCTCGGGGTTGGCCTCGGGCTTATCCATCTTGTTGATGGCCACGATGATGGGGATCCCGGCGGCCTTGGCGTGGTTGATGGACTCCACGGTCTGGGGCATGATGCCGTCCTCGGCGGCCACCACCAGGATGGCGATATCCGTGACCATGGCGCCCCGGGCGCGCATGGAGGTGAAGGCCTCGTGGCCGGGGGTGTCCAGGAAGGTGATGGGCTTGCCGTTGATCTGCACCTGATAGGCGCCGATATGCTGGGTGATGCCGCCGGCCTCGCCGCTGGCCACATGGGCGTTGCGGATATAGTCCAGCAGGCTGGTCTTGCCGTGGTCCACGTGACCCATGACCACCACCACGGGGGCACGGGGCACCAGGTCCTTGTCCTCGTCCTTGTGGTCATCGATGAGCTTTTCCTCGATGGTGACCACCACTTCCTTCTCCACCTTGCAGCCCATCTCCTCGGCGATGATGGCGGCGGTGTCGAAGTCGATGATCTGGCTCAGGGAGGCCATGACACCGTTCTTCATCAGGCACTTGACCACCTCTGCGCCGGTTTTCTTCATGCGGCTGGCCAGCTCGCCCACGCTGATCTCATCGGGGATCTGCACGGTGACGGGGGTCTTTTTGATGACCTCCAGCCGCAGGCGGCGCAGCCGGTCGGCCTCCTCCTGCTTGCTCTTGTTGCTCTGGGGGCCGCTGCGGCGGCCCGACTTGCTGCGGATCTTCTCCTTGCCCTGGGTCTGGCGCTGGTCCCGGCGGCTGTTGCCGGTGCGGGCGTCGGCCATATCCTGGAGCTTCTCGTCGTACTTGTCCATGTTCACGGCCGTGGCCTTGCGGGTGTCCACCACCTTGGTCTGGGGCACGCGGCTGACGGGCTTCTTCTCCGGCTGGGGTTTCTTTTCCGGCTGGGGCTTCTTGCCGGCGGGCTGCTGCTTGGCGGCGGGCTCCGCCTTCTTCTCGGCAGGCTTGGCGGCATCGGCGTAAATCGCCTGGATGCCGGAAACCTGGTTGTGCTGGGTCAGACTCTCAAAGATCAGAGACAGCTCCCGATCTCCCAAAACCTGCATATGGTTTTTGGGCGTCTCGGCATACTTGGTCAGAATCTCCGTGATCTGCTTAGTGGGGACGCCGAAGTCCTTCGCCACCTCATGCACTCTGTATTTGTTACCTACGCTACCCAAATAGAGCCACCTCCATCTTTGTGATTCGATTCCTTACTTGCTTTTTTTCGGGGACCCCTTGCCCTTATGCACCGGGCGGGAGCCCGCGAAACGGGGCCGTTCCCCCTGGGGACGCTGCCCGGGCCGCCGGGGACGGCGGGCGGACTTTTCCGGCTTCTGCGGCGCTTGGGGCGCAGGGGCCGCTTGAACCGGGGCGGCTTTTTTCTTGCCCCGGCGCAGATTCTTTTCATGCTGGGCCTGCTCCGCCCGGCGCTGGGCCGCGCGAAGGGCCTTTACCTCCAGCCGCTGGGCCGCCGGGGCGTATCGCTCCGGGTCCAGCGCCGCCAGCTTTTTGACGATGGCCTCGGCAAAGCCGATGTCCGTTATGGCCGCCATGGCGCAGCTGGTGCGGCCCAGGGCACGGCCCAGCCGGTCCTTGTCAAAGGGCACCGTCAGGCACAGGCACGCCCCGGTCTGGCCGAAGGACATGGCCCGGCGCACAGACCCGGCGGCGGCGTCCTGGGCCACCAGGATGACCCGGGCGTCCTTGGCCCGGGCGGCGGAGCCCACCGGCTCCTCGCCGATGGCCACCTGACCGGCCTTTTTGGCCAGGCCGATCATGGATAAAATGTGTTCTGTCATGCTTCCGTTTCCATCTGGCGCTCCAGCGCCTCATAAACCTCGTCGGGGATGCTGACCTCCAGCATCCGGTCCAGCGCCCGGGATTTCCGGGCCTTCTTCAGGCACTGCGGATCGCGGCACACATAGGCGCCCCGGCCGGACTTCTTGCCGGTGGCGTCCAGCACCAGCTGGCCCTCCGGCGTGCGGACCACCCGCAGCAGGTCCTTTTTGTCCCGCTTTTCCCGGCAGCCCACGCACATGCGCTGTGGAATCTTCCGCGGCTTCTGCATGATGGTCCTCCTTTCCTGTATCGCTTACTCCCCCGTATAGGAAGCGGGCTTGATGTCGATCTTGTACCCGGTGAGACGGGCGGCCAGGCGGGCGTTCTGCCCCTCCTTGCCGATGGCCAGGCTCAGCTGGTCGTCGGGGACGATGACCCGGCAGAGCTTGCCCTCGTCGGACAGGCGCACCTCCACCACGTCGGCGGGAGCCAGGGCGGCGGCGATGTATTCGGCGGGGTCGTCGGAATACTTGATGATGTCGATCTTCTCGCCCCGCAGCTCGTTGACCACGGCGGCCACCCGCTGGCCCTTGGGGCCCACGCAGGCGCCGATGGGGTCCACATTCTCGTCGGAGGACCACACAGCCATCTTGGTGCGGCTGCCGGCCTCCCGGGCGATGGAGCGGATCTCCACGGTGCCGTCGTAGATCTCGGGGACCTCCAGCTCGAACAGGCGCTTCACAAGGCCCGGATGGGTCCGGGACACCATCACCTGGGGACCCCGGGTGGTGCGGCGGACCTCCACCAGGTAAACCTTCACCAGCTGCCCCTCGGTAAGCTCCTCGCCGGGGACCTGCTCGTTGGAGCCCATAAGGCCCTCGGTGGCCTCGTTGCCGGAGCCGATGCGCAGATGCACGGTGCCCCGGGGGTCGATGCGGTGGACGGTGCCGGTGAGGATCTCGTGCTCCTTGGAGCCCCACTCGTCATAGATCATGCCGTGCTCGGCCTCCCGCAGGCCCTGGATGATGACCTGCTTGCCGTTTCCGGCGGCGATGCGGCCGAACTCCACGTTCTTCACGGGGATGTTCACCACGCCGCCCAGCTGATACTTGGCGGACATGGCCCGGGCGTCCTCCAGAGAGATCTGGGAGCCTGGGTTTTCCACCGTCTCCACGATCTCCTTCTGGACGTACATCCGCAGGTCCTTCTTCTCCTCGTTGACATCCACGATGACGTTCTCCACGCCCTCGTGGTCCTTCTTATAGGCGGCGGTCAGGGCCTGGATGATCTTGCCCATCATGAAGTCCTGGGGAATGCCGCGTTCCTTTTCCAGCAATTCCAGCGCGGCAAAGATTTCTTCGCATTTCATGGTATTTCTCCTATTCTATACTGTATCGTCAGAATTCCACACGCAGACGGACCAGGGCCAGCTCCGGCTTCTCGAACCGCAGAGGCTCCGCCCCGCCCATATCCAGCAGCACGGCCCCGTTGTCGTACCCCGCCAGCACACCGGCAAACTCCTTGCGCCCGTCCTTGGGCTTGTAGGTTTTCACCAGCACCGGGGAGCCCAGGAACCTTTCAAAGTCCGAGGGGCGCTTCAGGGGGCGCTCGGCCCCGGCGGAGGACACCTCAAAGGTATAGCTGCCCTCGATGGGGTCCGCCTGGTCCAGCAGGTCGCTGACCTTGCGGCTGACGGCCTCGCAGTCCAGAATGTCCACGCCGCCGTCCTTGTCCAGATACAGCCGCAGATACCACTGACCGGCCTCCCGGACGTATTCCACGTCCCACAGGGTGCAGCCCTGCTCCGCCACGGCGGGCGCGGCCAGTTCCGCCACCAGCTCCGTTACCTTTTTCATGCCGGACCTCCTGTCTTTTCCGGAATTTTTAAGGGGGCAAATTTGCCCAAGAAAAAGAGCGGACAAACCGTCCACTCTCCGTCAACACTTCCTTACTACGCAGTAGTTTACCACAAAAACACTCCCAGCGCAAGAGTTTTTTCCCGGAAAATGGCGGGATTTTCCGGGGGTTTTATGCCGAACGGGGCCGAACAGGCGGAATCCCGTCTGTCCGGCCCCGGGAGCAGAGAAAAACTCCGTCACGGCTGATCGAAAAATGCTTCCGCCCCGCACTTCTGGCAGTAATCCTTGCCGGAAGGGTTCATGTGGTCGCAGAACATGCATTTCCAGCTGCCGTCCGGCCGCCGTTTGGTTTTAGGCTGGCCCTCGCCGCTGCAATCCGATTCCGGTTCCGGCTCCGTATGGGACTCTGCGGGCTGCTGGGGCTTCCGTCCTCCCTTTTTGCCGCCCTGGCTGCGGGCCTCCAGGTCCGATACCTTGTCGATGAGTTCACCGTAGCCGTACAGCAGAAGATATTGCAGCCTGGCATTGGAATAGACCCAGATGATGACGATGATGCCCGCAATGATCGCAGGCGCCACCATATCCTCATTGTTGGATCCCACGGCGGCAACCGCCGCTATGACCAGAACGGCCATCAGCAAAGTCCGGCGGATGACTAAGAAGCGGACACGCCGAATACACAGGTTTTTTCAGCTTTTGTTCATCCGCTGGCCGATGGTGCTGCCGCCGGACTGGTGCATGGTTTTCAGGATTTCCGCGATCTGGCCGGCGGCCTCGGACACCTGGCGGCCAAACTCCGCCGAGGACATGCGCATGGCCCCGGTGCGCACCGCCGACAGCTGGATCAGCCCGTCGGAGGTCACCACCCGGACGCGGTCGTTTTTCCCTACCTGCTGCAAAAACCGCTCGATGTACATATCGCCGGTTTCCCGCTCCCGGGTGTATACCACATGGATGCCCCGGTAGTCGAACTTCTCCCCGGTATTGCCGGGGACCTTGTACCCGTCGAACACCAGCACCACCCGGGTGTGGGTGAAGGCGGCCCAGCCGCACAGGGTGTCCATCAGCCGCTCCCGGGCGGCGGACAGGTCCCGGTCCGCCAGGGCGTGGAGCTCCTCCCAGTCGAAGATCACGTTATAGCCGTCCACCACATAGCAGCGCTGGCCGATCTCCCGCAGGCCGGTATCGGCAGGGGCTTCCCGCTTCTCCGGCGCACGGTACAGGGGACGGCGCACGGGGCCGAACTCCCGGGTCATGATGGCCTCCAGCTCCGCATCGTCCAGGCGGATGCACCGGCGGCGCACCGGCGCGTCCTCCCGGGGCTTTTCCAGACAGCTGGGCAGGTGCATATACTCCGGCACCTTGTCCCACTTCACGGTGAAGCCGCCGCCGTGGGCGCAGAACACGGAGTCCGGCGTGTTGTCCGGGTCGGCCTCCGGGTCATAGTCCGCTGCCGCGATCACGGCGTCGGGGTTATGACAGGGGCCGTAGCCCGCCGGCTCCAGGGACAGGCGGCCCCGGCCCCCGGTATAGGACGCCACCTCCTGGGCATAGTCGTCAAACTCCGTCACCGGCACCCGGCCCCGCAGCAAGGTCAGGTCTCCGGACTCCTCCGGGGTGTCGAAGCTGCCGCTGCGCAGGCGCACATCGTTGATGGCCCGGCCCAGCTGCTCCGGCGGCACCTCCAGCCGGAAGGCGTAATACGGCTCCAGCAGGCGGCTTTTAGCCTGCATCAGCCCCTGGCGCACCGCCCGATAGGTGGCCTGGCGGAAGTCGCCCCCCTCGGTGTGCTTCACATGGGCCCGGCCGGACATCAGGGTGATTTTCACATCCGTGATGGCGGAGCCGGTGAGGACTCCCAGGTGGGTCTTTTCCTGCAAATGAGTCATAATCAGCCGCTGCCAGTTCCGGTCCAGCTGGTCCTCGCTGCACCGGGTGGCCGTCACCACGCCGCTGCCCTGGGGCAGGGGCTCCAGCAGCAGATGCACCTCCGCATAGTGCCGCAGGGGCTCAAAGTGGCCCACGCCCTCCACGGGGCCGTCGATGGTCTCCTTATACAAAACCCGGCCCCGGTCCAGGTCGATCTCCACGCCGAAGCGCTCGGACACCAGGCTTTTGAGAATTTCCGCCTGGATGCGGCCCATCAGGGACACATGAATTTCCCCTCCGTGGGAGGTGAAGCGCAGCTGGGGGTCCTCCTCCTCCAGCTGGCGCAGCTGGGGCAGCAGGGTGCGGCTGTCGCAGTCCGGCGGCAGGGCCACCCGATAGCGCATCACCGGCTCCAGCACCGGCCGGATGCCGGATTCCTCCGCCCCCAGGCCCTGGCCGCCGCAGGTGGCCGTCAGTCCCTGGACGGCGCACACGCCTCCGGCGGGGACCTGGTCCACCGCCCGGAACCGGCCGCCGCTGTAAAGGCGCAGCTGGGCGGCCTTCTCCTGGTGCCCGGCATAGGGCACGGCGTCCCGGACCCGCAGGGTCCCGCCGGTGACCTTCAGGTGGGTCAGGCGCTTGCCCTGGGGGTCGTGGCTGATCTTGAACACCCGGGCGGAGAAGGTCTCCGGATACACCGGCGGCTCCACATACCGGGCCAGCCCCTCCAGAAATTCGTCGATGCCCTCCAGCTTCAGCCCGGAGCCGAACCAGCAGGGAAAAACCAGCCGCCGCCCCACCAGCTGCCGCACCAGGGCATCGGGGACCTCCCCGCCGTCCAGATACGCCTCCAGGGCATCCTCCCGGCAGGTGGCCAGCTGCTCCATGCGCCGCTCCCGGTCCGCGGGGGTGAAGTCCACGCAGCCCTCCCCCAGCTCGTGGCGCAGATGCTCCATCATCTGCTCCCGGCCGCAGCGGCCGAAGTCCATTTTCGTCACGAAGAGAAACGTGGGGATCCGATACAGCTCCAGCAGCCGCCACAGGGTGCGGGTGTGGGCCTGGACGCCGTCGGCGCCGCTGATCACCAGAATGGCATAGTCCAGCACCGACAGGGTCCGCTCCATCTCGGCGGAAAAGTCCACATGGCCCGGGGTGTCCAGCAGCGTCACCTCCAGATCCCCGACAGGCAGCTCCGCCTGGCTGGAAAAGATGGTGATGCCCCGCTCCCGCTCCAGCAGATGGCTGTCCATGGCGGCGCTGCCATGGTCCACCCGGCCCAGCTTCCGCAGCCGGCCGGTGCGGTAGAGCATGGCCTCGGCCAGGGTGGTTTTGCCCGCGTCCACATGGGCGGTGATGCCGATGACCACCCGGCGGGCCTGGTTGCTGTTTGTATCCATACGCGAAAACCTGCTTTGCTTCGTTTTCCTCTATTATGGCAGATGCGGCGGCGTTGTTCAAGGCCGGATTTTTCCTTGCCCGGCGGGGCAAATCGTGCTATGATGGGAGAAAATTGCCTGTGGGAGGAAGAACGGATGAATCAGAAGGAGCTAAACGAGCTGCGGCGGCGGTTCAAGCCGGACCGCACCGCCATCAGCAAGGTATACGGCTGCTATGTCAGCAGCAGCCGCCAGATCATCTCCTATGTAGACGCCCCCCTGGGGCTGCTGTCCCAGGAGGAGCAGGAGATGTACCTGAATCTGCTGAAAAAGAGTCTGTCCGGCGCCCTGGGCCGGAACCTGATCGACATTGAGTTCTCCACCCGGCAGGTGGCGGACAGCGATGAGCACCGGCTGCTCCAGACCCTGCGGCAGACGGAGCTCCAGGACCCCAATGCCCGGGAAAGCCTGTACCGCCGGATCATCGATGCCATCGACATGGGCGAGAGCAGCTATCTCATCCTCCTGGCCGCCGACACCTACGACGTGCCTCACCGCAGCCGGGACGATCAGGAGGTGCCCGACGGGTCGGACACGGTGTTCCGGTATTTCGTGTGCGCCATCTGCCCGGTGAAGGACCCCACCCTGGCTTTGCAGTACAGCGACCAGGACAAGGAGTTCCGGGGCAGCTCCACCGGACACATTGCTCTGCCCCCGGTCCTGGGGTTCCTGTTCCCGGCCTTTGACGACCGGTCCGCCAATATCTACAACGCCCTGTTTTACAGCAAGGACACTGCTCAGCTGCACCAGGAGGTCATCGACGCGGTATTCTGTATCCAGAATGCCCCCATGTCGCCTCAGGAGCAGCAGAATGTGTTCACCTCCGCTCTGACGGAGACGCTGGAGAAGGATTGCAGCTACGACGTGGTGCAGGCGGTCCATGAGCAGCTGCGGGGCCGCATCCAGGAGCATAAGGACAGCCGGGACCCGGAGCCGCTGACCCTGTCCGTCCGGGAGGTGGGGGACGTGCTCACCGGCAGCGGCGTGCCGGAGGAGAGGGTGGAGGCCTTTCAGGACCAGTGCCGTAGGCAGTACGGTCAGGACGCGGCCCTGAACCCCCGGAACATCATCGAGGCCGGGAAGTTCCAGATCACCACCCCGGAGGTGAAGATCACCGTGCCGCCGGAGTACAGCTATATGGTGGAGGCCCGGATCATCGACGGGCGGCGGTTCATCCTCATCCCCGCCGACGACGGGGTGGAGGTCAACGGCATCGCCGTCACCATCCCCAATCCCCAGGCATGACACACGGCCCCATACGCATAAAAATGCGTATGGGGTTATTTTTTGCATTCTTATTCAAACAACACTTGACATGACCGGGTTGGTGTGATAGTATCTTTATCCGTAATCGCATTTGGTTTTCGATTTTTATTCACTGAAAGGGCATTTATATGACTATGTATACCATTCTCCGACGACGACCATGTATGTGAATCTGACTCTATACAAACAACATACATGAAAGAAACGGAGATATTGATATGAAACATTTTACCAGATTCCTGAGCCTGTTTTTTGCCGCCGCCATGCTGCTGACCATGGCCGCCTGCGGCAGCAAGAATACCGATACCGACACCGATACCAAAACCGGCAGCGAAAAGAAGCAGCTGGTGGTGGCCACCAGCCCGGACTTCCCGCCCTTCGAGTCCCTGGACGGCAGCGACATCGTGGGCATCGAGCCCAAGCTGATGCAGGCCATTGCCGACAAGCTGGGCATGGAGCTGGTGTGGGAGCAGGTGGACTTCGACTCCATCATCCCCGGCATCCAGGCCGGGCGCTATGACGCCGGTGTGGCGGGCATCAGCATCACCGCCGACCGTCTGAAAAACTGCGATTTCAGCGACCCCTATTTCCTGGCCAACCAGGTGATCGTGGTGAATCCCGGCAGCGCCATCCAGAGCAAGGCCGACCTCACCGGTAAGACCATCGCCGTCCAGACCGGCACCACCGCCGAGACCTACTGCCTGGATAACGGGTATGAAATTCTGTCCTTCGCCTCCAACATCGACGCCCAGGCCGCCCTGACCAGCGGCAAGGCCGATGCGTGGGTGGTGGACAACGAGGTGGCCGTGAAGATGGCCGGGGAGCAGAACCTCACCGTGTTGGACGAGGCCATGACCAGCGAGCCTTACGCCCTGGCCTTTGCCAAGGGCAGCGACCTGGTGGACCAGGTGAACCAGGCCCTGAGCCAGCTGCTGCAGGACGGCACTGTGGAGCAGATTTTCCAGGAGTATGACACCGTGTATGTGTCTCCCCTGAGCTGATGGAAGTTTTGCAGAGTATCGGCCAGTTTTTCGCCCGGTGGCTGGCCCAGCTGGAGGCTACCTTTGTGGAGAAGCAGCGTTATCTTCTGCTGGTGGACGGGCTGAAGAACACCCTGATTATCACGGCGGGGGCGTTGGTCATCGGCGTGGTCATCGGGTCATTGGTGGCCATGATCAAGTACTGCGGCCAGGACAGCCGCCTGCTGCGGCCCCTTTGCTGGCTGTGCAGCGTGTATACCACGGTGATCCGGGGCGTCCCGGTGGTGGTGCAGCTGCTGATCTTCTATTTTCTGATTCTCAAATCCTCCGACGGACTGGTGGTGGGCATCGTCACCTTCGGCATCAACTCCGGGGCCTATGTGGCGGAGCTGGTGCGCAGCGGCATCGCCGCCGTGGACCCGGGCCAGATGGAGGCCGGGCGCAGCCTGGGCCTGTCCCGGCTGCAGAGTGCCTGGCACATTGTGCTGCCCCAGGCCATGAAGAACATCCTGCCGGCCATCGGCAACGAGATGATCGCCCTGCTGAAGGAGACCGCCGTGGCGGGCTATGTGGCGGTGCAGGACCTGACCCGGGCCGGGAACCTGATCCGCAACAACACCTATGATTCCTTCAACCCCCTGATGCTGGTGGCCGTGGTGTACCTGGTGCTGGTCATCGGCATGACCCAGCTGCTGGGACTGCTGGAAAGGAGGCTGCGCAGAAGTGATAAGCGTTAAGGACCTGCACAAGAGCTTCGGCGGCGTCACCGTGCTGGACGGCATCTCCACCGACATCGAGAAGGGGGACGTGGTGTGCATCATCGGCCCCTCCGGCAGCGGAAAATCCACCTTTCTGCGGTGCCTGAACCGGCTGGAGACCCCGGACAGCGGGAAAATCCTCCTGGACGGCGTGGACCTGACGGACCCCGCCGCCGACCTGAACCGCCAGCGGATGAAAATGGGCATGGTGTTCCAGCAGTTCAACCTGTTCCCCCACATGACGGTGCTGAAGAACCTGACCCTGGCCCCTATGCTGCTGAAAAAGGAGTCCCAGCAGACGGCGGAGGCCCGGGCCATGGCCCTGCTGGAGCGGGTGGACCTGGCGGACCGGGCAGGGGAGTACCCCTCCCGCCTTTCCGGCGGCCAGAAGCAGCGCATTGCCATCGTCCGGGCCCTGTGCATGGAGCCGGAGGTGCTGCTGTTTGACGAGCCTACTTCCGCCCTGGACCCGGAGATGGTGGGGGAGGTGCTGGACGTGATGAAGGAGCTGGCCCAGAGCGGCATGACCATGGTGGTGGTCACCCACGAGATGGGCTTTGCCCGGGAGGTGGCCAGCCGGGTGCTGTTTATGGACCAGGGGGTCATCATGGAGGAAAACAAGCCCCAGGCCCTGTTCGACAACCCCCAGAGCCCCCGGCTGCAGAGCTTTTTGTCCAAGGTGCTGTGAGCTTTATCAAAAAAGGCTTGCCGCCTGCGGGCGGCAAACTCAGCGAGGCTCTTTTGACAAACTGAAAAGACGGCTGTGCTACAAAAGGCACAGCCGCTTTTTTTACCAGCGCCGCTTTTTCTTTTCCCCCTCCCGGCGCTGGAAGGGCTTGTCGATGAGGATGATATCCTCACCGAATCGCTGGACGCAGTCCCAGGGGATGTAGTAGTCCTCTCCCCGGCCGAACAGGCCGAAGAACCGGCAGGGGCCAAAGACGATCAGGGCCTTGACGGTGCCCTCCGGGATGCATAGCTCCAGGTCCCCCACGCAGCCCAGGCGGCTGCCGTCGCAGATGTTGATGACCTCCTTGCGGCGCAGCTGTGAAAATCGGCACATCATCGTCCCCACCTCAGACCCAGCCTATGCGCCGCCCGGCGCGTCCTATGCCTCAGATCACCGCGTCCACGGGGATCCGCTGGCGGCCCACCTGCACCCAGTATACCCGGACCTGCTGGCTGTCTCCGGCGGCGCAGAAGCCGTAGCGCCCCATTCGGCCCTCCACGGGGATGTCGCCGCCCATGGCCGCCGTGAACCGGCGGATATACCGCACCAGCGCCCCGATGGCGGGCAGGGACATATCGGGCATCAGATAATCGTAAAACTTGTTCATAACGTAACCTCCCACTGGGATTTCTCTTACTGTGCCCTCAGTATACCAGGGTCACTGTCCGAAAAATCGGACTGTGACGGCCGGGTGACAAAACTGTTATACCATCTTTAAGGAATCTTAAAGGTTCCCCCCTTGTTTCTTTAAGTGTTTTTCTTTATACTGGATGTCATAAACCGGGATAGATGAGCCGCATCTCATATCCCGCCGTCCTCCGTTCCGCACTTGACAGAACGGAGGAGATGTAGTACACTTGGTGTATCAATTATCTTGATACACTTGACGCTGTACGCACAGAGAAAGGAAAGCGCCTATGGAGACGTTAAAGACCATCAATTTTATCATAGCGGTTATTTTCTTCGTCTGCTATACCTATCAGTTTTTGTATATCCCGGTGCCTTGGCTGCGGAAGGAGAAGCCCCACGGCCCGGCCAAGGCCAACCGGTACGCCGTTCTGATCTGCGCCCGGAACGAGCAGCGGGTCATCGGCGACCTGATCGCCAGCCTCCGGGGACAGACGTATTCGCAGGGCCTGCTGTCCATTTTCGTCCTGGCGGACAACTGCACCGACGATACAGCCATGGTGGCCCGGGTGGCCGGGGCCAACGTGTATGAGCGGTTCAACCAGGTGCGGGTGGGCAAGGGCTACGCCCTGCAGGAGCTGCTGGAGCATCTGGAGCAGGATTATCCCCGGGGCTTTGACGGATACTTCGTGTTTGACGCGGACAATATTCTGGCTCCCAACTATGTGGAGGCCATGAACCGGACGTTTTCCGACGGACACGAGATCATCACCAGCTTCCGCAACAGCAAGAATTACGGCGACAACTGGATCAGCGCCGGGTATGCTCTGTGGTTCCTGCGGGAGAGCCGGTATCTCAACCACGCCCGGTTCCTGCTGGGCACCAGCTGCGCCGTGTCCGGCACCGGCTTCCTGTTCAGCCGCCGGGTGCTGGAGGAGACGGGCCCTTGGCCCTTCCACCTGCTGACGGAGGATATCCAGTTCTCCGTGGACCAGGTGACCCGGGGCCGTAAGATCGCCTTCTGCCCCGAGGCGGTGCTGTATGACGAGCAGCCCACCACCTTCCGCCAGTCCTGGAACCAGCGGCTGCGGTGGTCCAAGGGGTATTTGCAGGTATTCCGGGGCTACGGCGCCAAGCTGCTGCGGGGCGCGGCCCGGGGGAGCTTCTCCTGCTACGACATGGCGGCGGCCATTATGCCGGCCTTCGTCCTGTCGGCGGCGGCCATCGTGTGCAATGTGACGGCGGCGGTGCTGGGAGCCATTCGGGGGGCGGATCTGACCATTGCCCTGTGGTCTGTGGGGCAGATGCTGCTGAATATGTATCTGACCTTGTTTGTGCTGGGGGCCATCACCACCGTTACCGAGTGGAAGCGCATCCATACCAAGGCGGTGAAAAAGGTCCTGTACACCTTCACCTTCCCGCTGTTTATGTTTACTTATATTCCCATCTCCTTTGCGGCGCTGTTCAGCAAGGGGGAGTGGAAGCCCATCGAGCACCGGGTCAGCGCCGCGTCCCTGCGGGGCCGGGGCCGGGAGGAGCTGCTGCCCTTCTGACGGAGCGGCCTGAGAGAATGGAGAGGCGAACACCATGTACAACATTCTGGTCTGTGACGACGAAAAGGATATCGTATCGGCGCTGAATATTTATCTCAGTGCCGAGGGCTATCGGGTGCTGACGGCCTTTGACGGGCCGGAGGCCCTGCGGCTGCTGGACCGGGAGGAGGTACACCTGGTGCTGCTGGATGTGATGATGCCGGGAATGGACGGCATCACCGCCATGACCCGCCTGCGGCAGAGCCACAATCTGCCGGTGATCCTGCTGACGGCCAAGTCCGAGGACACGGACAAGGTGCTGGGACTGAACATGGGGGCCGACGACTATGTGACCAAGCCCTTTAACCCCGTGGAGCTGCTGGCCCGGGTCCGGTCCCAGCTGCGGCGGTATATGACCCTGGGCGGCGGCCATACGGCCCCCTCCGCCGTGACCATCGGCGGGGTCAGCCTGGACGACAACGCCAAAACCGTCACCGTGGACGGGGACACCGTGAACCTGACGCCTCTGGAATACGACATTCTGCGGCTGCTGATGCAGCATCCGGGGAAGGTGTTCTCGCCCCACGAGATCTATCGCCGGGTGTGGCATGAGGACCCGGCGGCGGACAATCCCGTGGCAGTCCATGTGCGGCACATCCGGGAGAAGATCGAGATCAACCCCGCAGAGCCCCGGTATCTGAAGGTGGTGTGGGGCAAGGGGTACAAAATGGAGGGGGCGGCGCAATGAAAAAGCTGCTGGAAAAGCCGTGGGCCAAGGCCCTGGCCTTTCTGCTGACCCTGCTGCCGGGCACGGCGGCGGTGTATGGCGGCGTCGAGCTGGTATACATATGTGTCTATAACATGCATACGGACAGGCGCCTGGATATGCTGTGGGCCGTGACGGCGGTGTGCGCCGTGGTGGCTGCGGCATCCCTGGTGTTCTCCCTGTCGGCGGCGGGACACTGGCCGGGCCATGAGGGCATCCATCTGACCTGGGTGGAGAAGATCCCGGTGGACCTGTTTGTGCTGGGACTGACCTGCGTGTGGTACATCTATCTGGACGCCGTGTACTATCCATCCGCCACGCTGGGCCTGGCGGTATTTGTGGCGCTGGCGTATCTGTTCGTGCTGGCGTTTACGGCCCGGTGCAAGGCCGGGACCGTGCTCAGCGACCTGCTGGCGCTGCGGCTGCTGCGGCTTTTCAGCCGGGGGGCCGTGTGGACCTGGCGGCACCTGCGGCGTCTGTTTCTGGGCCTGCCTCTGGCGTGGAAAACGGCGGCGGTGCTGCTGGCCGTTATGGCGGCGGACCTGCTGATCTTCGCCTATGGCATGGACGGGGGGCAGGCGGCGCTGTATGTGACGCTGCACCTGGTGCTGCTGGGGGCGGCCATCTGGCAGGTGCTGGCCCTGCGGCAATTGCAGCGGGGAGGCGAGAAGCTGGCGGAGGGGGACTTTTCCCATCCCGTGACCCTGAGCCGGGGGGCGCTGCCGGAGCTGAAGCACCATGCGGAGAACCTGAACTCCGTGCAGGCGGGCATTCAGCGGGCTGTGGAGGAGAAAATGAAGTCCGAGCGGCTGAAAACCCAGCTGATCACCAACGTGTCCCACGATATCAAGACGCCGCTGACGTCCATCGTCAGCTATGTGGACCTGCTGAAAAAGGAGGAGATGCCCTCCGACGCGGCGCGGGAGTATCTGGCGGTGCTGGACCGGCAGTCCCAGCGGCTGCGGAAGCTGACGGAGGACCTGATGGAGGCGTCCAAGGCATCCACGGGGAATATACCGGTATCGCCGGCCCCTACGGACCTGAACGTGCTGCTGAGCCAGGTGTGCGGCGAGTATCAGCAGCGGCTGGAGGACCAGGTGCTGGAGCCGGTGCTGGCTCTGTGCCAGCCGGGGCCGGTGGCCATGGCCGACGGGCGGCTGCTGTGGCGGGTGCTGGACAACCTGATGAGCAACATCTGCAAATACGCCATGCCCGGGACAAGGGTGTATCTGTCCACGGAGGCGGGAGAGGACGGCGTGCGGATGGTGGTGAAGAATATCTCACGCTATCCCCTGAACATCTCCGCCGACGAGCTGACGGAGCGCTTCGTCCGGGGGGACAGCTCCCGCTCCACCGAGGGCAGCGGCCTGGGCCTGTCCATCGCCACCAGTCTCATGTCGCTCCAGGGCGGCGGCTTCCGCCTGACCATCGACGGGGACCTGTTCAAGGTGACCCTGACCCTGCCCGCCGCCGGGGCGGAGGAATAAAAACGCAGCTTGTCAAAAAAAATTTTTTGACAAGACGGTCCAAAAAGGGCTTTGCCCTTTTTGGACCGTCTTTATTTTGTTGCAGGCCGGGGAAAAATCGTGTATGATAGAGGGGAATGACAAAAAAGCGAGGTACTTCCCATGAAGATCATGGCCATAGACTACGGCGACGCCCACACCGGCATCGCCATTTCCGACGCCACCGGGACGCTGGCGGGCTTTTCCACGGTCATCAACAGCCGCCGGCCGGAGGTGGTGGCCCAGGAGATCGCCGCCCTCATCCCCCAGCACGGGGTCGGGGAGCTGGTGCTGGGCTATCCCAAGAACATGGACGGCACCCTGGGCCCCCGGGCGGAGAAGGCCGCCGCCTTCGGCGAGACCTTGAAGGAGCTGACGGGCCTGCCGCTGACCCTTTGGGACGAGCGGCGCACCACCATCGACGCCCACAACATCCTGTTCAATAACGGCCAGAACGCCAAAAAGCGAAAGAAAACCGTGGATGCCGTGGCGGCGGCCCTGATGCTGGAGGGGTATCTCACCCGGAAGCGGCTGGAGGCGGAGCGATGAACGTGCTCATCATCGGCGGCGGCGCGTCGGGCATGGCGGCGGCCCTGACGGCGGCCCGGCAGGGCCATCAGGTGGTGCTGGCGGAGCGGCAGGCCCGGGTGGGCCGGAAGCTGCTGGCCACCGGCAACGGCCGCTGCAACCTCACCAACGAAAACGCCCGGCCGGACCGGTATCACGGAGAGGATCCGGATTTCTGCCGGTTCGCCCTGGAGGAGCCGGAGCTTTCGGCGGCGGGAACGCTGGCCTTTTTCCGGCGCCTGGGCCTGGTCACCGTCACGGAGCCCGGCGGCCGGGTGTACCCTCTGAGCAATGCGGCGGCATCGGTGCTGGATGTGCTGCGGTTCGCCCTGGAGCAGCAGGAGAATATCCGGGTGCGCACCGGCTGCGTCATCCGCCAGCTGAAGCGCCGGGAGGGACAGTTCCTGGCCCGGACGGAGGAGGGCGACACCATCACGGCCCAGCGGTGCATCCTGGCCGCCGGCGGCGCTGCCGGAGGAAAGCTGGGCGGCGGCATGGACGGCTATCAGCTGGCCCGGCAGCTGGGCCACCACCGGACGGCTCTGTATCCCTCCCTGGTGCAGGTGTGCACCGACCCCACCTATCCCCGGGGCCTCAAGGGCGTGAAGGCCCAGGCTGCCCTGACTCTGACCCGGGAGGGTGAGACGCTGACCGCCGGTCAGGGAGAGGTGCTGTTCACGGAATACGGCGTCAGCGGCCCGGCGGTGTTCGACCTGTCCCGCCAGATTTCCACCGGCGGCGACGGCATCGCCCTGCACCTGGATTTTCTGCCCGGGTGGAGCCGGGAGGATACCCTGGCCTGGCTGCATAGCCGGCGGACGGCCCTGTCCCGGCAGGAGGCCGGTGCGCTGCTGACCGGCAGCGTCCATCCCCGGCTGGGACGGGTGCTGTGCAAGGCGGCGGGCATCAACGGCGGCGCGGCGATATCGGAGGTAACGGACCGCCAGCTGGAGGCGCTCTGCCGCCGGGTGCGGGACCTTGCCCTGCCCGTCACCGGCACCTGCGGCTTTGACCAGGCCCAGGTCACCGCCGGCGGCCTGCGCACCGGGGAGTTTGACCCCCGGACCATGGAAAGCCGATTGACGCCGGGATTTTACGCCTGCGGCGAGGTGCTGGACGTGGACGGCGACTGCGGGGGCTTCAACCTGCAGTGGGCCTGGGCCTCGGGCAGGCTGGCAGGCCGCCTTCTGTCAAACACATCACTATAACAGGAATATAGGAGAATTTGCCTATGCAGCGCCAAGCGCTATGGAATAGACTGTACCTGTCCGGCATCGACGGCCGGGCGGCGGACCTGGCCCGGGAAAACGGGCTGGGCCTGGAGATCGCGGCGTTCTGCTATGCCCCCAATCTGGAGGACCCGGCGGTGCTGTCCGCCGTCCGGGCGGATATGGCGGGGCTTCACCGCTTCTGGCTCCACGCCCCCTTTGCCGAGCTGTGCCCCTGCGCCATTGATCCTCTGGTGCGGCAGGTGACGGCCCGGCGGTACCGCCAGGCCATCGCCCTGGCCCGGGACCTGGGCGTCCGGCAGCTGGTGATCCACGGGGGCTTCGTGCCCCAGGTGTACTTTCCGGAGTGGTACGTGGAGCAGTCGGTTCTCTTTTGGCGGGAACTTCTGGCGGAGCTGCCGCCGGATATGACCATCGCCCTGGAAAACGTCATGGAGCCGGAACCCCTGCTGCTGGCGGACATTGCCCGCCAGGTGGACGATCCCCGGCTGGGCCTGTGCCTGGACGTGGGCCATGCCAACACCTTCGTCAGCCGGGTGCCGCCTCTGGAATGGGTGGCCCCCATGGCCCCGTGGCTGCGGCACGTCCACCTGCACAACAACGCAGGGCACAATGACCTCCACGACCCCCTGGGCCAGGGGACCCTGGCTATGGAGCAGGTGCTGGACACCATCCTGGAGTTGTGCCCGGCGGCTACCTTTACATTGGAAAATCAGGACTGCGGCCCGTCTCTCGACTGGCTGCGGCAGCACGGATACGGAGCGAACACATGACAAGGCAAGAATTGACAGCATATATAGAGTCCATTCTCCCGGCAGACCGGGAGGCCATGGACGCCGCCCGGCGGCGGCAGGCGGAGCTGGCCAAGCCTCCGGGCAGTCTGGGGGCGCTGGAGGATATGTCCATCCGGCTGGCGGGGGTCCTGCGGACGGCCCGGCCGGAGGTCCGGCGGTGCCGGGTGACGGTGCTGGCGGCGGACAACGGCGTGGTGGCGGAGGGCGTATCCTGCGCCCCCCAGTCCGTGACGGTGCAGCAGGCGGTGAACATGACCCGGCACAAAACCGGCATGTCCGCCCTGGCGGCGTACTTCGGCGACGACGTGCAGGTGGTGGACGTGGGCATCCGGACGCCGGTGCCCTGCCCCCAGGTGCTGGACCGGAAAATCCGCTTCTCCACCGGCGACATTGCCGCAGAGCCCGCCATGACGGAGCAGGAGGCCCTCCAGGCCCTGTCCGTGGGCCTTGACCTGGCCCACATGGCCAAGGAGGAGGGCATAGACGCCGTGGGCGTGGGGGAAATGGGCATCGGCAACACCACCACCTCCGCCGCGGTGCTGGCGGCGCTGACCGGGGCCTCCGTGGAGGAGGTGGCGGGCCGGGGCGGCGGCCTGACGGATGGGGGCTTCGAGACGAAAAAGCGGGTGCTGCGGCAGGCCCTGGCCCTGCATCATCCGGACCCCGGCGACCCGGTGGCCGTTCTGGCGGCGGTGGGCGGCCTGGACCTGGCCGCCATGACGGGGCTGTTTCTGGGCTGCGCCCATGAGGGGCTGGCGGCGGCGGTGGACGGATACATCTCCATCGTGGCGGCCCTGTGCGCCGTGCGGCTGTGTCCCCGGGTCCGGGACGCGCTGTTTCTGTCCCACGCCTCCTATGAGATCGGGTATCGCCTGGCGGCCCGGGAGCTGGGGCTGGAGCCGTGCCTGCTGCTGGGGATGCGGCTGGGCGAGGGCAGCGGGTGTCCCCTGCTGTTCCGGATATTGCAGGGGGCCTGCGCGGTGCTGGACGGGATGGCCACCTTCCCGGAGGCGGCCATTGAGGACGGATATCTGGCCCCCATCCGGGAGGGGGACGCATTCACGGTGGACAAATCATGAGAATTTTACTTCTTGGCGGCAGCAAAAGCGGAAAGAGTATGCTGGGCCAGCGGCTGACCCGGCAGCTGGCCGATGGCGGGCCCATGATCTACTGGGCCACCCTGGAGCCCCGGGACGGCGAGGACCGGGCCATCGTCCGCCGCCACCTGGCGGAGCGGGACGGCTGGGGCTTCGAGACCCTGGAGCGGGGCCGTGCCCTGCCGGAGGGCCTGGCGCTGGTGCCCCGGGAGGGCGCGGTGCTGTTCGACAGCGTCACGGCGTGCCTTGCCTGCCAGATGTTCTCCGGCCCGCAGCCGGACGCCGCAGCCGCCGCCCGGACGGCCCGGGAGCTGCTGACCGTCAGCCGGCATCCCCGGCACTTCGTGTGCGTATGCGACGAACTGTGGCGGGACGGCGTGACCTATGAGCCGTGGACGGAGCATTATCGCCGGGGGCTGGCGGAGATCTGCCGGGCCCTGGCGGCGGAATTTGACGCGGTGGCGGAGCTGGCGGCGGGCTGCGTCCGGGTATGGAAAGGGGAGCTGCCGGATGCGTGACTGGGTATGCGGATTTTTCATGGCCTGGGGCATGTTCCTGGTCATTCCCTGCCCCAGGAAGATATGGAGCGAAAGCGCCCGGCAGAAAATGCTGGTGTGCATGCCCCTGGTGGGCCTGCTGGCCGGAGGCGTATGGGCCGGGGCGTGGCTTCTGCTGCGGGGCGCGCCGGGGCCGGTGCGGGCGGCGGTGTGTGCCGCCGCGCCGTGGCTGGTCACGGGGTTCATGCACCTGGACGGCTACATGGACGTGTGCGACGCGGTGCTGTCCCGGCGGGACCTGGCCACCCGGCAGCGAATCCTGAAGGACTCCCACTGCGGAGCCTTCGCCGTGATCTGCATGGTGCTGCTGGCCATGGGCCAGTGGAGCCTGTTCCTGGCGGCGGAGGACGTGTCCTGGCTGGGCCTGCTGCTGATCCCGGCGGCCACCCGGGCCTGCGCCGGGCTGGCGGTGCTGGGGCTGCGGCCCATGGGCACCAGCCAGTATGCCGCCATGGGCCCCGCCCGGGGCGGCTATGGGGCGGTGCTGTGGGTGCTGCTGGCTCTGTCCGTGGGCCTTCCCCTGTGGCTGGACGGGAGCTTCGGTCCTCTGGCCGCCGCCGCGGGGTACGGCCTGGCGGTGTGGTACGGCTTCCGGAATCTGGACGGCATGTCCGGGGATATCTCCGGCTTTGCCCTGACCATCGGCGAGCTGTGCGGCTGCGGGGCGGCGATTCTGTGGAGGTGAGAGGATGGACCTGATCATTGGCGGCGCGTACCAGGGAAAGTGTACCTTCGCGGCGGAAAAATACGGCCTGGCGGCGGAGGATATCTGCGACCTGGCGGTAAGCGCCCCCGTTCCCGCCCGGTGCTATGTGCACCTGGAGGCCCTGACCCGGCAGGAGGCCCCGGAGGCGGCCCTTCCCCTGCTGCTGGCGGCGGAGGCGGTGATCTCCCGGGAGATCGGCAGCGGCGTGGTGCCCATAGACGCCGGGGAGCGGGCCTGGCGGGAGCGCCACGGGCGGCTGCTGCGGCAGCTGGCGGAGCAGGCCGGTCATGTATACCGGATATTTTGCGGACTGACGGAGGAATTGAAATGAAGCTGACCCTTTTGCGCCACGGAGAGACCGACGGCAGCCGCCGGGACCTGTACTACGGGGCGGCGGATATCCCCGCCCTGCCGGAATCCCTGGCGGCCCTGCACGAAAACGCAGCGGCCTATCCCCGGGCCAAGCGGTACTATACCAGCGGCCTGCTGCGGACGGAGCAGACGTTGGAGGCCATCTACGGCCCCGTGGCCCATCAGCAGCTGCCGGGGCTGCAGGAGATGAACTTCGGCGATTTCGAGATGAAAAGCTATCAGGAGCTGAAGGACACGGCGGCCTATCAGGCGTGGATCGCCGACGTGGAGCACAACCCCTGCCCCAATGGAGAGAGCGCCCCCCAGGTGCTGGCCCGGAACCGGGCCGCCATGGACCGGGTGCTGGCAGCCGGGGAGGATGCGGTGTGCGTCATTCACGGCGGCGTCACGGCGGGGCTGATGATGACCTGGTTCGGCGGCGGGCGGTACGACTACTCCGTGAAGCCCGGCACCGGGTTCACGGTGACGTTCCGGGACGGAAAGCCCGTGTCCTATGAAAGAGTGCCCGAATAGAGGGGCTGCGGAAGCAAATTCTCCGAAAAAACCGAGATTTTCTTCCGGAAAGACCTTGACGGACACTTGCCCGTGTGATAAAATCAACATTACCTGTGAGTATGGGGCTTTCTTTTTGCGCGCTTTTCGCTTCGGCGCGGGAGAGACGCCCTGTCCGGCAGGGAGGCAGAGAGCGGCCTTCGCCGGCCGCCAATCTAATAAGGAGGTGCCGTTAGATGCGCGTGAAGATCACTTTGAGATGCAACGAGTGCAAGCAGAGAAACTACAACACGATGAAAAACAAGAAGAACAGCCCTGACCGTCTTGAAATGAACAAGTATTGCCCCTTCTGCAGAAAGCATACGGTCCATACCGAGACCAAGTAATTGGAAGGAGATAGCACGATGGCAGAGGAAAAAAAGGTCAAGAAGGACCACGGCAAGTGGTTCCGCGAGATGAGAAGCGAACTGAAGAAGGTCGTCTGGCCTGACGGCAAGACCACCGCCAAGAACACCGGAACGGTGCTGCTGTGCTCTGTTGCAGTGGGCGCCTGCATCTGGATCTTCGACGGCGTGGCGGTGCTGCTGATCAAGACCCTCATCGGCGCGTTCACCGGCTGAGGAAGTGCGGCATGGCTGAAAACGCGAAATGGTATGTGATCCACACCTACTCCGGCTACGAGAACGCCGTGAAGGCGGCCATCGAGAAATCCGTGGTCAACCGCGGCATGTCCGATATGGTCCTCAAGATGGAGATCCCTATGGAGACCGTCACCGAGGTCACCGAGTCCGGCGTCATGAAGGAAGTGGAGCGCAAGGTATTTCCCGGCTACGTCCTCATCAAGATGATCCTGACAGATGACACCTGGCATCTGATCCGCAACATCCGCGGCGTTACCGGCTTCGTGGGCGAGGCCAACAAGGCCATCCCCCTGACGGAGGACGAGGTGGCGGCCCTGGGCGTGGAAAAGCACGAGATCGTGGTGCTGTACAACGTGGGCGACACCGTGAAGATCACGGACGGCCCCCTGGCCAGCTTCACCGGTACCGTGGAGGAGATCGACCCCGAGAAGAACAAGGTTCGGGTGGTGGTCTCCATGTTCGGCAGAGAAACTCCCATCGAGCTGGAGCTCGATCAGGTGGAGGTTCTGCACTGAGGCGCAGCAGTCTCTGCGCGGCAGGCCGGAGCATCCCCTCCGGCGCAAGTGGGAGAGACGGTGTCCGTCTCGCCAAAAGCGGTTTCCGGTATCGACCGGCCGCTACCACATTTTTATGAAGGAGGTGCCTATCCATGGCACAGAAAGTTGTTGGTTATGTAAAGCTGCAGATTCCTGCAGGCAAAGCGACCCCCGCACCCCCTGTCGGCCCCGCTCTGGGCCAGCACGGTGTCAACATTCAGGCATTCACCAAGGAGTTCAACGAGCGCACCAAGAATGACATGGGCCTCATCATCCCCGTGGTCATCACCGTCTACTCCGATCGTTCCTTCAGCTTCATCACCAAGACGCCTCCCGCGGCTGTGCTGATCAAGAAGGAGTGCAACATCGAGTCCGGCTCCGGTGTGCCCAACAAGACCAAGGTGGCCACCATCTCCAAGGCCTCCGTCCAGAAGATCGCCGAGCTGAAGATGCGCGATCTGAACGCCGCTTCCCTGGAAGCAGCCATGAGCATGATCGCCGGCACCGCCCGCTCCATGGGCGTCGTCGTGGGCGAATAAGGAGGGTGTAAGAGATGTTTAGAGGTAAGAAGTATAAAGAAAGCGCCAAGCAGATCGACCGCGGGACCCTGTATGATCCCAAGGAGGGTCTGGAGCTGGTCTGCAAGACCGCATCCGCCAAGTTCGACGAGACCGTCGAACTGCATGTGAAGCTGGGTGTCGACTCCCGCCACGCTGACCAGCAGGTCCGCGGCGCCATCGTCCTGCCCAACGGCACCGGCAAGACCGCCCGCGTCCTGGTGTTCGCCAAGGGCGACAAGGCCGACGCTGCCCGCGAGGCCGGCGCCGACTTCGTCGGTGATATGGATATGGTCGAGAAGATCCAGAAGGAAAACTGGTTCGGCTTCGACGTAGTCGTCGCTTCCCCCGACATGATGGGCGTTGTGGGCCGTCTGGGTAAGCTGCTGGGCCCCAAGGGCCTGATGCCCTCCCCCAAGGCCGGCACCGTCACTCCCGACGTGGCCAAGGCCGTGAAGGAAGTCAAGGCCGGTAAGGTGGAGTATCGTCTGGACAAGACCAACATCATCCACTGCCCCATCGGCAAGGTTTCCTTCGGCGCGGACAAGCTGTATGAGAACTATACCGCTCTGCTGGGCGCCATCATCAAGGCCAAGCCCGCCGCTGCCAAGGGCCAGTATATCAAGTCCTGCGTGGCCGCTTCCACCATGGGCCCCGGCGTCAAGATGAACGCCAACAAGCAGCTGTAAAAAACCGGCTGAAACATTTGATATCTTCGGCTTGACAAACCGTCACGCCCCTGATATAATACCAGATGCGTTCCAAAGACAGCAGGTGGCGCAAGCCGTAAGTCCTGCCGAGGATGGCAAATCGTTTCGATTGCTTTACACCGTCCTTGTGTCCTTGGATACAGGGACGGTTTTCTTTTTGAACGCACCGACAAATTTTCCGGAGGTGAAATCAAAGAATGCCCAACGCAAAAGTTCTGTCTGAAAAGCAGGCCATCGTGGCGGCGCTGACCGAGAAGCTGCAGAATGCAGCCGCCGGTGTCATCGTTGATTACAAGGGCATCACCGTGGCAGAGGACACCGCTCTGCGCGCGGACTGCCGCGAGAACAACGTGGAATACGCTGTCATCAAGAACACCCTGCTGCGCTTTGCATTCAACAACGTGGGTCTCAACGAGCTGGACGATCAGCTCAACGGCACCACGTCCCTGGCCGTGTGCATGGACGATCCCGTCGCCCCTGCCCGCGTCATCGCTGACTATGCAAAGAAGCTCAATGGCAAGTTCGAGATCAAGGGCGGTTTCATGGAAGGCAAGGTCGTCTCTCTGGAGACCGTGAATGCTCTGGCTTCCATCCCCGCTCTGCCCGTGCTGCAGGCCCAGGTTCTGGGCACCATGCTGGCCCCCATCTCTGCTCTGGCCTGCGTGCTGAAGCAGATCGCCGAGAAGGACGGCACTCCCGCCGAGGAAGCCGCCGCCGAGTAAATTCCGGCACCACCCCGGGGCCTCTCCGCCCCACCCAAATCAAACAAATATCTTACAATTAGGAGGCTTATCAAAATGTCCGAGAAGATTACTGCTATGATCGAGGAAATCAAGGGCCTGACCGTTCTGGAGCTGTCCGAGCTGGTCCACGCTCTGGAGGAAGAGTTCGGCGTGTCCGCCGCCGCCATGGCCGCTCCCGCTGCCGGCGCTGCTGCTCCCGCTGCCGAGGAGAAGACCGAGTTCGACGTGGTCCTGACCGGTTTCGACGCCGCTCAGAAGATCAAGGTCATCAAGGTCGTCCGCGAGGTCATGGGTCTGGGTCTGGCCGAGGCCAAGGCTGCCGTCGAGGGCGCCCCCACCACCATGAAGGAAGGCCTGTCCAAGGAGGACGCCGAGGCTCTGAAGAAGCAGGTCGAGGAAGTCGGCGGCAAGGTCGAGCTGAAGTAAGTTTCACCCAAATAAAAAAATGCTGCAAGCGCTGCGCTTGCAGCATTTTTTTGCGCTTTTTGTGGATTCTGGCGGATAAAATGCCGCGGAATTTTTCCGCTTGTGAAACTCGGCGGGGTCTGATATAATAGCCGTGTATAACTTCAGAAATCCTGCATAAAAGAAACAGAGGTGACGTCTTATCAAGACACAGAAAAAACCGGGGCTTTTCCGGCACCTGGGCCCTGTCCTGGGCCGCTATAAGGGCTGGACGGCAGCCGCCCTGATATTCGGCATCACCGAGGTGGTGCTGGAGCTGCTGATCCCCATGCTGATGTCCACCATCGTGGACGGCGGCCTGTACCGGGAGAGCACCTTCATGCTCCAGGGGCTGTTTTCCCCGGAGCTCATCGCCAACCGCAACCGCTTCGTGCTGACGGTGGGGGCCATCATGGTGGGGGTAGCCTGCCTGTCCATGGCCATGGGCGTTCTGGCTGCCCGCTGCTCCGCCATTGCCACCCAGGGCTTCGCCCGGAATATGCGCAGCACCCTGCTGGGGAAGATCGAGAGCTTCTCCTTCTCCAACATCGACCACATCTCCACCCCCCAGCTGATCACCCGGGCCACCACGGACATCAACACCCTGCGTGACACCATGCGTCAGTCCCTGGTGACCCTGTACCGGGCCCCGGTGATGGTGATCCTGGCCACGGTCATGAGCTTCATCGTCTCCCCGGGTCTTGCGCCCCTGCTGCTGATCTGCATCCCCCTGCTGGTGGTGCTGATGGTGATCCTGCTGAAGGTGGGCCAGCCCCGCTTCAAGCGGATGCTGAAGATGATGGACGGCATGAACCAGGCCGTCCGGGAAAATCTGGTGGCCAGCCGGGTGGTGAAGGCCTTCGTCCGGGGGGGCTACGAGTCCAAGCGCTTTGACAAGACCACCGATGACCTGCGGCAGGCCCAGCTGGGCGCAGGGAGACTGTTTACCCTGTCCGGCCCCATTACCATGGGCATTATGTGGACGTGCAGCGTGCTGATCCTGTTTTTCGGCGGCCGGGAGATCATTTTCCGGACCACCGGCCTGCTGACCGGCCAGCTGGTGAGCCTGGTGAACTACGCCGGTATGGCGGTGAACTCCCTGTCCATGATCAGCTGGCTGGTCATGTCCCTGTCCCGGGCCCAGGCCTCCCTGGTCCGCATCAACGAGGTGCTGGACGAGGAGATCGACATCACCGACGGCCCCTCCGACGCCGCAGTGGAAAGCGGCAGCATCGACTTCGAGGACGTGTGCTTCAGCTATACCCGGGACCCCGACAAGCTGGCCCTGCGCCATGTGACCCTGCACATCGCCTCCGGAGAGACCATCGGCGTCATCGGCGGCACCGGCGAGGGCAAGTCCACCCTGGTGAGCCTGATCCCCCGGTTTTACGACGCCCTGTCCGGCACCGTGAAGGTGGACGGACGGGATGTGCGGGAGTATACCCTGGAAAATCTTCGCAGCGGCGTGTCCATGGTATTGCAGAACGGCTCCCTGTTTTCCGGCACCATCGCCGACAACCTCCGCTGGGCGGACCCCAACGCCACCCGGGAGCAGATGCAGGCCGCCTGCGCCATCGCCCGGGCCGACGAGTACATCAACCGCTTCCCCGACGGCTATGACACGGTGCTGGAGCAGAACGCCGCCAACCTGTCCGGCGGCCAGCGCCAGCGGCTGCTGATCGCCCGGGCCATTCTGAAAAAACCCAGGATCCTGATTCTGGACGACTCCACCTCCGCCGTGGACATGGCCACCGACGAGCACATCCGCCGCTGTCTGCGGACGGCCCTGCCCGGCGCCACTAAGGTCATCATTGCCCAGCGCATCAACTCCATCATGTCCTGCGACCGCATTGTGGTGCTGGACCAGGGGCGTCTGGCGGACATGGGCACCCATCAGGAGCTGCTGTCCCGCAGCCATATTTACCGTGACGTGTACGAGAGCCAGATGAGAGAGGGGGCGGTGGATCATGCCGCGAGTTGACCTGCAGAAATATAATAAAAAGGTAGAGAACCCCTTCGCCATCCTGTGGCGTCTGGTGTGCTACTTCAAGCACTGCCGCCTGCTGCTGATGGCGGCCATGCTGTCCATCCTGGCCTATGTGGCCGCCACCATCGGGGCCGCCTACTGCATGAAGCCCCTGACCAACCTGCTGGAGAGCAGCGGCGCAGCCCCCAACGAGACCTACGCCAAGTACATCAGCCTGATCCTGGGCCTGGCGGGGCTGTACCTGCTGTCGGCCCTGACCAACTATCTGCTCAACCGCCTGATGCTGGAGTGCAGCGCCATCATCATGAAGCAGCTGCGCACGGAGCTGTTCGACACCATGCAGCGCCAGCCGGTGCGGTTCTTCGACGAAAACAAGACCGGCGCTCTGATGAGCTACTACACCAGCGACATCGAGGCCACCAACGAGCTGCTGCAGCACAGCATCACCCAGCTGGCCATCTCCATCACCTCCCTGGTGGGCACCGTTGCCATGATGCTGGCCCTGTCCATGCGGCTGTTTGCCATCATGGTGGTGCTGGGGGCCATCGTGGTGCTGGTGGTGCGGGTCACCACCAAAATCAGCAAGCGCACCTACGCCAGCCAGCAGCGCCTCACCGCCGCCGTCAGCGGCTATATGGAGGAGATGATCACCGGCCAGCGTGACGTGAAGGTGTTCACCCACGAAAAGGAGGTCATGGAGCAGTTCGACGTCATCAACCAGGACCTGTGCAAGGCCTCCACCACCGCCACCACCGTCACCTCTATGGTGGGTCCCATTCTCAACAACCTGTCCCACATCTTCTATGCCATCACCTGCGCGGTGGGCGTCCTGTGGCTGACAGGGGAGGGGGCCGGCGGCATCCTCATCGGCTTTTTGCAGTATGTCCGCACCTTTGCCGACCGCGTCAGCCAGATCTCCGAGCAGTTCAACGCTCTGATGATGGCCCTGGCCGGTGCCGAGCGGATTTTTGGCATCCTGGACCTGCCTCCCGAGGAGGACCAGGGCCAGGTGACCCTGGAGCAGAAGGGCGACGACTACCACTGGCGTATGCCGGACGGCACCCTGGTGCCCCTGCGGGGCGATGTGCGCTTTTCCCATGTGGACTTTGCCTATGTGCCGGAAAAGCCGGTGCTGCGGGACCTGTCCCTGTACGCCAAGCCCGGCCAGAAGATCGCCTTCGTCGGCTCCACCGGCGCGGGAAAAACCACCATTACCAATCTCATCAACCGGTTTTACGATATCCAGGCCGGCTCCATCACCTACGACGGCATCGACGTGCGCAACATCCGCAAGGACGACCTGCGCCGCTCCCTGGGCATCGTGCTGCAGGACACCCACCTGTTCACCGGCACGGTGATGGAGAACATCCGCTACGGCCGCCTGGACGCCACCGATGAGGAGTGCATGGAGGCCGCCAAGATCGCCAACGCCCACTATTTCATCTCCCACCTGCCCCGGGGGTACGACACCGTCCTCTATTCCGACGGCGCCAACCTCAGCCAGGGCCAGCGCCAGCTGGTGGCCATCGCCCGGGCGGCGGTGTCCCGGGCTCCGGTGCTGATCCTGGACGAGGCCACCTCCTCCGTGGACACCCGTACCGAGAAGCTCATCGGCCAGGGGCTGGACGGCCTGATGGCCGGGCGCACTGTGTTCGTCATCGCCCACCGCCTTTCCACCGTCCGCAACGCCAACGCCATCATGGTGCTGGAGCAGGGGCGGATCATCGAGCGCGGCGACCACCGGGAGCTGCTGGACCAGAAGGGGAAGTACTATCAGCTCTGCCACAACATGATCGAATTGACCTAACTGTTCACCGAAAACATCTGCGAGATATAATCGTTAACCGTTAATCTGCGGCGAAAGTTAGCGGATAAAAACAGCAGAAAATCCGGCGCAAGAGAATAAAAATACAAAGAAAATGGATAATTGTCATTTTTTTTGGAATATTCACAGAAAGTTTAATCTTAGTGTTGAAAAATCTACTGTTTCATGATACAATTAGGAAAACATTTTAATCCTGGGCGGCGATAAGTAAAATGCACAAAAACCGTCCGCCATCGACGAACAGACTGGTGCGTAGTGGATAGCGAGCCGTGGACGCACCCAGCCGTCCCCAAAGGAAAGATCATGGCAGAAAAGAATAAAAAGCGCGGCGGACGCCGCGCCCACCTCAACGATTTCCATGTGAATCTTGCCGGTGATTATGTATATACCGGCGCCCACTACTCCTATGTGGACCAGGGCCGCAGCCGCGACCGGGTCCAGCGGGAGCTGCTGGGACTGAGCGTTGCCGTCGTGCTGGCCGTGGTGGCCGGCGGCTGCAGCGACGCCCCCGCCATGCTGAACTGCTGGTACGTCATCCTCCCCTATATCTGCGAGGCCGCCGCGGCGGTCAGCGTGATCTGGGCGGTGCTCCGGCTGCGGAAGGCGGAGGAACCCATCCGGGAGTACATTTATAAAAAGAGCGTGCAGGCGCTGCCCCACCGGGCCATGCTCTGCATGATCTTCGCGGGGCTGGGCTTCGTGACCATGGTGCTGTACCTGGTGATGAACGGCTCCGGCGGCCGCGTGGCCTCCGTGATCGCCTACCTGGCGCTGAAGGCGCTGGTGGCCGGGGGAGCGTGGCTTCTCTGGCGGTATATGCTGACCCTCAAGTGGGAAAAGCTCCCCGCCCGCGACTTGGATACGCCTCAGGCGTGATCCACCAATTTCTTTTGTGAACTCCGGGCTTCTGCCCGCGTTCAAAAATATTTAAGGAGGATTCCAATGAAGAAAGCTACCCGTATTTTGGCTCTGGTACTTTGCGCTGTCATGTGCCTGGGCCTGTTCGCTGGCTGCGGCAACAAAGGCAAGCAGAACAGCGACACCCCGTTGGTCGTGGGTTATTCCCCGTTCAACAGCAAGTTCTCCCCCTTCTTCTCCGAGACCGCTTATGACCAGGACGTCTGGACGATGACCGCTATCGGCCTGCTGAACAGCGATCGCCAGGGCTCCATCATCATGAAGGGTATCGAAGGCGAAACCAAGGCCTACAATGGCACCGACTACACCTACTATGGTCCCGCTGACTGCGAGATCGTGGAGAACACCGATGGCACTGTGGACTACAACTTCAAGCTGCGCGAGGACCTGAAGTTCTCCGACGGCGAGCCTATCACCATCGATGACGTCATCTTCTCCATGTACGTCCTGTGCGATCCTACCTACGACGGCAACAGCACCCTGTTTGCTCTGCCCATCGAGGGCATGGATGCTTACCGTTCCGGTATGGACACCCTGTACAACCTGATGCTGGCTGCCGGCCGCGACAACACCGACTTCTCCAAGTGGAAAGAGGCGGATCAGACTGCCTTCTGGGCTGACGTGGATCAGGCCGGCGTGAAGTTCGTCCAGGCCATCATGCAGTACTGCATTGCCCAGGGCGCTAACGCCGAGGGCGATTCCGTTTCCGCCTGCATGAAGAACTGGGGCTTCGAGCTGCCCGCCGATGCTACCGAGGCGGATGCCTTCAACGCCATCGTCGCCAAGTATCCCTCCCTGGCCGAGGCTGTCGACGCTGAGAAGCCCGAAGGCACCACCTTCACCAGCCTGCTGAACGACTACGAGACCAAGTACACCAAGGGTATCGAGACCGGCACCTCCGCTGCCAACATCTCCGGCATCAAGAAGACCGGCGACTACAGCATGACCGTCTCCCTGACCCAGGTCGACGCCACCGCCATCTATCAGCTGGGTGTGACCATCGCCCCCATGCACTACTATGGCGACAAGACCAAGTACAACTACGAGAACAACCAGTTCGGCTTTGACAAGGGCGATCTGAGCCACGTTCGCGAGAAGACCACCACCCCCCTGGGTGCTGGCCCCTACAAGTTCATCAAGTTCGAGAATGGTACCGTTAACTTCGAGGCTAACGATTCCTACTATCTGGGCGCCCCCAAGACCAAGTATGTCAACTTCCTGCAGACTCAGGAAGACGATAAGCTGAACGGCGTCGTCACCGGCACCGTGGATATCACCGATCCTTCCTTCAGCTCCACCACCGTGGACGCCATCAAGGCTGCCAACAAGAACGACGATGTCAACGGCCCCGCCATCACCACCGATACCGTGGATAACCTGGGCTATGGTTACATCGGCATGAGCGCCAACACCATGAACGTCAACAATGAGCCCGGCTCCGATGCCTCCAAGGCTTATCGTAAGGCTTTCGCCACCGTTCTGGCTGCTTACCGCACCGTCGCCATCGAGTCCTACTATGGCGAGCGCGCTTCCGTCATCAACTACCCCATCTCCAACACCTCTTGGGCTGCTCCTCAGGCTGCCGATCCTGGCTACAAGGTCGCTTTCTCTGTGGATGCTCAGGGTAAGGACATCTATACCTCCGACATGACCGACGAGCAGAAGTATGAGGCCGCCCTGCAGGCTGCCCTGACCTTCTTCGAGGCCGCCGGCTGCAAGGTCGAGAACGGCAAGGTCGTCTCCAACCCCGAGGGTGGTATGGATACCGCTAACTACGCCATCGAGCGCGAGGCCCTGATCCCCGCCGACGGCAAGGGCGATCACCCCTCCTTCATGATCCTCACCGAGGCCTCCAAGGCTCTGGAGAAGATCGGCGTGCACCTGATCGTCACCGACCTGTCCGACAGCACGCAGCTGTGGGATACCATCGAGGCCGACCAGGCTGACATGTTTGCTGCCGCTTGGGGCGCCACCGTGGATCCTGATATGTATCAGATCTACTTCTCCGGCATGGACGGCAAGGCTGCCGGCGGCTCCAACTACATGTACGACATCAACGATGCCGAGCTGAACCAGCTGATCCTGGATGCCCGCGCTTCTCTGGACCAGAGCTATCGTAAGACTCTGTACAAGTCCTGCCTGGACATCATCGTTGACTGGGCCGTTGAGGTTCCTGTCTATCAGCGTCAGAACGCCATCATCTTCTCCACCCAGCGTGTCAACATGAACACTGTTACCCCCGACATCACCACCTTCTATGGCTGGCTGAGCGAGGTCGAGAAGATCGAGCTGAACTGACAAAGTTCCGCACCCAAGACCTGTACGACAACATAGGTTAAGTCACAAGGTACGCCCCCGGCGGCTCCGGCCGCCGGGGGGTGCCCCGACTGCATATCAAGGAGCGACCCGGGCGGGGCCGGGGGTGTTGCTTGATGTGCAGTGGGTAGTCTATAGGGAGGGGCGGAACAGACGTGTTCCGCCAATCTGCATCACTGTATCATCAGATCGGAGGGTTATCAGTGCGCAAATACATCATCAAAAGAATTCTAATCTCAATCGTCATCCTGTTCCTTGTCGCATTCGTCATCTACGCATTGATGCGCTGTCTCCCCACGTCCTACGTGGAGGCTATGGCGCGTCAGAAGTCCATGCAGCCCAACTCCAAGTCCTTTGAGGAGTGGATGGAGCAGCTCACCAGAATGTACAATCTGGACGTGGGCATTGTTCCCGGCTTCTTCAAATGGCTGGGTCAGATGCTGACCTTCAACTTCGGCGACAGCTGGCTGTGGACCAAACCCGTCACGGAAGTATTCAACAGCTGCGTGTGGATCTCCTTCTTCATGGGCCTGATCGCCTTCGTGCTGGAGATCATCATCGCGATCCCCCTGGGCGTCATTGCCGCCACCAAGCAGTACAGCAAGACAGACTATGTCATTTCGGTGCTGGCTCTGGCCGGTATTTCGCTGCCCACGTTCTTCTTTGCTTCTCTGCTGAAGCTGGTTTTCTCCGTGAGGCTGGGCTGGTTCGACCTGTATGGTCTCACCGGCCGCAATCACGAGCAGCTCTCGGCCTTCGCGAAGCTCCTGGACATGGGACATCATCTGGTTCTGCCCATCGTCACCCTGGTGGTTATCAGTGTCGGTTCCCTCATGCGTTACACCCGCACCAACATGCTGGAGGTGCTCAACGCTGACTTCATCCGCACGGCCCGGGCCAAGGGTCTGTCCGAGCGCAAGGTCATCTATCACCATGCGTTCCGCAACACCCTGATCCCCCTGGTCACCATCATCGGCGGTTCTCTGCCCGGCCTGTTCTCCGGTGCACTGATCACCGAGACGCTGTACTCCATCCCCGGCATCGGCTACATTTCCTACCAGTCCATGGTGGGCGGCGATATTCCGTTCTCCATGTTCTACCTGGTCTTTATGGCCGTGCTGACCCTGTTGGGTAACCTGATTTCTGATATTCTGTACGCCGTGGTCGATCCTCGCGTACGCATCGCTTAAGAAGGGAGGAGGAAATAAAATGGCAGATCGCAAAGATAAGATCAATGAGCAGCAGGTCGAGCAGGAGATCCGTGAGGAGATCCGCGAGGAAATGAAGCACGCCGACCAGGAGCCTGCTCAGGAGCAGTATTCTCTGAACGATGACCGTCGTGTTAAGGTCCTTTCTCCCGGTATGCTGGTGGCCAAGCGCTTCATCCGCAACCGCATGGCCGTCACCGGTCTGGTCATCCTGGTTTTCATGTTCGTGTTTTCCTTCATCGGCGGCCTGATCTCCCCCTATGGTCAGGACCAGTTCTTCTACACCGATAAGACCATCCGCCGTGACTTCGGCGCGGCCAAGGAAAACACCGAGTTCCAGTACGCCAGCAACAACGACGAGTTGTTTGGCCTCACCGCCCAGGCCAGAGCTATGCTGGCCATCCAGCAGGGGAAGACCACCTTTTCCAACAAGAGCGACAACTTCACCCTGACCAAGGTTTCCGACGACTTCTATTCCGTGGAATACAACGGTCAGGTGGTGGGCTACGCCGGCAAGGAGCTGGTGAACGCCTCCGCCAAGGACAACACCCTGTCCTTCGAGTTCAACTATCAGGCCCTGCTGGCCTCCGCCTCCGGCGCTAAGGAATTCACCGCCGACGGCGTAGCCTACACCCTGGCTGAGGATGGCAGCATCACCTCCCAGGACGGCGCTGATGTGGCCTATGTCAGCAACATCATCGTCAACGCCATTTCCCCGGACGTGTTCCTGAGCCGCGACTTCAAGGAGAAGCTGTATGCCGCCATTGCCACCGCTGAAAACGGCAAGGCTGCCTTCAGCTATACCGACGAGTCCCTGATCGTTGTCGAAGAGCCTGAGGAGGAGCCCGACACCGAGGAGCCGTCCTCCGGCATCAACACCGAGGACCCCAACGCTCCCACACAGGAGGAGACTCCCACCAGCGCCACCGCTGAGTACGATCTGGAGTATGATCCCGCCACCATGAGCTGGAAGATCCTCCAGGAGAAGCCCAGCCGTCAGTACGATCAGTATTCCTTCCCCAGCAAGGACCACTGGCTGGGCACCGATATGTACGGTATGGATATGCTGACCCGCCTGATGTACGGCGGCCGCGTCTCCCTGCTGATCGGCTTCATCGTCATCATCATTGAAACCGTCATCGGCGTGATCTTCGGCGGTATCTCCGGCTACTTCGGCGGCTGGGTGGATAACCTGATCATGCGTATCGTCGATATCTTTTACTGCATCCCCTCCATGCCCATCATCATTATTCTGGGCGCGGCCATGGATGCATCCCGTGTGGACCCCACCATCCGAATGGTCTACTTAATGCTGATCCTGGGCTTCCTGGGCTGGGCCGGTATCGCCCGTCTGGTCCGCGGCCAGATCCTGTCCCTGCGTGAGCAGGAGTACATGACCGCCGCCGAGGCCTGCGGCCTCAGCGTGTCCCGCCGGATCTTCAAGCACCTGATCCCCAATGTCATTCCCCAGCTGATCGTCACCTGCACCATGGGCCTGGGCAGCGTCATCATCACCGAGGCTACCCTGTCCTTCCTGGGCCTGGGCGTCAAGTTCCCCTTCGCTTCCTGGGGCAATATCATCAGCGACGTCAATAACACCCACGTTCTGACCACCTATTGGTTCATCTGGATCCCCGCCGGCGTGCTGCTGCTGCTGACGGTTCTGGCATTCAACCTGGTTGGCGACGGTCTGCGGGATGCCTTTGACCCGAAGATGAAGCGCTGAGGAAGGAGGAGATCATATGGCTAAGAAAAACGAAAGCGGCTATCTGTCCGCCAAGGAGTCTCGCCGGATTTCCCGGGAGAACCGCAAGATCACGGATCAGTTTGAAAAGCTGCACAAGCGCAAGAACGTGCCTGAGGAGGAGTTCCTCACCCAGATGCACGACCAAAATAACTCCCTGGAGATCGAGAACCTGCACACCTACTTCTTCTCTGACGTGGGTACCGTCCGCGCCGTGGACGGCGTCTCCTTCGACGTGCCCATCGGCAAGACCGTGGGCGTGGTGGGCGAGTCCGGCTGCGGCAAGTCCGTCACCAGCCTGTCCATCATGCAGCTGCTCCAGCGGCCCCAGGGCCAGGTGGTGGAGGGCGAGATTCGCCTGAATCTCGGCAACGGCAAGGCCTACGACATCACCAAGACCCCCATTGAGCAGATGCAGAAGCTCCGCGGCAACTACATGTCCATGATCTTCCAGGAGCCCATGACCAGCCTGAACCCGGTGTTCCGCATCGGCGCCCAGCTGGACGAGGTCATTGCCCTGCACGACGGTGAGGGCAAGACCCCCGAGGACATCAAGGCCCGCTCCATCCATCTGCTGGAGATGGCCGGCATCGCCAACAGCGAGGGCGTCTATAAGATGTACCCCCACGAGCTGTCCGGCGGTATGCGTCAGCGTGTCATGATCGCCATGGCCCTGTCCTGCAATCCCCGCCTGATCATCGCCGACGAGCCCACCACGGCTCTGGACGTGACCATCCAGGCCCAGATTCTGGACCTGCTGCGCAACCTAAAGGATAAGATCAACTCCTCCATCATGCTGATTACCCACGACCTGGGTGTCATCGCCGAGATGGCCGACTATGTGGTGGTCATGTACGCCGGCCGCGTGGTGGAAAAGGGCACCGCCCAGGAGATCTTCGCCAATCCCGCTCACCCCTACACCATCGGCCTGATGGCCTCCAAGCCCATGGTCGGTAAGAAGGTGGATAAGCTGTATTCCATCCCCGGCAAGGTCCCCAACCCCATCAACATGCCCAACTACTGCTATTTCAAGGATCGCTGCGAAATGTGCGTGGAAGGCTGCCAGGGTGAGTATCCTCACATGATCCAGCTGTCCCCCACCCATATGGTCAGCTGCTACCGTTACTACGGAAAGGAGGACGCTCAGAATGGCTGATGTCAAGAAGACCGCTGAGGAGCAGGTCCAGTACGATCCTCAGTATATCCTCCAGGTCAAGGACCTGAAGAAATACTTCCCCATCAAGGGCGGTATGCTCAACAAGACCGTGGGTTACGTGAAGGCCGTGGACGGCGTCACCTTCAACCTCAAGCGCGGCACCACCATGGGTCTGGTGGGCGAGTCCGGCTGCGGCAAGACCACCACCGGCCGCACCATCCTCCGTCTGTCCGGCGAAAAGACCGGCGGCCAGGTGCTGTTCAACGGCCAGGAGGTCTATGACCTCAACGCCAAGGAGATGCGCGACATGCGCACCAAGATGCAGATCATCTTCCAGGACCCCTTCTCCTCTCTGCAGCCCCGTATGCCCGTGGGCGAGATCATCGGCGAGGCCGTCCGTGAGCACGGACTGGTCTCCAAGGAGGAGTTCGACGACTACATCGACAAGGTCATGGACGACTGCGGCCTGCAGTCCTTCCACAAGGACCGCTACCCCCACGAGTTCTCCGGCGGCCAGCGCCAGCGTATCTGCATCGCCCGCGCTCTGGCTCTGAAGCCCGAGTTCATCGTCTGCGATGAGCCCGTTTCCGCTCTGGACGTGTCCATCCAGGCCCAGATCATCAACCTGCTGAAGGAGCTCCAGGAGCAGTACAAGTTCACCTACCTGTTCATCTCCCACGACCTGTCCGTGGTGGAGCACATCTCCGACACCGTGGGCGTCATGTACCTGGGCAACCTGGTGGAATACGGCGCCACTGAGGATATCTTCAAGAATCCTCTGCACCCCTACACCAAGGCCCTGTTCTCCGCCATCCCCGTGCCGGACCCCACGGCCAAGATGAACCGCATTGTGCTGGAGGGTTCCATTCCTTCCCCCGCCAATCCCCCCGCAGGCTGCAAGTTCCACACCCGCTGTGCCCAGTGCATGGAGCAGTGCAAGACCGAGGTGCCCGAGCAGCGTGAGATCGAGCCCGGCCACTTCGTGGTCTGCCACCTGTACGACCAGAAGTAATGGCCAGGAAGGAAAAACACTGGGAGGACGACGACGGCCGCACCATAGCGGACATGTCCCAGGTGAAGCGCCCGTCGCTGTTCGGCAATCTGCCCGGCAGCGCTTACCAGCGGGAGGAGCAGCCGGAGGAGCGGGAGGAAGCCAAGAAATCTCCCCCCTGGGTTGACAATTCCCTGAGCAAGCAGGACCGGCATGCCTTCTTCTTCGGAACCATGAAGGCGTCGCTGCTGATCTGTGCGGCTTACCTGGTGGGATTCGGAGTGTTTATCCTGATTCTGACGCTTCTGTTCCGCTGACTGCGGAAAGATCAGACCCCAAAAGGGGCGTCCTCCAGCCGGAGGACGCCCCTTTTTATACGCATTATCGAAAAATGGGAGGATTATCATGATTTCATCCATGCTGCAATACATTCAGAAAAGCCCCGACTGCTTCCACGCGGTGGAGAATCTCCGCCAGCGTCTGCTGTCCGAGGGTTACACCCAGCTGACGGCAGGGGAGTGGACCCTGACCCCCGGCGGGAAGTATTTTGTCACCAAGAACGGCTCCTCGCTGATGGCCTTTCGTGTACCCCAGGGCCGCCCCACGGGCTTTGTGCTGACCGCCAGCCACTCCGACTCTCCCTGCTTCCGTCTGCGGGACCATACGGAGCTTGCCGGCGAGTTTGTCCGCCTGTCCGCCGAGCGCTACGGCGGCATGATCAACGACTGCTGGCTGGACCGCCCCCTGAGCGTGGCTGGCCGGGTGCTGGTCCGCCGGGAAAACGGCCTGGATATGCGCCTGGTGGATATGAAGAAGGACATGGCCCTGATCCCCCGGGTGGCCATCCACCTGAACCGGGACGGCAACAACGGAACCAAGTATAATCCCGCCCAGGACCTGGTGGCCCTGTACGCCGGCGGGGAGCAGAAGGGCAGCTTCGACCGGGAGATTGCCGCCGCCGCCGGGTGCCAGCCGGAGGACATCGTGGCCCGGGACCTGTTCCTGTATAACAACCAGCCCGGCACCGTCTGGGGCCCGGCAGGGGAGTTCCTGTCCGCCCCCCGGCTGGACGACCTGGCCTGTGTGTTCGCCTGCACCCAGGGCTTCCTGACCGCCCATGAGACCACCGCCCTCCCGGTGCTGTGTGTGTTCGACAACGAGGAGATTGGCTCCGAGACCAAGCAGGGCGCGGCCTCCGCCTTTCTGCCGGAGACGCTGACGGCCATCACCTCCGCCCTGGGCCTCACCTCCGGGGACTATCGCCGCCTGGTGGCCAACAGCTTCCTGCTGTCCTGCGACAACGGCCATGCCCGCCACCCCAACCACCCGGAGCTGGCGGACGCCAACGAGGCCCCGGTGCTCAACGGCGGCGTGGTGGTGAAGCACTCCCCCCGCTATGCCACCGACGCCGTCTCCGCCGCCGCCTTCCAGGAGATCTGCCGCCGGGCCCAGGTGCCCACCCAGCACTACGCCAACCGTCCCGACCAGGCCGGCGGCGCCACCCTGGGGAACATCGCCAACACCAAGCTGCCGGTGAACACCGTGGACATCGGCATGGCCCAGCTGGCCATGCACTCCTGCTTCGAGACCATGGGCAGCCGGGACGTGGCCCACTTCGTCCGGGCGGTCACCGCCTGCTACGAGGCCGCTCTGACCTTCACCGACACCCAGGTGACTCTGGGCTGAGCCGCATTTTTCACCCCAAAAGAGGGCTGTCTCGTCACGAGACAGCCCTCAGCTTGTTAAAGAAAGCCTCGCAGAGTTTGCCGCCCGCAGGCGGCAAAGCAAGTTTGGTCCGTTTTTTGCGGCGGCGCCCCCCAAGGGGACTTCCGTTGGGCGTGTACGTCGCAAAAACACTTCTCAGTCTGCAAGTGTGGAATTTGTTCGCTTTCAGCGAACAAATTATGCGCGCGGCAGACTGCAAGCCTTTTGCCAAAAAAGGGCTGTCTCGTCACGAGACAGCCCTCTTTGTATGTATTTTGATGAGATAGCACAGGAGGAAGGAATCAAAGACCTCCGTTTTCCTCCTGCAAGTACCCGAACTCCTCCTGAAACAGGTCATCGGCATAGGCCCGCAGCTTCCGGCAGTAGTCGTCATAGGCCGCCATCATCCGCACGGCCTCCGGCGTCAGCTCTGCGCCGCCGCCGCCCCGTCCGCCGGTGACGGAGTGCAGCAGAGGAAAGCCCAGGGCTTCCTGAGCCTTTTTGGTAATGGTCCACGCCTTGGAATAGGCCATGTTCATGGACATGGCCGCCGCCCGCAGCGAGTGCAGCTCCTGCACCTTCCGCAGCAGCTGCGCCATTCCCGGCCCGAAGCACTTCTCTCCGCAGAACAGCCGGACCGTCAGGTTGTACGTCATTTTCTCATCCATGCCCCTATTGTACCAGCTTCCGGGGTCCCCGTCAACCTTGACGCAGCCGCAAAAACGTGTTATTCTTGGGAAAACGGCAAGAAATCGAGGAGCTTTTATGAAAATTCTCATTCGCGGCGCCGGGGACATCGCCACCGGCATCGCCCTGCGCCTGTACCGGGCCGGGATGCAGGTGGTCATGACCGACCTGCCCGCCCCCACGGCCATCCGCCGGACGGTGTGCTTTTCCCAGGCCATTATCCTGGGGGAGATGACGGTGGAGGACGTCACCGCCCGCCGGGCGGAGACCCCGGACCAGGCGGAGGCCCTGCTGGCCCAGGGGCTGATCCCGGTGCTGGCGGACCCGGACTGCACCTGCCGCACCCGCCTGCGGCCGGATGCCCTGGTGGACGCCATTCTGGCCAAGCGCAACCTGGGCACGAAAATAGACGATGCGCCCATTGTCGTGGGCATCGGCCCGGGCTTCACGGCGGGGGAGGACTGCCATGCCGTGGTGGAGACCATGCGGGGCCACACCCTGGGCCGGGTGATCTACCGGGGCAGCGCCCTGCCCAACACCAACATTCCCGGCCTCATTGGCGGATATGCCGGGGAGCGGGTGCTGCGGGCCCCGGCTGATGGGATTTTCTGCCAGAAGCTGGAAATCGGCGCGGTGGTCCGGGCCGGAGACATCGCCGGAGAGGTGGCGGGCCAGCCCATGAGATGCACCATTGACGGCGTACTGCGGGGCATTCTGGCCGATGGAACGCCGGTTTTCCGAGGTATGAAGGCCGGAGACGTGGACCCCCGGTGCAAGCCGGAGTACTGCACCACCGCCTCGGACAAGGCCCTGGCGGTAGGCGGCGGCGTGCTGGAGGCGGTGCTGCATCTGCATCATCAGCACCCCAAAACAGGAAAATAATGGTTATCCTTCAAAGAAAGAGCCGCACCCGAGGGTGCGGCTCTTTCTGTCCCAATGCGCGACATTTTGTCCCGGGACAGGGGTGATTTATCCCGAGACAGGGCCGGGACAAGCCGGGGCGATCCTGTGCCTTGCAAAAACGTCCCGGATATGGTATAGTCTGGAGTAGATATCTGCAAAGTGAGGAACTTTTTTATGACCTTGATGGACTATTGCATGCAATATATCGGCGAGATCATGGACGGAAAACGCGCCGTTCCGGAGGGGGTGACCTTGACGGAGACGGACCCCATGCGCCGCAGCCTGGAGCTGCTGCAGAAGGCCGGCGACATCCCCACCCTGGTGCGGATGTGCGCCGCCCAGGACGGCACGGAGATCCCCCAGGAGGTGTTCGACAGCTTCGACCCGGAGTCCCTGACCCGGCTGGCAGGGGAAGGGGATGCAGCCCCGGAGGAACCGGAACAGCAGCCGGACCCGGACGCCGGAAAGCACGCCTTCCAGGTACTGCTGGACTGCGTGGCCCTGGACGACGGCCTGGTGCAGTATCTGACCCAGGTGCTGCGGGACCGGGACTGGGCGGGGTTTTACAAGCTGTCCCAGATCACCACGAAAATGGACCTGGACCCGGAGGAATTTTTGTTCTGGCTGGGCAACAAGGAGCTTTGGGCCGACGACGAGGAGCGGGTCTGCGCCGCGGTGATGGACGCCTGCCTGGAGCGCCTGCGGCAGGAGGGGCGGCTGGAGCTGCTGGCGGCGCTGCTGTCCGGAGACCAACATACCTTTGAGACCTTCCGCTGCGAGGCACCGGAGCTGGTGCACCTGCCCCAGGCCACCTACGAATGGTACTGCCGGAACTATCTGGACCGGGACTACCCCTTCCGGATGCTGCTGCGGTGCAATGGGGTAACATTTCCGGACCGGAAGGAGGCATAAGGGTATGGAATATTGCATCCTTGTGGTCAACCCAGGGTCTACCTCCACCAAAATCGCCGTGTTTCAGGGGGAGAAGGCCCTTTTGCAGAAAACCATCCGCCACAGCGGGGAGGAGCTGGCCCCCTTTGGAGCCATCATGGACCAGGCCCCCTTCCGCCTCCGGTGCGTGGAGCAGGCCCTGGCCGGGTTCGACCTGACCCGGCTGGATGCGGTGTGCGCCCGGGGCGGTATGCTGCCGCCGTGCCCCAGCGGGGCCTTCGCCGTGGACCAGGACATGATCGGCTATCTCTCCGCCATCACCCAGGGGGCACACGCCTCCAACCTGGGCTGCGTCATGGCCTGGGACCTGGCGGAGCCGCTGCACATCCCGGCCTATGTATACGACCCCGTGGCGGTGGACGAGATGCCGCCTATGGCCCGGATCACCGGCATTCCCGAGCTGCCCCGGCGGATGATGGGCCACGCCCTGAATACCCGGGCCATGGCCATCCGCTGCGCGGAGACGGTGCTGCACAAGCCCTTTGACCAGTGCCGCCTGATCGTGCTGCACCTGGGCGGCGGTGCGTCGGTGCGGCTGTTCATCGGCGGGAAAATGGTGGACAACGTCCGGGACGACGAGCTGCTGTTTGCCCCGGAACGTAGCGGCGGCATTGCCGCCGAGCAGCTGGTGAAGCTGTGCTACTCCGGCAAGTATGACCGGGGGCAGATGATGAAGCTGGTGCGGGGCAAAAGCGGCCTGCTGGCCCACCTGGGCACCAGCGACGCCATGGAGGTGGAGCGCCGCATCGCCGCCGGGGACGAGAAGGCCCGGATGGTGTACGACGCCATGCTGTATACCGCGGCCAAGTCCATCGGGGCCCTGGCCGCCGCCGCAGACGGCCGCATTGACCGCATCATCCTCACCGGCGGCATTGCCCACTCCCGGTACGTGACGGATTACCTGACCCAAAAGGTAGGATTTATCGCGCCGGTGGAGGTTATGGCCGGTGAGTTCGAGATGGAGGCCCTGGCCGCCGGAGCCTCCCGGGTGCTGGCGGGACAGGAGACGCCCCACCGGTTCCGGGACCTGCTGAAGGGGGAATAAGCGGTGCTGAAGTCGTTTTTTGACCCCAACGGGGCCTTTGCCCGGGGCATGGAGCGGGTTTGGAGCCTGATCGTTCTGAATGTGCTGTGGCTGGTGTGCTCGCTGCCGGTGGTGACCATGGGGGCCTCCTGCGCCGCCCTGTACCAGGTGCTGGGAAAGCTCATCGCCGGGGAGGACGGCCACGTTGCCCGGCAATTCTTCCGGGCCTGGGGCGAAAACTGGAAAAAAGCCACGCCGGTGTGGCTGATTTTGCTGGCGGTGGCGGCCCTGTGCGGCTTCGACCTGTATATGGCCCGGCTGAACGACTCGTTTTTGTGGGAGCTGCTGGCGGTGTTCGCCTTGCAGCTGGCGGCCATGGTGATGACCTTCGCCTTCCCGCTGATGGCCCGGTATGAAAACACCTGGCGCAACCACCTGAAAAACGCCATGCTGGTGGCGGTGGGGCACCTGCCCCGGATGCTGCTGATCTGGGCCGTTTGGGCGGTGCCGGTGGGCGTAAGCGTGTTTATCCCGGAGGTGGGGTTCTACCTGAGCATCGTGTGGGTGCTGATCGGATACAGCAGCCTCAGCTATGTGACGGCCCTGCTGCTGCGGCCGGTATTCCGCAACCTGGACGAAAATGCGTAAAAAAGAGACAGACACGAAAGTGTCTGTCTCTTTTTTCAGCCATTGCAGGGATATCGGACCATCAGTCCACGATATCCACGGATGCCTTGACGCCTGTGCGCTGGGCATAGGAGCGCACCACGGTGCGAATCTCCTTGGCGATGCGGCCCTGGCGGCCGATGACCTTACCCATATCCTCGGGGGCCACGCGCAGCTCCAGCGTCAGCTCGTCGCCGTTTTCCACCTCCGTCACCGTGACCTGGTCCGGGTGGTCCACAAGGCTCCTGGCGATGTAGAGCAGCAGTTCCTTCATGGTGCCCCTGCCTTACAGAACGTCGACCTTCTTCAGCAGGGCGCGAACGGTGTCGGTGGGCTGAGCGCCGGTCTTGATCCACTCACGAGCGCGGTCAGCGTCGATCTTGATCTCGGCAGGGGAGACGCAGGGGTTATAAGTGCCGATCTCCTCGATGAAGCGGCCGTCGCGGGGATAGCGGGAATCAGCCACGACCACGCGATAGTAAGGAGCCTTCTTGGCGCCCATTCTTCTCAGACGAATCTTAACCATGATGTTCTTCCTCCAAATTGTAATGTAATTTCAGATTATATAAATGCCTGGGCACTTATTTCAAACGTTTTTTCCGACCGAAGCCCTGGAGCTTGCCCTTTTTGGCCTTGCCCAGGGTAGGCATGCCGCCAGGGCCCCCGAAGCCGCCGAAGCGGCCCTTGGAAATGGACTTGGTGAGCTGCTGGAGCATCTCGAAGGACTTCAGCAGCCGGTTCACATCCGACACCTGCAAGCCGCAGCCGGCGGCAATGCGCTTTTTGCGGCTGGCATTGAGGATGGAGGGGTTCTCCCGCTCCAGAGGGGTCATGGACTGGATGATGGCCCGGGTGTGGCCCAGCTGCTTTTCGTCCAGGTTGGCGGTGTCCAGCTGCTTGCCCATGTCGCCGGGCAGCATCCCGGCCAGCTGGCCCAGGTTGCCCATCTTCTGCAGCTGGTCCATCTGCTCCATGTAGTCCGTCAGGGTCAGGCGGTTTTTCTTGAGCTTTTCCTCCAGCTTCCGGGCCTGCTCCTCGTCATACTGCTGCTCGGCCTTTTCGATGAAGGTGAGCATGTCGCCCATGCCCAGAATACGGGAGGCCATGCGGTCCGGGTGGAACAGCTCGATCATGTCCAGCTTTTCGCCGGTGCCCACGAACTTGATGGGCTTGCCGGTGGCGGCCCGGATGGACAGGGCCGCACCGCCGCGGGCGTCGCCGTCCAGCTTGGTGAGCATGACGCCGTCGATGCCCAGGGCCTGGTCAAAGGCGGTGGCGGCGTTGACGGCATCCTGGCCGGTCATGGCGTCCACCACCAGGAGAATTTCGTTGGGATGGACCTTGGCCTTGATGTTCTTCAGCTCGTTCATCAGGGCCTCGTCCACATGGAGGCGGCCGGCGGTGTCCAGAAACACCATGTCGTGTCCGTGGTCCCGGGCGTATTTGATGGCCTCCTCGGCGATGCGCACGGGGTTGGCCTGTCCCATCTCGAAAACGGGGATGTCCAGCTGCTTGCCCACCACCTGCAGCTGGGTGATGGCGGCGGGACGGTATACATCGCAGGCCACCAGCAGGGGGCGCTTGCCGAACTGGCGGCGCATCAGGCCCGCCAGCTTGGCACCGTTGGTGGTTTTACCGGCACCCTGGAGGCCCACCATCATCACAACGGTGGGGCCCTTGGAGGCGAAGGTCAGCTTGGCGTTGGTGCCGCCCATCAGCTGCACCAGCTCCTCATTGACGATCTTCACGATCTGCTGGGCGGGGGTGAGGCTGTCCAGCACGTCGGCGCCGATGCAGCGCTCGGTGACCTGGGCCACGAAGTCCTTGACCACCTTATAGCTGACATCGGCCTCCAGCAGGGCCAGGCGGACCTCCCGCATGCCCTCCCGGACGTCGGCCTCCGTCAGGCGGCCCTTGCCCCGCAGGCGTTTGAATGTGGCGCTTAATTTTTCGGAAAGTCCTTCAAATGCCATAGGTGTTACTCCTTCAGCGCCTGGGCGCTGCGCGTGATCTCATCGGCCAGACGGGCCAGCTCCGGGTTGTCATACTGCCGGTAGTTGACGGTCTGGATCTTCTCGGCGGCATCGAGAATGGCCTGCACCTGCTGCTGCATCAGCATAAAGCGCTTCATGAGGCCGGTTTTGTCCTCCAGGTCGGTCATGATGGCCTCGGCCCGGACGATCACGTCCCGGACGCCCTGGCGGGAGATGCCGTAATTCTCCGCGATCTCGGCCAGGGACAGGTCCTCGTTATAGTACAGGTCGAAGAATTCCTTCTGCCGCGGGGTCAGGACCTCGCCGTAAAAATCGAACAGCATCGTCATGCGATAGGTCTGGTTCTTCACGATGGTCCCTCCTATGTAAAGTTATGATGCTTTACAACATGGAGTATCATACAGGATTTTAGCTAAAATGTCAAGGCGAAATTTGGCGTCCGGAACAAAAAATTTGGGCATATAGCGCCGGGGCGGGGGTATACTGACCAGGAAGGGAGGTGCGGCATATGAAATCGGTGCTCATTAAGGACACCACCCGGGCCCAGCGGGAGGAGATCGTCCGGCGGGCTCTGTGCGACGGCGGCTGCGATGGGTGCAGCGGGTGCGGAAATCTCGGCGGCGGCCGGGTGGAGGAGATGTACCGCCCGTATATCGAGGGAAAGCGGGAGCTGCGGGAAATCAACGAGTCCTATCGGGCAAATTTCGTTCGCGGCGGATAACAAGATGCTGGCTAAAGACCTGTTAAGAACCACAATATATGTCACTTACAACAAATTAACATGGTTTTGTCGAAAAGAAATTATGAGTATTCGACAATTACCCCTTGAAAAACCTGTCCAATCCTGGTAAATTATATGCAGGTCAAGCGACAAATGTTGGTTTGCCGTGAAACCGACAGCCTTGGCTGTGTAAATTGTGTGGAAAAGGGTTGGAACAAAATGGAAAACAAGGTAACAGTGGTATTGGCAGACGCCAATGAGGAGTTTCGGACCATGCTGCGACAACGGATGGAGGGCACCGGCGAGTTCCATGTGGCAGGCAGCACGGAAAATGGGGACCAGGCCCTGGACCTGGTGCGGCGGCTGCGGCCGCAGCTGCTGGTGACGGACGTGGTGCTGCCGGGCCTGGACGGGTTCGGGCTGCTGCGGCAGCTGAACCAGCTGGGCCAGGGCGCGCCCCGGACCATCGTGGTGTCCTCCTTCTGCAGCCGCCGGACCGTGGCCCAGGCCATGGAGATGGGCGTGTATTTCTTCCTGCCCAAGCCGGTGAACGAGGAGTCCCTGTTGGAGCTGATGCGGCAGGCCGCCGCACCGGAGCAGGAGGAGGCTCCCTTTGCCCCGGCTCTGGAGGGGATGGTGACCGCCATCATTCACGAGATCGGCGTCCCGGCACACATCAAGGGATACCAGTACCTACGGGAGGACATCATGATCGCGGTGAATGACATGGATGTGATCAACGCCGTGACAAAGGTACTGTATCCCGAGGTAGCCAAGCGCTTCTGCACCACGCCGTCCCGGGTGGAGCGGGCCATCCGCCACGCCATCGAGGTGGCCTGGGACCGGGGGGACATCGAGACGCTGCAAAAATACTTCGGGTATACGGTGAATTCAGCCAAGGGCAAGCCCACCAACTCCGAGTTTATCGCCATGATCGCCGACCGACTGCAATTGCAGCGGAAGCAGCAGCGGGCGTAGGTCTTGCCAAATCTGCCGGTCTGGGGTATAATGGACTCCTGATTACACAAAAGGAGTTTGAGCGATATGACCTATACTTATACCCCCCGGGGCGTCTGTTCCCGGAAGATGACCGTGGAGCTGGAGAACGGCGTGATCAAGAGCGTCAGCGTGGAGGGCGGCTGCAACGGCAATTTGCAGGGCATCAGCCGCCTGGTGGTGGGCATGAACGCCCAGGACGCCATTGAGCGGATGAAGGGCATCCACTGCGGCCCCAAGCCCACCTCCTGCCCCGACCAGATGGCCCACGCCCTGGAGGAGGCCCTGGCGGCTGAGCGGGCATGACAGGGGAGACCTTCTTCCAGCTGCACTATCACCTGACGGACACGGAGCGGCTATTTGACCTGGCCCAGGGCATCGCGGCCCGGCGGCGCTGGCTGAAAAAGCATGACGCCCGGTGCCGCAGCTTCACCTGGTATGCCCGGGGACTGCTGCGGCGGGGGATCGCCTTTCTGATCCTGGCGGCGGTGCTGGGGGCCATGACGGCCCTGTTGGAGCTGGGCGGCATGTCCTGGGCCATGACCGGGGTGTGCGCGGGCTGCGGCGTGATGGAGCTGGTGCTGCGGGGTATGCTGCGGCGGAATTACCGGCACAGCTGGCAGCAGTTCCGGCAGCAGAACGGCCCCGACGGCACCGTAAACTTCGACGCCGACGGCATCCGGGAGGAGAACGAAAAGGGAAAGCCCACCCATTTCGACTGGGCGGACTGGGACGTGTGCGTGGTGACCCCCAAGGTCATCGTGCTGACCTTCAAGACCCCGGTGCTGCTGTTCTTCCCCTATTCCCGGGAGGCGGCCATCACCGTGGCGCATGCCGCCCGGGCCTTCGGAAAAGAGGACAGCTTGGTGTATCGGAAGCGGATATGAAAGTGAATCGTGTTGAAGCAGCCGTCGGTCAGACGGCTGTTTCGGCGTTCAGGGGGGCGTGGGGCGCCAGGTGTACCGGGAGATTGCCGGAAATGGGAGGATTCCCGGAAGCCGTCCGTAGGGCCCGCTGCCCTCAGCGGGCCGCTGCGCGAGGAACGGATTGCCGCGTCGCTTCGCTCCTGGCAATGACACGGCAAGGAGATCGGCGGAACGCAAAAGCATCCCGCCCCCGGCGATTGCCGGGGGCGGGATTTGTTATATTGCTTTATGCAGCGGAAGGTATCACGCAGCCGTTACTTGGCGGCGGCAGCCTTCTTGTTGCGGGACAGGGCCTGGATGCCCTCCACCACCAGCACGATGGCCAGAACCACCAGCAGGATGGCGATGATCGCGCGGATGTAGAACCAGGCAACACCCTCGCCGCCGGCAGCGATACCGGCAAACTGGGCCTTGATGGTGAACACCAGGGAGGTCAGGGTCACGATCAGCATGAAGAACATGGGGAAGTAGAACATCTTGTTGTTGCGGCCGACCTTACCCAGCCAGCAGCACACAGCCAGCAGACCCAGAGCAGCCAGCAGCTGGTTGGCAGCGCCGAACAGAGCCCAGATCTTGGCATAGCCGGTCATACCCAGAGCCACACCGGCAACCACGGTAATAGCGGTGGCCACATAGGGATTGGTCAGGACCTTTTTCCAGCCGGGCATATTCTCGCGGGTCTCACCGGGGGCGGTGAAGAACTCCTGGAACATATAGCGGGCCAGACGGGTGGCGGTATCCACGGAGGTCAGGCAGAAAGCGGACACGGCCAGGATCAGCATGGAATACACCACGTTGTAGCAGCCGGCGCCGAACACCTTGGAGAACATGGAGGCCAGGCCGGTGGCGAACACCACGGTGGGGGTCACGGTGGTGCCGTCAGCATACTGCGCCCAGATGTAACCAACGGCGCAGACGGAGATCAGGGCCAGAGCGCACTCGATCAGCATACCGCCGTAAGCGATGGGCTTGGCGTCCTTCTCCTGATCCAGCTGCTTGGCGGTGGTGCCGGAGCCCACCAGGGAGTGGAAGCCGGACACGGCGCCGCAGGCGATGGTCACGAACAGAGCGGGGAACATATAGCCCAGGGAGGTGCCGGAGGGAGCCAGCGTGTCCTTGAAGCCGGTGAAGGCGGGCATATCCACGGTGGGGTGGCAGCCGATGATGCCCACGACCGCCAGGATCATCATGGCATACAGCAGGAAGGAACTCAGATAGTCACGGGGCTGCAGCAGGATCCACACGGGGGTGACGGATGCGATGGCGATATACAGGCCAACGATGATCATCCAAGTGTTGCCGCTGAGATAGATGGGATGCCACTGGAGGCCGATGTACATGCACACGGCGATGCCGATGACGCCGATGACGGTGGAGATGCCCAGAGGAGCATTCCGGCGATAGACAAAGAAGCCGAAGATGATGGCCATCAGGATGAACATGATGGAGATGATGGCGGTGGAGGCGTTGGCGGCGGAAGCGGCCTTATCCAGCACGCCGTCCACATAGGTGGCCTTGAAGGTGTTGGCCACGATGGAGGCAAATGCAGCCACCACCAGGATCAGGGTCAGGTAAGCGAAGATGATGAACAGCTTCTTGGCCCGGGCGCCGATGGCGTCGCCGATGACCTCGCCGATGGACTCGCCCTTATGGCGAATGGAGGCGAACAGGGCGCCGAAATCGTGGACGCCGCCGAAGAAGATGCCGCCGATCAGGACCCACAGCATAACGGGGACCCAGCCGAACACAGCGGCCTGGATGGGGCCGTTGATGGGGCCTGCGCCGGCGATAGAGGAAAAGTGATGGCCCATCAGAACGGGAGCCTTGGCGGGACAGTAGTCCTTGCCGTCCTCCAGCTCGTGGGCAGGGGTGACGCGGGAGTTATCCACGCCCCACTTCTTGGCCAGCCAGCCGCCGTAGAAAATATATCCTACGATCAGCACGGCAACGCCAATGATCAGGAACAAAGCAGCATTCATAAACTTCTCTCCTTTCGAAACAATTTTCTCTTTTGCTTATGAAACAGGGCCCGTTTGAGCACCTGCGCTGCACTGTGTCCGCTGGCGTTGGTGGCCACGGATTCCTCCGGGAGCACCACCAGAGCGGTATGAAAATCCATCCATCCCCAATAGGACAGCCGGAAGCTCTCGTACCGGCGGCACCGCTTCAGGGCCTTCCGTGCCTCCGGGTCGCAGGAGTCGCACAGGAAGATGGCGGAGATATAGGTGTACATATGGTTGGGGCCGGGCCGGATGCGGGCCCTGCCCTGCTCGTAGGCCAGGCGCTCACACTGCTCGTAGATCTCCCGGGTCAGGTGCGGAACGGTGAACAGATACACATATTCAAAGCTGTTGGCTTCCCACAGCTTGGCTTTTTTCGACAGCACATATTTGGAGTTGTGGACATAAAAGTCCATCTTCGCCGCCAGGGGAAGCTCCGCCTCCTCACAGCGGGTGATGTCGAAGCTGCCGCCGTATACGTCGCACAGCCGCTCCACTGCGTCCTCTCTTGTCATGGTTCCGCCTCCCTTCCGGCAAAATCGCCGTTAACGCTTCCTTAACATCAGCTTATGGCGCTTTTGCAATTTTTGCCCAAAAAAACTAGACCCGAAAAAAGTTGACTTTTTCCGGAGTTCGCATGGGTTTTGTAAAGTTGTTTACCGAAAAATCACATTTCATACTATATACCTCTGGTTTTGATCTTGCAAGGGGCAATATTCGACAATTTTTAAGTGTTAATTTTATGTAAATTTTCAGTTGTTTTACATATGGAAAAGTGTTAAGATAAAAGAACACGACACCCCTGACGGGGTGTCGTGTTTTGTTTGCGATTTGGGGCGATTTTCACTCCGGCAACGTTTTCTTCTGGCCCAGACCGATGCGGATTTCCGTTCCCTGGTTGGGCACGGAGGAGGCCCGGATGGTGTGGCCCAGGCTGCGGCAGATCCGGCGGCACAGGTACAGCCCGATGCCGCTGGCCCGGGTGTCCCGGCGGCCGTTGAGGCCCGTGAACCCCCGGTCGAAGATCCGGGGCAGGTCCTCCGGTGCGATGCCCATGCCGGTGTCCCGGATGCACAGGTCATCGCCGTCCATGGCGATGGTCACGGAGCCCTGGGCGGTGTATTTCAGGGCGTTGGACAGCACCTGCTCCACCACGAAGCCCAGCCACTTGGCGTCGGTGACCACGGTGCGGTCCAGGGGCTGATAGTCCAGCCGCAGATGGCGGCGGATGAACTCCCCGGCGAACTTCCGCACCGCCGGGCGCACGATATCGTCCAGGCTGTGGGAGCGGATCACATAGTCGGTGGTGCTGCTGTCCAGCCGCAGGAACACCAGCACCATCTCCACATACTGCTCCACCCGCATCAGGTCCCCGGACAGGGAGCGGGCCAGGTCGGAGTCCTCGTTCTGCAGGGTCAGGCGCATGGAGGCAATGGGAGTTTTGATCTGGTGGGCCCACATGGTATAGTAGTCCACCATGTCGCCGTAGCGCTGCTCCTCCTGGGTGCGGATGGCCCGGCGGCTTTCCGCCAGCAGGGTCACAAGGCTGCGATAGTCGGCCTCCGTCACCGTGTCCGCCGGGGGCAGGGCGTCGGCCAGCTCCTCCGGCAGCTGCCGCAGCAGCTCCAGCCGCCGGTGCTGCCGCAGGACCCGGCGATAGTCCAGGGTCAGCAGCACCGCCCCGGCGGCGGCGCACAGCACAAAGGGATAGGCCACCGCCCGCAGCGGCAGCTGGTACAGGGCGAAGGCGGCGGCGAAGATGCCGCCGAACAGGAAAAACGCCAGCAGCGTCCTGCGCCGCTGCCGCAGATATCCGGTCAGCATGGCCCTCACCCCACCATATAGCCCAGGCCCACCCGGGTGGTGATGAACCCCGGCAGACCGGCGGCGTCCAGTTTTTTCCGCAGACGGCCGATGTTCACGGTGAGGGTGTTCTCGTCCACGAAGCTGTCGGTTTCCCACAGGCGCTCCATGAGCTTCTCCCGGCTCACCACCCGGCCCTTGCTCTGCATCAGGCACAGCAGGATACGGTATTCGTTTTTCGTCAGGGACACCCGCTGGCCCTGATAGGTCAGGGTGTTGTCCCCGGTGTTCAGCAGGGCACCCCGGTGCTCCAGCACCGGAGCCGAGGCCCCGAAGTCGTAGGTCCGGCGCAGCAGGGCCTGAATTTTGGCCATCAGCACGCTCTGGTCAAAGGGCTTGGCGATGAAGTCGTCAGCACCCAGGTTCATGGCCATGATGATGTTCATATTGTCCGCCGCAGACGAGATAAAGATCACCGGCACCCGGGATACCCGGCGGATCTCCGTGCACCAGTGGTAGCCGTCGAAGCAGGGCAGGCCGATGTCCAGCAGCACCAGATGGGGGTCAAAGGCGGCGAACTCCTCCATCACATGCCGCGGGTCCTGCACCTGGCGCACCTGTAAATTCCACAGCTCTCCCTGGGTCTGCACCGCCTGGGCGATGCCCCGGTCATCCTCCACCATCAGCACCCGATAGACCGCATGCTCCTCCATGGTCTCACCTCCTGTGTGTTTTTCCCCATTGTAGCAGACCGGGGGCCGTTTGACAAGAAAAACCGCCCCCGGAAACCGGGGGCGGGCATTTCTTCACAAAAAGGCGCAGCCTTTTTGTGAATATAGGTTTCGCTCCGAACCGCGCATCCCGCCGTCCCGGCGGGATACACTCTCTCCGCGCAAAGTGTTTTTTGCGACGTACACGCCGCCGCAAAAAACGGATCCAATTTGCTTTGCCGCCTGCGGGCGGCAAACTCTGCGAGGCTTTTGGATAAGCCGAACTGCCCCGAAAGGCTTATTGGTCCGGGTTGGTGGTGAACAGGCCCACCACGTCCTCCAGGGCCAGGCTCAGGGTGATGGCCTGGGCCTTGGTGCTGGGGCCGGCCTGGGCCATGATGGCCTGCATGATGGCGTTTTTCTCGCCGGTGGGGGCCACGATGAAGATCATCTCCCGCTCCTCGGCGATGGACATGCCGAAGAACTTCCCGGCGTCCTCGGCGCCGGTGGAGCGGGTATGGACAATGGTGCCGCCACGGGCTCCGGCGGAACGGGCCGCCTCCATGACCTTATCGGTGTAGCCCTGGTTGGCGATGGCAACGATCAGCTGATAGGCTGCTTCCTTCATGGGTTCGTCCTCCTCAATGTCGATTTCCGGGGCCTTGGAGGGGTCGCCGGAGGTCAGGTAGTTCATGGCGGACTTGCCGCCGATGCTGCTCAGGGGCAGGCAAACGGCGATGCCGCTGCCGGGGGCGGTCAGGTGCATGGTGGACACCAGCTCCTTCACCAGGGTCTCCTTGCAGGCGGGCGTCACCACGGAGAACAGCACGGCCTTCTCCGTGGCCTCCAGGCCCAGATAGCTCAGCACATCGTCGCTGGCGGTGCCCCGGCCCAGGGCCGTGAACACCACCGGCGCGCCGAAGGCCCGGTAAAAATCCACAAACCGGCCGGAGCCAACCACCCGGTTGGTGATGGTGATCATAAGATACAGTCGTTTCATTGGGTTTCCTCCTATGCCAGCTCGATGATCTCTTCCACTTCGGCCACGGCCACGGGGGCGGTGCGCTTGATGCGGCGCTTATAGCTGACGCCCAGCAGCTGGATGGTCACCAGGGGGGTCATGGCCACCATGGCCACCACGCCGAAGGCATCGGTGACCACGTTGCCGCCCAGGGCGTCGCAGGCACCCATGGCGAAGGGCAGCAGGAAGGTGGCGGTCATGGGACCGGAGGCCACGCCGCCGGAGTCGAAGGCGATGGAGGTGAAGATCTTCGGCACCACAAAGGACAGGATCAGACTCAGGGCATAGCCCGGCAGCAGGAACCACATGATGGAGATGCCCGTCAGCACCCGGATCATGGCCAGGGCCAGGGACACGGATACGCCGATGGACAGGGCCAGGTTCATGGCGCTGGCGGGGATGGAGCCGGCGGTGATCTCCTCCACCTGACGGTTGAGGATGTGGACGGCAGGCTCCGCCGCCACGATGAAGTAGCCGATGACCATGGCAATGGGGATCAGCACCCAGCTGCACTCCAGGGAGGCGATGCTCTGGCCCAGGAAGTTGCCCACGGGCATGAAGCCCACGTTGACGCCGGTCAGGAACAGCACCAGGCCCAGATAAGTATACAGGAAGCCCACCGCCATGCTCATGACCTGGCGGCGGTTCAGGCGGCGGGTCAGCAGCTGGAAGATCAGGAAGAACCCGGCAATGGGGGCCAGGGACACCAGAATTTCCTTGAAATACTCCGGCAGAGCGTGGGTATAGGAGCGGAACATCTCCACGGTGTCCTGGGCGTCGGGCACGGTCACCGGGGTGTAGCTGCTGCCGTCGGGCTTATACAGAAGGCCCAGCAGCAGCACCGTCAGAATGGGGCCGATGGAGCACAGCGCCACCAGGCCGAAACTGTCGCCTCCGGCATGCTTATCGTTTCGGACGGCACTGACGCCCACGCCCAGGGCCATGATAAAGGGCACGGTCATGGGGCCGGTGGTGACGCCGCCGGAGTCAAAGGCGATGGACCAGAAGTCCGGGGACACGAACATGGCCAGGGTGAACACCACCGCGTAAAACCCGATGAGCAGATAGGACAGGGGAATGCCCAGCAGGATACGCAGCAGGGCGATGACCAGGAACACGCCCACGCCCAGGGCCACGGACCAGATGATGACATTGTTTTCAATGGCGGGGACCTGGCTGGCCAGAACCTGCAGGTCCGGCTCCGCCACGGTGATGATCACGCCAATGAGAAAGCTGATGCCCACGATGATCCACACCTTCTTGGAGCGGGTGATTTCCTTACCCACGGCCTCGCCCAGGGGGATCATGGACATCTCGGAGCCCAGGGAAAACAGCCCCATGCCCACGATCAGCAGAAGGCTTCCCACCAGGAAGGCCATCATGGCGTTGTTGGACACCGGGGTCACGGTGAAGCACAGCAGCAGGACGATGGCCGTGATGGGCAGCACCGAGGTCAGGGATTCCCGCATGGGCTTGCGGAAAATGGCCAGGACCTGGCCCTTTTCCCGGTGCTTCCGGCGCAGGCGGGCCTGCTGGGTCAACAGATCAGGTTTCTTGCGAGACAACAAACGATTCCTCCTTCATCCATTCCGTTCATCAAAACGATAGCGTACCTGTCCGGGCTGACGGGCAGATACGCAATCTCTACCATTAGTATTTATCATACCATAAATCCCGCATTCCGGCAAGAAAGAATCTGTAAAAATTTTGTGAACCTGTGACAAGAGAAAACCCTTGTCAGACGGGTGAAAATCGAAAAAAACGGTCTTTTTTGCAAGATTATTCCCGGCGGGCTGCGTGAAAATATTTGCATCAAGATGAAAAAATATGAAAAATACGCCTTGACAAACGGTGCGGATGGTGCTAACATGCACCCGTCAACGAAAACCGCCGCACCTGCGGCGAGAAAGGGAATGCGCCATGACGAAGCTGCTCTGCAACAACAGCATGATGATGACCATGATGCACATGTGCGGCATGTGCATGCTTTGCTATAGCAAAAATGGTCATTCTCTTTCATCACCTGCCTGAATGAAGCGTTTGCGGCAGCGGAAGGTCAATGACCTTCCGCTGTTTTTTTGCTGTGCGAAAGCATGGCAGAATAAGAAAGGAGCTGAAAAACCATGCGCCTGATGCCGGGCCTTATCACCCTGCTGGACGACCGAATGTGGCCCCAGGCCGCCGGACGTTCCATCCATTCTGAAAACCAACCAATCACCAAATTATACCAAAACCTGTTAAAAAGCTTGAAAAGCTTTTTATAGCACCGAAGGTGCGTCAGGTTTTGTATGAGACGTCACAGCGTGTTTTCACACGCTGTGCGTGCGCCCGGCGCACGGGATTCTTGATTAAATTTTTTAATCAAGAATCAGTATTAATGATAACAAGGAGATAATACATCATGAAAAAAACTTCCGTGAAGCTGACGGCGCTGGTTCTGGCGCTGGTCCTGTCCCTGGCCCTGACGGGCTGCGGCTCCAAGAGCGCCTCCCTGAAGATCGCTGTTCCCAACGACACCACCAACGAGGCCCGGGCCCTGCTGCTGCTGCAGGAGAACGGCATCACCAAGCTGCGGGACGGCGCAGGCATCACCGCCACCAAGAACGACATCGTGGAGAACCCCTATAACGTGGAGATCGTGGAGGCCGAGGCCGCCCGTCTGCCCGATATGCTGAAGGACGCCGACTACGCCGTCATCAACTCCAACTACGCCATCAACGCCGGGCTGAACCCCGTGAAGGACTCCCTGGCCATCGAGGGCTCCTCCTCCGCCTATGCCAACATCCTGGCTGTGAAGGAGGGCAACGAGAATTCCCCCAAGATCCTGGCCCTGAAGGCCGCCCTGGAGAGCCGGCAGGTGGCCAGCTTCATCGAGAGCAAGTACAACGGCTCCGTGGTCAGCACCGTCACCAACCCCGGCAACGGCTATGACGATTCCGTGGATTACGACGCCCTGAAGGGCCAGACCATCACCGTGGCCGCCTCCCCCACGCCTCACGCCGAGATTCTGGAGGTGGCCAAGGAGATCCTGGCCGCTAAGGACATCACCCTGGACATTCAGGTTTATAACGACTATGTGGTGCCCAACACCGTGGTGGACGACGGCACCCTGGACGCCAACTATTTCCAGCACCTGCCCTATCTGGAGGACTTCAACGCCGAGAACAACACCCACATCGTGTCCGTCAGCGCCATCCATGTGGAGCCCATGGGCCTGTATGGCGGCCTGCAGACCAGCCTGGATGCTCTGAAGGCTTCCAAGTAACCGTTTATCAACAACAGAAGGGGAGGCAGCAGCCTTGATCGAATTACAGCATGTCAGCAAGACCTTTGAAAACGCCGGCGGGCGGGTGGACGCCCTGCGGGACGTGTCCCTGACCATCGCCGACGGGGATATCTATGGCATCATCGGCATGAGCGGCGCAGGCAAGAGCACTCTGGTCCGCTGCATCAATATGCTGGAGCGGCCCACGGAGGGCCGGGTCATCGTCAACGGCCAGCAGCTGGACGCCATGACCCCGGCCCAGCTGCGGGCGGCCCGGCGGGAGATCACCATGATCTTCCAGCGGTTCAACCTGCTGATGCAACGCACCTGCCTGCAAAACATCTGCTTCCCCATGGAGCTGGCCGGGGTCAGCCGGAAGGAGGCCCAATCCAGGGCCCGGGAGCTGCTGGAGCTGGTGGGGCTGCCGGATAAGGCCCAGGCCTATCCCGCGCAGCTGTCCGGCGGCCAGCAGCAGCGCATTGCCATCGCCCGGGCCCTGGCCACCAATCCCAAGGTGCTGCTGTGCGACGAGGCCACCAGCGCCCTGGACCCCAAGACCACCCGGCAGATCCTGGAGCTGATCCAGGACATCAACCGCAAGCTGGGCATCACCGTGGTGGTCATCACCCACCAGATGAGCGTGGTGAAGGAGATCTGCACCCACGTGGCCATCCTGGACGACGGCGAGGTGGTGGAGGACGGCCTGGTATCGGCGGTGTTCTCCGCCCCCAAGTCCCAGGCGGCCCGGCACCTGGTGTTCCCCGGCGGTGCCGACGCGGCAGTGTCCGACCCCAGCCAGGAGCGGCGCATCCGGCTGATCTTCCGCAGCGCCCAGACCACGGCCATCCCCATGGTGGCCCGTCTGGCGGCGGAGGAGAGCATCTATGCCAACGTCATCTCCGCCAGCACCCAGAAGCTGTCGGAGGAGGTTTACGGCAGTATGCTGCTGGGCATCCCCAACAGCCAGTTTGACCGGGCCTGGCAGTTTTTCCGGACTATCCCCAATTTGCAGGCAGAGGAGGTAAGCGTGGATGTACAGTGATCTGTTTACGGCGGAGTCCCTGGCGGAGCTGAAAACGGCCTTTGTGACCCAGTTCCCCATGGCACTGTGGGAGACCTTCTATGTGACGGTGCTGTCCACCGCCCTGGCCATCCTGCTGGGCCTGCCTCTGGGGGTGCTGCTGGTGGCGGGGGAGAAGGACGGCGTCCTGCCCCTGCCGAAGCCGGTGCTGTCGGTGCTGAATGTGATCATCAATCTGCTGCGGTCCATCCCGTTCCTGATTCTGATGATCATGGTGTTCCCCCTGTCCCGGCTGATCATCGGCACCGCCGTGGGTACCACGGCCACCATCGTCCCCCTGGTGGTGGCGGCATTCCCCTTTGTGGCGAGACTGGTGGAAAGCAGCCTGCGGGAGGTGGACCCCAACATCATCGAGGCGGCCCAGAGCATGGGCGCAACGCCCATGCAGATCATCTGCAAGGTGATGATTCCCGAAAGCGTGCCGTCCCTGATCCAGAACGTCACCATCTCCCTGACCACCATTCTGGGCTACTCCGCCATGAGCGGCATCATCGGCGGCGGCGGCCTGGGCAAGGTCGCCATCGACTACGGCTATTACCGGTATAAGTACCTGGTGATGTTTGCGGCGGTGATCCTGCTGATCCTGCTGGTGCAGCTGTTCCAGACGGTGGGCACCAAGCTGGCCGTGAAGTGCGACAAGCGGCTGAAAAAGTGATAAAGAGCTGAAAAAATCCCGCGCCGGTATCGGCGCGGGATTTTCTATACGGTAGGGGAGGGAGCTTACTTGCCCATGTTCATCTGAGCGGCGACCTCGGCGGCGAAGTCCTCCTGCTTCTTCTCGATGCCCTCGCCGGTCTGGAAGCGAACAGCGTTGACGAACTTCACGGAACCGCCCAGCTTCTTGCCGGCGTCGGCAATGTAGTGCTCCACGGTACCCTGGAAAATGTCGCTGCGGACGAACTCCATCTGCAGCAGGCAGTTCTCCTCATAGAACTTGTTCATCTTGCCCATGACGATCTTTTCCTTGACCTGAGCGGGCTTGGCGGCCATCTTGGGATCGCTGTCCATCAGAGCCAGGGCGATCTTCTTCTCCTCGGCCAGGACGTCCTCGGTGACCTGGGACTTATCCCAGAAGCGGGGATTCAGAGCGGCGATCTGCATGGCGACGTTCTTGCCGATCTCGGAGGCGTCCACGCCCTCCACGGCCAGGTTCACCAGAACGCCGATCTTGCCGCCGGCATGGACATAACCCACGCTGGTGTTCTCGGCGAAGCGGACGAAGCGGCGGATCTGCAGGTTCTCGCCGATGGACATGACCTTCTCGGGCATGGTCTCGGACACGGTCAGCTCGGTGCCGGGATACTTGCAGTTCATCAGGGCATCCACATCGGCGGGGTCGTTATCCAGAACGGCCTTGGCGATATCCTTGACGAAGGCGACGAACAGGTCGCTCTTGGCGCAGAAGTCGGTCTCGCAGTTGACTTCCACCAGGGCGCCCACGCCGTTCTCCACCAGGGCATAGGACATACCCTCGGCGGCAATGCGGCCGGCCTTCTTGGCGGCCTTGGCCAGGCCCTTTTCCCGCAGATACTCAACGGCCTTGTCCATGTCGCCGTCGCACTCGGTCAGGGCCTTCTTGCAGTCCATCATGCCCACGCTGGTCATCTCGCGCAGGGTCTTCACATCAGCAGCAGTAAAAGACATTCTTAGTTCCTCCAATTTCATAATAATACAGTAAAAGGGGCAGGGCATACACCCTGCCCCGTGGTTACGCGGTGATACAGCCAGAAAATATACGCTTACTCAGCGGTCTCGGCAGCGGCCTCCTCGGTCTGCTCGCCCTGGCGGCCTTCGATCATGGCGTTGGCCATAATGGAGGAGATCAGGCGGATGGCGCGGATGGCGTCATCGTTGCCGGGGATGGGATAGTCGATCTCGTCGGGATCGCAGTTGGTATCGGCGATGGCCACAACGGGGATGCCCAGACGATGGGCCTCGGCGATGGCGTTGCGCTCCTTGCGGGTGTCCACGATGAACAGGGCGCCGGGCAGCTTCTTCATTTCCTTCACGCCGCCCAGGTACTTCTCCAGCTTCTCGATCTCGCCCAGGTGCTTGATGACTTCCTTCTTGGGCAGCATATCGAAGGTGCCGTCGGCCTGCATGGTCTTGAGCTGGTTCAGGCGGTCGATACGGGTGCGCATGGTCTTGAAGTTGGTCATCATGCCGCCCAGCCAGCGGGCGTTGACATAGTACATATTGCAGCGCAGAGCCTCTTCCTTGATGGCCTCCTGAGCCTGCTTCTTGGTGCCCACGAACAGCAGGGACTGGCCGCTCTCGGACAGCTGACGCACGAAGTTATAGGCCTCCTCCAGCTTCTTCACGGTCTTCTGCAGATCGATGATATAGATGCCGTTGCGCTCGGTGTAAATGTAGGGGGCCATCTTGGGGTTCCAGCGGCGGGTCTGGTGACCGAAGTGGACACCGGCCTCCAGCAGGGCCTTCATGGATACGACGTTCTGGTTAGCCATGGTTTCATTTCTCCTTTGATTTTTAGTTTGTTGCCTCCAGGAGCTTCCTCCCCCCGGCCAACCTTGCGGCACCGACCGAAAGTCCGCCCCTGTGCGGAATGCTGAAATATAATACCACAGTGCGCCGGGAATTGCAAGATAAATTTTGCGGTTTGTGACGGAAAGGCGGCGTTTTTTATAAAAAACCTTATCCCATCCAGCGGAAATGGCCGGTAATGACGTATTTGCCCATGTCATTGCGCTCCACGGCCTCGTCGATGGGGTTTCCGTGGTGGATGAGGAAGGGGATCCCCTGCCGGTTCCGGCGGTCGGAGCAGATGCCGATGTGGTCCCGGTCGCCGAAGATCACAATGTCCCCGGGCTGCCACTGGGCGGGATCGTCCAGCTCACAGGTCAGCACCTGGGCGTGGCGGCGGAAGAAGGTGTCCAGATTGCTGACCCGGCGGAAGTCGATGTTGCCGTCAGGGGTCTCGATGTTGGGATAGCAGGCGGGATTTTCGGCGATGTCCCGGTCCACCAGGTCCTTCAGGGAATAGCCCGCCGCCCGGAAGGCCTGCCAGATCACGTCGGTGCACACCCCCAGGCCGTCGTCGGGATAGCCGCCGGCGTAGTATTTGCTCTTATAGTGGGGGTGGGTGCCGATATAGGCCCGGGCGCCCAGGACCATGTCCGTCCAGTCGTCCACGCCATCGCCGTCGGCGTCCAGGGGGCTTTGCAGCTGGGGGATGCCCAGCTCATCGGCGGTGTACCACCGCTGGGGAATGCGGCTTCGCAGCAGAAGCCACCCCGCAGCCAGCAGCAACAGGCACAGGGGGATCAGAAACAGGCGTTTTTTCTTCATATCCGTGGTCCTCCTTGGTGGGATAGAACCATTATACCCGGCCGGGCCGCCTTTGTCGAGGAGAAAAGGGCGGCCTGCTTGGGTGACAGCTAAAATAAAACTTTTGTAAAATATACTTGACAAACTGTCGGGCGGGTGATATGCTGGGGCAGCAGTATGATACAAAAACCTGTTAAAAAGCTTGAAAAGCTTTTTATAGCACCGGAGGTGCGTCAGGTTTTGTATGAGACGGCACAGCGTGTTTTCCCACGCTGTGCGTGCGCGCAGCGCACGGGATTCTTGATTCAATTTTTTAATCAAGAATCAGTATGAAAGGAGCGATGGATACGGAACCTTATCTGGCGGGCATTCTGGCGGGGATCATGGCCGTGGCGGTGGTCACGGCGATACTGACGGCGGTGCGGAAGAAGCAGGGCCGGCCCAAGCCGGAATATGACGAGCGGCAGATGGCCGCCCGGGGGGTGGCCTATCGCTGGGCGTTTCTGACGCTGATGCTCAGCCTGGCCGTCAACACCGGAGTGGAGGCCATCTGGGGCCCCTGGGCCAAGCCCGGGGTGTCGGCGTGGATGCTGATCTTTCTGTCCATCGGGGTGTTCATCGTGGCCTGCGTCCGGAAGGACGCGTATTTCGCCGTGGCCCAGAATCCCCGGACCTATCTGTGGCTGTTCGGCGCGGTGGTGCTGTGCCAGATCCCCAACTTCCTCCTGCAGCTGCGCAGCGGGGACCTGGTGGAGGACGGACTGCTGACCTGGAACGCCCTGTCCCCGGCCTGCGGGGTGCTGTTCGGGGTGATGTTCGTGTGCATGCTGGTCCGTCTGCGCCGCCAGAAGCGGGAGGAGCAGGAGGACGCGGAGGCATGAAGAATCTGCGCCTGAAATCGGCCCGGGCCGCCAAGGACCTGAGCCAGCAGCAGCTGGCGGACCTGGTGTCCGTGTCCCGGCAGACCATCAACGCCATCGAAAAGGGGGACTATAACCCCACCATCCGCCTGTGCATCGCCATCTGCCGGGCGCTGGACAAGACATTGGACCAGTTATTCTGGGAGGAGGAAGAAACATGAGCCTGACGGTAAAGAACCTGACCAAGCGATACGGGGACAGGACGGTGGTGGACCGGCTGTCCTTCGGGATGCCCGGGCCGGGGGTGTATGCCCTGCTGGGCACCAACGGCGCGGGAAAAACCACCAGCATCCGCATGATGCTGAATATGCTGTCCCGGGACGGGGGAGAGGTGCTGTGGAACGGGGAACCGCTGGATATCAGCCGCTGCAACGTGGGATATCTGGCGGAGGAGAGGGGCCTGTACCCCAAGTATGCGCTGATGGATCAGCTGCTGTATTTCGCGGCCCTGCGGGATGTGCCCCGGGCGGAGGCCAGGCGGCGCATCCGGTACTGGGCACAGCGGCTGGAGGTGGAGGAGTATCTCTATCCCAGCGCCCCGGCGCAGGCGGGACGGCGGGGGCTTCTGGGCGGCTCCGCCCAGCGGGAAAAGCCCAAGCGGCCGGACCAGCTGTCCAAGGGCAATCAGCAGAAAATCCAGCTGATGGCGGCCCTGCTGTCGGACCCGGAGCTGCTGATCCTGGATGAGCCGCTGTCCGGCCTGGACCCCATCAACACGGACCTGTTCAAGGGGATCATCCGGGAGGAGATCGAGGCCGGGAAATACCTGATCATGTCCAGCCACCAGATGGCCACGGTGGAGGAGTTCTGCACGGACCTGACCATTCTGGACCGGTCCAGAACGGTTCTGCAGGGGCACCTGAACGACATCAAGAAGGGCTACGGCCGGGTGCATTTACAGCTGAAAACCGAGGAGGACGCCGGGCCGTACATCGCCGAAAGCGGGGCGCAGATCGTGACCCGGAAGGAGTTTGAGTATCAGCTGAAGGTCACCGGCCAGGAGCAGGCCAACGACCTGCTGGCCCGGCTGACCCGGGCCGGGGTCACGGTGGTGCTGTTCAACCTGCGGGAGCCGTCTCTCCACGAGATTTTCGTGGAAACCGTGGGGGGTGAGTCCGATGCGTGACCTGTCCGGCACGGGTCAGGTGTACCGCTTTACCCTGTCGCAGCTGCTGAAAAGCAGGGCGAACCGGGTGACGCTGATCATCATGGTGCTGCTGGCGGCGGTGAGTATGCCGCTGACGGCCCTTCTGGGCGGCGAGACGCCGGAGACATCGGACACCGCGGGCCTGGCGTCGGTGCGGGTGGACAACCGCACGGACCTGGCACTGGACTTCTCCGGCGACGCCTATTGGGCGGACACGGACTTTTCCGCCGACGCCGGTGAGCCGGACGCTGTGGTGACAATCACCGGCGATGAGACCGGCTATCAGGTGGCGGTGGTCGGCAGCGAAAGCGCCCACGCCGGGGAGCTGTCCCAGCTGGCGGAGACGGCCCGGCAGACCGTCCGGGACGCCTGCTTGCAGGCGGCGGGACTGTCGTCCCGACAGCTGGAGGCCCTGACGGCATCCACCGGGGAGGAGGACTCCCATGAGGAGGGCTTCTGGGTCCAGTACGGCTATTCCATCCTGGCCATGATCCTGTGCCTGATGAGCGCGTCCTATGTGATCCGGGCCGTGGTGGAGGAGAAGGACTCCCGGCTGGTGGAGCTGCTGCTGGTCAGCGTGAAGCCCATGGCCCTGCTGGCGGGGAAGATCCTGGCGGTGATGGCCTTCACCTTCGGGTGGCTGCTGGCCATGCTGGCGGGCCTCGGCGTGTCCTGCGGGCTGACGGCGGGGCTGATGGGCCCCGGCGTGCTGCAGAAGCAGCTGTCCGGTGTGCTGGCGGCTGTGCCCCGGGTGCAGGAGGACCTGTGGCAGGCGGCGGGGGTACTGCTGGTGCTGCTGGTGTCCCTGGGGCTGGGGTATCTGACCATGTCCCTGATCGGCGGCGTGGCCGGGGCCTGCTGCTCCGGCATGGAGGAGGCAGGCGAGGCCACGGGGCCTGTGATGCTGCTGACCATGGCGGGATATCTGGCCTCCTTCGTGGTGGGGGCCGTGCCCTCCGGGCCGGTGGCGGTGTTTTCCACCCTGTGCCCCGTTGTGAGTATTTTCTGCGCCCCGGTGCAGTTTGCCGGGGGCAATGTGTCCTTCTGGCTGGTGCTGGCGTCCTGGGCGATCCAGGCGGCGGTGATCTGGGGTCTGCTGACCCTGGCGTCCCGGGTATATGCGGGACTCATCGTCCACCGGGGCAGCCGGGTGAAGCTGCGTGAGCTGATGTCCATGGCCAAGGGAGGTGCGGTCCGATGAAACGATACAAGGGACTGGGACGGGTGTTTTCCTTCACCCTGACCCAGCAGCTGCGGCAGAGGGGCTGGCGCACGGCCACCATCGCGGTGGCCCTGGCGTGCCTGCTGATCCCCATCCTCTCCCTGACTGTGGCGGCCCAGCACCAGAAAAACGCCGCCCCGGAGCAGAACCCGGTGATGGAGGAGGGCTATACCCAGGAGGCCCTGGACCGGGCGGAGCTGACGCCGGAGCAGAGGGCCCTTCTGACGGCACCGGTGGAGGTCACCGTCACCGGCGGGCAGACCGGGGAAGGGGAGACCATGGGCCTGCTGTCCATGCTGCTGCCGTTTGCGTCGCTGATGCTGCTGTATTTCCTGGTGCTGCTGTACGGCCAGAGCACGGCGGCCAGCGTGATCCTGGAAAAAACCTCCAAGCTCATGGACCTGTTCCTGGTGTCCGTGGAGCCGGGGGCCATGGTGCTGGGCAAGGTGCTGGCCACAGCCCTGGCGGGGCTTCTGCAGCTGGCCGTATGGGCGGCAGGTCTGGCGGGGGGCTTCGTCATCGGCGGAGCCGTGGTCCGGCAGACGGGGGTGACCCTGCCGCTGCTGGAGGTGCTCAAGGGCGTGGGACGGCTGACGGGTCTGTTCAGCGTTCCGGCCATGCTGGAGGCGGCGGGACTGCTGCTGGCGGGCTTCCTGCTGTATTGCAGTCTGTCCGCCATCGGCGGGTCCATGGCCGGAAAGGCCGAGGACCTGTCCAGCACCAACGTGCTGTTTTCCCTGGTGCTGGTGGCCAGCTTCTTCTGCTGCATGTTCGCCGGGGGCATGGACGGCATGACCTCCTCGGCCCGGTGGCTGGACTATGTGCCCTTCACCGCCATTCTGGTGACGCCCAGCCGGGTGCTGCTGGGGCAGACCTCCCTGCTGGGGGGCCTGGTGTCCCTGGCGCTGGTGGTGGCGTGCGCCGGGGTGCTGACGGCCCTGGCGGGCCGGGTGTACCGGCTGATGTCCCTGTATAAGGGCAATCCCCCCACGCCCCGGCGGGTGCTGCGGATGCTGCGGGAAAAATAAGAATCACTTGCTTTTTCCGGCGGAATCGGGTATGATACAGGCAACTGCAACAGGAGGTAAACGGAAATGAGCGAAGAATTCGGCCCCAATTTCATCACCCTCACCGATGAGGACGGCAACGACATCGAGCTGGAATATGTGGACGCCCTGGAGGACAACGGCCAGACCTATATGGCCTTCTTCCCCACGGTGGACGACGAGACCGACGAGGCAGCCGCCGAGGATTTCGGCCTGGTGATCCTGAAGTCCGTGACGGAAAACGGCGAGGAGCTGCTGACCACCCTGGACAGCGACGAGGAGCTGCAGCGGGTGTATGACCTGTTTATGGAGCAGCTGATGGACGAGGATGACGAAAATTCCTGACCGGTTTCCGGTTTGTGGATGCTGCATCCGGCATATGGAACACAAAAGGCGCTCCAATGGAGCGCCTTTTCCATGCCGGAAACGATTTTAGCAAACCGAAAGCCCTTTCGTGAAAATGCCGAAGGGCGGGGGCCGCTTCCGGAAAATTCCAGGGGGAATCCGCAAGTTTCCCCTTTTATTTTCCCGCCGGGTCTGCTATACTATGGGTGTCGTCGGAAGACGGCTCCCTGCGAGGTGTGACGGGTCTTTTTTATCCTCACATTTTGTTATAGGGGATGTCGGATCAGTATGTGAACAGCAGGCCTCCCGGCTGCCGTCTGCGGCTGGAAGTTGGAAGCTACGAAGCAAGCTGGAGACAACCCACCTGCTGAATCGGTGCAGGTTATAACTCGGCCCCCACGGCCCCGCAGGTCTGTGCTTACACGCACGCAAACACGCCGCAATCTCTTGTGGATTGCGGCGTGTATTTTTTATTTCTCCCCCACCATCGCCAGCAGGTCCCGGCGGACGGCTTCCCGGTCCAGGGCCGTGCCGGTAAAGCGGGAAAAGGCCAGGATGGCCTGCTGCACCAGCAGCTCCATGCCGCCGATGGCCGTGAGGCCCCGGTCTCGGGCCGCCGCCAGCAGAGCCGTCTGCCGGGGGTGGTATACCAGGTCGAACACCGCCGCGCCCGGGGGCAGCGCGTCCAGAAAGGAGAGGCTGGCAAAGGGCGGAAAGCCCTCCATCCCCAGGGGGGTAGCGTTGATGACCACAAGGCTGTCCCGGGCCGCCTGGGGCAGCCGGTCCAGGGGGATATCCCCGCCGTGCCGGGCCGCCGTCAGCAGGCGGCAGTCCCCCAGGGCGAAGCGGGCCGCCCGGGCCGCCCCGCCGTTGCCGATGATCAGCACCTGCCCCGCCCGGGGGTCCGCGCCGTGGGCCAGAAGCCCCGCCCGGATGCCCGGTGCGTCGGTGTTGTACCCCACGGCCAAGCCCCGGCGGAAGCACACGGTGTTCACCGCCCCGCAGGCGGCGGCTGCCGGGTCCAGCTCATCCAGCAGGGGCAGAATCGCCTGCTTCAGCGGCATGGTGACGTTGCAGCCGTCCCAGGCCCCGGCCCGGGCCGCCGCCAGGAACTCCGGCAGGGTGTCCGGGGTCACGGTGACGGTCTCATAGCTGCCCGTCAATCCCGCCCGGTCCAGCATCCGCCGGTGCAGCAGGGGGGACAGGCTGTGCCCCACCGGGTCGCCGATGACGCACAGCCTCATACCTGGGGCTCCTTCCCCGCCAGCAGGTTGATGGCCTCCATATACCCCAGGAAGCCGTGGCCCACGATCTGGGCCACGCAGGCCGGAGCGGTGACGGAGACCCGGCGGAAGGGCTCCCGGCGGTTGATATCGCTGAGGTGGACCTCCACCGCCGGGACGCTGACGGCCAGCAGGGCGTCATAGATGGCGTAGCTGTAGTGGGTATAGGCCCCGGGATTGATGACGATACCGTCATACACCCTGTCAGCGGCCTGTATTTCGTCAATGAGCGCCCCCTCGTGGTTGCTCTGGCGGATGTCCGCCCGGATGCCCCGGGCGGCGGCGTAGGCAGTGATCTCCATGCACAGGTCGTCGTAGCTGCCGGTGCCGTAGATGCCCGGTTCCCGTTTTCCCAGCAGGTTCAGGTTGGGGCCGTTGAGAATGAGAATGTTCATGTCTGCTCCTCTCTCCACAGGCGGACGGCCTCCTCCGCCGCCTGGCGGGCTGTGGGTTTGTTGACGGAATGGTGGGCGGCGGCCCGGTACAGGTCCCGCCGCTGCCGGGCCAGGCGGAAAATGGCCCCGGCATCCGTCAGCAGGGGACGGCCCTGCCGCCGCAGGGTGCGGCGGATGGCCCAGGGGGACCGGTCCAGGAAGATGACCAGGCCCCCGTCCCGCAGCAGCCTCCGGTTCTCCCGCCGCAGCACCGCGCCGCCGCCGGTGGCCAGGACGATGCCCTCCCGGCGGCACAGCTCCGCCAGAACCCGGGACTCCAGGTCCCGGAAATACCCCTCGCCGCTTGACGCGAAGATATCGGCGACGGAACGGCCCTCCCTCTGCTCCAGGAACTTGTCCGCGTCCACAAAGGGCAGTCCCAGGTCCTTGGCGCACAGCCGCCCCACGGTGCTCTTGCCGCTGCCGGGCAGGCCCACAAAAATCAGGTTCCTCACGACTGCTGCTCCCGGCTCAGGGCCATCAGCGTCTCATACAGGCGCTCCACCTCCGCCCGGTGCTCCGGGGCCAGGTCGCCCCGGCTGCGCAGCACCTGGGCCTCCCGCTCCGGGTCCCGCACCGGGAGGCCGTGGGCCGCCTTATAGGCCCCGATGTCCCGGGACAGCTCCTGCCGCCGGACCAGCAGCCCCACCAGCTGCCGGTCCACATCGTCCAGCTGCAGCCGCAGGGCTTCCAGGCCGCCGCCCCGGGGATCCAGCACCCGCCACAGGGCCAGGGCCGCCGCCGCCTCCACAATGGGGGCCGCCCGCAGGGCGATGCAGGGGTCGTGGCGGCCGGTAACGGCCACGGTGCAGTTTTCCATCCGGGACAGGTCCACCGTGTCCTGGGGCAGGGCGATGGAGGGGGTGGGCTTGAAGGTGACGGTAAAGGTCAGGGGCATACCGTTGGTGACGCCGCCGTTGATGCCGCCGTTGTGATTGGTGACGGTGCGGACGCGGGTACCGTCGGTGCGCAGGGGGTCGTTGGCCCGGCTGCCCCGCATATGGGCCAGGGACGCGCCGTCGCCGAAGCCCAGGGCCTTCACCGCGGGAATGGCGAACAGGTGCCGGGCCAGCTCCGACTCCACCGCCTCCCGCCAGCCGGGACCGCCCAGCCCCGCCGGAAGCCCCGTGACGGTGCAGGCGATCTCCCCGCCTACGGAGTCCCCGTCGGCCTTGGCTTTTGCTGCCTGCTGCCGGAGGGAGGCCTCGTCAACCACCCGGGCGTTCAGCTGGATATCCTGCTCCTTCAGCCAGGCCTTCACCATGGCGCCTGCCGCCACCAGAGGGGCCGTCAGGCGGCCGGAATAGGGGCCGCCGCCCCGGGGATCGTTGTGCCCCCCGCTGCGTACCCAGGCGGCATAGTCCGCGTGGCCGGGCCGGGGCTTATTCCGCAGGGCCTCATAGTCCCCGGACCGGGCGTCCCGGTTTTCCAGAACCAGGCAGATGGGGTCGCCGGTGGTGAAGCCCTGATAGACGCCGCTGAGAATGCGGAGCCGGTCCGGCTCCCGCCGGGCGGTGGCCAGGGGGCCATGGGGGGCCCGGCGCTGAAGCTCCCGGGCGATGAGCTCCCGGTCCACCGGCAGGCCCGGGGCCGCGCCGGTGACCAGCACCCCCACGGCGGGGCCGTGGGATTCGCCGAAAATGGTGTAATCCAGCATTTATACTTCCTCCGTTTGTCCCCCCAGGCGGCGGTAATCCGCCCAGAAGCCGGGGTAGGATTTATCGGTGCACCCGGCGTCGCGCAGCAGCACCGGGCCGGTGCAGAAGGGCGCGGCGCAGGCGCACAGCATGGCAATGCGATGGTCGCCGCAGCTGTGGGCCTCGCCGCCGGTGAGACGGTCCGTGCCCCATACGGTGAGACCCTCCGGCTCCTGCCGGACACGGCCCCCCAGGGCGGTCAGCGCCGCCGAAACCGACGCCAGGCGGTCGCTCTCCTTATCCCGCAGCCGGGCCGCGCCGGTGAAGCGGGTTTCCGTTCCCGGCCGCAGCGCCGCCAGCAGGGCCAGCGGCGGCAGCAGGTCCGGGATATCCGTCAGGTCTACCTCCTCCGGCAGACAACGGCACAGGGCCGCCGCCGCCCGGTCCCCCTGGAGGGAGTCCCGGCGCAGGCCCGTGACCTCCACGGGACAGCCCAGGGCGGCGATTGCCAGCCAGAAGGCGGCGGCGGACCAGTCCGGCTCCGGCTCCATGGGAACCGGGCGGAACCTTTGCCCGCCGGGGATAAGAAAGCCGCCGGGGCTTTCCTCGATGATAATGCCGCACCGCTCCAGCACCGCCAGGGTCAGGTCCACATACGGCCGGGAGGCGAGAGCCCCCGTGAGAACCAGCTCCGAGTCCGCCGCCAGGCCCGGCAGGGCCATCAGCAGACCGGAAACCAGCTGGGAGGTCCGGCTTCCGTCCACCGGGATGCGGCCCGGGGAAAGGGGGCGGGTGACCCGCAGACCGTTTTCCGTGGGCGCAAGGCCCCAATCACCCGGCAGGGGCCGGGACAGCAGCCGCCGGGTGCCGGTGAACCGGGTTCCTACCTGGCCCCGGGCCATGGCCAGGGGCAGAAGAAACCGCAGGGTGCTGCCGCTGGCCCCGCAGTCGATGGCCGGCTCCGGTTGGTGATACAGGGCCCACAGGCCCCGGACCGTGGCCAGAACGTCGTCGGCGGGGTCCGGGGGGCAGGGGAACTCCCCCGCCTGGGCCAGGCAGATCAGCTGCCGGTGCAGCAGGCTTTTGGAGGGCGGCGGCGTCACCGCGCCCCGCAAAGGGGCGGGATACAGGCGCAGGTCCATTACTCCACCTCCAGCAGGGACGCCAGGGGTACCGCCATCAGGCGGCCCGCCCCGGCCCGCTGAGCCACGGCGATGGTGACCTGATCTCCGGCCCGCTTCTTGTCCCGGGCCAGATAGTCCGCCGCCCCATCCCAGGGCAGCCGGACGGGAAGCCCCCACCGCTCCAGCAGGGGGGTGAGCCTGTCCAGCAGCTCCTGTCCGCCCAGCCCATGGGACACCTGCCAGCGGAGCATCTGCATCATTCCGGCGGCCACGGCCTCGCCGTGGGTATAGGCGTCGTACCCTCCGGCGGCCTCGTAGGCATGGCCGAAGGTATGGCCGAAGTTCAGCAGGCGGCGGGGGCCGCCGTCCCGCTCGTCCCGGGCTACCACCGCCGCTTTATACCGGCAGCAGCGCTCCACCAGCCAGGGAAGCTCCGGCTCCGCCGCCGTTTCCAGATGGCGGAGGATCTCCTCGTCCCCGATGACGCCGCACTTGATGACCTCCGCCATGCCGGAGGACAGCTGCCGCCGGGGCAGCGTACCCAGGCAATCGGTGTCCGCCAGCACCAGGGAGGGCTGATAGAAGCAGCCGATGAGGTTTTTCCCCTCCGGCAGGTCCAGGCCGGTTTTGCCGCCCACGCTGCTGTCCACCTGGGCCAGCAGGGTGGTGGGCATCTGGACCAGGGGGACGCCCCGCAGGATGGTCCCGGCCAGAAAGCCCGCCAGGTCGCCGGCAACGCCGCCGCCCAGGGCCACGATGCCGTCCGCCCGGGTGAAGCCGTCAGCCAGCATCCGGCGGCACAGGGACTCATACACCGCCAGGCACTTGCTGCCCTCCCCGGCGGGGAAGGTATACACCGGCAGCCCCAGGCTCCCGGCATAAAGGGACGCCGCAGTCTCGTCGGCCACCACGGCCCAGCGCTTTACCGGCAGGGTGCTCAGCCGCTCCGCCGCCCGGCCCAGCAGACCCGGGCCGATGAGAATGGGATAGGACCGCTGTCCCAGGGATACGTTGATCTGACGCATAGACGGGCTTCCTCCGGCTTTAGTTATCCTCCACCAGCCGCCGCCTGCCCAGGGCGGCCCTGCGGTAATACAGCAGCGTGGCGGCGCTGCACACCAGCCATCCGGCGGGATAGCCCATGGCCAGGGGCAGCAGGGTATTGGTGATGAAATGGGACACGATATACAGATAGATCTGGCGGAACACCACAAAGGAGCCCAGCATGATCACCATGGGCACCTGGCTGTTGCCTGCGCCCCGGAGTGCGCCGGAGTAGATCTGGTTGATGCAGCACAGCAGATAGAAGGGGGAGATATACCGCAGCAGCAGGGTGCCGTAGGCCACCACCTCGGCCTTGCGGTTGAAGAAGGCCGTCAGCTGGGGCGCAAGCACCAGCACCGGGACCATCAGCACCGCCGTCACCGCCAGGGAGATCCCCAGCGCCCGGCGGACGCCCTGCTGGGCACGGGGGGTGTCGCCTGCGCCCAGGTTCTGCCCCACAAAGGTGGTGGCGGACAGGGCCAGGGACTGCATGGGCAGGAACATCAGCTGATCGATCTTGGTATACGCCGTCCAGCCGGACATGCAGTCCGCGCCGAAATGGTTGATATAGGACTGGACGAACACGTTGGAAAAGGCGGTAACGGCCATCTGCAGAGCCGCCGGGATGCCCACCCGGACGATTTTTTTCAGCATATCCCAGTGGACCCGCAGCCGCCGCAGCTCCACCCGGACGCAGCTGTCCGTCCGCATCAGCACCGCCAGCACCAGCACCGCCGACACCGCCTGGGCGATGATGGTGGCCCAGGCCACACCTGCAACGCCCATGTGGAACCGGATCACAAACAGCAGGTCCAGCCCGGTGTTCAGCACCGCCGACACCACCAGAAAATAGAAGGGCCGCCGGGAGTCGCCCACGGCCCGGAGAATGCCGGAGCCCATGTTATAGATCAGCAGGCCCGTGATGCCGGAGAAATAGATGGACAGATACGCCGTGGACTCCGGCAGCACCTCCGCCGGGGTGTTCATCAGGTCCAGCATGGCCGGGATCAGGGCCAGGCCCAGGGCCGTGAACACCGCGCACAGCACCAGGGTCAGCACCATGGCCGTGTGGACGGTATCCCGGACCTTTTCGGGCCGGTGGGCCCCGTAGTATTGACTGATGACCACCCCCGCGCCGCTGGACAGGCCCATGAAGAAGCCGATGAGCATATTGATGATGGGCCCCACGGTGCCCACGGCGGAAAAGGCCTCGTTGGACACAAAGTTGCCCACCACCCAGGTGTCCACCATGTTGTAAAGCTGCTGGAACACGTTTCCGGCCAGCAGCGGCAGGGCAAACTGGATCAGGTGGCGGGTGATGCTGCCCTGGGTCATGTCCACGTCCCGCCGGGCAGGGGCGTGGGCGTGGTGATGGCTGAATGTCATAGATGCAGTTCCTCAGTTCTCTCTTTTTATAATAGGATAACACCATTTCCCGGGGAAATCAACCACCCGGCCCTCTGGGGAAAACCCACAATTGACGGGGGAACGCAGATAGGGTATACTGGAGAAAAAGCGAGGGAGGAACTGCTATGGAATACGTTGCCATGATCGGCCTGCTGTTTGCGCCGATTGTCTGTCTGCTGTGCGCGGCCTGGTTCTATGTGCGGTGGCAGAACGAGCATGAGGACCAGGCCCTGGCCCAGCGGGACCGGAGGACCTGCTTCATCTTTCTGATCGCCGCTGCCGCGTCCCTGGTGGTCTTCGGCGTGCTGAAGCTGCTGTTTCCCATCTCGGCATAAAACTTCATGCACTGTGCGGCGCACCGCGAAAACAGGCAAAATCTTCTGTGCATGAAGTTTTGTGCATCATTCCCGGTTGCCCCGAAGGGGTGAGGGAATGGCACATTCTATTTTTTGCTATGCTTTTGCATAGCAAAAAATAAGCCCTCCGGCAGGAGGGCTTATTTTTATGGTCACTTCCAGAGGGAGCAGACCAGGTCCGTGTAGGCGGAGGGGTTCTCGATGGGCAGGCCGGCGATGAGGCAGGCCTGGTTATAGAGAATCTCCGCGTACTTCTTGGCCTTGTCCGGGTCGATGATCCGGGCGGTCTCGAAGGCGGCGAAGGCGGGATGATCCACGTTGATCTCCAGAATGCGCTTGGCCTTCATGCCCAGCTCCGGCTGCACGGCGGTGAAATACTTCTCCATCTCGAAGGTGATGCCCTGGCCGCTGGACAGGCACACCGGATGGGTCTTGAGCTTGGTGGAGGCCTTCACCTGGTCCACCTTATCCCCCAGGGCCTCCTTCAGGAAGGCGAAGCCCTCCTGATAGCTGTCGGTCTCGTCGGGCTTCTGCTCATCGCCCAGCTCCAGATCCCCGTCAATGGCGGAGCGGAAGGGCTTATCCTGGTACTTCTGCAGCATGTCCGGCAGGAACTCGTCGGCTTTGTCGGTGAAGTACAGGATCTCCATGTTGTGGTCCTTCAGCAGCTCCGTCTGGGGCATATGGTCGATGGCATCCACGGTGTCGCCGGAGGCGAAATAGATGAACTTCTGGTCCGGCTGCATCCGGGACACATACTCCGCCAGGGTCACGGGCTTCTTCTCGGTGGAGGAGTAAAACAGCAGCAGGTCCTGCAGCTGCTCCTTCTTGGCCCCGTAGTTGTCCAGGGCGCACAGCTTCAGCTGGCGGCCGAAGCTGCGGTAGAACTTCTCATAGCTCTCCCGGTCGTCCTTCAGCATCCGCTCCAGCTCGGCCTTGATCTTCTTTTCCAGGTTGGCGGAGATAATCTTCAGCTGCCGGTCATGCTGCAGCAGCTCCCGGGAGATGTTCAGGCTCAGGTCCGGGGACTCCACCACGCCCCGGACGAAGTTGAAATAGTCCGGCAGCAGGTCGGCGCAGCTGTCCATGATCATCACGCCGGAGGCGTACAGCTGCAGGCCGGGCTTATAGTCCTCGGTGTAATACTGGCTGGGGGCCTGGGAGGGGATATACAGCAGGGCCTTGTAGGTGACGGCGCCCTCGGCGGACACGGTGATGACGCTGAGAGGGGCGGCGGGATCGCCGAAGCGCTCCTGATAGAACTTGTTATACTCCTCCCGGGTGACGTCGGCCTTCTTCCGCTGCCACAGGGGCACCATGCTGTTGAGGGTCTCCCACTCAAAGACCTCCTCATACTCGGGCTTATCCTCGGGACTGCCCTCCTTCACCTGGGGGTGGGGCATGAGCATCTTGATGGGGAAGCGGATGTAGTCGGAATACTTCTTCACCAGCTTATACAGGGGATACTCCCGGAGATACTGGCTGTATTCGTCCTTCTCCTCGCCGTCGGGCTTGATGTGCATGATGATGTCGGTGCCCACGGCGTCACGGGTGCAGGGCTCGATGGTGTAGCCCTCCAGGCCGTCGGAATCCCAGCGATAGGCCTGCTCCCGGCCGTATTTCCGGGAAATGACGGTGATGTGGTCCGCCACCATGAAGGCGGAGTAGAAGCCCACGCCGAACTGACCGATGACGTCGGCCTCGGCCTCCTTGTCCAGCTCCTGCCGGAACTGGAAGGTGCCGCTGGAGGCGATGACGCCCAGGTTGTTCTCCAGCTCATCCGCGTCCATGCCGATGCCGTTGTCGCTGACGGTAAGGGTGCGGTTCTCCTTGTCGATGGACAGGGTGATGGCAAAATCCTCCCGCTTCAGGCCCACGTTTTCGTCCGTCAGGGACAGATAGCACAGCTTGTCGATGGCGTCGGAGGCGTTGGAGATGATTTCCCGCAGGAAGATCTCCTTGTGGGTGTAAATGGAGTGGATCATCAGGTCCAGCAGCCGCTGGGACTCCGCCTTGAATGCCTTTTTTTCCATAAATTGACTCCTCTTTTCTGTCAGCAGCGGGGAGACGCACTGCGTCCCCCCGCTCTGTTATTGAACGTGCAGACTTATTTCTTCCGCCCTGTCAGCCACAGCACCACAGAGCCCACGGCCAGAACGCCGGACACGGCGGCGGCCGCCAGCAGCAGGGGCTGGCGATGCTCCTTGGCCAGGGCGCAGGTCTTTTTGCCCACGAAGGAGGCGGCGGTACCGCCCAGGCGGGCAGCCAGCTGCACCACGCTGCGGCCCAGCTCCACGGCGCTGTTCAGCGCGGTCTTCCCGGCGGTCAGCAGGATTTCTTTCACCTTTTCCATAAGCTCGCTCCTTATTTCACGGAATTGTACCAGTCGATGACCGGCTGGAGATTTTCGGGACAGACGGCGCTGGCCCCCTTGGTGGCCATGTCATAGGTCAGCTGCTGGGCGGGGTTCAGAGCACCTTTCTCCTCCAGCTGCTTTTTGATCTGGCGGCACTTGACCTCCATAATCAGCCGGTAGGGGCCACGGAGTCGGTGCAGGTCGAAGCCGCCCTGCAGGGCGAACACGGCGCAGTCATCCGCAAGGCCCAGCTTTTCCTTCCGGGCGGCGGCAGCGGCGGCGCTGGCGGGGCCCATACCCACCTGGCACACGGCCCGGACCTTGAAAAATGCGTTGGCCTTGGGCCAGCCCATGACCCGGTCCGCCATCAGCCAGCCCAGGAAGATGACCTCCTCATCGGGCTGGGGGGTGTGGACCTGGCGCAGGTCGTTCACCGGCAGACCGGTGGCCCGGCCCAGCAGGCGGGCGTATTCGGCGGTGTAGCCGCTGTTGGAGGTGTAAACGATGGCAGAGATCATGGGAAACCCCTCGCTTTCTTCACAATAGCTTGCCTTCCTGCCTATGGTGCAATTATAGACACAATGTTGAAAAATGTCAATTGTTTTGGAAAAATGTTCACAAATTTTACCGCATAAATCGGTCAATGGCCTGGTTCAGGGACTCCACGGCCTCGTTGTCGCCGGACTCCACAGCGTCCACGATGCAGTGGGCAATGTGGTCCTTGAGGATGACCCGGCCGGTGCTGTTCAGGGCGGAGATCACCGCCGCCAGCTGCACCAGCACCTCCGTGCAGTCCTCGCCCCGCTCCACCATCTTCCGCACGGATTCCAGGTGCCCCTGGGCCCGGGACAGGCGGTTGAGCACCGCCTTGGTCTGGGTGTGGCTGTGGGTATGCGGATGGGGGTGGTCGTGGTCATGCGGGTGCTGGTGGGGATGGGTGTGCCCGTCCATGGTCAGCGGGCCATGCCCTTCTGGCGGGCGTATTCGGCGGCGCCCAGAGCGCCCATCAGCTGGGGATCGGTCTTCAGGTCGATGACCTTCAGCTTCAGCACCCGCTCGATGGCCTGCTTCA
>OBAR01000272.1_pt1 | contig 73249 bp, 81 predicted proteins | sample 1517911 | NCBI WGS metagenome assembly OBAR01 (sample SAMN04571709, study PRJEB22368) | human gut metagenome | biome: human gut; material: stool | host: Homo sapiens | place: Luxembourg | collected 2012-10-26
TTTGTCAACACCTTTTTCCCGCATTTTTCAACTTTTTTATCCCTGCCAGAAGGTGGGGTTATGAATCTGCTATTGCATCCTTGCCGCAGTTATGATATACTCCCTATTACCATATAATAACAGGAGCAACGACATGAAATACCCCTATCTGCTGCTGGACGCAGACAATACATTGTTTGATTTTGACGCGGGAAACCGGCACGCTTTTCATGAGGTGTGCGCCCGATATGACATCCCGGACACGGAGGAGAGCTTTCAGTGCTATAAGCGGTGCAACAACGCCATGTGGGCGGCCTTTGACCGGGGCGAGTGCACCAAGGACTTTCTGGTGGTGGAGCGGTTCCGGCGTTTTCTGAAGGAAATGGGCCTGGATCGGGATGCGGCCCGGTGCAACGAACTGCACCTGCAGGTGCTGGGACAGAACACCCTGCTGCTGCCCCACGCTCTGGAGGTCTGCCGGGGCCTGTCCCGGGAGCACCGGCTGTACATCGTCACCAACGCCGTGGCGGCGGTGCAGCGGTCCCGGCTGGCGGGCAGCGCCATCGCTCCCTATATCACCGGGGCCTTTATTTCGGAGGAGGCCGGGGCCAGCAAGCCCAGTGCCGCATACTTCGACTACGTTTTCTCCCGCATTGATGGCATCACCCGGGAGAACTGCCTGCTGGTGGGGGACTCCCCGTCCAGCGACATCCGGGGAGCCAATAACTACGGCCTCCCCTGCTGCTGGTACAACCCCAAGGAAGCCGCCCGGCCGGAGGACCTGCGGATCGACTACGAGATTCGGGATCTGCGGCAGCTATACGACCTGGTGTGAGAGACTTTATGAGGAGTGATTCAGATGCATCCGAACTTTTCCCAGCTGACGCCCCGGTGGTTCAAGCGGGCCTTCGTGTATACCGGGAACATCGACGACTTCCGCTATCGCTTTGAAATGGACAAGGACAACGGCCTTCTGCATACGGCGGTCTACACCGTGTACTGCTTCGAGGTGGCCAAGGACGTGCAGCAGCAGGACTTCCCCTGGGACGACCAGGGCGTGGAGCAGCTGAAGGCCTGGCTGCAGGAGCGGTATGACCACTATACCCGGGAGGGCAGCCTGTAAGACAAAAAAATTTCCTCTGCAAGCATGCAGAGGAATTTTTTTATTTCTTATCCCAGGCCTTCAGGTCCTTCAGCTCGTTATACAGCCGCAGATAGCTGGCGTGGCGGCTGCGAGGGATCTTCCCTTGATGGACGGCCTCCAGCACGGCGCAGCCCTTCTCCTTGGTGTGGCTGCACCCCACAAAGCGGCAGCCGCCTACATAAGGGGCAAACTCCGGGAAGGTCTCCGGCAGGTGCTCCTTCAGCTCCAGGTCCAGCTCCTGGGTATCAAAGGACGCAAAGCCCGGGGTGTCGATGACATAGGTGTCCTGTCCCAGGGAGAACAGCTCCACATGGCGGGTGGTGTGCCGCCCCCGGCCCAGGGCCTTGCTGACCTCCCCCACCGCCAGGGAAAAACGGGGGTCCAGGGCGTTGAGAATGCTGGACTTTCCCACGCCGGAGTTGCCGGTGAAGGCGCTGAGCTTTCCGGCCAGCTCCCGGCGCAGCTCGTCGATCCCCTGGCCGGTGACGGCACTGACCCGCAGCACCCGGATGGCGGAGCCGCTGTATATCCCGTACAGCTCCTCCGCCGGGTCCAGGTCGCACTTGTTCAGGCACAGCAGCACCCGGCAGTCCTTCAGGGCGGCAATGGCGCTGATGCGGTCGATGAGATACGGATCCGTCACCGGCAGGGCGGCGGAGGCGATGATCACCAGCTGGTCGATGTTGGCCGCCGCCGGGCGGTCGAAGGCGTTGCGGCGGGGCTCCACCGCCTCCACAAAGCCCTCGCCGCCGCCCAGCTCCCGGACCTGGACCCAATCTCCCACCAAGGGGGACAGCCCCTCCCGGCGAAACCTTCCCCGGGCCCGGCACTGAAGCGTCTCCGTTCCGGTGTTGACATAGTAGAACCCGCTGAGGGCCTTTTCAATGCGTCCTTTGATCAAAACGTGATCTCCTGGCTCACGGCCTCGGTGCCGTTGATATACAGCTTGATAGTGGAAGTAGATCCCTGGCTGCCGCGGAAGGTATAGGTGAAGGAGGTGGTGGAGCCATCCACATAGGTGGAGTGGATGATGCTGCCGTCCTGCATGACCTCGATTTTCAGATTGCTGTCGCTGTGGTACTGGTCGGGAATGTCAAACACCACCACCCGCTCAGCGGAGCTGCTGCCCTTGCTGACAGTGAACACGATCTCTGTGCCGGACTGCACCTCGGTGCCCTGCTCGATGCTCTGACCAATGACAGTGCCCTCGGGCTTGTCGCTGTACTCATACCGATGCTCGCCCACCTTGAGCCCCATGGCCTCGGCCTGGGCGGCCGCGTCGTCGATGGTCATAGTGACGAAGCTGGGAACGGTCAGAGGCTTGGTTTCCGGCCCCTTACTGACGGTCAGCACAACCGTGTCACCCTTCTTCAGCTGCTCATCGGAGGCAGGAGAGCTCTCCATCACCTGTCCCTCGGGAACGTCGGGGGAATAGGCATCCGCCCGCTGGATATCCAGATCCAGGTGCAGGTTGTTCAGCTCTGTCTTGGCCTGCAGGAACTCACTGCCCACTACGTTGGGCATCAGCGTTCCATCCTCCTCCGCGCAGAGGTAGACCTTGATGACCAGATTGTTCTTGCGGCTGCGGCCGCCGGCAGGGTCCTGCTCCACGATCTGGCCGGGCTCGTATTTGTCGCTGGGCTTGGTGCCCACCACCTCGATGCGGAAAATATCCTTAATCTCCGGCATGGCCTCGGCCTCCTCCAGGGTCTTGCCCAAAAGGTCCGGCACCTGGTGAGAGGCGGTGCCATTGCCTGCGTTGAAGCCGCCGGCCACCAGCTTGAACACCACAAAAATCAGCACCAACGCCAGGGCAAACCCGCCGATGACCAGGCCCACCACCTTGCGGCTTTGCTTTTTCTCCTCCTCATCCTGGGCCACGGTGCTGTTGGCCTTGCTCACCGCTGCCACCTGGTTGGTGGGCAGAGGTTGGGTGGGCTCCTGGCACACCACGGCGGCCTTCAGATCCTCCCGGATATAGTCCATATCCACGGCAGGGTCCTTGCGGAATTTCTCCAGATCGTCCAGCATGGCGTCGGCGGTCTGGTAGCGCTTGGAGATGTCCGGGCACATGGCCTTCATGCAGATCAGTTCCAGGGCCTCGGGGATATCGGGATTCAGCTCCCGGGGGGCCTTGGGCACGGCGCTCAGGTGCTGGATGGCCACGGACACGGCGGAGTCCCCCTGGAAGGGCAGCTTGCCGGTGAGCATCTCATACAGCACCACGCCGGCAGAATAGATGTCGGACCGGGCGTCCACCCGGTCGCCCCGGGCCTGCTCCGGCGAGATATAGTGCACGGAGCCCAGGGTCTCCTGGGTCAGGGTCTGCCCCTGGTCCGCCAGGCACGCGATGCCGAAGTCGGCCACCCGGACGCTGCCGTCCCGCAGGACCATGATGTTCTGGGGCTTGATGTCCCGATGGATCACGCCCCGGCTGTGGGCATGGCTCAGGCCCCACATGATCTGGGTGATGAAGTGCAGCGCCTCCCGCCAGTCCATCTGGCCCCGGCGCTCCATATACTGCTTCAGGGTCACGCCGTCGATCAGCTCCATGACGATGTAGTCCACGTCATCGCTGCACGACACGTCGTATACCGACACGATGTTGGGGTGGGACAGCTGGGCCACGGCCCGGGACTCATCCATGAACCGGCGGCGGAAGTCGGCGTTCTGGGCCAGGTCGCTGTGCAGGATTTTCACCGCTACCAGCCGGTCCAGCCGGTGACACTTGGCCTTGTAGACGTTGGCCATGCCTCCCCTGCCGATCAGCTCCAGTATTTCGTAGCGATTATCCAGCATTTTACCAATGTAAGGATCCATATCGTCAATTCCTCCTTCAGTCGTTCATCAGCAGGATGGCCGTCACGTTGTCCGGCGCACCCCGCTGCTTGGAAATGGCCATCAGCCGCTGCAAGCAGCCCTCCGGCTGTCCGTTATGCAGAATTTCAAACATAATTTCCTGGTCCGTGACGGTGTTCACCAGGCCGTCGGAGCACAGCAGCAGGAAATCCCCGGGCTTCCACTGCAGGGGGAAGCCGTCTGCCTCCACGGCGGGGTCCGGACCCAGGGCCCGGGTGATCAGGTTGCGGCGCGGGTGGCTACGGGCCTGGCCCGGGGTCAGGTCTCCCTTTTCCACCATGTCCTCCACCAGGGAGTGGTCCCGGCTGATCTGGCGCAGGCCATCGGCTCCGGCCAGATAGGCCCGGCTGTCGCCTACGTTGCTGATGAGGACCTTGTCCCCCTTCACCAGGGCGGACACCAGGGTGGTGCCCATGCTTTTCAACTCCGGATGACCGGCAGCCCGCTGGCGTATGGCGGCGTTGGCCGCCGTGACGGCCTCCTGCACCGCCCGGTCCGTGTGGCCGGAGTGCACCGTCTCCGTCAGGGTGCGGATGAAGGTCTCCACCGCCACGGTGCTGGCGATGCTGCCCCCGGCCACGCCGCCCATGCCGTCGCACACCACGGCCACCGCATAGCCGCCGGGCAGCTGGGCAAAGCCGAAGGCGTCCTGATTCTCATGGCGTATCAGGCCGGTGTCGGTGATCTCCCAATGCTTCATTCAGGGTCCTCCCCCTTTCTCTCCTCCATGGCGCGGCGGCGCAGCTGGCCGCAGGAGGCGTCGATATCCCCGCCCAGACTCCGCCGCACGGTGGCGGTGATGCCGTGGGACTCCAGCCGCTTCTGGAAGGCCGCAATGCGGCGGCTGGGCTTGAAGGGGCTTTCCACCACGTCGTTGAGAGGGATCAGGTTCACATGGCCCGGCATACCGGCGATGCGCCGGGCGATCAGGTCCGCCTGCCAGTCGTGGTCGTTGACCCCGTCGATCATGGCGTATTCAAAGGATATGCGCCGCCCGGTCCGGCGAAAATACCGGTGGCAGGCGGCAAACAGCTCCTCCACGTCCCAGGCCCGGTTCACCGGCATGATCCGGGACCGGGTCTCGCTGTCCGGCGCGTGGAGGGACACCGACAGCGTCAGCTGCAGGTCCTCCTCCGCCAGGGCGTCGATGCCCGGCACCACGCCGCAAGTGGAGAGACTGATGTGCCGCATGCCGATGTTCAGCCCGTCGGGATGGTTCACCAGGCGCAGAAAGCGCAGCACGTTGTCCCGGTTGTCCAGGGGCTCTCCAATACCCATCAGCACGATATTGGAGATCTCCCGGCCGGAATCCAGCTGGGTGAACAGCACCTGGTCCAGCATCTCCCCGGCGGTCAGGTCCCGGACCTTTCCGGCCACGGTGCTGGCGCAGAAGGCGCAGCCCATGCGGCAGCCCACCTGGGAGGAGATGCACACGGTATTGCCGTGGTGATACTGCATCAGCACCGTTTCGATGCAGTTGCCGTCCGGCAGCTCCCACAGATATTTTATGGTGCCGTCCAGCCGGGATTCCTGCTTCCGGGCCACAGTTGGCACGGAGATGGTGTATGCCTGGGCCAGCTGCTGGCGCAGGGGTTTGGATAGATTGCTCATTTCGTCGAAGGAGCGCACCCCCCGGTGCAGCCAGGTGAACACCTGCTTGCCCCGGAAGGCGGGCTGGCCCATGTCCGCCAGCACCCGGGTGATCTCCTCCTCCGTCATGCATCGCATGTCCGTCAATTTGCTCAGTCCTTTCTGCGCATCCGGCAGATATAAAACCCGTCGGTGCCGTGGCGCTGGGGCCACAGGGTCACCTGCCCCGGGCAGGGTCCCACCGGCAGGGGAAACGCCGTCCGCACCGGCTCAAATTCCGGGTGCTTGTCCAGGAAATCCCCGGTGACGTCCTCGTTCTCCTCCGGCAGCACCGTGCAGGTGGAATACACCAGCGTGCCGCCGGGGCGCACATAGCCGGAGGCGTTTTCCAGGATGGCCCGCTGGATCAAAGGCAGCTGGGCCAGCTCCTTGGGACTTTTGTAGCGGATGTCCGGCTTTTTCCGGATGATACCCAGCCCCGAGCAGGGCACATCGGCCATGACCACATCGGCTTGCTGCCGCCAGGCGGCGTGCTTCTCCCGGGCGTCGGCGGTGGTCGTGCGGATACAGGTAAGGCCCAGGCGCTTTGCGCCGCTTTCGATGAGCTTCACCTTATAGGGATGGACATCGCAGGACAGGATATGTCCCCGGTCGCCCATGTCCATGGCCATAGCGAAGGATTTCCCCCCCGGTGCGGCACATACGTCCAGCACCCGATCCCCCGGGGCGGCGGAGGCCGCCATAGCGGCCAGACGGGCCGCCGCGTCCTGGACCAGGAACCGTCCCTCCCGGAAGGCGGGCAGGCTGCGCAGGTCCCCGGTGCCGGTGATCTCCAGGCAGCCCTCCAGCCAGGGGTGGGGCTCCACGGTGACGCCGTCGCCCCGCAGCTCCCGCTCCAGGTCCTCCGCCGTGGTTTTCAGGGGGTTCACCTGGATGCAGGTGGGAACGGCGTCGTTGTCCAGCCGCAGGAACTCCTGGGTCTCATCGGGGCCGATCAGGTCCAGCAGCCGCAGCACCAGCCACTTGGGATGGCTGTACCGCAGAGACAGGTAGTCCGCCGTGGACCCCTTGGGCAGGTCCGGCATATCCATCCAGTGCTCCACAAACCGCCGCAGCACGGCGTTGACCATACCGGCGGCCTTGGGCCGCCCATGGCGGCGGGTCATCTCCACCGCCTCGTTGACGGCGGCCCGGTGGGGCACCCGATCCATAAACAATATCTGATAGCCGCCGATGCGCAGGATGCTGCGGATCACCGGCTCCAGCCGCTCCGGCTTCTGGGCGCACCAGCAGCCGATGTAGTAGTCCAGCAGCATCCGGTTCTGCATCACCCCATAGCACAGGCGGGTGGCAAAGGCCGCGTCCCGGCTGTCCAGCCCGTTCTGGGCGATCAGACGGCGCAGGGCCTCATCGGACCAGGCGTTGGCCTTGTCCACCTGCATCAGCGCATCCAGGGCCACATCCCGGGCGCTGCGCTTCTCCCGGGGGCTCATGCCTCCACCTGCAGGGGATGGCCCCGCAGATAGTCCGCCGCCGCCATCCGGCGGCCCCCCTGGGGCTGCAGCTCCAGGATCCGCAGCAGATGTCCGTCGCCGCAGGCCACGTCGATGCCCGCCTTTCCGGCGGCCGCCACGGTGCCGGGAGCTTTCCCGGTATCGCCCAGGACCTCCGTGCGGAATATCTTCACCGTAGCCCCGCCCAGCTCCGTGGAGGCGCAGGGCCAGGGAATCAGGCCCCGGACCTGGTTATGGATATGCCCGGCGGGCTTTGTCCAGTCGATCACGCCCATGTCCTTGGTGAGCATGGGGGCGTAGGTATAGGCGCTGTGGTCCTGAACCGTGCGGTGAGCGGTTCCGGCACGAAGCTGTTCCACAGTTTCGGACAGCGCCTGGGCCCCCAGCTCCGCCAGCCGCGCCGTCAGCGTCTGGGCGTCCTCCTGGGGGTCAATATCGGTTTTCAGCACATGCAGAATGTCCCCGGCATCCAGCTCCTTGGCCATATACATGATGGTCACGCCGGTCTCCCGCTCCCCGTTGAGGATGGCCCAGTTGATGGGGGCCGCTCCCCGGTATTTGGGCAGCAGGGAGGAGTGGACGTTGATGGAGCCATAGGGCGGGGTGTTCAGAATATCCTCCGGCAGGATGCGGCCATAGGCCGCCACCACGATCAGCTCCGGATGCAGTTCCCGCACCAGGGCCAGGGCCGTGCCGTCCCGCATTTTCGTGGGCTGATACATGGACAGCCCCTGGGACAGGGCGTATTCCTTCACCGGCGAAAAGGCCAGCTTATGCCCCCGGTTTTTGGGGCGGTCCGGCTGGGTGAATACGCCGCAGATCTCGTGCCCGTCCTCCACCAGCCGCTTCAGGGACGCCACCGCGAATTCCGGTGTGCCCATAAACAGGATCCTCACTCCTCGTCGTCTCCCTCTTCCTGCTGGATATACTCCTCCAGCTCCTCCTCGGTCAGCAGATGGTCCGTGCGCTCCACGAACAGATGACCGTCCAGATGCTCGATCTCGTGGCAGAAGCACCGGGCCGTCAGAGCCTCGTCCTCCACCTCGAAAAATGCGCCGTCCCGGTCCTGGGCCCGGACCCGCACCGTGTAGGGCCGGGTCACGATGCCGAACTTTCCGGGCACGCTGAGGCAGCCCTCCAGACCGGTCTGTTCGCCGTCGGTGGCGATGATCTCGGGGTTCACCAGCTCGATGATCTCGTCATCCTCGTTCATCACCACGCACACCCGGCGCAGAATGCCCACCTGGGGCGCAGCCAGGCCCACGCCGCCGGAGTCCAGCAGCGTGTCCTTCAGGTCGTCCAGCAGGGTGTGGAGCCGGCCATTGAACTCCGTCACCGGGCGGCACACCTTGGTCAGGCAGGGCTCCCCCTGCAATACGATTTTTCTCAAAGCCATGGTCGTATACCTCTTTTTATCAGTCCATCAGATTACAATCGGTGTAAATATGCAGCGCTTTGTGCTCCGGCCGCCGGGAAAACTCCTTCATAAACGCCGACAGCAGACCCCGCAGGGTCTTGTCGTTGCGGCCGATCACCGTTACCCGATAGCGGTAGCGGTTGTTGACCTTCACCACGGGAGCCGGGGCCGGGCCCAGAATATCCAGGGCCATGTCCCGGTACGGGTCCCGTCCGGCGGCGGCTCGCAGACCGTCCCGCAATCCGGCGGCGGCCCGGCGCACCGTTCCCTCCTCGGGGCCGGTAACGGTGATGAAAAACTGGTCGGCAAAGGGTGGGTCCCGCCGCAGCTGCCGCAGGCGAATCTCGCCGTCGTAAAACCGGTCATAGTCCTGGTCCGCTGCGGCCAGGATCACGTCGTTCTGGGGGGTGTAGGTCTGGATCACCGCCCGGCCGGGCTTGTCCCCCCGTCCGGCCCGGCCCACCACCTGGGTCAGCAGGCTGAAGGTCCGCTCCGAGGCCCGGTAGTGGTCCACATACAGGGACATATCCGCCGCCAGGACGCCTACCAGCGTCACATTGGCAAAGTCCAGCCCCTTGGCCACCATCTGGGTGCCCAGGAGAATGGGTACCTGCCGCACCTGGAAATCCCGGAGGATCTTCTCATGTCCCTGGCTGACGGTGTCGGCGTCCATGCGGAGGATTTCCGCCTCCGGGAACAGGGCGTGCAGCTCCTCCTCCGCCCGCTGGGTGCCCACGCCGATGTGCTTCATGGTGCCGCCGCACTCCGGGCAGGCTTCGCTGCTTTTTTCGGAATAGCCGCAGTAGTGGCACATCATCCGCCCATTGGCGGAGTGATAGGTCAGATACACGCTGCACCGGAGGCACTGGGGCACATAGCCGCACTGGGGGCACAGCAGCTCCCGGCTGCTGCCCCGGCGGTTGAGAAACAGGATGCTCTGCTCCCCGGCCTCCAGATTCTTCTCCAGCTCCCGGGCCAGCTCCCGACTGATGCAGCCAGCGTTGCCGTCCCGCAGCTCCCGGCGCATATCCGCCAGGATCACCCGGGGCATCCGGTGTGCGTTGTAGCGCCGCCGCAGCAGCGCCAGCTGATAGTCCCCCCGGCGGGCGTAATACGCTGTTTCCACCGTGGGGGTGGCCGAACCCAGCAGCAGCCGGGCGTTTTCCCGGAAGCATCGGTATTTGGCGATATCCCTTGCGTGATAGCAGGGAGGATTTTCGGATTCGTAGGAGCTCTCCTGCTCCTCATCCAGGATGATCAGCCCCAGGTTCTCCAGCGGGGCGAACACAGCCGACCGGGTACCCAGCACGATGTGTGCCTCTCCCCGGCGGATGCGCTTCCACTGGTCATACCGCTCCGTCAGGCGCAGACCGCTGTGCAGCAGGGCCACCTGGTCCCCGAAATAGGCGGAAAACCGGGCCATCATCTGGGGCGTCAGGGCGATTTCCGGCACCAGGATCATCACGGACCGGCCCTGGGCCAGCAGGGTCTGGGCCAGGCGGATATACACCAGGGTCTTGCCGCTGCCGGTGACTCCCTGCAAAAGGGTGACGCCGGGGCGGCCGCCGCAGCACTGGGCCAGGATCTCGTCATAGGCCCGCTGCTGCTCGTCGTTGAGGGTGATCTCCTCCGCTACCGCGTCATAGTCCCGGCGGGAGATGCGATACTCCTCCTGGCTGCGCAGGGACACCAGCCCCGCCCGCTCCAGGCTCCTGATGCCCTGCCGGGACACGCCGGTGTAGTAGCACAGCTCCTGCACCACGGCGTCGCCGTATTTGGCCAGGAAGGCCACGGCGTCATACTGCCGGGCGGCGGATTTTTTCTTCCGCTCCATCCGCTTCAGGGCCTCCTCCGGCTCCAGAGCCAGGCAGGCGATCTGCACCACCCAGTCCTGGACCTTCCGGGAGCCCTGGGGCTCCATCTGCAGCAGTCCCCGCTTTTTCAGGGCCGACAGCACCCGCCCTCCGGTTTCCCCCAGGGCGGCGCACAGGTCGTCCCGCTCCATGGGGCCGTCCTGCAGCAGGCGGCAGGCCGCCGCCTCCCGCTCCGACAGGTCCTCCGGCAGGGGCTCCCCGGTCAGGGACCACATCTCCCGATAGCTATACCACACAGCGGCGGGCAGGATGGTGCGGATGGCGTCGTAAAACGTGCAGAAATACCGCTCCCGCATCCACAGGGCCAGGCGGATCTCCCGGTCCGTGATGACGGGCTCCCGGTCCACCACGGACCGGATGGGCTTGATGGGTTTGTCCGGCACCCCCTGCCCCAGGGCCAGCACGACCCCCTCGCTGACGCGGTTGCCCCGCCCGAAGGGCGCCAGCACCCGCATGCCCACGGCGATGTCCGTCCCCTGGGGGATCAGATAGTCATAGGGCTTGTCAATGGCATAGGTTGCCGCCGCCACAGCCACCTTGGCGATCTGCGGCATGGCGATTCCCCCTTCTGTCCCGTCACGCCTCGTCGGAGATGGCGGTGTCGATGGACTTGGCATCGAAGCGGCCCTCGGCCACCTCGTTGATGGCCAGGGTCACGGGCTTCTCGTCCAGGGGTTCGTCGCGGTGCTGGGCCTCGATGGCGATCTGGCGGGCCCGGCGGGCCACCACGTTCACCATCATATAGCGGTTGGGAATGTACTGGGTCAGCTTGTTCATAGCGGGATAGAGCATCATAATAGCATTACCGTCCTTTATCAGAAAAAATTTTTAGTCCTTTACCAAATGCATCCGCTCGGCGGGCTTGAAGTGCTCCACGCGGAAGATATCATTGAGCTCAGCGGCGGCGCGCTCCACGTCGTCGTTGATGATGAAATAGTCGTAATCCACGGCCAGGGCCATCTCGTCCCGGGCCCGGGTCAGCCGCTGGCGGATCTTGTCGGCGGAGTCGGTGCCCCGGTTCACCAGGCGGCGCTCCAGCTCCGACCAGGAGGGCGGAGCCAGAAAAATGCGCACGGCGTCGGGCCGCTTGGCATAAACCTGCTGGGCCCCCTGCACGTCGATCTCCAGCATCACGTCCCGGCCCTGATCCAGGGCCTCGTCCACAGGGATGCGGGGGGTGCCGTAAAAATTCCCGGCGTAGCCCGCATGCTCCAGCAGCTGATCCCGGTCGATCATCTTCAGGAACGCGTCGTCGTCGATGAAGTGATAGTGTACACCGTCTATCTCACCCTGGCGGGGTCCGCGGGTGGTGGCGGACACGGACAGAAACATATCCGGATGCTCCCTCATGGCGCTTTTGAGCACCGTGCCCTTTCCGCACCCGGACGGGCCGGAAAGAATGAATATTTTGCCTTGCTTTTCCAAAATCAGATCTCCTCCTGCATGAAATCCTCCGCCGACAGGCCCAGGCGGGGGCCCAGCTTCTCCGCCGGCAGAGCGGAGAGCACCACATGGTCGCTGTCCATCACCAGCACCGCCGCCGTTTTGCGGCCGTAGGTGGCGTCAATGAGCATGCCCCGGTCCCGGGACTCCTGAATCAGCCGCTTGATGGGGGCGGAATCCGGGCTCACCACGGCGATCAGGCGTCCCACGGACACCAGGTTGCCGAAGCCGATATTCACCAGCTGCACAGCGGTCCCTCCCTTACTCGATGTTCTGGACCTGTTCGCGGATCTTCTCCACCTCGGCCTTCATGGCCACCACGTCCTGGGTCACGGCCAGGTCGTTGCACTTGGAGCCGATGGTGTTGCACTCGCGGTTGAACTCCTGCATCAGGAAGTCCATGTCCTTGCCGGTGGGCCGCTGGGCCTGCAGCATGGTCCGCAGCTGGGCCACATGACTGCGCAGGCGGACGGTCTCCTCGTCCACGGCCACCTTGTCGGCGAAGATGGCGGCCTCGGTGAGGATGCGCCCCTCGTCGATGGTGGTGGAGGCCAGCACCTCCCGCATTTTCTTCTCCAGCCGCTCCCGATAGGCGGACACGGTCTGGGGCGACTGCCGCTCCACCCGGCCCACGGCGGTCTCGATGGTCACCAGGCGGCCCGCGATGTCCTCCGCCAGGCGGCGGCCCTCCACGGCCCGCATATCGTTATAGGCGGCCAGGGCCTGATCCAGCACCCGGCAGATATCGGCGGCCACGGTTTCCAGGTCCTCCTCGGCCTTGGACACCGTCAGCACATCCGGCAGCTTGGCCAGGGCCATGGGCGTGATCTCTCCCTCCAGGGAGAACATATCCCTCAGCTGGGTCAGGGCCTGGTAATAGCCCCGGGCCAGGGGCTGGTTCACCGTCACCACGGACACGTCCGCGGCGCTGGCGTCGATGGTGACGAACACGTCCACCTTGCCCCGGGACACGGCGGCCCGGACATGGGCCTTCACGGCGTCCTCGGCAAATACGTAGGCACGGGGCATTTTCACCGTGCAGTCCAGAAAGCGGTTGTTCACCGAACGCACCTCCACGGTGATGTCCCGCTGGTGCAGGGTCTCTCTGGCCCGGCCGTAGCCGGTCATGCTTTTGACCAATGTAAACTCCTCCTATCTATCGTCCCTCAGCAGCAGAAATAGTATCCGCCGCCGCCAAACAGGCAGTTCATGCAGGCGCAGGCGGCGCAGAGGCTGGTGCAGTTGTCCCCGGCGCAGCTGCCGGTGGACACATGCCCGTATCCGTTGGGGCGGTACGCCGCGCCGTTTCCGTTTATCATATCCAGGGCCCGCTGATATTCCGCGTTGCCCGGGTCCATCTGCACCGCCGTCTCGTAATAGCGCCGGGCCTCGTCCATCCAGCCCCGCTTATAGCACACGGCCCCCTTCAGGAAGTTCCACTCCCCATTGTGATCCGTCTGGGCGTTGAGCAGCTCCTCCGCCAGGTTCAGGTTTCCCTGAGAGATAGCCAGGCGGATCCGCTGCCACGCAGCGCCGTAAGCGCCGCTGTAGCCGGTGTTGTAGCCGGTGTTGTACCCCGCGCCGTAGCCGGGATTGTAGCCGGAGCCGCAGCCGCTCTGGCCGCCGGACTGGGCGGCCTTGCGCTGATTGCGGATGGTCTCGTAGGCCTCGTTGATCTCCTTCATCCGCTCCTGGGCCAGGTCCTCTAAGGGATTGTCGTGGTAGTTGTCGGGGTGGTATTTCCGGGCCAGGTTCCGGTAGGCTTTCTTCACTTCTTCGTCTGTGGCGGTGCTGGGGATGCCCAGCACCTGGTAGGGATCGCGCATATCAGGCGCCTGCCTTTCGTTGTTTTCTTTTGTGTCCTTTGCGGAAGGTACCGTTCAGCACCGCCGCGCCCACTGCGTAGAGTCCCTCATACAGGACGCTTTCGATAATGGCCCGCCAGGGGCCGAAGTCCGCCAGCTCAAAGGCTGCGGCCATGGCCCGGACGGAGCTGTCCAGGGTAGCGGCCAGCGCCGCCTTGTCGTCTGCCGTCAGCGTCCCGCCCTCCGCGTGAAAGCGGTAGACCAGCGGGTTATAGCTGCCGGACTTTACGTCCTTTTTCAGGTCGTCTGCCGCGTCCACCAGATAGACCCACCGGCCCAGGTGATAGAACAGCTGCCGCAGCACCCGCCGCCGCACCGGGTCCGCTTCCTCCTCTGACGCCCCGGCCAACAGCGCCGCGAAGGCGTCCGCCGCCCGGTCTATAGAGGGACATTGCTCCGCCTCCAGCCGTGCCAGCTCCTCCAGGTGCGCCTGGGTGCACGCATCGAAGCCGGGCCGCCTGGCCCGCGCCTTGCGATAGGCCCGCCGCAGCAGGAGCAGCGCCGCGCGGTACGGCAGGCCCCGGAAAAAGCCGTGGTCCGCCACGCCGTCGGTCAGCTGCCACCAGGTGAGGATCACGCTCAGGTCCGCCGCCGCGTCGAAGGCGGGCTGAGGCTCCAGGGCATCGCAGCCCCGGATGGGGTGGGCCGGGCACCGGCAGTGCGCCGTGGGGCACTCCGGCTCCCGGGACAGCAGCATGGCCAGAAAGGCTAAATCGTAGTTTAAGATCATCCGGGCCGCCAGGCCGTATCTCCGGCCCAGGCTGCGGCACAGGCCGCAGTAAGCGGCCTGGAACCGCTGCTTGTCCTCCGCCGTCAGGTGGTCGTCCGACGGCCGCACATAACCGAACATCAGAACTCCCGGACGATGGTATAGGTCAGGGTGTCCCGCTTCCGGGCATAGCCGTCATACAGCTTGATGGGGATAAACGACACCGCCGCCGCCGCAATGGCCACGGCATAGCGCCAGCCCTCCGTCAGCCCCGCCGACAGGAAGTAGCCCAGCAGGAAAAACACCACCGGCAGCATATACACCAGCCAGGTCACCGCCAGGATAGCCCGGGTGGAGCTTTCCACCACCACCTTGTCTCCGGGGCGGACCCCCACGGGGTCCCGGGCCTCGGCATAGACGGAAGCCCCGGTCATGCCGCATCCGGCGCATTCCTCGCAGTCGTGTCCGCAGGCGGACTTGCGGGGCACGGAAATCTGCACATATCCGTCCCGAAGGATTTTTTCAACAGTTGCCACTTGTGTCATTTTGCTCAGTCCTTTCGCTTGGGGAAAATCTCTGTTACGGCAGACGCTCCACGTCCACCACGATCTGATACGAGCCCTTGACGCCCACGTTGGCGTAGTTGGCCACCTGCACCGTCACCGGCACCGTGTGGACCCCCGGCTCCGTGATACCGCTGAGGTCCACGGTAATGCGCAGGTCCTCTGCGGTGATCTGGGCCATCTCGCTCTCCAGGCCCCGCAGGAGGATGTTCAGGCTCTCGGTCACCGGCACGGCGGAGAAGCCCTCCGGCACGTTTTCGCAGTTGAAGGCCGTCACGGTGACATTGCGCTCCGTGACGCCTGTGACCACGATGGTCACGGTGACCGGGCCCACGTTCTCCGCCAGGGTGGTGCCCTCCGGGGCGGTAACGCTGTAGGTCAGGCTCTGGGAGGGCTGGAGGTCCTGCAGGTACAGGGTGTCCAGCACGATGGCGTCGATGGTGTCCAGCACATCCTTCTCGCCCACCAGGGTCACCTTGTCCGGGGACACGGTATACTGCATCGTGTCCAGAGTGGACCCGGCGGCGGGGACGAAGTTGACCACCAGATCCACCTCCTTGGAGGTCTTTACCGGCAGGGTAGCCTGCACGGTCTTCACCTTGGAGCGGACGGCGGGGTTGTCGATCTTGATGTCGTTATAGTCATACAGCTCCCACTCCAGGGCCTGGACCACGGTGCGGTCGGCGCCGGAAATGTCCAGGGTCACCTTGGCATAGGCGATGTTCAGCAGATCGTCCCGCTGGCCCCGCAGGTTCAGCTCCGCCGGATCCAGGGTCAGCTCCCCGGCGGTGAAGCCCTTGGCGGTGCTGCCCACGATGTCGCAGCGGATGGGCACGGTCTTGCTGTCCATCTCGCCCACGGTAACGGTAACGCTGTAAGCGCTGGCGTGATCCACGGAAATTTTGCTGCGCTGGATGTCGTCCTGGAAGTACACCTGGTACGACAGGGTCTGCTGCCCGGTCTCCTGAATGGTGCTGGTGTCCGCCACGATGCGGACCTTGCTCTTGTCCAGCTTGAACAGCTCGCTGCGGGGACCCTTGAGCACCAGGTCGATGGTGGTGTCATAGCCCGACAGCAGCATCAGGTTCTTTTCGGCCAGGCTGGTGTCCTCGCCGGAAAACTCCACGGGGACGTTGTTGACCTTCATGGTCACCTCCACGGAAAGCCCCCGGTCTACATAGACCCACAGGGCGATGGCCACCAGGATGGAGATGACGATGCGGATGACCTTGCGGCTCTTGTCGGGATTCTGGTTGGTGTTAGTCTTGGTTTCCATTCTGCTCCCCCTTTCTATGGGCGTGCAGCAGCTCCCGCAGGGACAGGCGGGGCTTGTCCGGCTCCTCCTCCGGCTGGGGCATCAGCTCGTTGCGCAGCAGCTGCCGGAGCGTCTCCGGCATCAGGTGCCGCTTCAGCATACCGCCGATGGCCACGGAGATGGAGCCTGTCTCCTCCGACACGATGACCACCACCGCGTCGGAGTTTTCGCTCATGCCAATGCCCGCCCGGTGGCGCATACCCAGGTCCCGGCTGAGATTCACATTCTTGGACAGCGGCAGCATGCACCCGGCGCCCAGGATCCGGCCCTGCCGGATGATGACGGCGCCGTCGTGCATGGGGGCCTTCACGAAGAAGATGTTCTTCAGCAGCTCGCTGGATACCGCCGCGTCCAGGGTGGTGCCGCTGCGGACGATCTCGTCCAGCAGCAGCTTCCGCTCGAACACGATCAGCACCCCCGTGCGGGTCTTGGCCATGTCGGTGCAGGCCGCCACGGTCTGGTCGATGGCCCGCTCCAGCTCGGTGGACTGCTGCTCCGGCTGGAAAATGCGCAGCAGGCGGATGTTCCGGCTGCCCACCTTCTCCAGCAGCTGGCGGATCTCCGGCTGGAACAGGATGATCAGGGCCAGAACGCCCCACTCCACCATGTGGCTGAGGATATAGTTCACGCCCCGCAGATTCAGGGCCGCCGGGGACGACAGCCACAGGGCCACCAGAAAGATCGCCACGCCCTTGAGGATATTCTCCGCCCGGGTGCTGCGCACCAGACAGAGGATCTTATACACCAGATAGGCGATAATGGCCACGTCCAGCACATCCATGGGCCGGATCAGCGACAGATACCGCCCGGCTCGCTCCAATACAGATACAATAGCTTCCATTTCAGGCGTCCCTTCCTTGCACATACCAATACGTATTTTACATTATATAAAATTTATTGGGAAAATGCAACAAAAACGTCTGTCAAAGCTCTACATTTTCACGAAGCACCCGGGACACGGCCCACACCAGGCGGTCCGCCTGGTCCGGCGTATTGAAAAAGGACGCGCTGAGCCGCAGGGTGCCGGTGTCCAGGGTCCCTGCCGTGCGATGGGCCAGGGGCGCGCAGTGAAGCCCCGCCCGCAGGGCGATGCCCCGCCGGGCCAGGGCCTCCCCCACCGCCTCGCAGTCCCGGCCCTCCGTCACGAAGGACACCACGCCGGTCTGGTTCCGGAAGTCCCCGTCCCAGAGCACCCGGACCCCCGGCAGACTCTCCAGGCCCCGGGCGGCCCGCAGGGCCACCTGCCGCTCCCGGGCGGCGATGCTCTCCACCCCCTGCCGCCGGACGAACCGGATCCCCTCCAGCAGTCCCGCGATACCCGGCATATTGTGGGTCCCGGGCTCCAGCCGGTCCGGCAGGTCCGGGGGCATATCCTGCAGGCGGGACATACTGCCGGTGCCGCCGTAGAGCAGGGGCTTCCCCTCCGCCCCGCACAGCAGCAGTCCCGTGCCCTGGGGGCCGTACAGACCCTTGTGACCGGGCATGGCCACAAAGGCCGCCCCCCACCCGGCCAGGTCCACCGGCAGCACCCCCGCCGACTGGGAGGCGTCCACGATCAGGGGCGTATCCGTCTCCCGGCAGCATCGGGCGATGTCCTCCACCGGCAGCACCGCCCCGAACACGTTGGAAACGTGGGTGCAGATCACGGCCCGGGGCCGCAGCTGCCGGATGGCCCGGCGAAATTCCTCCGCCGCCAGGTCCGGCCGGAAGGGCGGCGTGTCGATCACCGTCACGGAAAGCCCCGGGATGGCGTGCAGGGGCCGGGTGACGGCGTTGTGCTCATATCCGGAGATCACCACCCGGTCCCCGGGACCCAGCAAAGACCGGATGGCCAGGTTCAGGCCATGGGTGGCGCTTCCGGTGATGACGACGTTTTCCGGCTGGGGGACCCCCAGCAGCTCCGCCGCCTCCTGGCGGCACAGATAGGCCGTTTCCTCCGCCCGGCGGGAGGCGGGATAGCTCCCCCGGCCCGGGGAACTCATGGTGTGTGCCGCCCGGGCCATGGCCCGGCCCACAGCGGCGGGTTTTTCCAGGGTGGTGGCCCCGGCGTCGAAATAGATCATTGCGCCGCCTCCCGATAGCCCTCCCGGGTATGATGATAGACGGCCAGGGGCTTGATCCCCGCCGCCTGCAAACAGGTCAGAGCCGCCTCCAGCGTCCCGGGCCGCAGCCGCACCCCGTAGGCGCAGCCCCGGTCCGTCAGTCCCACAGGGGCGCGCATCAGCGCGCTCCGGATGCCGCATCCGCCAAGGGAGCGCACCATGTGCTGGGCCTGTGTGATGGAGCGGGCCAGCAAAAGTTCATGGTCCATGCATATACCTCCTCACAGGGCAGTCTATGCCCGCCGCGCCCCGCAGGTGCATAAAAGCGCCCCGGCAGAACCGGGGCGCACTTGTTGCGGCTTTTCAGTTTTTCGTCACCGTACCATCGATGTGGACGGTGCACACCTGCCAGGGCAGGTCCCGGCCGCACTGCTCCAGGGCCCGCCGGGCGGCCATCTCCAGCCCGCCGCAGCAGGGCACCTCCATCCGCAGCACCGTCACGGAGCGGATGTTGTTGCTGCGGAGGATCTCCGCCAGCTTCTCGGTGTAATCCACGCCGTCCAGCTTGGGGCAGCCGATGAGGCACACCCGTCCCGCCAGGAACCGGCTGTGGAAGTCGGCATAGGTGAAGGCCGTGCAGTCCGCCGCGATCAGCAGCTCCGCCCCCTCGAAATACGGGGCGCGGGTGGGCGCCAGCTTGATCTGCACCGGCCAGTTGGTCAGCTGGCTCTCCGTCTCCCGGCCGGGGGCCGGCGGGGCGGGCTTTTTGTGGGCCAGCTGGCGGATGGCCGCGCCGGGGCAGCCGGTATGGGGCCGGTTCCTGGCGGCCTGAGCCGCCTTCACCGCCGCCTCGTCATAGGCGGGAGCCTCCCGCTCCTCAAAGGTAATGGCCCCGGTGGGACAGGCCGGCAGGCAGTCCCCCAGCCCGTCGCAGTAGTGCTCCCGCATGAGCTTAGCCTTGCCGTCCACCATGTCGATGGCGCCCTCGTGGCAGGCCCTGGCGCAGGCCCCGCAGCCGTTGCACTTGTCCTGGTCTATGTGAATGATCCTGCGAATCATGAAATGATTCCTCCTTATTTTATGGTACATCCGGCAGTATACGCCGGAATCCGGTATTTGTCTGTTGCAATTGCTACATTTTTCGGATTGGAAATATCTGACCGGGCAGGCCCGGCGGCGCGGGACACGTTTGGGAAATTATGCACGCCAATTGACGGCTTTTTTCATCTTTTCCCGGCAAATTCCCAGTTTTTATTGACTTTATTTCTGCATACATGGTAAAATAAATTTTGTATGAAGTTTTTTGCGCCGTGTGCGAAAAAATCTTAACATTCACGCTATGTGTGTGAGAGAGGAATGAGGAACCCCCATGGTCATGTGTATCTTTTTGTTCCTGCTGTGGCTGATCCTGAACGGAAAAGTCACACTGGAGATCTGCCTGTTCGGCGTGGTGGTCACGGCGGCGGTCTACGCGTTCTGCGTGGCTGCCCTGGGCTGCCGGCCTCAGACGGAGCGGCGTTTTCTGAAGCGCCTGGGCGGCTATGTTGTCTACGGTGCGATCCTTGTGCGGGAGATCATCCGGGCCAACCTGGCTGTGATGCGGGTGATCTGGTCCCGGAAGCCGGACTATCACCCTGCCATCGTCCGGGTCCACGCGCCCCTGGAAAAGCCCGTCTCCCGGATGCTGCTGTCCAACTCCATCACCCTGACCCCCGGCACTGTGACGGTGCGCCAGGAAGGAGAGGACTACCTGGTGCTGTGCCTGAATAAGGCTCATGCCGCCGACATCCCGGATTGGAGTCTGACCCGGCTCCTGCGGAAAATGGAGGGCCCGGAATGGAACTGATCCAACAGTGCTATCACGATCTGTTCTGGGGCGCTCTGGTGCTTCTGGGTCTGGGCCTGCTGGCAGTGATGGTGTATATCATCCGGGCCAGGCTGACGGTGGACCGCATCATCGGCATCAACCTCATCGGCACGCTGGTGGCCATTATCATCGCCATCCTGGCCTATCTGCTGGGGGAGGACTACCTGGTGGACGTGGCCATCGTGTATGTGGTGCTGTCGTTTATCGCGGTGATGCTGCTGTGCCGCATTTACATCAACCTGTACCAGTACAAGCGGCAGGACGAGAGGGAGGACGAATCGCATGATCGGTGAATGGATCCGCTTCGGCCTGGCCGCTCTGTGCGTGCTGGCCGGGTGCTTCGCCCTGCTGACCGCCATCGTGGGCCTGTTCCGCTTCGACTTTTCCCTGAACCGGCTCCATGCCGCCTCCATAGCCGACACCCTGGGTCTTTCCCTGCTGGTGCTGGCGGTGATGCTGGCGGTGGGCCCGCGCCCGGTGCTGTGGAAGCTGCTACTGATGGTGATCCTCCAGTGGTGCACCTCTCCCCTGTCTGGCCATATGCTGGCGCAGTTTGAGTACCGGGTGAACCAGAATCTGGAGCAGCACCTGGAGCTGCCCGACGGAGAACAGGAGGACAGAGCATGAGCACGACCTTCCGCATTCTCCTGCTGGCGGGGCTGGTGATCTGCGCCGTGGCCACGGCGCTGGTGCGAAAGCCCATGCGGGCCGTTATCATCTATATGGCCTATTCCATTATCATGTCCGTGGTGTGGCTGCTGCTGGAATCCCCGGACCTGGCCATCACCGAGGCCGCCGTGGGCGCAGGCATCACGGGCATTCTGTTTTTCCTGACCCTGCGGCGTATCAACCTCATTGACAAGGACGCGGAGCATGAGGCCCGCAGAGAGGAGGACCACCATGACGACACCCTCTGAGCCCTCCCTGGTGCAGCTCTGGCTCCACGGCGGCCTGGACCTGTCCGAGCAGCTGCAAAAGGAGCCTCCGGAGTGTCCGGCTGAAAACGTCTCCGCTCATCCGACCCCCCACCGGGACCGGACGCTGGTGGAGCAGGGAGTCCACCGGTCCCTGCGGCTGTACAACGTGCTGGCAGGCCTTCTGTGCGTGGTGCTGTCGGCCCTCATGCTGCTGACGGCAGCGGACCTGCCCCCCTACGGCTCCGATACCGCCCCCACCGTCAACGAGGTAGCCCAGCGCTATGTGGAGCAGGGCACCCAGGAGACCGGCGCGGTAAACACCGTGGCCGGCATGATCCTGGACTACCGTGCCTTCGATACCCTGGGCGAATCCTTTGTGCTGTTCACCGCCATGTGCGCCGTGACCATCCTGCTCAACCGCTCCGGCAAAAAGCGCTGGCTCCGGCAGCCCGACGTGGTGGACTATGCCTCGGACCCCATTGTGGCCCCCATGTGCAGGTTCCTGATCCCGGTGATCCTGGTGTTCGGCATCTATATTCTTCTCAACGGCCACCTGTCCCCCGGCGGCGGCTTCTCCGGCGGTGCCATTCTGGCAGCGGGGCTGATGCTGTTTGCCATGGTGTGGGGCGATGCGGCGGCCTCCGCCGTGCTGCGGCCCCGGCGGCTCCAGACGGTGGTGCTGTGCTCCCTGGGCTTTTACTGCCTGGCCAAGAGCTACTCCTTCTATACCGGCGCCAATCACCTGCACTCTGTCATCTCCCCCGGCACCCCGGGCCGCATTCTGTCCGCCGGGCTGATTCTGCCCCTGAACGTGGCGGTGGGCTTCGTGGTGTGCTGCACCATGTACAGCCTTTATATGTACTTCAGAAGGGGGGAGCTGTGATGCTGAAGGCCCTTGCTTCCAATTACGAGCTGGTGGTAGCCATTCTGCTGTTCGTCATCGGCTTCTGCATGCTGCTGTTTGACCGGAACCTGCTGAAAAAGGTCATTGGCCTGGACATTATGGATTCCGGCGTGTTTCTGCTGCTGGCAGACCGCGGCTATATCACCGGCCGCACCGTTCCCATCATCGTGGACGGCGTCACCTCTATGGAGCACTACGTCAACCCCATCCCCGCGGGCCTGGTGCTGACGGGCATCGTGGTGTCCGTCAGTGTGTCGGCTGTGATGCTGTCCCTGACCGTCCGCATCTACCAGACCTACCGCACCCTGGACATGGACAAGCTGTATATGATGATGTCCCATAAAAAGCGGCAGAGGGAGGACGGCGAGCAATGAGCTTTGTGCAGAATTTTCCCTTCTTCTCCATCATTCTGTCCCTGGTGTGCGCCGTGGTGTCCTTTGCGGCCAACGCCCGCTGGGCCCGGCGGCTGAGCATTTTCCTGCTGTCTGCCAGCGTGGTGCTCCAGGGCTCTGTGCTGGTATACTGCGCGGTGCACCACGTCCGCTACTATTATATGATGGGCCACTACCCCGCCCCCTGGGGCAACGAGCTGACGGCGGGGATCCTGGAGCCCTTCCTGGCCATGCTGTTTGCCGGGGTGGTGCTCCTGTGCGTCCTGGGCGGCATGGGCCGCATCCTGCGGGATGTCCCCGCCGACAAGCAGAAGCTCTACTGGGTCATGGTGGACCTGGCCCATGTGGCGCTGGTGGCCCTGTGCTACACCAACGACATTTTCACCGGCTATGTGTTCATCGAGGTGCTGACCATCGCCTCCTGCGCCCTGCTGTCGGTGCGCCGGGGCGGGCGCGCCCTGATTGCCTCTGCCCGGTACATGATCTTCGCCCTGATGGGCTCGGGTCTGTTCCTGATTGGCGTCATCTTCACCTATTCCGTCACCGGCCACCTGCTGTTCCCCCAGCTGCACACCGCCATCGCGGACCTGTGGAGCACCGGCGGGCACCGGTTCTCCGTGACCATGTCCCTGGGCCTGATGACCGCAGGACTGGCCATCAAGAGCGGTCTGTTCCCCTTCCACCTGTGGATGCCGGATACCTACGGCCAGGCCACCCCGGCCTCCTCGGGCATCCTGTCCGGCGTGGTGTCCAAGGGGTATATCGTGTTTCTCATCAAGGTCATCTACCAGGTCATCGGCATTGACGTGTTCGCCGCCTCCGGCATCCAGACGGTGCTGCTGCTGTTCGGCATCGGCGGCATGATCGCAGGCTCCGTCTCCGCCATTTTCGCCCGGCGGCTGACCACCATGATCGCCTTCTCCTCCGCCGCCCAGATCGGCTACATCTATATGGGCCTGGGCATGGGGACCCAGGCCGCCCTGGCGGCGGTGCTGTTCCAGATCGTGTCCCACGCCCTGACCAAGCCCATGCTGTTTCTGTCCGGTGCAGACCTGGTGGCCGCCTCCGGCGGACACCAGGACTTCAACAGCCTCCGGGCCGCCGCCCACCGGGACCCCACCGCCGGCTGCATATTCACCGTGGGCGCCCTGTCCATGGTAGGCATCCCCATTTTCGCCGGCTTCATCCCCAAGCTGTATTTTGCCGCTGCGGCGTTCCACATGGGCTGGCGCACCTGGGCGGTGCTGCTGGCGCTGGCCCTGTCCACCCTGCTGAACGTGCTGTATTTCCTGTACACCACGCTGCTGCTCTGGGTGCCGGAGGCCGAAACGGAGCATACACGCCGCCTGCGCTGGGCCAGTGTGCCGGGCCTTGTATTCGTGGCCCTGAACATCGCTGTTGGCCTGCGGTCCTATGGGCTCATGGACCTGTTCCGCCAGGGCATGGACCTGTTCTGCCAGTGAAAGGGAGGGGAGAAATATGTTATATCTGATCCTCCTGCTGCCTCTGTCGCTGGCAGCCCTGAGCCTGATCCGGAACGACCGGGCCCGCACGGTGATCCTGGCCGCGGGCCAGGTCCTGCTGCTGGCGCTGCTGATTGGTGCCTGCACCCTGGGCGACATGGCCACACCGGTGTGGCACATGACCGCCGACCTGACGTTTTCCCTGCGGCTGGACGGCATGGGCCGGTTCTTCTGCCTGCTGACCGCCGTGTGCTGGCTGCTGACCATCCCCTATGCCTCCGTCTACATGACCCACGAGGGGCACCATCCCCGTTTCTACGCATTTCTGATGCTGACGGAGGCGGCGGTGCTGGGCGCGGCCCTGGCGGCGGATCTGGTAACTCTGTACCTGTTCTATGAGCTCACCACCCTGCTGTCCTTCCCCCTGGTGCTGCACACCCAGCGGCCCAAGGCCCTGCTGGGCGCGGTAAAATACCTGTACTACTCCGTCTGCGGCGGCTTCATCGCCCTGTTCGGCGTGGTGCTGCTGGCCCAGCAATCCTCCCTGACCTTCGTCCGTGGCGGCTATTTCCAGACTCTCTCTCCTACCCTGCTGGCTGCGTCATTTCTGATGCTGCTGGGCTTCGGCGCCAAGGCGGGCCTGTACCCCCTGCACAACTGGCTGCCCTCGGCCCATCCCGTGGCCCCGGCTCCGGCCCATGCTCTGCTCTCCGGCATCATCGCCAAGGTGGGGGCCATCGCCGCCATCCGGGTCATTTACTTCACCTTAGGCGCGGAGGCCCTGCGGGGCACCTGGGTCCAGACCGTGTGCATCGTTCTGACCCTGGTGACCATTTTCATGGGCTCGTTTATGGGCTGCACGGAAAACGGCCTGAAAAAGCGTCTGGCCTATTCCAGCATTTCCCAGATTTCCTACGTGCTGCTGGGCGTATTCCTCATGACTCCGGTGGGCCTGCTGGGTGGCCTTTTGCAGCTGCTGTTCCACGCGCTGGCCAAGATCGGCGTGTTCCAGTCCGCTGGGTCCATCATTTTCCTGACGGGAACGGAAACCATCGACGGCTTTCCGGGTCTGGGCCGCCGGATCCCCGTGACCATGGGCTGCTTCGCCGCCCTGGCTCTGTCCCTGGTGGGCATCCCCCCCTTCGGCGGCTTCTTCAGCAAATGGTATCTGGCGCTGGGCGCCCTGGACGGCATGTCCGCCCCCCTGTGCTATATCATTCCGGCGGTGCTGCTGATCTCGGCGCTTTTGACGGCAGCCTATCTGTTTCCGCCGCTGTGCCGCGCCTTCTTTCCGGGGCAGGATTTCCCGGCCCGGAGCCGGGTCCGGGAGCCGCTGCTGCTGGTGCTGTCTCTGGCACTGTTCGCCGCAGCCAGCCTGATCCTGGGCCTGCTGTCCGGCATCACTGTCCCCGTGATGGAGCACATCACCGGGTCCATTCTGTAAGGAGGTGCGCCACATGAACGGAATTCTTCTCCTTCTGCCGGTGTTCCTGCCGCTGGTGCTGGGCCTGCTGTCCTATTTCCTGCCCATCCGCAGCGAGGGGCAGCGCCGCCTGGTATACAGCGTCCTGATCCTGGGCACCACCTCCCTGGCCTGGCTGGCCATCCTCCTGTGCGATGACGGCACGTTCACCCTGCTGCACTTTTCCCACCGGCTGACCATCGCCTTCCGCATGGACGGGGCTGCCCGTCTGTTTGCGGGGTTGTCTGCCACCCTGTGGCCCTTCACCATGCTCTATGGCTTTGACTACATGCGCCACGAAAAGCACCTGCACATGTTCTGGGCATTTTTCACGGCATCCTTCGGCGTCACCCTGGGCATTGCCTTCTCCGCCAACATGATGACCATGTACCTGTTCTATGAGCTGCTGACTCTGGCCACCCTGCCCCTGGTGATGCAGCCCATGACCAAGGCCGCCAAAAAGGCCGGCGTCAAGTACCTGGTATACTCCATCTCCGGCGCGGCCCTGGCGTTTATCGGGCTGGTGTTCCTGGCCATCCACGATGCTTCGGACTTCTCCCTGGGTGGCCACCTGGCGGGCTATGACGGAGATCTGTCCATGCTGCTGGCGGTGTTCGCCCTGTCCTTTGTGGGCTTCGGGGTCAAGGCCGCCATCTGGCCGCTGCACGGCTGGCTTCCCTCGGCGGCGGTGGCCCCCACCCCCGTCACGGCCCTGCTCCACGCGGTGGCCGTGGTAAAGGCCGGCGCCTTCGCCTGCATCCGCCTGATCTATTACAGCTTCGGCCCGGACATTCTGTCCGGTACCTGGGCCCAGCAGCTGGCGCTGCTGCTGCCCATCATCACCATTGTATACGGCTCCTGCATGTCCCTGAAGCAGCGGCACTTCAAGCTGCGGCTGGCTTACTCCACGGTGTCGAACCTGTCGTATATTCTGTTTGCCGCCGCCCTGATGACCACCCAGGCCCTGGCAGCGTCCTTCCTGCACCTGATCGTCCACTCGGTGGTGAAGATCATGGCCTTCTTCACGGCCGGTGCGGTGCTGCATTACGCCCACCGGGAGTATGTGCCCCAGCTGGAGGGCCTGGCCCGGTACATGCCGGTGACCTTCGCCTGCTTCACGGCGGCGGCCTGCGCCCTGACGGGGATCCCCCCCTTCAATGGCTTCGTCAGCAAGTGGTACATTGCCCGGGCGGCGGTAGATATCGGCGGCTGGCTGCCGCTGGTGGGCTTCGCAGCCCTGCTGGTGTCGGCCCTGCTGACGGCGGTCTACATGTTCCAGGTGGTGCTGAAGGCCTGGTTCCCCCGGACGGACGCCCCCGCCATCCCCGAGGGCTCCGCTCATGAGGCGGACTGGATGATGACGGTACCCACCGCCGTGCTGGCGGCGGCGTGTCTGGTGATGGGCCTGTTTCCCCAGTGGCTGCTGGACGTGATCGGAAAGGCGGTGGGCCTGTGATGCTGCTTCTTCTGATCCTGCTGCCCCTGATGGGGTCCGTTCCCCTGCTGCTCGTCCGCAGCGAAAGCGAGACGCGGCTGGGCCGCTGGTCCTGCGCCGTCACGGGGCTGACGCTTCTGGTGATGGTGCTGGCTGTATGCACCCGGTTTGGCGTTTCCCTGGATATCCCCCTGTGCGGCATCCACTTTACCCTGGACGGCTTCCGGGCCATCTATGGATTGGTGGTCAGCTTCATGTGGTTCGTGTCCGCCCTGCTGACGCCCCAGTATTTCCGGGGCCACCACCACCTGCGGCGCTACCACTTTTTCTTCCTGCTGTGTCTGAGCTTTACCCTGGGTGTATTCCTGTCGGCGGACCTGTATACTACCTTCCTGTTCTTCGAGCTCATGAGCCTCAGCTCCTACGCCTGGGTGGTGCAGGAGGAATCTCCTGACGCTCTGGACGCCGGCAAAACCTACCTGGCCATTGCGGTGCTGGGCGGCCTTGTGACCCTGATGGGCCTGTTCCTGCTGTACCGGCTGACGGGCACCCTGGTCATCGCCCAACTGCCTGACGCCTGCGCCAGGGTAACGGACCGGGGGCAGCTGTGGGCGGCGGCCCTGTGCATCCTGTTCGGCTTTGCGGCCAAGGCGGGCGTGTTTCCCCTGCATATCTGGCTGCCCAAGGCCCACCCGGTGGCCCCGGCTCCGGCCAGTGCCCTGCTGTCCGGCGTCCTCACCAAGGCGGGCATCTTCGGCGCCCTGATCATCACGGCGGACATCCTCCCCGGTGAGCACCGGTGGGGTGTTCTGCTGCTGGTGCTGGGGGCGGTGACCATGGTGCTGGGCGCGGCTATCGCCGTGTTTTCCAACAACCTCAAGTATATTCTGGCCTGCTCCTCCCTGTCCCAGATCGGCTTTATCCTGGTGGGAACGGCGGCCCTGTCCCTGCTGGGGCAGCACAATGCCCTGGCCGCCCACGGTACGGTGCTGTACATGATGAACCACTCCCTGGTAAAGCTGACCCTGTTCCTGCTGGCCGGTGTGGTGTACTGCAATACCCACGCCCTGGACCTGAACCAGATTCGCGGCTATGGCCGGGGAAAGCCCCTGCTGCACGGCCTGTTCCTGTGCGGTGCCTGTTCTCTGGCAGGTATTCCGGGCTTTCTGGGCTATATCAGCAAAACCCTGGTTCATGAGTCCCTGGTAGAGCTGGCCGCCGAAAGCGGCAGTCTGGGCGTTACGGCGGTGGAGTGGCTGTTTCTGTTCTCCGGCGGCCTGACGGCGGCGTATCTCACCAAGATCTATGTGGCCCTGTTCTGGCAGAAGCCCGTCTCCCCCACCGGTAAGACCTGGGGCACGCCTATGACCGTCACGGCGCTGGTGCTGGCGGCGCTGCCTCTGCCGGTGCTGGGGCTGCTGCCCCATGGGCTGGCGGAGCCGGTGGCCGCTCTGGCCCTTCCCTTTGTGGGCGGGCACCCCTTCGGCCACGCCGTCCACTACCTGGCCTGGGAAAACCTCAAGGGCGTGGCCATTTCCCTGACCATCGGCATGGCGGTGTATTTCCTGTTCATCCACCTGGTACTCATGGACCGCAAGGGCGCGGAGGCCGTGTATCTGGAGCGCTGGCCCCGGTGGCTGAGCCTGGAGGAACGGGTTTATCGCCCGGTCATCCGGGGCCTGTACCGGGTGCTGAACGTGGTGATGCGGGCGGTATGCGACGCGCTGGACTTCCTGGTGCTGGTGGCCCGGCGGACCTTCCTGCGGGACTCCCGGCCCCGGCGCCACAGATCTCCCCGCAGCGCCATGATCCACGCCATGACCCACGGCGGCCAGCGCACGGAACAGGAGGCCGCCGACCGGCTGGGCACCATCCTGGACACCCTCCGCCGGATGGAGGGCAGCCTGTCCTATGCCCTGCTGATGGCCTGCCTGGGATTGTGCATCGTCCTGGTGTGCATCCTGCTGTACGTTTTCTGATTGCAAAAGAGCTGCCGCAGCCTCGCGGCAGCTCTTTTGTTTGCGCAGGAAACAGTTGTATTTGCCCGGCCGGTGTGATATACTGCTATATTGATATGATAGCATTCCGGGGGCGTGTACCCCCGTGAGAAATGAGGGATTGTATATGAAAATCGTAGTGTTGGCCGGCGGCCTCAGCACCGAGCGGCAGGTATCTCTGACCAGCGGCACCGGCGTGTGCCGCGCCCTGCGGGAGCGGGGCCACCAGGCCATCCTGGTGGATATGTTCCTGGGGCTGGAGGATTACAACGGCAGCCTGTCGGATATCTTCGACGCGCCGGACGGCCTGTGCGGCGACAACCGGGTCCACTCCACGGAGCCGGATCTGGAGGCCGTGCGCCGCAGCCGCCGGGACCAGGGACCGTCCCTGCTGGGCAAGGATGTGCTGGCCGTGTGCGCTATGGCGGACCTGGTGTTCCTGGCCCTGCACGGCTCCTGCGGCGAGGACGGACGCATTCAGGCCACCCTGGACCTGCTGGGCGTGCCCTATACCGGCAGCGGCTATCTGGGCAGCGGCATGGCCATGGACAAGTCCGTCACCAAGCGAATCATGGACGCCGCCGGGGTGCCCACCGCCCCCTGGCACGACGTGCGCTATACCCGGGAGGACATTCCCCGTCTGGCCCGGGAGCTGCCGGTGCCCTGCGCCGTGAAGATCATCAACGGCGGCAGTTCCATCGGCGTGGAGCTGCCGGACACCCGGGAGGAGCTGGCCCAGACCCTGGAGCGGATGCTGGCCTACGGAAACCACGTCATCGTGGAGAAGAAGATCAAGGGCCGGGAGATCCAGGTGGCCGTTCTGGGCGACACCTACCTCCCCGCCGTGGAGATCATCCCCCGGGGGGCCTATTTCGACTATTTCTGCAAGTATCAGAAGGACGGGGCCCAGGAGCTGTGCCCCGCCCCCATCACCCAGGAGCAGTGGCGCACCGTGGGCGAGCTGGCCCTGCGCCTGCACCGGGCCCTGGACCTGGGCGTCTATTCCCGGGCGGACTTCATTCTGGATGAGGAGGGGAACTTCTGGTGCCTGGAGATCAACACCCTGCCCGGCATGACCCCCACCAGCCTGGTGCCCCAGGAGGCGGCCCAGGTGGGCCTGAGCTACGGCGACCTGTGCCAGCGCATTGTGGACGAGTCCCTGGCCCTGCGCAAGGGAGGCCGGGCATGAGGCCCCTGCCGGCGGCGGACATCTGCCGCGCCGTAGGCGGGACCTTCCTTCAGACCGGCGGCGGCACTGTCACCGGCGTCACCAGCGACAGCCGCCAGATCGCCTCCGGCGACCTGTTCATCCCCCTGGTGGGAGCCCGGTTCGACGGGCATGACTACATCGACACGGCCCTGTCCTCCGGAGCGGTCGGCTGCCTGTGCAGTCGGCAGCCGGATACCCTGCTGCCCGGCCGGTTCTATATCCGGGTGCAGGACACCACCCTGGCCCTGGGCGCTCTGGCCGCCTGGTACCGCAGTCTGTACGACATCCCCGTGGTGCAGGTCACCGGCTCCGCCGGAAAGACCACCACCAAGGAGATGATCGCCTCGGTGCTGTCCCGGCATTTCCGGACCCTGAAAACCCAGGCCAATCTCAACAACCACATCGGCACGCCCCAGACCCTGCTGCGGCTGGAGCCCTGCCATCAGGCGGCGGTGATTGAAACGGGCATGGACCACTTCGGCCAGATCCGCTATATGGGCAGCCTGGTGCAGCCCACCATCGCCGTGATCACCAACGTCGGCGACGCCCACATTGAAAACCTGGGCGGCACCCGCCAGGGGACCCTGCGGGCCAAGTGCGAGATTTTCGACCACCTGCGCCCCGGCGGCCTGGCAGTGCTGTGCGGCGACGATGAACTGCTCAACGGCCTGAACCTGCCCTTTGAGACCCTCCGCTGCGGCAGGAGCGAACACTGCAATGTTCGGGTCACGGACATCGTCCGCCGGGGCATCGACGGCCTGGACTGCACCGTCACCACCCCCCGCCGCAGCTACCGGCTGTCCATCCCCTCCCCCGGGGACTACATGATCTACTCCGCCTCCATGGCCGTGGCCATCGGCGAATATCTGGGCCTGTCGGAGCAGGAGATCGTCGAGGGCGTGGCCGGGTATGTATCCACCGGCTCCCGTATGCGGCGCATCCGCCTGCCGGAGGACCGGCTCATCATCGACGACTGCTACAACGCCAATCCCCAGGCCATGGAAGCGGCGCTGGAGATTCTGGCGGACACCGCCTGCCGCCGCCGGGTGGCGGTGCTGGGCGACATGGGGGAGCTGGGCCCCATCAGCCAGGACGCCCACCTGCAGGTGGGCCGCACCACTGCCCGGCTGGGGCTGGACGCGGTGATCGCCATCGGCCCCAAGGCCGCCGCCATCGCCCAGACTGCCGGTCCCCGGGCACAGCATTTCGCCGCCATTGAGGAGGCCCTTCCGGCCCTGCGCCGGGAATTCACCCCCGGCACCGCCGTGCTGGTGAAGGCGTCCCACGCCATGGAATTCGGCAAAATTGTCAGTGAATTGGAAAAAATGTAACGAATCGACCATATGATAGATATCAGCGTAACCGACCTGGTCAAGTCCTTTGACCTGGAAAAGAAAATACTGGACGGTGTGTCCTTCCAGATCGACACCGGTGAGCGGGTAGGCCTGCTGGGCAAAAACGGCGCGGGGAAATCCACGCTGTTCAACATCCTCACCGGGGAGCTGGACTATGACTCCGGCCAGGTGCTCATTGCACCGGGCCGCCGGGTGGGCCTGATCTCCCAGATCCCGGTGTATCCCGCGGGCTACACCGTGGAGGACGTTCTGCGCTCCGCCTTTCAGCGCACCACCGCCCTGAAGGAGGAGATGGACCGCCTGACCCGGCAGATGGAGCAGGGGGACAGCGATCCCCAGACCCTGCGGCGCTACGGCGAGCTTACCGCCCGGTTCGAGGGCCTGGGCGGCTATGACACCGACACCGCCGTCAACAAGGTCTCCAACGGCCTGTCCATCGACGGCGATATGCGGCGGAGACTGTTCGACCAGCTGTCCGGCGGCGAAAAGACCCGGGTGAACCTGGGCCGCCTGATCCTGGAGGATACGGACATTCTCCTGCTGGATGAGCCCACCAACCACCTGGACCTTCAGGCCACCGAGTGGCTGGAGGAGTATATCCGCTCCTTCCGGGGCACCGTGGTCACCATCTCCCACGACCGGTATTTCCTGGACCGCACCGTCACCCGCATCATCGAGATCCTGGACGGTAAGGCGGAGTTTTACAGCGGCAACTACAGCTTTTATGCCATTGAAAAGGAACGCCGCTACCAGGAGCGCATGAAGCAGTACCTCAAGGAGCAGGCCAAGATCCAGCAGCTGGAGAAGGCGGCGGAGCAGATGCACCTGTGGGCCTTTATGGGCAACGACGCCCTGCACAAGCGGGCCTTTTCCATGGAAAAGCGCATCCAACGCATGCGCACCGTGTCCAAGCCCACTAAGGCCAGGAAGATGGACGCCCGCTTCGCCAGCCGGGAGTTTCGCGGCGACGAGGTGCTGCAGCTGAAGGGCGTGTCCAAGGCCTTCGGCTCCCGGGCCCTGTTTTCCGACGTGTACCTGCGGGTGGAGGGCGGCGAGCGCATTGCCTTTCTGGGAGAAAACGGCGCAGGGAAAACCACCCTGCTGAACATGATCACCGGGGCCGAGCCTGTGGACAGCGGCATCATCCGCATGGGGCCCGCCATCCGGGCGGCCTATCTGCCCCAGATCATCCACTTTGACCACCCGGAGCGCTCCTTGCTTGACACCATGCTCTATGAAAAGAAGGGCATGACGCCCCAGACCGCCCGCAACCGCCTGGCGGCCTATCAGTTCCAGGGGGAGGACGTGTTCAAAAGCGTGTCGGTCCTCTCCGGCGGTGAGCTCAGCCGCCTGCGGCTGTGTATGCTCATGGACGAGGAGATCAACTTCCTGATTCTGGACGAGCCCACCAACCACCTGGATATCGCCTCCCGGGAGTGGATCGAGGAGGCGGTGGAGGCCTTCGACGGCACCCTGCTGTTCGTGTCCCATGACCGGTATTTCATCAACCGCTTCGCCACACGGGTCTGGGAGCTGGCGGAGGGTACCATCAACGACTATCCCATGGGCTTTGCCCAGTACCGGGCCGCCAAGGCGGAGGAGAAAAAGCCCGCCCCCGCCCCGGTCCAGAAGAAAAAGCAGGACACCCGGCCCCCTCGGGCCGGACGGGAAAAGCAGGCCGCCCGCCGCCAGCTGACCATCTGCGAAACCGGCATCTCCAAGCTGGAGGAGCGCTGCCGCCAGCTGGACGCCGAAATGGAACAGAATGCCTGCGACGTGGAAAAGCTCCAGGAGCTGTATCGGGAAAAGCAGAATGTGGAGGCTCAGCTGGAGCAGGAGATGGCCCGCTGGGAGGAGCTGTCTCTGCAATTGGAGGAATAATCAGGAGGACCATTATGCGTGATATTTTGTGTATGTACTACTCCCGCACCGGCGCCACGCGCCAGGCCATGACGGAGATCGCCCAGGCCCTGGATGCGGAGCTGGTGGAGCTTACCGACGGCGTGGACCGCCAGGGCGCCCGGGGCTATCTCCGCTCCGGCATGGACGCCATGCGCCGGGCCACCCTGCCGCTGGCCCCCTATGAAACGGAGCGCCCCCTGTCTGAATACCGGCTGGTGATCCTGGGCACTCCCGTGTGGGCGGGCCGCTGCGCCTCCCCGGTCCGGGCGCTGCTGAAGCGCCGGGGGCTGGAGCTGGAACGGGTAGCCTATGTGCTGACCCGGAAAAGCTCCCGGAAGTATGAGGAGATTTATGAGCAGATGGACCAGTACACCGCCCGGCCTCACCTGCTGGAGGTATCCCTGCGTCCGGGCTCCGTGGGCTATGAATTCTGGCGGGACAAGCTGGTGGGCGAGGTACGCCGCTATCTGGACGAGCAATAAGGGGTTCCCTATGCTGGAGAAATTACAAGCCATTGTCCGGCGGCTGGACCAGGTGGAGCGCCAGCTGTCCGACCCGGCGATATACGCCGACCGGGAGATGCTCACCCGCCTGAGCCGGGAGCAGAAGGAGCTGACCCCCATTGCAGCCGCCTTCCGGGCCTGGCAGCAGGCGGAAGACGACTGTGCCCAGGCCCAGGAGCTGCTGACGGACCCCGAGATGCGGGAGCTGGCCCAGGAGGAGCTGCGCCGGGCCCGCCAGGAGCGGGACCGTCTGTCTCAGGAGCTGAAAACCCTGCTGCTGCCCCGGGACCCCAACGACGACCGAAATGTTATCCTGGAGGTGCGGGCCGGCATCGGCGGCGAGGAGGGCGCCCTGTTTGCGGCGGACCTGCTGCGGATGTACGCCCTGTATGCCGAACGCCGGGGCTGGCACATGGAGCCGGTGTATGAAAACACCACGGAGCTGGGCGGCGTCAAGGAAGCCAGCGTCACCATCGAGGGTCAGGGGGCCTGGTCCCGCCTGAAATTTGAGGCGGGGACCCACCGGGTCCAGCGGGTGCCGGAAACGGAGTCCTCCGGCCGCATCCAGACCTCCGCCGCCACGGTGGCCGTCATGCCCGAGGCAGAGGAGGTGGAATTCACCATCGACCCCAAGGACTTACAGATCGACACGTTCCGCTCCTCCGGCGCCGGCGGCCAGCACGTCAACAAAACGGAATCCGCCATCCGCATCACCCACCTGCCCACCGGCACGGTGGTGGAGTGCCAGGACGAGCGCAGCCAGTATAAAAACAAGGACCGGGCCATGAAAATCCTGCGCTCCAAGCTCTACGAGGCCCAACAGGAGAAGCAGAACGCCGCCATCGCCGCCCAGCGGAAAAGCCAGGTGGGCACCGGCGACCGGTCCGGCAAGATCCGCACCTATAACTTCCCCCAGAACCGGGTCACCGACCACCGGCTCACCGGGGACGTGAAAAATTTCAACATTGCCGCCGTTATCAACGGCGACCTGGACCCCCTTGTGGATGCGCTGACCCTGGCCGACCAGGCCAGACGCCTGCAGGAGGGCGCTGAGAAAGGAGAATGAACCATGCAAGCACCTATCCAAGCCCGTTATGACAAGGCCGGTCCCCAGGTGGCCGAGGCTCTGCGACGCCGCCGTTTTGAGGCCCACTATGTCTCCACCGCCCAGGAGGCCCTGGACCTGGCCCTGACCCTGATCCCCAAGGACCGCACCGTTTCCTGGGGCGGCACCGCCACCGCCGCCCAGATCGGCCTGATGGACCGCCTGCACCAGGGGGACTATCAGCTCATTGACCGGGACACCGGCAAGACCCCCGAAGAAAAGCAGGCCCTGATGCGCCAGGCCCTGACCTGCGGCACCTTCATCATGAGCAGCAACGCCATCTCCGCCGACGGCCAGCTGGTGAACATCGACGGCAACGCCAACCGGGTGGCGGCCCTGTGCTACGGGCCGGAGAGCGTCCTGGTCATCGCCGGGATGAACAAGGTCATGGGCGATCTGGACAGCGCCATCGCCCGGGCCCGCCAGGTGGCGGCCCCCGCCAACGCCCAGCGCTTCCCGGGGCTCAAGACCCCCTGCGCCGTCACCGGCAGCTGCGGCGACTGCACCAGTCCCGACTGCATCTGCTGCCAGGTGGTCATCACCCGGGCCTGTCGTCCCGCCGGCCGCATCAAGGTCATTCTGGTGGGCGAGGATCTGGGCTTTTAAGGCAAAAGAGGGATTTTCTTGAACACCATTGTTTTTCACCCGGAATCGGACCCGGCCGCCATACAGGAGGCCGCGGCCATTCTGCGCCGTGGGGGCCTGGTAGGCATCCCCACGGAGACGGTATACGGCCTGGGGGCCGACGCCCTCAATGAGGAGGCCGTGAGCCGCATTTTCCTGGCCAAGGGCAGACCTCAGGATAACCCGCTGATCATCCACGTTCCCGACGCCTCCTGGCTGGAGTCTTACTGCCGGGATGTGCCCCCCGCCGCCTATCGCCTGGCGGAGCGGTTCTGGCCTGGCCCTCTGACCATGATCCTGCCCCGGCGGGACATCGTTCCCCTGCAAACCACCGGCGGCCTGGAGACCGTGGGGGTCCGCTGTCCGGACCACCCGGTGACCCTGGCCATCATCCGGGCCGCCGGGGTGCCCATTGCCGCCCCCAGCGGCAACACCTCCGGCCGTCCCAGTCCCACCACCGCCGCCCACATGATCGAGGACATGGACGGCAAGATCGACGGCATCGTGGACGGCGGCCCCTGCACCGTGGGGGTTGAGTCCACCATCATCGACCTGACGGTGACGCCGCCCCGGCTACTGCGCCCCGGCGGTCTGCCTCTGGAGGCCCTGGAGGAGGTGCTGGGGGAGGTGGCCGTGGACAAGGCCGTCACCGGCCTGCTGGCCGCCGGAGAGCATCCCCGGGCCCCGGGGATGAAATACCGGCACTATGCCCCCCATGCGCCGGTCACTGTGGTCACCGGCGCGCCGGACCGCAGCGCCCGCCGCATCCTGGGCCTGCTGTCGGACCAGGCGGGGGTCATCTGCTTCGATGAGTATGCCCCGCTGTATGCCGGACACATCATCCATCGTCTGGGCCCGGCGGCGGATAAATCCGCCCAGGCCCGGCACGTTTTCGACGCCTTGCGCACCTTCGACGGCACGGACGTCACGGAAATTTTCGCCCAGTGCCCCGATGACGGGGGCCTGGGTCTGGCGGTGGCCAATCGCCTGAAAAAGGCGGCGGGCTTCCACCTGGTGGGCGCCGACCGGCCCATTCTCATCGGCCTCACCGGCGGCACCGGCGCGGGAAAAACCAGCGCCCTGGCGGCCCTGGAGGACCTGGGCGGCACGGTGCTGGACTGCGACGCCGTGTATCACGAGATGCTCCGCACGGACCCCGCCCTGCGGGGGGCCATCGAAGGGGCCTTCGGCCCGGTGTTCGGCCCCGACGGGACCCTGGACCGGCAGAAGCTGGGGAACATCGTGTTTTCCGACCCCGCCGCCCTGGAGCGGCTCAACGCCATCGTGTACGAATACCTGCCGCCGGAGCTGATGCGCCGGGCGGCGGGACAGTCCCTGGTGGGGCTGGACGCCATCAACCTGGTGGAAAGCGGCCTGGACCGGCTGTGCGCCTGCACCGTGGCGGTGCTGGCTCCGGCGGAGGACCGGGTCCGCCGCATCATGGCCCGGGACGGCATCAGCCGGGACTATGCCCGGCTGCGGATCTCCGCCCAGCCGTCCGACGACTTTTACCGGGAGCACTGCTCCCATATCCTGGAAAACACCTGCGCCGGTCCGGCGCAGTTCCGGGATCAGGCACGGATTTTCTTCCGGAAAATGCTCCGGGAAATCGAACATATTTGAGGAGGAATCAGAACCATGACAGACGAAATGAAGGCCAAGCGCGAAAAGCTCTTCTCCAGCCCCAAAAACGGCTATGACCTGGTGGACCAGGCGGCCCTGGACGCCATGGAGACCTATTGCGAAAGCTACAAGCAGTATCTGGACAACGGCAAGACCGAGCGGGAGTGCGCCGCCTATACCGTGGAGCTGGCCCAGGCCCAGGGCTATGTCCCCTATCAGCGGGGCATGAGCCTGAAGCCCGGCGACAAGGTGTACCGCGTGAATCGGGGCAAGAGCGTGATGCTGGCCAAGATCGGCCGCCAGGACCTGTCCCACGGCGCGCAGATCGTGGCCTCTCACATCGACTCTCCCCGTCTGGACTTCAAGCCCCATCCCCTGTATGAGGACAGCGACTTTGCCTATGGCAAGACTCACTACTACGGCGGCATCCGCAAGTATCAGTGGGTGGCCATCCCCCTGGAGCTGCGGGGCGTGGTGGTCCTGCGGGACGGCACCGTGGTGAAGGTGGTCCTGGGCCAGGGCAGCGAGCCCAAGTTCGTCATCACCGACCTGCTGCCCCACCTGGGCGCGGAGCAGGGCAAGAAGCCCCTCAACGAGGCCATTCCCGGCGAAAATCTGAACATTCTCATGGGCAGCCGCCCCCTGGGCGAGGAGGGCGACAGCGAACGCGTGAAGCTGCGGGTGCTGGACCTGCTCCACGAGAAGTACGGCATCTGCGAGGATGACTTCACCTCCGCCGAGTTGGAGGTGGTCCCCGCCTTCAACGCCACGGACCTGGGCCTGGACCGCAGCCTCATCGGCGCATACGGCCACGACGACCGGGTGTGCGGCTACGCCGCCCTGAAGGGCCTGTTCGACATCGACGTTCCCGAAAAGACCGCCGTGTGCATGCTGGCCGACAAGGAAGAGGTTGGCTCCATGGGCGTCACCGGTATGCAGTCCGCCTTCTTCGACACCTTCATGGAGGACCTGTGCCAGAGCCAGGGCGTCAGCCTGCGGGTGTGCTATGAAAGCTCCTTCTGCCTGTCCTCCGACGTCACCGCCGCCTATGACCCCAACTTTGCCGAGGTGTATGAGAAGCGCAACGAGTCCCGGGTGAACTATGGTCTGGGCATCTGCAAGTATACCGGTGCCCGGGGCAAGAACGGCTCCTCCGACGCCGATGCCGAAACTGTGGCCTATGTCCGCCGCGTGCTGGACAACGCCGGTGTGGTGTGGCAGATCGGCGAGATGGGCAAGATCGACGCCGGCGGCGGCGGCACCGTGGCCCAGTATATGGCCAACCGCAACATCACCACCATCGACGCCGGTGTGCCGGTTCTGAGCATGCACTCCCCCTTTGAAACCGTGGGCAAGCTGGATTGCTACATGAACTATCTGGGCTGCATGGCCGTCTACAACGCGTAAAACGCCCCATAAAAAACTGCGCTGCCTCACGGCAGCGCAGTTTTTTGAGTGCTAAAAAAGCCTCGCAGAGTTTGCCGCCCGCAGGCGGCAAAGCAAATGAGATCATTTTCGGCCAGGGCGTGTACCTGACCGAAAATACTTCTCAGGCTGCAAGTGTGGAATTGGTTCGCCATCAGCGAACCAATTATGCGCGCAGCAGACTGCAAGCCTTTCGAGACACTCTCTTACAAAATCAGCAGCAGGCCGATGGCGATGAGGACCTCCTCGTCCGCCTTCTGATAGAACAGGAAAAACAGGATCAGAAGCAGCAGCAGATCCCCGGCGTCCATGTCCCCCAGGTGCAGCTTCGCCAGCAACCGGTTCAGAAACTGCCGCTCCGAGGCAGGTGCCGGAGGCGGTGCCGGTTCCGGCCTGGGCGGGGGCGGCTGGGGACGGGGCGGAGACGGCGGGGCCGTCTCCTGCTGGGGCACCCGGTCATATACCCCGTTGTCGTTGCGGATATAGCGGTTATACATGGCTACCCCTCCCAATCCGCCAGCAGCTTTTTCCCCACATGGATCAGCCGCGCCAGCCGGGCCGCCCGCTCGATCTTCCCTTGCTTTTCTTCCTTCAGGAACGGGCGCAGGGCCTGGAGCAGCTGCAAAGCGGCGCTGTTCTCCGTACCCAGCTCACCGGCCAGGGGCAGCAGCTTCCCCAGGAGCTTCGGGTCCAGTCCGCCCAGGGCCGCTCCCAGGTCAGGCCCCGGCGGCGGGGCAGGGGGCGGCTGGGCCGCCTTCTGCTCCCCCATGGCTCCGGACAGCTGCTGGGCCATCTGCATGACCTGGGCCATGCTGTTGGGATCGGACAGCAGCGCGTTCAGTTTTTCCTCCAGCTCCGACACTGCCGCCCCTCCTCCCTATTTTTGCAGGCTTTCGCCGATCCGCTGCACCAGGGCCGCCCCCTGGGGCGTGCTCATGATGCCCTGAAGCATCCCGCTGATGGCGGAGGCGTCCCCCGCCGCCGCCTGGCGGACGGCCTGCTGCAGGGTGCGGCCCCCGTCGCCGCCGGACAGCAGTCCCAGCAGCATCTGGCCGTCCCGGGACCCCATCACCGCCTGCAGGGCCGCCGGGTCCCGCTTCAGCCGCTCCATCATTTCCTTCTGATCCATAGAAAAACCTCCATCCGTTGCTGCATAGCCCAATATATGTGTCCCTTCCGGAAAACGTGCCTGTCCCGACCATGACTAAAAATTTCAAAAAAGGGGGTTGACAGGGAGGGAGGGGTGTGGTATTATACTTCTTGCCGATATCCGCCGGTGTGGTGGAATGGTAGACACAGGAGACTTAAAATCTCCCGGTAGCAATACCGTACCGGTTCGAGTCCGGTCACCGGCACCAACCGGACCCAATTCAATATCGCGGAGTAGAGCAGTTGGTAGCTCGTCGGGCTCATAACCCGGAGGTCGGAGGTTCAAGTCCTCCCTCCGCAACCACCAAAACAGCCGTTTTCTTATCGAAAACGGCTGTTTTTTTCGGGCCCGTGGCAAAATTTCACCGTTATGGGCGGATATGCGTTGTCATTTGCCTGCGGATAAGTTATAATCATGCCATGGGACGCGAAACGGGACGCGCTACGGGAGGACGCCTCCTATCTGGTACAGACCAGCGCCATAGATTCCCTGTCCGCATTTCCGGGAGACGATACGCTGGCGGCGGCCATGCGGCTGTCCGCCTCGCGGCATCCGTTGGTGCGGGGGTATGCCTATATCTGCGTGGGAACGACAGGGCGTTCGTTGGGCGATGAGGAACGCGCAGGCCTGCGAAACCGGCCGTCTGCCATACGGGAAACCGATACATTACTGCCCGACTACTACGATAGTGACATCGAAGAAAGAATTTTAGCAATGTCCAAGACGAAAACGGTTCACGGCAAGTGTTTTTTAACCGCAATGATCGAATATGAGGAATATACGGAGGATGAATTGCGCCCTTATTTTGATAAAGAATTTGAGGAGCGGATTCTCCCTCCGGTGTATCAGGGCAAAAAGTATATTCTCGACCATCTTGGAAAGCTCTATTCCCTGACACTGCACAAAGAAGAAGTCATGCGAAAACTAAAATCATGATTCATATCAGCAGGCATCGCCTTTAAGCATCACTTTGATCAGGATGGGATAAATTGACAATGTATCATATATGGACGTTAGATAATTGGGAAAAGAACATAGATTTAACAAGAGAAAGCCATAGAAGCGGGCTTAGACTGCGGTTTGATAAAGGCACAGACGACGAGGTGCGGAGGGCCTGTAAGGAGTTCGCCGTATTTTTGAGGAAAGAATATTTCTTTCCGTTAAGAGTTACCGTTTACGTAAAAATGCTGTTCGCCTCACTGCCATGGATGGAGAAAAAGTGACCGGTACCTTCTGGAGCATAGAGGATGATTATACAGTCGAGCCGTATATACGCATTGCCGCCGGCGACTATGACGACCTGTGCCGGAAATGGGGAAGGGACAACGCTCTGGCGGCGACACTAAGCACCATAGCGCATGAATTGACGCATTATTTTCAATGGATCAATTCCCTGCAGCTGACTCCGATTGGAGAGGAAAGACAGGCCGCCAGATATGCGGGGTATATTCTGGATGAATATGCGGAGACAAGGGAGCATCCATAAGGCGTGGCGTTTCCCCTGCGGAGCCCGTTGACTTTGCACATGACATGCACTATAATTCCAGCTGCAACGAGGAGAGCACGATGGATACAGATATGACTTTTCCCATGGATTCCCAGGCGAAGCCGCAGATCGCGGAGGAGCCCGCAAAAATTTCCCGCGAGCAAATGCTGGCGGAATTTGCTTCCGACTATAAGAGGATGGCAGAATGATCTGGTTATCAGCAGAGGATGTCATTCTCATTCACAGCCGTGCCATACAAGGCAGCAGCAGGTGCGCATACTGCAGACGGCTGTTTTTCTGACTTTATTTTCTCCGACAAGCTGAACGGCTGTGCCCCTTCGGGCACAGCCGTTTTTGCGCAAACACGATATTGATGCTTTTCTCCAGCTTTCACGCCGTCAGTCCAGAACGTACACGGTGCAGTCCCGCCGGCCCCAATCGCATGCCTCAGAATAGGTCTTGAACCAGAGGTCGATCTTGTTGCCCTTGATGGCCGTGCCGCAGTCGGCGGCGGTGGCCATGCCGTAGTGCCAGGAGCCCTTCACCGTCTGGACGTACATCCGGGTGCCGTAGGGAAACACGGACGTGTCCACCGCGATGTTGCCCACCGCTGTGGGACGGCCGGAGGCCGTGCGGGTACCGATGGAGTATGCGGTGGCGCTGCACACCAGGGTCCGGGAGAAGGTCATGGTGTCGCCGGAGGCGAACAGCAGATAGCCGGAGCCGTCGCCGTTGCTGTGCACGGACACCAGCCGGTCGGACCGCTCCACCGAGGACACCCGGGTGCCGTATTCCACGACCTCCTCCACAGCGCCGTCGGTGACGGTGTCCGTCAACTCCATGGACACCACGCAGCCCATGCGATAGGTATCGGTGTAGGTGTTGGTGATGGTGCCGGGCACGCCCTGCTGCACCACCCGCTCGGTGCCCTTGGCCAGGGAGTGGTTCACCACCCGGCGGCTGCTGTAGCCCACAGACAGCTGCACCGTCCGCTGGTGGGTCATCTCCGCCCGGAAATAGATGGATGGCTGATCCCCCGTCAGGTCGATGAACACCATCTCATCCTCGGCGGGCTCCATATGCAGCCGGTGGAGCAGATGGTCCACCGTTTCGCTGCGGGTCTGCACGGTGCGGGTCTCCTCCTCGCCGGTCACGGTGACGTTGTGGCCATGCTGCAGCAGCAGCTGGGCCTCCTTGGCGTTGTAGTCCACCCGGGTCTCCAGAATGCCGAAGCTCATGCTCCGGCTGGGACGGCCGGAGATGATCTCCGTTCCGCCGTCTGCGGTGAGCACCACATACACCCGCCGCGGCTGCACCGCGTCGGCCATACTGCTCACCGTCACCATGCCCAGCACGGTCACCGCCACCATGACCAGCAGCAGCACCCGGCGCATCCGCCAGTGCTCCCGCACGGCCACGGCGGAAATGGCCCGCCGGACTCTGTCTTTCATGTCTTTCATATGCCCTCCCAAGAGGTAGATTTCCGGCATGTGTACCGGTTTGTAACTTTTGTTACTTTTTCAAAATATGGTAGGAGTATAGCACTTATACCCACTTTTGTCAAGTTTTATGCCATTTCCCGGATTTCGTTCACCACAAAGCCGCCATTTTTGCTCCATATGGCACGCCCGGGTCAGCTGTCAATTGGGAAATTCGGTTACAAAAAGTTACGAATAGAAACAAAATCGAACCGTTGAAAATGGCGGACAAATGTGGTATGCTGAAAGAACTTGTATCATAAAGGAGAACCGCCATGCGTCCTGCATTTATCCCCGTGGGGCAGATCGTCAACGCCCACGGCATCCGGGGGGAGGTCAAGGTGAACCCCCACGGCTTTGACCCGGAATTTCTCACGGAATTTGACACCATTTATATAGACGGCCAGCCCGTCCGGGTCCGCAGCGCCCGGGTCCACAAGTCCACGGTGCTGATGGCCCTGCCCGGGGTGGATGACATGGACGCCGCCCTGGCCCTGAAGGGCAAAACCGTGTCCATCCGCCGCACCGATGCCCACCTGCCCCAGGGGCAGTATTTCGACCAGGAGCTGGTGGGCCTGCGGGTCATCGACTGCGCCACCGGCGGCGAGATCGGTGTCATCGACCGAGTCCTGATCTACCCCGCCCACCGGATCTATCAGGTCAAGGGCCAGCGGGAGTATCTCATCCCCGCCGTTCCCGGCGTGTTCATCGAGAGCACGGACCCCGATGCCGGTGAAATGCGGGTGCACCTGATGAAAGGATTGGCCACCGATGAAAATTGACATCATGACCCTGTTCCCCGACGCCATCGACGCCATGATGGGCCAGTCCATCATGGGCCGGGCCCAGGAGCGGGGCTATATCCGGATCACCGCCCACCAGATCCGGGATTACACCACCAATAAGCAGATGCAGGTGGACGACTACCCCTATGGCGGGGGCCGGGGAGCCGTTATGCAGGCGGACCCCCTGTACCGCTGCTGGGACCACATCTGCCAGGAGGCGGGCCAGCGGGTCCACACCATCTATCTCTCCCCCTGCGGCCGGGTATTCAACCAGGAGGTAGCCAAGGAGCTGAAGGCCCGGTATGACCGCCTGATCCTGGTCTGCGGCCACTATGAGGGGGTGGACCAGCGCTTTCTGGACGAGTGCGTGGACGAGGAGATCTCCATGGGAGACTTCGTGCTCACCGGCGGCGAGATTCCCGCCATGGCCGTGGCAGACTGCCTGTGCCGCATGGTGCCGGGCGTTCTGCCGGAGGAAAGCTGCTACACCGACGAGAGCCACTGGAACGGCCTGCTGGAATATCCCCAGTATTCCCGCCCGGAGGTGTGGCATGGCCGGGCCGTGCCCCCGGTGCTGCTGTCCGGCCACCACGGCAACGTGGACGACTGGCGGAAAAAGGAGAGCTACAAGCGCACCATGGTCCGCCGCCCGGATATGTTCGCCCGGTTTGACGAAACCCAGCTGACCACCAAGCACGACCGCAAGGTCCTGCAGCAGGCCAAGGACGAGCTTCGCCAGGAGCAGGAGGACCAGGCATAACGTGCTTGAAAGCCCCGCCGCTTTGTGGTATCCTTGTGCTGTATTTTTTGTATAAAGGAGACGATTCCGTGACCAACCTGCGGGACAAGCGGCTGTTTCTGCTGGATATGGACGGCACCCTCTACATCGGCGACCGCCTGTTTGACGGCGTGCCGGAGTTTCTGCGCCATGTGCGCTCCATGGGCGGCCGTTACCTGTTTCTCACCAACAACTCCTCCCGGGGCGTGGAGGGGTACATCGAAAAGCTCCGCCGCCTGGGCATCGAGTCCGCCCCCGGCGACTATCTCACCTCCGTGGACGCCACCATCCGGTATCTGAAGGCGGCCCTGCCCGGGAAAACCTGCTATGTATTCGGGACGGACTCCTTCCTGTCCCAGCTGGACGGAGCCGGTATCCCCGTCACCCGGGACCGGGAGCAGGCGGAGGTGCTGCTGTGCGGCTTCGACACGGAGCTGACCTTTCAGAAGCTGGAGGACGCCTGCATCCTGCTGAACCGGGGCGTTCCCTTTGTGGCCACCAATCCCGACTGGGTGTGCCCCACCTGGTACGGCTCCGTGCCCGACTGCGGCAGCGTCTGCCGCATGCTCACCACCGCCACCGGCCGGGAGCCGGTGGTCATCGGCAAGCCCCAGCCGGAGATGGCCCTGCTGGCCATGGAGCGCACGGGCTTTTCCCCGGAGCAGACGGTGCTGCTGGGGGACCGGCTGTACACCGACGTGGCCTGCGGCGTCAACGCCGGCATCGACACCGTGTTCGTCCTGTCCGGCGAGGGCACCATGGCGGACATCGACACCTACCGGATCCATCCCACCTGGGTGTATCCCGATATCGGTACTCTGTACCGTGAACTGGAGGAAACCGTATGAAACTCAACTATAAGCGGACTATTTTCGTGGGCTTTGCCTTCTTCCTGATCTGCTCGTTCTGGCAGGCCTATGACAACACCATCCCCCTGATCCTCACCAACAAGTTCGGCATGAGCCAGGCCTGGTCCGGCGTCATCATGGCTCTGGACAATGTGCTGGCCCTGTTCATGCTGCCCCTGTTCGGCGCCATCTCCGACAAGCACCACAGCAAGTGGGGCCGCCGGACCCCCTTCATCGTGGTAGGTACGCTGGTGGCCGCCGTGATGCTCATTGCCCTGTCCTTCGTGGACAGCGCCCAGCTGAAGCACCTGTCCGACGTCTCCGCCATCGACGATCCCGCCGCTCTGGAGCAGATTTATGACCAGCAGGCCGGCGAGACCCTGCTGACCCCCGGCGGCGACAAGTTCGTCCTGAGCCAGAAGTTCACCCAGGAGGAGTTCTGCCAGATCCGCAGCCAGGTGGAGCAGAACGGCAGCACCGTCACCAACCCCGACTATACCAACTATGTGGTCCCCGCCCGCCAGGCCTGCGCCTGGGACGCCACCGCCAAGAGCCCGGTGACCCTGGTGTTCTTCATTGTACTGCTACTGATCGTGCTGGTGTCCATGGCCGTGTTCCGGTCCCCGGCGGTGGCCCTGATGCCGGACGTGACCCTGAAGCCCCTGCGCTCCAAGGCCAACGCCGTCATCAATCTGATGGGCTCCGCCGGCGGCATTCTGGTGCTGGCCCTGGGCATGGTGTTCGCCACCTCCGCCGTCCGCAACTCCCTGATGAGCTACACCGGCTATTTCGCCGTCATCGCCGCCATTATGCTGGCGGCGCTGGTAATCTTCATGCTCACCGTCCGGGAGAAGGAGTGGGCCTATGAGATGCAGCAGCAGGCCGTGGCCCTGGGCATTGAGGAGGAAACTCAGGAGCAGGAGGCGGCCGAAGGCGGTCGCAAGCTGTCCGTGGACGAGGTAAGGTCCCTGATTCTCCTTCTTCTGTCCATCGTCCTGTGGTTCTTCGGCTACAATGCCGTCACCTCCAAGTATTCCGTCTATGCCAGCAACATCCTGCACAAGGACTATAACCTGACCCTGATCATCGCCCAGGCGGCGGCCATCGTCTCCTATCTGCCGGTGGGCTTCATCGCCTCCAAGGTGGGCCGGAAAAAGACCATTCTGGCCGGTGTGGTCATGCTGACCACCGCCTTCACCGTGGCCGCCTTCCTCAACGCCGAAAGCCCCACCATGCTGATGAACGCCATGTTCGCCCTGGCCGGTATCGCCTGGGCCACCATCAACGTCAACTCCTTCCCCATGGTGGTGGAGATGTGCTCCGGCGGCGACGTGGGCAAATATACCGGCTTTTACTACACTGCCTCCATGGCCGCCCAGGTGGCCACGCCTATGCTGTCCGGCCTGCTGATGGACCGCTTCGGCATGCACGTGCTGTTCCCCTACGCCGCCGTGTTCACGGCTCTGGCCTTCGTCACCATGCTGTTCGTCCGCCACGGCGACAGCAAGCCCCAGGCCAAGCGGGGCCTGGAAGCCCTGGACGAAATGGAGGACTGACGCCGGATGGTTGCTGTTATCATTCTGCTGGTACTGCTGATCCTGGGGGAGCTGTTCACCCTGATGCTCCAGTGCCGCCGGGGCCACAGCGCCTGGGGCCTGCTGCGGCTGTTCCGCTACGCTCACCGGGGCTATCACGATAAGCCCCGGATTCCCGAAAACTCCATGGCCGCCTTCCGCCGGGCCATCGAAAACGGCTTCGGCGCGGAGTTGGACGTCCACCTGATGAGAGACGGCCGCCTGGCCGTGATCCACGACGCCAGCCTGAAGCGCACCGCCGGGGCCGACGTGCTGGTGGAGGACCTGACAGCGGAGGAGCTGAAAACCTACCGCCTGGAAGGCACCGATGAGCGCATCCCCCTGCTGGAGGAGGTGCTGGAGCTGTTCCAGGACCGCACGCCCCTGATCATCGAGCTGAAGGCCGAGCGGGGCAACCATGCCGCCCTGGCCGAGGCCACCTGCCGCATGCTGGACCGCTACCGGGTCCACTACTGCATCGAGTCCTTCGACCCCCGCTGCCTGATCTGGCTGAAGAAAAACCGCCCGGAGATCGTCCGGGGCCAGCTGTCCGAGCAGTTCCTCCGCCACGGGGAGACCGCCGGTCACGGCAAGGCCACCATGTGGCTGCTGGGGAATCTGTTTTCCAATATTGCCGCCAAGCCCGACTTCATCGCCTACCGGTTCTCCGACCGGGACAACCTGTGTCTGCGCTGGTGCCGGAAATTCTACCACGTCCAGGAGATCAACTGGACCATCCGAACGAAAGAGGAGATGGAAGCCGCCGAGGCCCAGGGGAACCTGGTGATCTTCGAGTGCTTCGATCCGAAGGGATAACGATATGAGAGTCATCACCGGAACCGCCCGGGGCCGCCGCCTGAAGGAGCCCCAGGGCATGGACATCCGTCCCACCACCGACAAGGTCAAGGAGAGCATGTTCTCCATCCTGCAATTCGACATCGAGGGCCGCCGGGTGCTGGACCTGTTCGGCGGCACCGGCCAGCTGGGCATCGAGGCCCTGAGCCGGGGCGCGTCGGAGGTGGTTTTTGTGGACAAAAGCGCCGCCGCCCTGAAGCTGATCCGGGAGAACCTGGAGCTGTGCGGACTTTCGGACCGGGCCCGGGTCCGGAACGGCGACTCCCTGGCCTATCTGCGCAGCGGCGAGAAGTTCGACCTGGTGTTCCTGGACCCCCCCTATGACACCGGCCTGCTGGAGCAGGCCCTGCAGGATATCGCAGGGTTTGACATTTGCCGCGAGCATGGTATAATAATGGCGGAAAGTCCGGCAGACGCCGTTTTGCCCCCCCTGGCGGCCCCTTACCGCCTTTATCGGGAGTACCGCTACGGCCGGATTAAGCTGACTGTCTACCACCGCCAGGGAAACGAGGAATAACCCCATGAAAATTGCGATCTACCCCGGCAGCTTCGACCCCATCACCCTGGGGCATATGGATATCATCCGTCGGGCGGCCCAGTGCTTTGACCAGGTGTATGTCTGCGTGCTGGTCAACTGCGACAAAAAGCCCATGTTCTCCGCCGACGAGCGGGTGGACATGATCCGCCGCTCCGTGGCGGACCTGCCCAATGTGACGGCGGAGCACTACAGTGGCCTGCTGGCCGCCTATGCCCGGGAAAAGGGGGCCTGCGTCCTGGTGAAGGGCCTGCGCAACGCCACGGATTTCGACCAGGAGTATCAGATGGCCAGCATCAACCGGGGCATCTGCCCGGGGCTGGAAACCGTATTCCTTCCGGCCAGTCCCGCCTATCAGCATTTCAGCAGCACCATGGTCCGGGAAATGATCCGCTACGGACAGCCTATGGAACAATATGTGCCGGCCCCGGTGGCCGAGCAGTGGAAAGGACGGTCATAAATGGAAGACAAAAATGTGCAGAAGCTTCTGGACATGCTGTTCGGCATGATCGACGAGGCCAAGGGCGCCACCTTCAGCTCCGAAAAATGCGTCATCAACCGCGATGAGGCGCTGGACCTGCTGGACGAGATCCGCAACAAGCTGCCCGGCGAGCTCACCAAGGCTCAGGAGCTGATGAAGTCCAAGGAGCAGTATGTGGACAAGGCCAATCACGAGGTCCGCCGCATGCTGGACCAGGCCCAGGATGAGGCCAAGCGCCTTCGGGAGCAGGCCCAGGCCGAGGCCAAGCGCATGCTGGAAAAGGCCCAGGAGGACGCCAAGACCATCGTCTCCGAAAGCGAGACCATCCAGCGGGCCCAGCGCCGCAGCAGCGAGATCATCCGCCAGGCCGAGGACCGCAGCCGCCAGCTGTACCAGGTGGCCAACACCTACACCGAGGACGCCCTGCGCCGGACGGAGGAAGCCATCCAGGCCGCCCTGGACGAGGTGCGGGAGTCCCGCGTCCGCTATCGCAGCGCCTCCGCCGAACAGATGCAGGCCTGCCAGGAGAAGCTCAAGGCCGACCCCGTCAAGCCCTCCTCCGAGGAGTGACAAATTTCCCTGTTCATTTTTGTGCTTTTCGCTGAAATTTACTGGTTATTCTGCCAAAAGCCCGCATGCTGGTGTCTTGTCAGCCTCCGGGATGCGGGTTTTTGGCGGCAAAATAGAACAGTCGTTTGAAAAAGTGCAGGAAATCCCTGGAAAAACCCATAATTCCGGGATTTTGAGCGAAAAAGCGGGTTAAAATACCCCTTGAAAAATTTTATATAGCGTTATATAATAAAGACACATATCTGATGGTGTCTTTTTTTTGATTTCGATGTGGGACAAAATGGTGGCAAAACCCATGATTGTGTGGCGATGACCCACGATTTTCCCACAAAACAGCGCCGAGGGGAGGGGAAGCAGGCATGAACGGTCAATATGCGCACAACATTGACGCCAAGGGCCGTCTGTTTATCCCCACCAAGCTCCGGGACGAGCTGGGCGGCACCCTCCACGTCACCATCGGTCAGGATCACTGCCTGTCCGTCTACTCCGACGAGGGCTGGGCCCGGTTCAACGAAAGTCTGAAGGGCAAGAGCTTCACCGAGATCAAGCGCCTGCGGATGATGTACGCCTATATGACCGACTGTGTCCCCGATGCCCAGGGCCGCATTCTCCTGCCCGCCAAGCTGCGGCAGTATGCCAACCTGGAAAAAGAGGTGGTCATCATCGGCATCTTCGACCGGGCCGAGATCTGGAACGCCGCTCTTTGGCAAAAAATGGAGGACGAGGCCTTCAGCTCCGGTGAGCTGGAAAAGGCGATGGAAGAAATGGGGATGTGAGCCATGGCATTTGACAGAAATGAAGCCGCCGATGTGGCCTTCGGCCACCGCCCCGTTCTGCTGGACGAGTGCATGGAGGGCCTGGCCATCCGCCCTGGCGGCATATACCTGGACGGCACTCTGGGCCGGGCGGGCCACTCCTGGGAGATCGTCCGCCGCCTGAACGCCGGCGGCCGCCTGATCGGTCTGGACCGGGACGAAACCGCCCTGGAGGCCGCTCGTCAGCGGCTGGCCCCCTACGCCGATCGTGTCACCCTGGTCCACAGCAACTTCAGCCGGGTGGCGGAGGTGCTGGATGAGCTGGGGATTCCGGCGGTGGACGGCATGCTCTTTGACCTGGGGGTGTCCTCCCCGCAGCTGGACGATGCCCAGCGGGGCTTCTCCTATATGCACGACGCCCCCCTGGACATGCGCATGGACCGCACCGCCGACCTTACCGCCCGCACCGTGGTCAACGAATGGTCCTATGAGGAGCTGCGGCGGATCCTGTATGAATACGGCGAGGAGCGCTACGCCCCCGCCATTGCCCGGCGCATTGTCGCCGCCCGGGAGGAAGCTCCCATCGAAACCACCGGCCAGCTGGTGGACCTGATCAAAAGCGCCATGCCGCCCCAGGCCCTGCGGGAAAAGCAGCACCCGGCCAAGCGGAGCTTCCAGGCCCTACGCATCGCCGTCAACGGCGAGCTGGAGGAGCTCACCGCCATGCTGCGGGGCGCGGCCAGCCGTCTGGCCCCCGGCGGACGCCTGGCGGTGATCACCTTCCACTCGCTGGAGGACCGCATCGTCAAAAAAACCATGCAGGAGCTGGCCACCGGCTGCACCTGTCCCCCCAATTTTCCGGTCTGCGTCTGCGGCAAAAAGCCCACGGTGCGCCTGGTAAACCGCAAGCCCATCGTCTGCGGCCCCGCAGAGCTGACCTATAACCCCCGCGCCCGCAGCGCCAAGCTGCGTGTGGCGGAAAAGCTGTAAATTTTCCTGTTTTTGGAAACGATTTCAACATACGAAAGGAGCTGCCCGACCATGGCGGAGAATACGAGAAGGATGAACAACGAGCCGGTTTTCGGCAGCCTTGCCTATGATCTGAATACCCTGAACTGGGGCGAGTTCGACGGCAATGCCGTCCGCCAACCCCAGGAACAGCCCCAGGAGCCTCTGCGCCGTCCGGAGCGCCGGGAGCGTCCCCGGCAGGAGCCCCGCCGCCGTCCGGCAGCCCGTCCCCGGGAGCATGCCTCTCCGGTTATGCTGGCCGGTGTGGCCGTGCTGCTGATGATGGCCGTGGTGCTGATGATGGGCTATATCCGCCTGATGCAGGCCAGCCACGACGTCACCGTCAAGCAGGCCCAGCTGCAGCAGGCCCAGGAGGACAACGTGGCCCTGGGCGTGGCATACGAAAAGGCCTTTGACCAGTCCGCCGTCAAGGCGGCGGCCCAGGCCGCGGGCATGACCAAGCCCACCACCGACCAGATTGAGTACATCGAGCTGGGCGGGGCGGACATGGCCGAGATCTGTCGTCCCGAGTCCACGGGACCCCTGGCCCAGGCCTGGAACTGGGTAAAGAACGGCGTGGACGCAGTGGTGGAATATTTCCGCTGAGCGCCGCCATATAGTTAAGACGCGCAAGGAGTGAGAAGGAATACTTCTTGCTCCTTGCCTTGGTATTCCGGCGAAAGGAGCAGCCCATGTTCAGACCCAGAAAGAGAAAACCCAGCGAAAAAAAGCAGCGTTCACCGGAATTTTATGCCCGGCAGGCCACCCGCACCGTCCGCAGCCGCACCTTCTGGCTGATGCTGGTCATGGGCATCCTGCTGTTCGTGATCCTGTTTTTCCAGCTGTACCACCTCCAGATCACCCGGCACCAGGAGATGCAGACCCGGGCCCTGGACCAGCAGACCCGCCAGACGGTGGTCTCCGCCTTCCGCGGCACCATCTACGACCGCAACGGCAGCCAGCTGGCGGTGTCCGTGTCCACGGAGACGGTGTTCCTGTCCCCCAAGGACCTGAAGGAGCAGCTGGACGCCGAGGAGGAGCGCCTGGCGGAGATCCGTCAGAAGAATGCCTCCCTGGCGGAGGGGGAAACGCCCCTGTCCGAGGAATCCCAGGTCCACTGGACCTATGATTCCCTGGCTGCCAGTCTCTCCGGGATTCTGGGCGTGTCCCAGGACACCATCCGCTCCTGCATGGACCGCACGGACTCCCAGTATGAGGTCCTGGCCAAGAAGGTGGACGAGGACGTGGCGGACCAGATCCGCCAGCTCATCAACGACACCGATGTCCACGGCGTTTACATGGTGGCCGACGCCAAGCGGGTGTACCCCTACGGCTCCCTGGCCTCCCACGTTCTGGGCTTTGTGGGCACCGACAACACCGGCCTGTATGGCCTGGAATCCCGTTACGACAAGTACCTCCAGGGCCAGACCGGCCTGGTGGTCACCGCCAAGGACGAGCGGGGCAATCCCCTGCCCTATGAGTATGAGCAGTATTTCGCCGCCGAAAACGGCCAGGACCTGGTCCTGACCCTGGACGCCAACGTCCAGTATTATCTGGAGAAATACGTGGGCGAGATGGCTGACAAATACGGCGCGGAATACGGCGCCACCGGCATCGTCATGGACGTGAAAACCGGCGGCATCCTGGGCATGGTGTCCTATCCCACCTACGATGTCAACGACGCCTTCACCGTTCAGAACGACCTGTTCAAGAAGAACCTCACCGACACCTCCGACCAGCTGCTCAAGCAGTGGCGCAACAAGGCCCTGAACGATACCTACGAGCCCGGCTCCACCTTCAAGATCCTCACCATGTCCGCCGCCATGGAGGAGGGGCTCATCAATATGAACACCACCTACACCTGCACCGGCGGCATCCACGTGTCCGACGCCACCATCCACTGCACCGGCACCCACGGCACCCAGACCCTGAAGGAGGCGGCGGCCCACTCCTGCAACCCAGCTTTCATCACTTTCGGCCTGCAATTGGGCAACGAGAAGTTCTATGAATACATGAACGACTTCGGCCTGATGAACGGCACCGGCGTGGACCTGGACGGCGAGGCCACCGGCGTTTTCGCCAGCCCCGAGAACTTCACCCAGCTGGACCTGGCCTGCTACGCCTTCGGCCAGAACTTCAACGTCACGCCCCTGGCCCTGATCGCGGCCCAGGCCGCCTGCGTCAACGGCGGCTATCTGCACACCCCCTATCTGGTGGAGCAGATCGTGGACAGCGACGGCAACATCACCTATCAGCACGACAACACCCCCGTGCGCCAGGTGGTCAGCGAAGAAACCAGCGCCCACGTCCGGGAATGCCTGGAATATGTGGTGTCCGACGGCACCGGCCGCAACGGCCAGGTGAAGGGCTACCGCGTGGGCGGCAAAACCGGCACCGCCGACAAGGGCCAGACCGGCGACCTGGTGGTCTCCTTTGTCAGCTTCGCCCCGGCGGACGATCCCCAGGTCATCATCCTGGTGACCATGGACACCCCCAGCCGCAGCGCCGGCACCTCCGTGTCCGGCGGCAGCATGGTGGCCCCCGTCAACAGCAAGATCATGGCGGATATCCTGCCCTATCTGGGCATTGAGCCCACCTACAGCGCCGAGGAGCTGCTGGGCGCGGATACCACCGTTCCCTATGTCATCGGCAGCTCCGTGGAGGACGCCAAGAGCCGCGTGGAATCCCGGGGCTTCACCTGCAAGGTGGTAGGCTCCGGCGGCACCGTCACGGACCAGACCCCCGCCGGAGGCGCAGTGATCCCCGGCAAGTCCACCGTCATTCTCTATGCCGGGGCAGAAAAGCCCAACACTATGTACACCGTTCCCCAGCTGGTGGGCAAGACGGCGGCGGAGGCCAACGTGGCCGCCACCAACGCCGGGCTTCTGGTGCGGTTCAGCGGCGCCACGCAGACCTCCTCTGGCAACATCCGGGTCCTCAGCCAGAGCCTGGAGGCCGGGCAGCAGGTGCCTGCCGGCACGGTGATCACCGTGCAGCTGGGCGACGCCAACATGACAGACTGACGCGGAAAGGAGCTCCCTTTTGTGAATCTCTGGGACCTGCTGACCGGCGTGCCCATCCGGTACGCCTCGGCGGACCTGCCCCGGGACGTCACCGGCGCAGGTTATGATTCACACACGATACGGCCCGGCCAGGTGTTCGTGGCCATCCACGGCGCTGCCGCCGACGGCCACGATTACACGGCCCAGGCCCGGCAGCGGGGCGCGGCATGCGCCGTGTCCGCCCACCCGGTGGAGGGGCTGCCCTATGTCATCGTGCCGGACCCCCGCAGGGCCCTGGCTCTTATGGCGGGCAATTTCTTCCGCCATCCGGACCGGGAGCTGTCCCTGATCGGCATCACCGGCACCAACGGCAAAACCTCCGTGGCCTGGCTGACGGCGGGGCTGTTTCAGGCCCTGGGCATCCCTACGGGCCTGATGGGCACCAACGGCTGCCGCATAGGCGGCGCGGTCCTGCCCAGCCGCCGCACCACCCCGGAGTCCTGGGAGGTGCAGGGCCTGCTGCGGCAGATGGCCGATTCCGGCTGCACCCACGCCGTGATGGAGGTCTCCTCCCACGCATTGGCACTTGACCGGGTCCACGGCCTGGCGTATACTATAGCCGCTTTCACCAATCTCAGCCGGGACCACCTGGATTTTCACGGCGCCATGGAGGACTACGCCGCCGCCAAGGCGGCCCTGTTCCGCCAGTGCCGCGCCGCCGCGGTAAACCGCGACGATCCCTGGACGGAGCGCATTCTCCGGGACTGCGCCTGTCCCGTATATGACTACGGGCTTCACGGAGGGCACCTGCTGGCAGAGGACATGGACCTCTCCCCTACCGGTGTCCGGTTCACCGCCCGGGAGGGCGAAACCGCCTGTCCCGTGTCCGTGTCCATCCCCGGACTTTTCACCGTGTACAACGCCCTGGCAGCGCTGTCCATGGCCCGCCTGTCCGGCATTTCCCTGCCGGACGCCGCCGGTGCTCTGGCCAAGGTGCCCGCCGTTCCCGGTCGCATGGAGCCGGTAACGGCCCCGGGACTGGGCTGCCGCATCTTCATCGACTTTGCCCACACGCCGGAGGCCCTGGCCAAAGCCCTGGAGGCCCTCCGGCCTATGACCCCGGGCTGCATCATAGCGGTGTTCGGCTGCGGCGGCTGCCGGGATAAGGGCAAGCGCCCCCTGATGGGAGACGCCGCCGGGCAATACGCCGACCTGACGGTGCTCACCTCCGATAACCCCCGCACCGAGGACCCCCTGGCCATCATCCGGGACATTCTCCCGGGCCTCAGCGGCCCCCATCTGGTGATCCCGGACCGCCGGGAGGCTATTTTCCGGGCTCTGGACCTGGCCCGCCCCGGCGACACGGTAATCCTCTGCGGCAAGGGCCACGAGACCACCCAGGAAACAGGCGGCCAATGGCTGCCTATGGATGAAAGACAGATCATTGCAGAATATATAAACGGAAGCTGACCCGCGTCCCCTGCGGGACGGGAAGGAGAGAACATGATGGAAATCATTCTGGCAGGCGTTGTGAGCCTGGTCATCACTCTGGCAGCAGGCAAGCTGCTGATCCCCGCACTGATCCGGCTGAAGGCCGGGCAGAGCATCAAAGAGGTGGGCCCCACCTGGCACAAGGGCAAGCAGGGCACCCCCACCATGGGCGGCCTGATGTTCATCATCGGCATCGGCATCGCCATTCTGATCCTGGGCTGGAGGGGCATGCTGGAGGGGAACTTCACCCACCTGTATGTCTATGTGTTTGCCCTGGTGTTCGGCGTCATCGGCTATATCGACGACTATCAGAAGGTGAAGCACCACCAGAACACCGGCCTCACCGCTCCCCAGAAGTTCCTGCTGCAGCTGGCGGCGGCCGTGGCCTTCCTGTGCCTGATGCGCTACGAGGGCATGCTGAGCCCCAACCTGTATATCCCCTTCTTCAACACCCATCTTGTGCTGCCGTGGGTGGTGTATATGATCTTCGCCGCCTTCGTCATCATCGGCACCGTCAACGCCGTGAACATCACCGACGGCGTGGACGGCCTGTCCTCCAGCGTCACGGTGCCTGTGGCTGTGTTTTTCGCGGTGCTGGGCGGCCTGTGGCAGGGCTTCGGCCAGCTGGGGGTCTTCGCCGGGGCTCTGGTGGGCGGTCTGCTGGGCTTCCTGTTCTATAACCACTATCCTGCCAAGGTGTTCATGGGCGACACCGGCTCCCTGTTTCTGGGCGGCGCGGTGGCGGCCCTGGCCTTTGCCTATGACATGCCCCTGATCCTGCTGCTGGTGGGCTTCGTCTACCTGTGCGAGACCCTGTCCGACATCATCCAGGTGACCTATTTCAAGCTGACCCACGGCAAGCGTATCTTCAAAATGGCCCCCCTCCACCACCACTTCGAAATGTGCGGCTGGAAGGAGACCAAGGTGGTGGCGGTGTTCGCCGCCGTCAGCACCGTTTTCTGCGTCCTGGCCTATCTGGGCGTCATGGACCGCTTCGGCGCATAACCTGAAACCTGCCGGAAAGGAGGGAACCGTATGGCCCGCACCAAGAGTAAAAAACGCCTGGTAGGCACCTGGAGCACCCAGCAGCGCCGGGAGGCCATGGAGCAATCCAGGGAAGCGGCCCGGGGCCCTGTGGACCTGCCGTTTCTGCTGCTGACCCTGCTGCTGACGGCTATGGGCATGGTCATGGTGCTGTCCGCCAGCTTCCCCTCCGCCTACTATGAAAACAACGGCAACGGCGCGTACTACTTCGTCCGCCAGGGCATTTTCGCCGTGCTGGGCCTGGCCGCCATGTTCGGCCTCAGCAAAATGAACTATCAGCGCCTGCGGGGCGTGGGCCGTCTGCTGCTGTGGGGCTCCATCCTGCTGCTGGTGCTGGTCATCGTCCCCGGCAACCCCATCGCCATCACGGAAAACAACGCCACTCGCTGGCTGGGCATCCGGGGCACCTTCCTGCGGTTCCAGCCCTCGGAGCTGGCCAAAATGGCCGTGGTCATCTATTTCTCCGCCACCATTTCCAAAAAACGCGAAAAAATGCAGACCTGGAGCCAGGGCATCTGGCCCTATGTGCTGATTCTGGGCGTCATCGCTCTTCTGATGATGCGGGAGCCCCACCTGTCCGGCACCATCCTCATCGTCTGCACCGGCATCGTTCTGATGATCGTGGGCGGCATTAAGGGCTGGCTGATCCCCACCGGCATTGCCGGCGTGGGCCTGGTGGGCGCCCTGTACGTCACCCTGGTGAAAAAGGGCATCCTCCACTATGGTGAGGATCGTATCAACACCTGGCGGGACCCCTTCAACGCCGATTGGTACCGGGGCGACGGCTGGCAGATTGCCCAGTGTCTCATCGCCATCGGCTCCGGCGGCCTGCTGGGCGTGGGCCTGGGCAAGGGACGGCAGAAATTCCTCTACCTGCCCGAGGAGCACAACGACTGCATCTTCGCCGTGATCTGTGAGGAGCTGGGCCTGGTGGGTGCCTGCGTCGTCATGCTGGTATTCGCCCTGCTGATCCTCCGGGGCTTCTGGATCGCCCTCCACGCCCGGGACCGGTTCGGCGCTCTGCTGGTGGTAGGCTTCATGACCCTCACCAGTCTGCAAACCTTTCTGAACATTGCGGTGGTCACGGGCCTGGTGCCCGCCACCGGTATTTCCCTCCCCTTCTTCAGCTACGGCGGCACGGCCCTGCTGTGCCAGCTGGCGGAGATGGGCATCGTACTCAGCGTTTCGCGGCAGATGCCTGCCCCGGAAAACGGATAGGAGGCCCTCTCATGAAAGTGATTTTTACCTGCGGCGGCACGGCGGGCCATGTGAACCCCGCCCTGGCCCTGGCAGGCTATATGCAGAAGCAGGATCCCCAGGTGCAGGTGCTGTTTGTGGGCACCCCCGACGGCATGGAGCGGGATCTGGTGGAAAAGGCCGGCTACGCCTTCCGGGGCATCCCCATGGGAGGCTTCCAGCGCTCCCTGGGCCACGGGGGCCTGGCCCACAACCTGCGCTCCCTGTCCATGCTGACCAAATCTCACAGCCGGGCCCGGGCCATCCTCCGGGACTTCCGCCCCGATCTGGTGGTAGGCACCGGCGGCTATGCCAGCTATCCGGTGGTCAAGTGCGCCGCCGGTATGGGCATTCCCACGGCGGTCCACGAGTCCAACATGGTCCCCGGTCTCACCACCAAAATGCTGGAGGGCAGCGCCGACCGCATCATGGTGGGCTTCGAGGAATGCCGCCAGCACTATCGCCATCCCGACAAGATCGTCGTCACCGGCACCCCGGTGCGGGGCGACTTCTTTGACCTGACCCGTTCCCAGGCCCGGGAAAAGCTGGGCCTCACCGACGGCCGTCCCCTGATCGTGTCCTTCTGGGGCAGCCTGGGGGCCAGCCACATGAACGCCCACATGGAGGATTTCTTCCGCCTGGAGGCGGCGGAGGGTATGCCCTTCCACCACATCCACGGCGTGGGCAAAAGCGGCTATCCCGCCATGACCCAGCGTCTGCGGCAGGACGGCCTGGAGGACCTGGCCGGTCTGGATGTGCGGGAGTACATCTATGACATGGCTCCCGTCATGCGGGCGGCGGACCTGGTGATCTGCCGGGCCGGTGCCTCCACCATCAGCGAGATCACGGCTCTGGCCACTCCGGCCATCCTGGTCCCCTCCCCTTATGTCACCAACAACCACCAGGAGAAGAACGCCCGCATTCTGGAGCAGCACGGCGGAGCCGTGGTGCTGCTGGAGGCGGAGGCCTCCGGCGAGGCTCTGTACCGGACGGCCCGGGACATTCTCCGTGACCCCCAGCGCCAGGCGGACATGAGCCGCGGCATGGCGGAGCTGGGCATCCGGGACGCCACAAAGCGTCTCTATGACACCGTCATGAGCATCCGCAAGTAACCCCCTGCCCCACCCCCTGCATAGGATAGCGGGAAAAAGCTATGAAAGGCGGGGGCATATGAGCCTGATGATAGAAGGGGGACGCCGCCTGTCCGGCGATCTGACGGTACAGGGGGCAAAAAACAGTGTGCTGCCCATTCTGGCAGCGTGTATTCTCAGCGGGGACGTCTGTGTTTTGCAGCGCTGTCCCCATCTGGAGGACGTGGACACATCCATCGACATCCTGCGGCACCTGGGCTGCGCCGTTCGCTGGAACGGCCCGGACCTGGAGGTGGATTCCTCCACCCTGACCCGCTGGGACATTCCGGACCGGCTCATGCGCCGAATGCGCTCGTCCGTGGTGTTTCTGGGGGCCATTCTGGCCCGCTGCGGCCAGGCGGAGCTGTCGTACCCCGGCGGCTGCGCCATCGGGGCCCGGCCCATCGACCTGCACCTATCCGCCCTGCGGACCCTGGGGGCCTGCATCCGGGAGGAGGGCGGCAGCCTGGACTGCACCGCCCCGGGCCTCACCGGGGCCGAGATCGTTCTGAGCATCCCCAGCGTGGGAGCCACGGAAAACGCCATGCTGGCCGCCATTGGTGCCAAGGGCGTCACCACCGTTTCCAACGCTGCCCGGGAACCGGAGATCGTGGACCTGCAGGCCTTTCTGCAAAAGCTGGGGGCCAGCGTTCACGGCGCAGGCACCTCCACCGTGGTCATCGAAGGCGCGGAGGAGCCGCTCCATGGCTGCTGCCACCGCATTCTGGGGGACCGCATCGCGGCGGCTACATATCTGGCGGCAGCAGCCGCCTCCGGCGGGGACATCTTCCTCCGGGACATCGACTACCGCCACCTGTCCACCGTCACCGGCGTCCTGCGTCAGGCCGGCTGCGGTCTGGTCTGCCGGGACGACGGCATCCGACTGACCTCCGACGGGCATCTGCGGGCCGTCAGTCCCATTCGCACCGCACCGTATCCGGGCTTCCCCACCGACGCCCAGGCAGTGCTGATGGCGTCGCTGCTGCGCAGCAGCGGCACCACCGTATTCGTGGAAAACATTTTCGAGAGCCGTTACCGCCATGTGCCCGAGCTGGTGCGCATGGGGGCCGACATCCGGCTGGAGGGCCGGGTGGCGGTGGTATGCGGCGTTGACCGGCTCCACGCCGCCCGGGTCCGGGCTATGGATCTTCGGGGCGGAGCCGCCCTGGTGATTGCCGGGCTCCAGGCCCACGGCGTCACCACGGTGGAGCACCTCCACCACATCCGCCGGGGCTACAGCGACCTGCCCGGCGACCTGGCCCGCCTGGGGGCCCACATACACACAGATATCACAGAGGGAGGAGCTTCCAATGACCCAACCCCGCAAGCACAGACGCAGCCGCCGCCGGAAGCGGCAGGGCAGCCTTGCGTTTCTCTATAGACTTCTTACGTTTGTTCTGATCTGCGGCGCCATTGTGGCGGCCCTGTCCCTGTTTTTCAAGGCGGAGCAGATTTTTGTCACCGGCACCTCCCGCTATTCCCAGCAGCAGGTGCTTCAGGCCAGCGGCATCCGCCAGGGCGGGAACCTGTTCCTGCTGAACAAGCACCAGGCCGCCGCATCCATTACCGAGCAGCTGCCCTATGTGGAGTCCGTCCGCATCCGCCGCCAGCTGCCCAACGCCCTGCATATTGAGATCACCGAGTGCACCCACCCTCTGGCCCTGGAGCAGGATGGGGCCCTGTGGCTGCTCAACGGCAACGGTAAGCTCATTGACAAGCTCCAGCCCGGCCAGGGGGAGTCCTGCCCCCTGGTCACGGGCCTGACCTTAACCTCCCCCCAGCTGGGCCAGCTGGCCGTCCCGGAAAACCAGGACAAGTGGGACCTGCTGCAGCAGCTTTGGCGGCTGCTGCGCGGCAAGGACATGGCCGGGGATGTCCAGTCCATCGACCTGACGGACACCGGCCGCATCACCCTGCGCTATCTGGACCGGTTTGATGTGGTCCTGAAATCCGACGACGATCTGGACTATCGCCTGAACTATCTGGCGGCGGTGATCCAGCGGCTGGACGGCAGCGATCAGGGCACCATTCAGTGGGACAAGGACGGCAAGGCCCGGTTCATTCCCGGCTAAACCGCAACTTTTCCCGGGAAATCATCCCCCGCCCCTTGACGGTTCACCAAAACCGTTATACAATAGAAAAAGCACGTTATATTGCATACAGCTATCTTTCGATATATACTGGCAGGAGGAACCATCATGGCATTTGAAATGGAAACCGGCCCCGAGAATGTGGTCAATATCAAGGTCGTCGGCGTCGGCGGCGGCGGCAACAACGTGGTCAACCGCATGGTACGCTCCGGCACCAAGGGCGTGGACTTTGTGGCCGTCAACACGGACAAGCAGGTGCTGAACGCCTCCAGCGCCACCTATAAAATTCAGATCGGCGAAAAGCTGACCCACGGCAAGGGGGCCGGCTCCAATCCCGAGGTGGGCCAGAAGGCCGCCGAGGAAAGCCGCAACCAGCTGACCAAGTCCCTGGAGGGCACCGACATGGTGTTCATCACCGCCGGTATGGGCGGCGGCACCGGCACCGGCGCCGCCCCCGTGGTGGCGGAGATCGCCCGCGAACTGGGCGTTCTCACCGTGGGCGTGGTCACCAAGCCCTTCTCCTTCGAGGGCCGCCGCCGGATGATGCAGGCGGAAAAGGGCATCGAGGAGCTGCGCAAGCGGGTGGACTCCCTGGTCATCATCCCCAACGAGCGTCTGAAATACGCCACCGACCAGAAGATCACCTTCGCCAATGCCTTCGAAATCGCCGATGATGTGCTGCGCCAGGCGGTGCAGTCCATCTCCGACCTGATCCGCGATACCGGCTTCATCAACCTGGACTTTGCCGACGTCACCACCGTGATGAAGGACGCGGGCCTGGCCCACATGGGCGTGGGCCGCGCCGCCGGCAAGGGCAAGGCTGAGGAGGCCGCCAAGATGGCCATCTCCAGCCCTCTGCTGGAGACGTCCATCAACGGCGCCCACGGCGTCCTGATCAACGTCACCGGCTCCATGGACATCGGCCTGGAGGAGGTGGAGCAGGCCGCCAGCCTGGTCCAGGACGCCGTTCATCCCGACGCCGTCACCATCTTCGGCGCCACCTTTGACGAGTCCCTGGAGGACGAGATCCGCGTCACCGTCATCGCCACCGGCTTCGCCGAAAATCAGCCCCAGGAGGCCCAACCCGCTGCCGCCCAGCAGACTGCCGCCCCGGCGGCCCAGCCTGCCGCCGCCCAGCAGCCCGCCCCTCAGCCCGCCGTCTCCCAGCAGGCCCAGCAGCTCAACGAGTCCGTGGACCAGGAGGCCAGAGCCGCCCGGGAAAGCATCGACCGGGCCTATGAGGATATCTTCCGGATTTTCTCCAAGGACAAATAATCCATAATAACCACAGCGCCCACTCCGTGCCGGAGCGGGCGCTGCTTTTCACCACTTATTTTCCACCTTTTCCGCAAATCCGATCATATCCCGGACCCGGATCACGGTTCCGTCGTCCAGGGTGGCCGTTCCGGTGAAGTGGCCGAACACCTGGTGCTGGTCGGACTTGATGAGCTTCACGTCCGTGCAGGCGGCCCGGTCCAGAATGGGGTCAAATTTCATCTCGAACCGCCCGTCGTCGGAGGTAAAGCGCCAGGGGGACAGGAAGTCGTCCCTCCCCTCCCGCTGGGGGATATGGAACCGCACCTGGCTGAGCTTGTGGGCCTTGCCGCCGTAAAACAGCATGTTCTCGCTGGTGGCGGAGGTATCGCCGAAGCCATAGCCGATGTTCCATCCGAAGGGCACGCCCTCCACCTGGCCGGAGGCGCTGCCCCAATACCAGGTGTTGTGATAGGTCCACACCCCCCGGCCCCAGTCCAGCACGCCGAAGGAGTCCGCCGGGTCAAAGACGTAGGTTTTCTCCCCCAGTCGCACCTGGCCCCGGGCCCGCATGCAGTTGATCTTCTGGTTGAAGTAGAAGCACCCGGGCTTGTCAAAGGGCGTGCAGATGACCATGGACTCCTCCGGCTCCTCCGTCAGGACAATGGACCCGTCTATGGTCTGGCCGTCCAGAAATTTCTCCATGTGGAAGGTCAGTTCCCGGCCCTCCGGCACATGCCGGAACACCAGGGCATAGCCCCTTCCGGAGATGGCGGTGGTGCCCCTGGCCGACGACTCCGGCAGGCCGGTTTTCCCCATGGGAAAGGCCCGCATGGGGCTCTTGGTCCGCTCCCACCTCTCGTCGAAGTGCAGGAACGAAATGGAGTCCAGGCCCATGTACCCGTTGTCGTCGATGGTCAGGGCCACGGCGAAGTGGTCGTTGGCCACCAGGTAATAGTCCCACTCCTTGATGCGGGACGCCGGGGCCTTGATATCCGCCCGGCGATAGATGGGCAGAAGCCGCTTGGCATAGCCCGGCTCCCGCAGATTGCCGCTGCCGTCCAGCAGGGGCCCCGAGGTGGTGATCTCATGCTGCATCATAGTGCCCTCCCGTTGCATTTTTTCCATTCTATCATATGCCGCCGCATTTTTCCACAGGGAATCAGCTTGTCAAAAAAGTAATTTTGACAAGCTGAGTGAGGTTTTTCAGAACTTAGAAAGTTCTGAAAAACCTGTGATTGCAAACGAAAGACACCCCTGATGGGTTTCTTTCGTAACTATCTTCCTTTCCGATGGCGGAAGATTTCCGGGTTTTTTGACAGTCTCAGGGACTTCCTTTTTCGCCGGATTTCCTGTATACTGGACCCATCACACAAGGAGGCGACCCCTATGACGCAGGAAACCATCCGCCCCGGCCGGTGGCGGCATTTCAAGGGCAATGAATATCAGGTGCTGGGCCTGGCCCGGCACTCGGAGACGCTGGAGGACATGGTGGTATACCGCGCCCTGTACGGTGAGGGCGGTCTGTGGGTGCGGCCCGCGTCCATGTGGCTGGAAGCCGTGGACCGGGACGGGTATCGCGGCCCCCGCTTCGTGCGCATCGGGGACTGAGCCATGGACTATACCGTGGTGCACTCCGGCCGCCGGACCATCGCCATCCAGATCCAGCGGGACGGCCGGGTAGTGGTCCGTGCCCCCTATGCCGCCACGGCGGAGGATATCCGCCAGGTGGTGGACAGCCACCGGGACTGGATGGAGAAAACCGTCCGCCGCCAGCAGGAGCAGCTGGCAGCCTCCCCTCCGGAGCCCACCGCCCAGGAAATGCAGGAGCTGGCCCGTCAGGGTCAGGAATATCTGCCCCGCCGGGTGGCCTATTGGGCCGCCCGGATGGACGTGATGCCCACCGGCCTGCATATCACCGCCGCCCGGACCCGCTGGGGCAGCTGCTCCGGGAAAAACAGCCTCTGCTTTTCCCTGTTTCTCATGCGCTATCCCCCGGAGGCCATCGACGCCGTGGTGGTCCATGAGCTGGCCCATATCCGCCACAAAAACCACAGCCCGGACTTCTACCGCTTCGTGGAGAAAACCCTGCCCGATTACCGGCAGCGCATCGCCCTTCTGAAGCAGCCTCCGGCAATTAAAGTCCCTGAACCAAAATGAGATTTCCCTATTGTGCCCCCCGGTAAAACGTGGTATGATGGGAAAAGAATTCAACAACAGGAGGAAGGAACCATGAACGATACCTGGGATCTGAGTATTCTCTATAAGGGGTTTGACGACCCCGCCTTTACCGGCGACATGGCGGCTCTGGACGCGGCCATCCGGAGCATGAACGACCTGGCGGCCCAGGCTGCCGCCCTGCCCCACGCCGACCTGGTGCACCGCTATGTGGACAACCAGCTGCAGCTGACGACCCTGATCAGCAAGCTGTTCATCTTCTGCAGCCTGCGCATCAGCGCCAACACCGCCGACAACCAGGCCAACAGCCTGTCCGACCAGATCAGCGCCAAGATCAGCGGCTGCGCCGCCGCCGACGCCTCCCTGCGCCACACCCTGGCCGCCTTCGACGACCTGGACGCCATCATCGACGCCGACCCCGCCCTGGCGGAATACCGCTATCTGCTGCGGAACATCCGCCGGGACAGCAAGTACCTCCTGTCCGACAAGGAGGAGGAGCTGTTCGCCCGGATGAACATTTCCGGTGCCTCCGCCTGGGAAAGCCTGCGGGATAACCTCACCAGCAGCGTGAAGGTGGAGTATAACGGCGGCGTCACCAACCTGTCCGCCATCCGGAACCTGGCCTACGACCCCGACCCCGCCGTGCGCAAGAGCGCCTATGAGGCGGAGCTGGCCTGCTATGACAAGATCAAGGACTCCGTGGCCTTCGCCCTCAACAGCATCAAGCTGCAGGTCATCAACGAGTGCCAGGTCCGGGGCTACGCCTCCCCCCTGGACAAGGCCCTGTACCAGAGCCGCATGAAGCGGGAGACCCTGGAGGCCCTGCTGGGCGCCATGGACGAGTATATGCCCAAGTTCTGGCAGTATCTGCGGGCCAAGGCCAAGGCCCTGGGCTATGAAAACGGTCTGCCCTGGTACGAGCTGTTCGCCCCCATGGGCAAGAGCGACAAGAAGTACACCACCCAGGACGCCAAGGACTATCTGCTGAACATCTTCGGCGGCTTCGACAGCCAGCTGCACGACATGGTGGAGCGTGCCTTTGACGAGGCGTGGATCGACTTCTATCCCCGCAATGGCAAGGTGGGCGGCGCCTTCGACTGCGGCGTGCCCAGCGCCAGACAGAGCCGCGTCCTCACCAATTTCGACGGTGCCTTCGGCGACATCGTCACCCTGGCCCACGAGCTGGGCCACGCCTTCCACGACCAGCAGGTGTTCACCCACCCCCTGATCTGCCAGGAATACTCCATGCCCGTGGCGGAGACCGCCTCCACCTTCAACGAGGTCCTCACCGTCACCGCTGCCATCCAGGCCGCCCAGGACAAGGACGAGAAGCTGGCCCTGATCGAAAGCCAGCTGTCCGATGCCTGCCAGATCATCTGCGACATCTATTCCCGGTTCCTGTTCGAGTCCTCGGTGTTTGAGGCCCGTCCCCAGGAGTTCCTGGACGCCGACCGCCTGTGCCAGCTGATGCTGGAGGCCCAGAAGAAGGCCTATGGCGATGGTCTGGACCAGACCTGCCTGCACCCCTATATGTGGCTGTGCAAGGGCCACTACTACAGCGGCAGCCTGAGCTTCTACAACTTCCCCTATGCCTTCGGCGGCCTGTTCGCCCGGGGCCTGTACGCCAAGTATCAGCAGGAGGGCGAAAAGTTCGTGCCTCTGTACAAGGAGATGCTCCACGCCACCTCCGTCAACGACGTGGAGGACACCGCTAAGATCGCCGGCATCGACCTGACCGACAAGGCCTTCTGGCGTCAGGGCCTGCAGTCCCTGGCCGACGAGATCGACCTGTTCTGCGACCTGGTCAAGTAAAAAACAAAAGCATCACGCAAAACCTCCGGCCCCGCCGGGGGTTTTGTGCTGCATTGGGGAATTCATGTCCCCCGTTTCACACACATTTCACGCAATTCTGCTGGCTGACTTTACATTCCTTCCCTACAAAGGGACCGGAGCCGGAGAACGTCACCGTGGGAACGGTAAACGGCCGCACCTATGCCTTTGTCGGCCTGGAGCGCATCGGCGGCGTGATGATCTGCGACATCACCGATCCCTCCGCCGTCACATTCCGGAACTATGTGAACAGCCGCAATTATTCGGCGGATATCTATGACGACGTATCCCCCGAGGGCGTGATCTTCGTGGCGGCGGAGCAGAACAGCTCCGGAGCGCCGCTTGTCATCGCCTCCAACGAGGTTTCCGGCACGGTCTGCGTAACCGCCCCGGATATGGACGCCCCGGCGGAGGACGATCCCAGCCAGCCGCAGCCTCCCAAGGACGAGCCGTCTCAGCCCCCCGGGGATGCGCCGAAGCAGGACGAACCCGCTTCGCCGAAAACCGGCGACGAAGCCCGCCCCATGCTGTGGACTGCGGTGATCGTCACCACCGGCGCAGCCATGCTGGGAATGGCCGTCTGCGGCAGAAAACAAAAACGCATCCGGGCGGAATAAGCTGCGATTAAACAGGCCCGCATAAAAACCCAGGAGCACGGCTTTCACCGTGCTCCTGGATTTTTCTATATGTCTTTCCTCACTTGTTCCGGTCCACCAGCTGGTCCGCCAGGGCGAACAGGAAATCATGGTCCGGCCACTGGGCCACAGCGTCCTTGGCCCTCCGGGTGCAGGCTTCCACCGCCCGGGCGCAGCCCTCCAGGCCGTCCACGTCCACATAGGTGATCTTGCCCTCCTCCTTATCGGAGCCGATGGGCTTGCCGAACACCTGCTGGTCGCCGACCACGTCCAGCATATCGTCCCGGATCTGGAACGCCAGGCCCAGCCGGTCGGCAAATTCCACCGCCTGAGCCCGCATATCCGCAGGCATGTCTGCCGCCACACAGCCCAGCTCCGCCGCGCCGGAGATCATCACCCCGGTTTTCAGCCGGTACATGGCCTTCAGCTGCTCCTCCGTCTGGATGCCGTACAGGGTGTCCAGCACCTGACCGGCCACCATGCCATCGGCGCCGCAGGCCCGGGCCAGCACCCGCACCGCCTCCACCCGGCTGCCGTCGGACATACAGGGAGCCTCCGCGATCAGCCGGAAGGCCTCCGGCTGAAGCGCGTCTCCCGCCAGCACCGCCAGAGTCTCGCCGAACTTTTTGTGGGTGGTGGGCTGGCCCCGGCGCAGGTCGTCGTCGTCCATGCAGGGCAGATCGTCGTGGATCAGGGAATAATTGTGTACCAGCTCCAGGGCGCAGGCATAGGGCAGCGCCAGATGCCAGTCGATGCCCCCCAGCCGGGCAAACTCCAGGGTCAGCACCGGGCGGATGCGCTTGCCGCCGCCCAGGATGCTGTACCGCATGGCCTCCTGCAGGCGGCCATAGGGCTTGTCCTGGCTGAAAAGCCCCTCCAGATACTGCTCAATGGCCTGCTGATAGGCCGCATATTGCTGCTTGAATTCCATGGTCATTCCTCGCTTGCAAATTCATTTTCGATGGGCGCGCCGTCGGGACCCTTCATCAGCCGCACCACCTGCTGCTCGGCCTTGTCCAGCTCCGTGCGGCAGGCCGCCGCCAGCTTCGTCCCCTCCTCGAACAGGGACAGGGACTGGCTCAGCTGGGCGTCGCCCTTTTCCAGCAGCGCCACGATCTCCTCCAGACGGGCCATGTTTTCCTCAAAGCTCTTTTTCGCCATGGTTATCCTCCTTCTCCTCCACCCGGCAGCCCAGACTCCCCTGGGCCAGGCGAAGCCGTATCCGATCGCCGGGCTGCACCTGGTCGCTGCTGCGCAGAATGCCGCCGTCCTCCGTCCGGGCCACGGCATAGCCCCGGCCCAGCACCTTCAGGGGGCTCAGGGCGTCCAGCTTGGCCACGGCCCCCGCAAAGCGGCGGGCCTCCCGGTCCCAATGGGTCCGGGCCGCCGCCGTCATCTTGTCCTGTAAATAATCCAGCTGGAGCCGCCGGTCCTGAACAAAGGCCATGGGGTCCGTCAGCACCCGCTTTTCCGCCAGGGCCTTCAGCCGCCGCTCCTCCCGCTCCAGGCGGTGCAGCACGCTCTGGGCCATGCCGTTCTCCGTCCCCCGCAGATACCGCAGCAGCTCCGCCATATCCGGCACGGCGATCTCCGCGGCGTTGCTGGGGGTGGACGCCCGGCGGTCCGCCACATAGTCGGAGATGGTCACGTCCGGCTCGTGGCCCACGGCGGAAATCACCGGGATCTCCGAGGCATAGATGGCCCGGGCAACCCGCTCGTCGTTGAAGGCCCACAGGTCCTCCATGGAGCCGCCGCCCCGACCGGTGATCAGCACGTCCCCCAGCTTCCAGCGGTTGGCGTACCGGATGGCGCCCACGATCTCCGGTGGGGCCTCCGCCCCCTGGACCCGCACCGGCAGCAGCAGCACCTTGGCGATGGGATAGCGCCGGCGCAGAATGCGGATCATATCGTGGACCGCCGCCCCGGCGCCGCTGGTAACGATGGCGATCCGCTGGGGATACGGCGGCAGGGGCTTTTTATGGGCGGGGTCAAACAGCCCCTCCTGCTGGAGCTTCTGCTTCAGCTGCTCAAAGGCCACATACAGGTCCCCCACCCCATCCGGTGACAGCTGGGTGCAGTACAGCTGATATGCACCGTCCCGGGGGAACACGCTAATCCGGCCGAACACCACCGCCTGCATGCCGTTTTCCGGCCGGAACCGCAGCTTCATGGCGCTGCTTTTGAACATCACGCACCGCAGGGCGCTCTGTCCGTCCTTCAGGGTGAAATAGTGGTGGCCGGAGGGATAGATCTTATAGTTGGACAGCTCGCCCCGGATGTAAAGTCCCGACAGCTGGGGCGTGCCGTCGATCAGGTCCTTGATCAGTCCGTTGACCTCGGACACGGCGTAAATATGGTCCACCGGCGGCTCTCCTCCTTTCGCACGGCATCAAAAACAAGGCAGGGCTGCCGCGCCCTGCCTGGTGTGGGTCATTTCTTCACTTCCGCCCGCAGGAAGCTGCCCAGGATGCCGTTGATGAACTTCACCACCTCCGGGGACTCATAGCCCTTGGCGATGTTCACCGCCTCGCTGATGGCCACCCCGTGGGGGATATCGGGCATATAGAGGATCTCGAACATGGCCACCCGCATGATGGCGGAGGCCACCAGGGAGATGCGCTCAAAGCGCCAGCCCTTGGCGTACTGCTCGATATAGGCATCCAGCTCCGCCGCGTGCTCGGCCACGCCGGACACCAGGCGGCGGATGTATTTCTCCTGCTTGTCGTTGGGGGTGTCGGCATACAGGCCGCACTCCTCCGCCCGGGCGGCAAAATTCTCCCGGGAAAGCTGCCGGTCCAGGAATTCCTGAACGGGCAGGTCCGTAAAGCTCAGCTCGTATGCCAGATGGGTGGCGATCTCCCGTGCCGTATTCCGCGTCATAGTCGTAAATTCCTTTTTTCTCTCTGGATTTGGCCGGCTCAGTCGAAGCTGATGCCGCCCACGTGAACGTTCACCGCGTTGACCTGGAAGCCGGTCATGCCCTCCAGAGCGGCGAACACGCTGCTCTGGACCTTCTGGGCCACCTCGGACACGGCGCAGCCGTACCGCAGCAGGATGAACAGATTCACCACGATGCCCTCGCCGTCCATCTCCACCCGGATGCCCTTGGCAGTCATCTTCTTGCCGGTGACATAGTCGGTGACGTTGGCGTTCATCAGACCGCCCACGCCCTCTACCTCCAGGCAGGCGGAGGTGGCGATGGAGGCCACCACGTCCTCAGAGATCTGGATGGTGCCCATGCTCTCCTGATGGGTCATGTATTCTTTATTATCAGCCATAGCTTGCAAAACTCCTCATTTGTATTCTCAATAGAGTCCCAATATAAAGATAGTATACCATCTCTCCCCGGGAAATACAACTATTAATTTGCCTCCATGATCTTGATCTGCTGGGCGGTATAGTCCGTCTCGCTGATGACGATGTCCTTGATGCGTGCGGCGTCGGTGGCAGTCAGGCCGCCCTCCGGCGGGGCCACCACCACGCTGACGCTTTCGGCTCCCATGAACACCACGCAGTCGGCATAGCCCTTGGCCGTCACCAGGCTCTCGATCTGGGACTCCGCCACGGTATAGGCCGCCAGAACCTGCAGGGTCTGGGATGCCTCGTTGAGGACGCTCTGCTGGGCGTTTTCATCACTCTCCGCCTCCTTGAGCATGCTGATGGCGTTGTCCCGGGCCTGCTTGCGGCTGAGCCGGGCCGTGGCGAAATAGTCGTCCTCCGCCGGGGCGGCGGCAGGCTCCTGCCCCTTCTCCCCGTCCTGGGAGCTGACCAGAGTGGTCTGACCCAGGGTCTTTCCGGCGTTTTTCTGGATATTGTCAGTGTAGCGCCAGTTCATGTACACCGCCGCGCACACCAGCAGCAGCACGGCCGCCGCCACCGCCGGCTTCTTCCATCTTTTCTTCATGTCCGTCCCTCCTGTTATGAATTCCATTGCACCACCGTGATGCGGTCGGCGGGAAGGCCCGTCAGCGCCGCCACCGCCTCCGTCACCGCCAGCCGGACGCCGCCGCTGCCTGCCCCCTGGCACACCACCACGGCCCCCAGATACACCGGATACGTCTCCCGGGTCACCACCACGTCCTGATACCCGCTGCCCCGGTTCAGCGTCACCGGCTCCCGCTGGCGGCGCAGCTCGCCGTCCCGGTCCGTGTCGTCCGCGTCCTCCGCCAGCTCCAGCTCCGGCCCGTTTTTCAGCGTCAGCATCACCTGCACCCGGCCCACGCCGTCCATCCGGCCCAGCAGCTCCTCCATCCGCCGCTCCGTGTCCTCCAGGGAAAAGCTCCCGCCGCTCTCCTGGGTCTGGGCGTCGGTTTTCTTCCCCGGCAGCAGCATCAGCAGAATCCCCGCCAGCACCACCAGGCCCACATATTTGTACTTCTTCCATAAATTTCCAATGTTCCACTTTTTCATACGCTCCTTACCCCAGCCAGTGCTGCTCTGACGGCGGAATTCCCAGGTCCTCCTCCAGGATGGCGGACAAGGCCCGGTTTTCCGCCATGTCCAGCGTCACGCTGCCGGGATACGGGACGCCGTCGCGCCAGGTGACCTCCACCCGGGGATGACAGCTCAGCCCCAGCTGCGCCGCTTTTTCCGATATATATGCAGCCGTCCGCTGCCGTATGCCAAGCTCCAGCTGGGCCTGGCCCTCCCGGCGGTAGGTTTCGGCCTGCTGCTCCATGTCCCGGCTCAGGTCCTCATACCGCACCGTCAGGTCCGACAGGTCCAGCCCCGCCGCTGGACCCAGCACCGCCAGCAGCAGAATCAGCCCCCCGGTGGCCTTGGCGGCGGCCCGCGCCGCCCCCTTGGGCAAAAGCGCATACAGAAGGCTCAGCCCCATAGCCGCCGCTAGGATTCCCAGCAGCCACTGCCGGATCCCGTCCATCATCCGGTAACCACCCCCAGTGCCGACGAAATGGAGATCAGCAGCAGCAGGCCGCAGGCCCCGGTCATGCCGAAGATCAGGCCAAAGGCCCCGCCTAAGGCATCGATAAGCCCCGTCAGCTGCTCCGCCCCTAAAATGCCCGCCAGAAATGCCGCCGCCTTATACACCAGATATTGCACCCCCAGCCGCACCAGCGGCAGCAGGCACACCGCCAGCACCGCCAGCAGTCCCGCCGCGCCCACGGTATTTTTCACCGCCCCGGCCCCGGCCAGAACGCTGTCCGCCGCGTCGGCCAGGATGCTGCCCACCACCGGCAGCACCCCCACGGCGCTGCGGGCCAACCGGGCCGTCACGGTGTCGGCGGAGCCTGCCGCCGCCCCGGATACCGTCAGATACAGGGTGAACAGGGCCAGCGCCCCGGTCAGCAGCCACACGGTGCCCTTGCGGATGGCCCGGCTGATCCCCGCCAGCCGCCGCTGCGGCAGCATGGCGTCCGCCGCCGCCGCGGCCACATAGAAATACACCAGCGGCAGCAGCAGCCCCCGGATCAGCGACAGCAGCAGGTCCACAAAGAAGATGGTGGCCACCTGCCGGACGCTGGCGGAGACGATGCCCCCACTGGCGGCCACGGCGGCGGACAGGGTGGGCAGCAGCGCCTTGGAAAAGGTGTTCAGCTCCTCCACCGTCTCCTGGCCCAGGCCCATCATGGTTTTCACGCTGCCCGCCGCCGCCAAGGTAATGGCCAGCGCCCCGGCCATGGGCACAAAGTGCACCTTGCCCCCGGCGGCGTCCATGCACTCCTCCGTCAGGGCGCACAGCACCGCCGCCGCCAGCAGCACCACCCCGCCGCCGATGCTCTGCCGGACCGCCTCCTCCACATAGCCCAAGGCCCGGTCCCACAGACGGGACAGCCCCTCCGACAGGGACGCCGGGTCCTCCAGCCCCTCCGTGACCTCCTCCGCCGCAGCCGGCAGGGCGTCCCGCACCTCCCGGGGAAGCTCCGCCCCCCAGGCCGGCGCCACCAGCCACCATGCCAGCAGCAAAATCAGCATGCTCTTTCTCATACCAGCGTCCTCAACAGCTCCCATGCCGCCCGGACCAGGGGCAGGGACACCAGCACCGCCCCGAAGGCCCCGGCCGTATCCAGCACCGCCGCCATGGCCCCCTGGCCCGCGTCCCGGCATATCTCGCCGCCCAGCCGGGACACCAGGGCGATGCCCAGGGTCTTTACCAGGGGCGTGAACAGCCCCTCCGGCAGTCCTCCGGCGGCAGCCAGCTCCTCCAGCATGTCCAGCACCTCCGCCAGCCCCCGCAGCAGCAGGACCCCCACCACCGCGCACACCGCCAGTCCCAGCACCGCCGCCGTTTCCGGGCTGTGCTGCCGCAGCACCGCCCCCAGTACCGCCGCCGCCAGGCACACGGCGGCTATCTGCACCACCGTCTCCATGGCTACAGCCCGAACAGGGACTTCACCAGCTGGAACAGGTCGCTGATCTGCCGCACCAGCATCATCATGACCACCACCAGCCCCGCCAGGGTGGTCATCATGGCCTGCTCCTCCCGGCCGCTGCGCACCAGCAGCTGGTTCAGCACCGCCACCAGAATGCCCACGGCGGCTATTTTGAAAATCAGATCCACATCCATGTGTCGTCCTCTATATCAGTAAGATGATGAAC